>Ga0209395_1000011_pt1 | contig 330812 bp, 279 predicted proteins | sample GOMGulsemesocosm_3_FD_184635 | JGI IMG/M metagenome (GOLD analysis project Ga0209395, IMG submission 184635) | Methane-oxidizing microbial communities from mesocosms in the Gulf of Mexico - GOM9D Gulf of Mexico (SPAdes) (version 2) | ecosystem: Environmental > Aquatic > Marine > Cold seeps... | reverse complement strand
GAATAGATTTATTTCCACTAACACCGAATGATTTAGAGATTTTACAAATCAACCTTGGATACTTGTGTAATTTAGAGTGTAATCATTGTCATGTTGATGCCTCACCTAGAAGAACAGAAATTACAACAAAGGACGTTTTAAATAAATGTTTAGAAGTAATTGACACTGTTAAAACTATCCACACTGTTGACTTAACTGGGGGAGCTCCAGAAATGAACCCTGATTTTGAGTGGTTATTAGAAGAATTAGGAAAAAGAAATGTAGAAGTTTTAGTTAGATCTAATTTAACGATTTTAGTTGAGGGTAAATTTAAGACCTATCCTGAACTATTAACAAAACATAAGGTTACTATAGTCTCTTCACTACCATGTTATACTGAAGAGAACGTTGACTCTCAAAGAGGTGATGGTGTTTTCATTAAATCCATCAAAGCGTTACAAATTCTGAATAAATTAGGTTACGGTTCAAATCCTGAGCTAAAACTTCACTTAGTCTATAACCCAGGTGGCGCTTCAATAGCACCAAGTCAAGAGGAGTTGCACAAAGACTATACTGCTGAATTAAAAGAAAAATACAATATTGTATTTAACGACCTTTACACTATTACAAACCTTCCTATTAGTAGGTTTTTAGAATATTTAATTTCTGAAAACAAATTAGAAACGTACATGGATGTTTTAGCAAACAGCTTTAACCCAAAAGCAGCACGACATGTAATGTGCAGAAATACATTATCTGTAGATTATGATGGAAATATTTATGACTGTGATTTTAATCAAATATTAAAACTTCAAATTGCTACTACAAAAAGTAAAAACATAATGGACTTTAATTATGAAGATGTGAAAAACAGACATATTATTGTAAACCAACACTGCTTTGGATGCACAGCAGGAGAAGGTTCTTCTTGCCAGGGTGCATTAACTTAAAAATCGTATGAAAAATTTAATTTTATTATTATCACTGTTTGTATCTACTCTAGTTGTAGCTCAAGGACCTAGACAGAGTTACCATGACTTGTTAAAAACGTATTACAAAAACACTGTTTCAACCATACAACCAACTGCTTTGCAAAAAAAGATATTAAAAAACGAACAGGTCTACATTTTAGATACTAGAGAGGATTCAGAACATATCGTTTCTTCAATAAAAGGCTCCATCAAAGTAGGCTATGATATGTTTGACATTAAATACACTAACTCATACGATAAGAACTCTACAATTGTAGTCTATTGTACAATTGGAGTTAGAAGTGAAAACATAGGAGAAAAATTAATAAAAGACGGTTTTAAGAATGTTTACAACCTATATGGTGGACTAATCTACTGGAAAAATCAAGGCTACCCTGTTATCGACTCTAAAGGAGTTAACACAAAAAACATTCATGTTTATTCAAAAGAATGGGGTAAATGGCTGAGGAAAGGTACCCCAATCTATTAACGTCCCTCAATATTTTTTATTTACATTAAAGAAAATGCAGAAACAATTGCTAATTATATTCGTAAAAAACATTGTACTTGGTAAAGTAAAAACAAGATTAGCTAAGACAATTGGAAATACAGGGGCATTTAATGTATATAAAACCCTTTATAATATAACTCAAACTGAAACCATAAAACTTGATGTAACTCGTCATATCTACTTTTCTGACGTTATCATTAACTCTAGCTGGCCTAATGATGATAAGTTTATCCAAAATGGGAGTGGGATTGGTGAAAGAATGCTGAACGCTTTTAAAGATGGATTCAGCAAAGGATTTGATCAAGTTGTTCTAATCGGATCAGATTTACCAGATATTTCAGAACACATTATTAATTCAGGATTTAATGCTTTAAAACATAGTAAAGTTGTACTTGGCCCAGCACAAGATGGAGGTTATTATTTAGTTGGTATGAAAACCTTATCCCCTACTATTTTTTTAAATAAACCATGGAGTCAACCTAGTTTACTTAAAGAGACACTAGCAGAATTAAACAATTACTCATTACTTAAAGAACTAAATGATATTGACACAATTGACGATTTAAGAAATTCATCTCTTAATAACCAATTCACATTTTAATCATTAACATTTTTAAAATTATTTCAAATAATAGTAAACTATTTTATCTAATTAATATTTACTATATTTACCTTAATCGAATCTTTCAGATTGATTAACCTCTTATTTTCAATAAATTAATTACTATGCACGCATAATTAATATATTTTTCGTATCTTAGCATTCTAAATTATAGAGTAGATATGAATAAAGAAGAGCTATTTGAGTTCCACATTAGAAATAACTGGTTCAAAATATCTAGGTATTATAATCAAATTGCCAAGGGGTACAACATGTCCTTTTCTTGGGGGTTTATTTTATTGAACATTGAAAAAGAAGGTACACCTAGTACATCTTTAGGTCCAAAAATGGGAATGGAACCTACTAGCTTGTCTCGCACGTTAAAAACAATGGAAGAAAAGGGATATATCGTTAGAAGAGCTGATAATATCGACAAAAGAAAATCATTAGTTTTTTTAACAGAACAAGGTATTGACGCTAGAAAAGAAACTAAAGAAATCGTTTTTACTTTTAATCGAAAATTATATAATTCAATACCTAAAGCAAAAGTAAAAGCGTTTTTTGAGACAATGAATGAAATTGATAATATTCTAACAGATTTGTTAGAAGAACAAAAATAATTATGACTAGAAAAATTAAAAAAGTAGCCGTATTAGGTTCTGGTGTAATGGGATCTGCAATAGCTTGTCATTTAGCAAATGTTGGTTGTGAAGTTCTATTACTCGACATGATTCCTAAAGAGCTATCTGACAAGGAAAAGTCGAAAGGTTTAACCTTAGAAAACGTAGCTGGCAGAAACAGTTTAGTAAATGGACATTTAACTACTTGTCTTAAATCTAAACCCTCACCTATTTATAAAAAAGAATTTGCTTCACGAATTAAAACAGGAAATTTTGATGACGATTTTGAAACAATTGACACTTGCGACTGGATTATTGAAGTAGTAGTTGAAAGGTTAGATATTAAAAAAATAATTTTTGACAAAGTCGATACATATCGTAAACCAGGAACATTGGTATCTTCAAATACTTCAGGTATTCCAATTCACATGATGCTAGAAGGAAGAAGTGATGATTTTCAAAAACATTTTTGTGGTACTCATTTCTTCAATCCTCCACGTTATTTAAAATTACTAGAAATAATTCCAACTCCTAAAACAGACCAATCTATCATTCATTTTTTCATGCATTACGGCGCAAGGTTCTTAGGTAAAAAAACAGTTTTAGCCAAAGACACTCCTGCGTTTATAGCAAACAGAGTTGGAGTCTATTCAATAATGAGTTTGTTTCATGTTGTTGAAGAGATGGGATTAACTATTGAAGAAGTTGATAAATTAACCGGACCTGTTTTAGGAAGACCAAAATCTGCTACATTCAGAACGTGTGATGTTGTAGGTTTAGATACATTAGTTCATGTGGCTAATGGTGTTAGAGAAAACTGTCCTAATGATGAAGAAAAGGATCAGTTTATCTTACCTTCTTACATTACAACAATGGTTGATAATAACTGGTTGGGATCTAAAACGAAACAAGGGTTTTACAAAAAAACTAAAATAGACGGTAAGAAAGCGATTTTATCTTTAGACTTGAAAACTTTAGAATATCGAGAGAAATCAAAAGCCAACTTCCCAATTTTAGCTCAAACAAAATCAGTTGACGATTTAGTGACAAGAACAAAAATGTTATTTGGAGCTAAAGACAGAGCTGGAGAATTTTATAGAAAATGTTTTTCTGGACTATTCTCATATTCATCTCACAGAATTCCTGAAATATCAGAAGAAGTTTACAAATTAGATGATGCTTTAAAAGCAGGTTTTGGTTGGGAACTTGGACCATTTGAAACTTGGGATGCCGTTGGTTTAGAAAAAGGATTACAAATAATGCAAGAACATGGTAAATCACCTGCAGCTTGGATTACAAAAATGGTAAAAGATGGTCACTCATCATTCTATCAATTAGAGAATGGTGTTAAAAAATATTACGACCAAAGCACCGGAACTTACAAAGTAATACCTGGAACTGAAAATTTATTGTTCATTGAAAACTTAAGAGATACCAAAACAGTATGGTCTAATAATGATTGTCATTTAATTGACTTAGGAGATGGAATTTTAAACTTAGAATTCCACACTAAAATGAATACAATTGGCGGAGGTGTTTTACAAGGCATTCAAAAAGGAATTGACTTAGCCGAAACTGAATATAACGGATTAGTCATATCAAACAATGGCGCACATTTTTCAGCAGGTGCGAATGTAGGCCTTATTTTCATGATGGCTGTAGAGCAAGAATATGATGAATTGAATTTTGCTATTAAACAATTTCAAGATACAATGATGCGTATTCGTTATTCATCTTGCCCAGTCATTGTAGCACCTCACAACATGGCCTTAGGTGGTGGATGTGAAATGTCAATGCACGCTGATAAAGTAATTGCCCACTCAGAGTTATATATGGGCCTAGTTGAATTTGGTGTTGGTCTAATCCCTGGAGGTGGAGGAACAAAAGAATTCGCTAAACGTTTATCAGATGAATTAAATGTTGGTGATGTTAGAATTAACAAGTTTCGAGATAAATTTTTAACTATTGGACAAGCTCAAGTTTCCACTTCAGCATATGAAGCATTTGACCTAGGTTACCTTAGAAAAGGAATTGATGAAGTAGTTATTGACAAAGATTACCAGTTAGTTAGAGCCAAAGAAGCTTGTTTATCACTTTACAATCAAGGATATACTCAGCCAATAAAAGAAAAAAACATTACCGTACTTGGAGAAGAAGGTTTAGGAATCGTTTATGTTGGAGCTGATACAATGACTCACGGCAAATACATTTCTGAACATGATAAATACATTTCCGAAAAATTAGGTTTTGTATTAGCAGGAGGAGATTTATCAGGCTTAAACGTTGTGGACGAACAATACCTACTTGATTTGGAAAGAAAAGCATTTTTAGACTTATGTACTAAGAAAAAAACCTTAGAAAGGATTCAGTCTATTGTAACTAAAGGCAAAATCCTTAGAAACTAATTCGTGAACAATAGAAAGACAAAAGTTAACATCACTACTTAACACTAAAAACAATGACAACAGCATATATAGTAAAAGCATACAGAACAGCAGTAGGAAAAGCCAACAAAGGCGGATTTAGATTTTATCGACCAGATGACATGGCTGCAGACGTAATTAAACATTTATTAGCACAAGTTCCTCAATTAGATCATGAATTAATTGATGATATAATTGTTGGTAATGCTATGCCTGAGGCCGAACAAGGTTTAAACGTAGGCCGATTTATATCTTTAATGAGTTTGAATACTGAAAAAGTTGGTGGAATGACGGTGAATCGTTATTGCTCATCAGGAATTGAAACTATGGCGATTGCCAAAGCTAAAATTGAATCAGGAATGGCAGATGTTATTATTGCAGGAGGTACAGAGAGTATGTCCGCTATCGCAATGGGTGGATGGAGAATTACTCCAAATGCTAAAACCTCAAAAGAACATGCAGATTGGTATTGGGGAATGGGAAATACGGCCGAAGAAGTTGCAAAAATGTATAATGTAACTAGAGAGCAGCAAGATGAATTCGCCTTTAATTCTCACATGAAAGCCTTGAATGCAATTAAAGAAGGAAAATTTATAGACGACATTGTACCAATTGATGTTACTCAAGTTTATGTTGATGATAATGGAAAAAGAGCTGAAAAAAAATACACTATGAGTCAAGATGAAGGCCCCCGCTTAGGAACTACAGTTGACGCCTTGGCTAGATTAAACCCAGTATTTCAAGCTGGTGGAAGTGTTACAGCAGGAAATTCTTCACAAATGTCAGACGGTGCAGCTTTTGTATTAATGATGAGTGAAGATATGGTGAAAAAATTAAATTTAGAGCCAATTGCGAGATTAGTATCTTATAAAGTTATTGGTGTTGCACCAAGAATCATGGGGATTGGACCAAAAGAAGCAATTCCAGCAGCAGTTGAAGCAGCAGGGTTAAAAATTAGTGATATAGATTTATTTGAATTGAATGAGGCCTTTGCTTCACAATCAGTTGCTGTTATAAAAGAAACAGATTTAAATCCAGACATTGTAAATGTTAATGGAGGCGCAATTGCATTAGGTCATCCACTTGGATGTACAGGAGCAAAACTATCTGTTCAAGTGATGAATGAATTAAAAAGACGTGACCAAAAATATGGCGTAGTCACTATGTGTATCGGCACAGGTCAAGGTGCAGCAGGTGTAATTGAAATGATGTAAACCATATGGAAATCAAATTATTAAACATAAACGAAATTAAACAATTGAGACATGAAGTTTTATGGCCACATAAGCCATCTATTGCAGATTGTGTAATTGAACCTGATGAAATAGAAACAACTTTTCACATGGGAGTTGTTGAGAATAATATAGTTGTTGGTACTTCAACATTTTTAATTGATATTAATGATAAATTTGATACCAACAATCAATATAGATTAAGAGCTATGGCTACTTCCCCAACAGTTAGAGGTAAACAAATCGGGCGGAAAATCATTGAAGCCTCAATTGAAAAATTGAAAAATATGGGTGTTGACTTATTATGGTGTGATGCTCGATTAGAAGCTACCGGATTTTATGAAAAATTAGGCTTACAAATGAAAGGTGAAATTTATGATGTTCCTAATATAGGACCGCATAAGTTAATGTACCTAGAATTAAAGTAGAAAAGAGATACAAGAACACTACAAATTACAAAACGATAGAGTTTTGTTAAAAAATTGATATTGATAATACAAAAATAATAATTATAAAAAATGGAAGATAAGAAAGCAATTATTGGAGGAGAATTTCTAATCAGAGATGTAGCATGCGAAGATATTTTCACTCCTGAGGATTACACTGAAGAACAAAGCATGATTGCTCAAATGTGTTTAGATTTTATTAGACAACAAATCGTTCCTAATTTAGATAGAATTGATTCACTAGAAGACGGATTGATGCCTTCATTATTAGAAAAAGCAGGTGAATTAGGACTATTAGGAATGTCAGTTCCTGAACACTTAGGAGGAATGGGAGTTGATTTCCCCACTTCTTTATTAGCTACTGAATACACTGGAAGAGGGCATGCATTCTCTGTAGCTTATGGTGCACATACAGGAATTGGTACTTTACCAATTTTATACTATGGTAATGAAGCGCAAAAAGCAAAATACATTCCTAAACTTGCTACAGGTGAATGGAAAGCCGCGTATTGTTTAACTGAACCCGGCGCAGGTTCAGATGCCAATTCAGGAAAAACAAAGGCTGTTTTATCAGAAGATGGGAAAACATATTCAATTACGGGTCAAAAAATGTGGATTACCAATGGAGGTTTTGCAGATGTAATGACTGTTTTTGCGAAAATTGGAGACGATAAAAACTTAACTGCATTTATCGTTGACGCACATTCCGAAGGCATTACCTTAAACCCTGAAGAGAGAAAAATGGGAATAAAAGGATCATCCACTCGACAAGTTTTCTATAATAACGTACAAATTCCAGCAGAAAATTTATTAGGAGAAAGAGATAAAGGATTTAAAATTGCCTTAAACATTCTTAACATTGGTCGAATTAAATTAGCAGGTGGAGTATTAGGCGGATCTAAAGAAGTAATTAATTACTCTATTAAATACGCAAACGAAAGAGAACAATTTGGACGTGTTATTTCTAAATATGGTGCTATTCGTTATAAAATAGCAGAACAAATCATTAAAACTTTCTCATTAGAATCTGCCAGTTACAGAGCTGCAGCTGATATTGAAAATGCCATTAAGGCATTAATTAAAGGCGGAATGTCGAAAGAAAAAGCAACTTTAAAAGGAATTGAACAATTTGCACCTGAATGTGCTATTTTAAAAGTTGTTGGTTCTGAGACATTAGACTACTGTGTTGATGAAGCCGTACAAATTCATGGAGGAATGGGATATTCTGCAGAATCTGCGGTTGAACGTGCTTATAGAGATGCAAGAATTAACAGAATTTTTGAAGGTACCAACGAAATTAATAGACTATTAACTATTGACATGGTACTAAAGAAAGCTATGAAAGGAGAATTAGATTTGATGACTCCAGCAATGACTGTTGCAAATGACTTAATGTCAATTCCAGATTTTGAAGATCCATCAACTGAATTATTTGCTGAAGAAAAAAAATACATTCAGAACTTTAAAAAATCAGTATTAATGGTTGCTGGAACAGCAGTTCAAAAATTAATGATGTCTTTATCTAAAGAAGAAGAAATCTTAATGAATATTGCTGATATGGCTAATGATATTTACGTAGCTGAATCGGTAATGTTAAGAGTTGAGAAAATGGCTAAAAACATAGGTAAAGAAAAAGCTGCTATTTATATCACTATAGCTAAAACATTCATATTTGACGCAGCGGACAGAATTAACAAAGCGGGTAAAGATGCTTTAATGTCATTTGTTGAAGATGATGAATTAAGAATGATGTTAATGGGAATGAAACGATTTACTAAAGTTGCTCCTTTTAACACTAAACAAGCAAGACAAGACATTTCCAAAACAGCAATTGATAAAAATGAATACTGCTTTTCTGACGCTATTAATAAATAGTAAATTTAAAAACAACTCAACAATTATAAAAAACCACTCTATGTTAGAGTGGTTTTTTTCGTTAAAAGACTACAAACTAACATGTTAAGTATTTAATTTTCATTATCTTTAGAACACTTTCAAGTAATTAACTTACAAAATGTCTCAAAATAAAAATGAAAACAATAATTTTATTGCCACATTAAACGATATTAATGCGATCATACTTGTGGCAAACAAAAAAGGTGAAATAATTTTTGTAAACAAAGCAACAACAGAAATCTTAGGTTATGAATCAAATGAATTACTCGGAGACGGTTGGTGGAAATTAACGAAATCGAACCTAGATGCTGAAAAACGAAAATCAAATACAATTGCTCTAGCAAAAGGAGAAATAGATATTAAAAACACACACTTATTTGAAAATGCGCTCATTGCAAAAAACGGAAATATTGTATGGACTCAATGGACAAATACAATTAATTCACAAGGCCACCTTGTTGGAATTGCTCAAGATATTACACAAAAAAAGGTTTTACAACAAAAACTTATTCAAAAGAATAAGGAAAATGAATTACTTCTAAAAGAGGTTCATCATAGAGTGAAAAATAATTTACAAATAATTAGCAGTATGTTGAATCTACAATTTAACCATATAAATGATGTAAGAGTTTTTGAAGCTTTACAGAAAAGTAAAGACCGTATTCACTCTATGGCGCTAATTCATGAAAAAATTTATACTTCTAAAAATTTAGCCGCAATTAATTTTGATGATTATATTCTAGATTTATCAAAAGCGATTAAACACAGTTACGACTCTAATAAAGAAATTGAATTAACAATAAATAAATCTGGAGCTATTTTTAACATTGACCTAGCTGTCAATCTAGGTCTTATCATTACAGAATTATTAACTAACTCTTATAAACATGCATTTTTAGCAAGTAATACCGGAAAAATAATTATTGAATTAAAAATTATTTCAGGAAATAAATATTCATTAATTGTACAAGATAATGGAAAGGGAATAATTCAAAAAGATTTAACCAATATAAAAACCTCATTTGGCTTAGAAATTGTTCATGCACTTACTGATCAAATCAATGGAACGCTAAAAACTGAATCCAAAAATGGATTAAAACATTCACTCCAATTTGAATTATAACCAATAACTTCAAATATATAACAAAAAAAACCAACTAGTAATAGTTGGTTTTTTTTGTAAAGTATAATACTACATATTACGTCTATACTGCCCACCTACTTCAAAGAGTGAACTTGTAATTTGACCTAAAGAACAATACTTCGAAGCTTCCATTAAATATTCGAAAATATTTTCATTTTGAATCGCTGCATTTTGTATTTTCTTAATTTGAGGTTCTAAATGTTTAGCATTTGTTTTATGAAAATCAGCTAACATATCCAATTGATATTGTTTCTCCTCTTCTGTTGCCCTAACTACTTCATCAGGAATTACAGTTGGAGATCCATTTTTATTCAAAAATGTATTCACTCCTATAATTGGAAATTCTCCATTATGTTTTAATGTTTCATAATACAAACTCTCCTCTTGAATTTTAGAACGCTGATACATTGTTTCCATTGCACCTAATACTCCACCTCTTTCAGTAATTCTATCAAACTCTAATAAAACTGCCTCTTCAACCAATTCCGATAATTCTTCAATTATAAACGCACCTTGAATTGGGTTTTCATTCTTAGTTAAACCAAGCTCTTTATTAATAATTAATTGAATCGCCATTGCTCTACGCACCGATTCTTCAGTTGGAGTTGTAATAGCCTCATCATACGCATTAGTATGCAATGAGTTACAGTTATCATAAATAGCGTAAAGCGCTTGTAATGACGTTCTAATGTCATTAAAATCAATCTCTTGCGCATGTAAAGAGCGACCAGAAGTTTGAATGTGGTACTTTAACATTTGCGCCCTTGGACTAGCTTTGTACTTTAATTTCATTGCCTTTGCCCAAATCTTACGAGCCACTCTACCAATCACAGCATATTCGGCATCAATTCCATTTGAGAAGAAGAAAGATAAGTTAGGTCCGAATTTATTAATATCCATCCCTCTACTTAAATAGTACTCTACATATGTAAATCCATTCGCTAACGTTAAAGCTAATTGGGTAATTGGATTTGATCCAGCTTCAGCAATATGATATCCTGAAATTGAAACTGAGTAAAAGTTTCTTACCCCATTATCAATGAAATATTCTTGAACGTCCCCCATTAAACGCAATGCAAATTCGGTAGAGAATATACACGTGTTCTGAGCTTGGTCTTCTTTTAAAATATCAGCTTGTACAGTCCCTCTAACTTGAGTTAAGGTTTCTACTTTAATCTTTTGATACACATCAACTGGTAACACCTCATCACCAGTAACCCCTAGCAACATCAAACCTAATCCATCATTACCTTTTGGTAAATTACCTTGATAAGTTGGACGTGTTGTTCCTGCTGTTTTATATTTTGAAACAATTTTTGCTTCTACTTCTTTTTCAAGATCATTTTCCTTAATGTACTTTTCGCAATTTTGATCAATTGCAGCATTCATAAAGAAACCTAACAACATTGGCGCTGGTCCGTTAATCGTCATAGATACAGATGTTAATGCATGGGTTAAATCAAAACCAGAATATAATTTCTTTGCATCATCTAAACAACAAATAGACACTCCTGAATTTCCAACCTTACCATATATATCAGGTCTAGACGCAGGATCATTACCATATAGCGTCACAGAATCAAAAGCCGTAGATAATCTTTTTGCTGGCATTCCTTCACTTACATAATGAAAACGTTTATTTGTTCTTTCTGGTCCACCTTCTCCCGCAAACATTCTTGAAGGATCTTCACCTGTACGTTTAAAAGGATACAATCCAGATGCATAAGGAAATTCTCCAGGTACATTTTCTTGTAAAATCCAAATCAATAAATCCCCCCAAGCTGTATACTTAGGTAATGAGATTTTAGGAATCTGTAAATGAGATAACGATTCAGAATGTGTTTCAATTTTAATTTCTTTATCTCTTACTTTAAATATATATAACGGATCTTTGTATTTTTTTACTTTAGATGCCCAATTTAAAATATGTTCTAAATTATGTGGATCTAAGTCCATTTTTACTCGATCAAACTCTTTTAATAATAAAGATAAAAATTCATCTTCTTTATTTAGATCATCATTATTAATACCTGCTTTAGTCATTTCTAAATCCTGACCAACTACAGATTCAATCGTTTTATAAATTCCAAATAATTTTTGAGCCGTTTTAGATTGTTCTTGTACCCATTCGTCATACCCCCTATTATTTTCTGAAATCTCAGATAAATAACGTGTTCTTGATGGAGGAATAACATATATTTTCTCAGACATTTCTTTAGTAATCGAAATATTGGACACCAAATCTTTAGCTGCCGTTTTTTCTACTACTTTATCCATTATTGCTTTGTAAAGCGTATTCATCCCAGGATCATTAAACTGAGAAGCGATTGTACCATACACTGGTAAATCATCTTGGTGCACATCCCATAAATTATTATTACGCATGTACTGTTTCTTTACATCACGAATAGCATCTAAAGCACCACGTTTATCAAATTTATTTAAAGCCACTAAATCAGCAAAATCAAGCATGTCAATTTTCTCTAATTGAGTTGCTGCACCAAATTCTGGTGTCATTACATATAGTGAGACATCTGAATGATCCATAATTTCAGTATCAGACTGTCCAATCCCTGAAGTTTCAAGAATTATCAAATCAAAATTAGCTGCTTTTAAAATCACTAATGCTTCAGCAACATGCTTACTTAATGCTAAATTAGATTGACGCGTTGCTAATGAACGCATATAAACACGCTCATTATTAATAGCATTCATTCTAATTCTATCTCCTAAAAGTGCACCGCCTGTTTTCCTTTTTGATGGATCAACAGAAACAATTGCCATTTTCTTTTCAGGAAAATCGATTAAAAATCGACGTACTAACTCATCTACTAAAGACGATTTACCTGAACCACCTGTTCCGGTAATACCTAAAACTGGCGTATCAACTTTAGTTGCTAACTCATGAACTGTTTTTAATTCTTTTTCTGCTAATTCTGGAAAATTTTCAGCTGCAGAAATCAATCTTGCGATTGAAGCCACATCCTTATCTTTTAGTTTATCAACTTCATTATTTAATTTATCACCAACAGGAAAGTCAGCTCTTTGAACCAAATCATTGATCATCCCTTGTAACCCCATTGCTCTTCCGTCATCTGGGTGATAAATTTTTTCAATACCGTAATCTTGTAATTCTGCTATTTCAGTTGGTAAAATAGTACCCCCACCACCAGCAAATATTTTTATATGTCCACCACCTTTTTCATTTAAAAGATCATACATGAATTTTAAATATTCTGTATGCCCTCCTTGATATGACGTCATAGCGATAGCTTGAACATCTTCTTGAATTGCACAATTTACAACTTCTTCAACCGAACGATCATGACCAAGGTGAATTACCTCACATCCTGTAGACTGAATAATTCTACGCATAATATTTATAGCCGCATCATGTCCATCAAACAGTGAGGCTGCAGTTACAATTCTAACTTTATTATTTGGCTTATAAGGTAATTCTTGTTCCATTAATTTTGGTTTTTAGTGATGCGAATTTACGTATTTTTTATCAAATTAATAAGGGTTTTCATGGGTTTGTTTTCAGACATAACCGTAATACTCTGTTATAAATGAATTACCCAACACAGAATTCTAGATAGTTCATTCAAAATTAAACTTTTTTCACAAAAAAAAGGCGAACCCTTTGGTTCGCCTTTTAATATAATAAATGAATATTTATTTCATTTTATCCAAATTTGGCATATCTCTAGCAAAAGCAGGAATTCCTGTTACATCCATACCGGTAATTAATAAATGAATATCATGAGTACCTTCATAAGTTACAACAGACTCTAAGTTTGCCATATGACGCATTACTGAAAATTCATTTGTAATACCCATTGCTCCAAGAATTTGTCTTGCTTCACGTGCAACAGTTAATGCCATATCAACATTATTACGTTTACACATTGAAATTTGAGCAGAAGTTGCTTTACCTTCATTTCTTAATTGACCACATCTATAAGTCATTAACTGAGCTTTAGTAATTTCAGTTACCATTTCAGCTAATTTCTTTTGTGTTAATTGAAATGCACCAATTGGAACACCAAATTGAGTTCTTTCTTTAGAGTATCTTAACGCTTGATCATAACAATCCATAGCAGCTCCAATTGCACCCCAAGCAATACCAAATCTTGCAGAATCTAAACAACCAAGTGGTGCTCCTAATCCAGATTTGTTTGGTAATAAATTTTCTTTAGGTACTTTAACATTTACAAAAATAAGCTCACCTGTAATAGATGCTCTTAAAGAATGTTTTCCGTGCATTTCTGGTGCAGAGAATCCTTCCATTCCTTTTTCAACGATTAAACCATGAATACGGCCTTCCTCATTCTTAGCCCAAACCACAGCAACATCAGCTAAAGGTGCATTCGAAATCCACATTTTAGCACCATTTAAAAGATAGTGGTCACCCATATCTTTAAAATTAGTTGTCATTCCCCCTGGATTAGATCCATGATCAGGTTCAGTTAAACCAAAACAACCTAAAAATTCTCCTGAAGCTAATTTTGGCAAATATTTCATTCTTTGTTCCTCATTACCGTACTTGTAAATTGGATACATTACTAACGAACTTTGAACAGATGATGTAGATCTTAATCCAGAATCACATCTTTCTAATTCTTGCATAATTAAACCATAAGAAATTTGATCTAATCCTGGCCCACCATATTCAGTTGGAATATAAGGTCCAAAAGCACCAATTTCTCCTAATTGCTTTACTAAGTGCTCTGGAAAAGCAGCTCTTTCATAGTAATCTTCAATTATAGGTGATACATTTTGTTTTACCCAGTCTCTAGTTGCATCTCTAATAAGCTTATGCTCTTCAGTTAACAAATCATCCAAATTAAAGTAATCAGGATGTGTAAATAAATCAGTTGCCATATTCGTTTTAAGTTTTAAAACACAAATGTAACTATTTATTATAATTTAAACATAAAACTATATTAAATAAAGATTCCCAAAAAATAAATTAAATTTGTAAGCTAAACAATGCTATTAAACTCAATTACACATATAAATCACACAAACTTTGAATTAATTAAATTGAATTCAGAAATCAACTGGCTCAACATATCAGCTCTTTTATTATGCGTTATACTTATAATTAGTAGTAAAATTATTAGCTCTGACTCTATATACTCAATTATAGGTTTAAGACAAGAAAAGTCCCAAACTTCAAAAGGCCTACCTTCTTATTTTTTAAGTTTAAATTACTTTATTGTTATCTCTTTATACATTTGGAATTACTACATAATAAACAATGACAACGAAAAACCCTATTCTCTTTTCATAATATTTCTTATTATAATAAGCATATCCTTTACTAAAATTTTAACTATTTATTTAATCGATATACTTTTTAAACGTAAAAATCATTTTCACCTTAAATTACATTTCCAATTTTATCAATTGCTTGGCGCAATACTACTACCACTATACGTACTTACCTATTTCTTTGAACCAAAATACTTAATGATTTCATACTTTTATATTTTTATTCTAGCCATACTTCTACTAATCACACGTGAAATATTAAGTTTATTTACCGCTCTTAACAATAGAATTTCATTATTCTATTTAATTTTGTATCTTTGCACTCTTGAATTACTACCTATTGCCTTAGTTGCTAAGTTCTTTATTTAGTAATTCATTGATTTAACCAAAGAAACCTAAAGATGAGTTTAAAAACAATATTAGTTTCACAGCCAAAACCAGAAGGGGAGAAATCACCATATTTTGATTTAGCTGAAAAGTACAATTTAAAAATTGACTTCAGAAAATTTATCACTGTTGTTGGTTTAACCACAAGAGAGTTTAGAGATCAAAAAGTTGATTTAAGCATGCACACTGCTGTTATTTTAACTAGTAAAACTTCTGTTGATCATTTTTTTAGAATGGCTGAAGAAACAAGATTCAAAATTTCAGAAGCTCTAAAATACTTTTGTATGTCTGAAGCTGTAGCTTATTATTTGCAAAAATATGTGATTTACAGAAAACGTAAAATATTTTATGGTAAGACAAACATTGATGATTTAATGGTTTTACTAAAAAAGCATAAAAACGAGAATTATCTTTTACCTTGTTCTGATATTTTAAGACAAAGAATCCCTGATGCTTTAGAGGCAAATAATATTAGATATTCAAAAGCTGTAATGTACAGAACTGTCGCTGCAGACTTATCTGACTTGAATGATGTTAAATATGATTTATTAGTTTTCTTTAGTCCATCTGGAATTGAGTCTTTATTTAAAAACTTTCCTGATTTTAAACAAGATAAAACCATGATTGCTGCCTTTGGCCCCACAACAGCCAATGCCGTTAAGAAACATGATTTAAAATTAGATATTCATGCACCATTACCAAAATACCCGAGTATGACTATGGCAATTGAAGATTACATTAAAACTGCTAAGAAAAAGAAATAATTTTTTTACATTACATTATAAAAGCATAACATTTGGTTATGCTTTTTTTTTGCAACAATTTTAAGATACAGAACAATTATTGAAATATTATTCAAAACAAAAGTGATTATACGTAAATTCGTAAACTCAAATAGTAAATTATGGCAAATAGAATTACAGAATTATTCAATATAAAATATCCAATTATCCAAGCAGGAATGATTTGGTGTTCAGGATGGGAATTAGCAAGTGCCGTTTCTAATGCAGGAGGACTAGGAATACTTGGCTCAGGTTCCATGTACCCTGAAGTTTTAGACGATCAAATTACGAAATGTAAAACAGCAACAGATAAACCTTTTGCAGTAAACTTACCAATGATTTATCCAGATATTGATAAACACGTAGCACTCATATTAAAGCATAAAGTCCCTGTTGTATTTACTTCAGCAGGAAATCCAAAAACATGGACCAAACTATTGAAAGACAATGGAATTATTGTTGTTCATGTCGTATCTAGCTTAAAATTTGCATTAAAATCTGAATTAGCAGGTGTTGACGCTGTAGTAGCTGAAGGTTTTGAAGCTGGAGGTCATAACGGGCGTGAAGAAACTACAACCATGACTCTAATCCCAATTGTAGCAAACGAATTAAAAATTCCTTTAATTGCTGCGGGAGGAATTGGAACAGGAAAAGGGATGTTTGCTGCAATGACTTTAGGTGCTGATGGTGTTCAAATTGGTAGTCGATTTGTCGCGACTCCAGAAAGTTCTGCTCATCAAAATTTCAAAAACACCATTATTGATACAAAAGATGGAGGAACTGAATTAACATTAAAGGAATTAACTCCTGTTCGATTAATTAAAAATAATTTTTACAATCAAGTACAAACTGCCTATCAGAATAATGCTTCAGCAGAGGACATGAAAGAACTACTAGGTAGAGGACGAGCGAAAAAAGGCATGTTTGAAGGAGATTTAATTGAGGGTGAATTAGAAATTGGTCAAATTGCAGGATTAATAAATGAAATAAAGCCAGCTGCTGAAATCGTAGAAGAAATTATCAGAGAATACAATCAAGTTAAAACTGAAGTTATAACATTAAGCAAGTACACTTTTTAATAAACATAACAAGCAAATGATAAAATACAATTCGTTTACATTAAAAAATGGCTTAAAAGTCATACATCACCAAGACAAAACTACACCTATGGTTGTAGTAAATACAATTTACAATGTTGGCGCGCGAGATGAAGATGAAAGTCGTACAGGTTTCGCTCATTTATTTGAACACTTAATGTTTGGCGGGTCTACACACATTGAAAATTATGATGCTCCCTTGCAGTTAGCAGGTGGGGAATGTAATGCGTTTACTAATAACGATATTACAAATTATTACAACACATTGCCTGCTGAAAATTTAGAAACCGCACTTTGGTTAGAAAGCGATAGAATGCTAGAACTAGCTTTTACACCTAAATCTTTAGAAGTACAACGTCAAGTTGTAATTGAAGAATTTAAACAACGTTATTTAAACCAACCTTATGGTGACGTATGGTTACAGTTTAGACCTGTGATCTATAAGACTCACCCTTACAAATGGGCAACTATAGGTAAAAACATTCAACACATTGAAGAAGCTACAATGGAAGATGTAAAAAACTTCTTTTACAAACACTACGGCCCACAAAACGCTACTTTGGTAATCGGTGGAAATGTAGAGTTTGAATCCGTTAAATCATTAGTTACAAAGTGGTATGCCGAAATCCCAGCAAGAGATAAATACATAAGACATATTACTCCTGAACCAAAACAAACTGAAACTAGACGCTTAACCATTGAACGAAAAGTCCCAACTAATGCAATATACATGACATTTAGAATGGGTAACCGGTTAAGTCATGACCACTATTTAGGTGATATTATTTCAGATATTTTATCTGCTGGAAAATCATCAAGATTATTCCAGTCATTAGTGAAAAACAAAAAATTATTTACTGATGTATCTGCATATATTTTAGGAGGTATGGAAGATGGTATCTTTCTATTCAGCGGTCATTTAATGGAAGATATTGATTTTGAAACTGCAGAAAAGTCTATTCTAGACGAAATAAATATTTTGATTGAAAACTCAATTTCAGATGATGAATTAACTAAGGTTAAAAACAAATTCCAAACTGCAAAAGCATTTCAAGATCAAAGCTTATTAAACAGAGTAATGAATTTAGCCATGTATGATCAAATGGAAAGAATAGACCTTATCAATACAGAGAAAGGTATTTACGATTCAATTGAAATTGATGAATTAATCAATTTTACAAAAAAAACTTTTACACCAACAAACATGTCGGTATTAACGATTAAAGCCATATAAATGAACAGAGCAATTGCACCGGAATACAGTAAAGCACAACACATTGATTTAGTAGTTCCAAAACGCATTAAACTAACTAATAAAATAGATTTGTACTGGCTAGATGAGACTCAAGATGATACCGTAAAGTTAGATATGACTTGGGATGCTGGGACTAAATATCAATCAAAAAAATTAACAGCCTCATTTACTAATGCCCTGTTATTAGCTGGCACAGATAAATTAACTGCGAATGAAATTTCTGAAAAAATTGATTTTCAAGGTGGTTATATCTCTCAAGATTTAGATAAAGACCAAGGAGGCGTTACGCTTTACGGATTAAGTAATAAAATTGAAACCATCTTTGACATTTTTTCTGAAAACTTTTCCAACGCCATATTTCCAGAATCAGAAGTTGAAAAACTAATTGACATCAGAAAAAATGGGTTTAAAATTTCAATGGAGAAGGTGTCTACACTTTGTCGTCAAGAATTTAACAAACACATTTTTGGTCAAACTAATGAATATGGAAAAGTAGCTTCATTAGAAGATTTTGATAATGTGAAATCTTCTGATTTACAAGCTTTTTATAAATCAATTTATTTAGAAACTAAACCTACTCTATTTTTAGTCGGTAAAGTAGATGCGTCATTCATTGAGAAATTAAGGACTTGGGCAGAATCATTAGGCACTTCAGCATCAAAAACTATAAATACTGGATTCAAACAAACAAAAGGTAGAATTGAGATAGCTAAGAAGGATGCTATTCAAACCTCTATAAGAATTGGTAGACTAATGGTTCAAAAAAATCACCCTGACTATTATAAGTTTCAAGTTCTAAATACAATTTTAGGCGGTTATTTCGGAAGCCGTTTAATGGCTAACATACGCGAAGACAAAGGCTATACTTATGGTATTGGGTCTGGTTTATCCGTTTTAGATGATAGTGCTTATTTTTTCATTTCAACTGAAGTTGCAAAAGAAGTTGTTGACAACACGATTACTGAAATCTACACTGAAATAGACAAATTAAAAAATGAGTTTGTTTCTGAAAATGAATTAACGAAAGTGAAAAATTATTTACTTGGTGATTTCCTTAGAGGGTCTGATGGTGCAATAGCCATGATGGAAAACTTTAAAAATATTTATTTTAACAATTTGAGTGAAGACTATTACACTGATTTTATTCACGCTATTAATAATGTCACAGCGAAACAATTGAAAGATTTAGCAAATAAATACTGGGACAAAGCAGAATTTTTAGAAGTTCTTGCAGGATAATATAAAGTAAGCATTACTTACCTCACATACTATGATAAAAGCAAGTTGGGAAAAATTAACATTAGATTTTAAATTACCTAGTGGTACATCTAGAGGGATTTTAACACAAAAAGACTCTTGGATAATTTCCATTTGGAATGACGTTTTGCCAAATTGTATTGGGAAAGGAGAAGCTTCTATTATTAAAACATTATCACCTGATTGGAATGAGCATTTTGAAATAAAAGTTAATGATATCTGTGAGAACATCATAAATTATATTACCTCAGGAGGTCTAGAAAAACTAAACCAGTACCCTTCTATTCAATTAGCACTTGAAACTGCTCTTTTAGATTTAAAAAATGGTGGGAATTCAATTATTTTCCCATCTGACTTTGTAAGTAAATCAGCCCCCATTCCTATTAATGGTTTAATATGGATGGGAGATAAAGCGTTTATGAAGTCTCAAATTGAAAATAAAATAAACACTGGTTTTAACTGTATTAAATTAAAAATAGGCGCTATTGATTTCAATACTGAATTACAAATATTAAAAGATATTCGTTCTAACTATTCTTCAGCAGATATTGAATTAAGAGTTGACGCCAACGGAGCATTCTCACCAACAGAAGCATTAACTAAGTTAAACGCGATAGCTCAATTTGATTTACATTCAATCGAACAACCCATTAAAGCAGGGCAATTTGATGAAATGGCTGAGCTATGTTCTAAAACACCTTTACCAATTGCTTTAGATGAAGAGTTGATAGGTCTCACTGATTTGAAAGAAAAAGAAACACTTTTATATAAAATTAATCCACACTACATTATCTTAAAGCCTTCCTTAATTGGAGGGTTTAAAGGAACTGATGAATGGATTTCATTAGCAAGAAAACAAAATATAGATTGGTGGATTACATCTGCATTGGAGAGTAACATTGGCTTAAATGCAATAGCACAATACACATTTACGAAAAACAATTCACTACCTCAAGGATTAGGTACTGGCGGCTTATTTACAAATAACACCCCTTCAAATTTAGGTGTTGAAAATGGTGAATTAAAATTACTAGCTAAATAAATTCAAAATCTACTCTCCTATTTAGTTTTTTACCTCCTGCAGTGGAATTTGATACTTTAGGATCTTTTTCACCTCTAAACTCAATTATAATTTGATCTGTTTTGATACCAAGACTTAACAAATAAGTCTTGATTTGATCTGCTCGCCTTTCAGATAAACCAACATTATATGCATCAGAGCCGTTTGAATCTGTATGGCCAATAATTTTAATACGCAAATCAGAATGTGATTGAACAATTTTAACCATTCGCTTTAAAAAATCATGAAATTCAGGTTTTAAATCATCTTTATCATGATCAAAGTGGATAGGAGTAAACTCAAAACCTCTCATTTCAGCATCTCTAATATAATAGGCATTCCATCCTCTTTTTAAATCATTACACATATTATTATACCAAGAATGATACAACGAAACGGTATCCGATTTTGACATTTGATACTTAGAACGGTACAAAGTGATTTTACCAACGTTAGTTCGACATGTACTAGATTTAAATTCACCTGATAAATACCCTGTTTTTTCATTATAAATTAATCTACCGCTAATTAAACACCAATAGGCTCTTCCTGAATTTTTTTTATTCCCAAAAAGTACATCTTCAAATTCAATTTCATATTTAGAAATTAATTTACCTTTAATAATTTTCAAAGCATAATATTGAGAAAAAGGTGTTTCAATTCGTGATTCACCACTAACAGTTTTAGTATCTTCATCAATCGAAAAATCAAACCAAATGGCTTGACCTTTTGTATTAGCTTGACCTAAATTAACTTTTAATCCTTGCCAAACACCTTCCAAAAATTTATCTTGTGCAGACAAATTAATAGTCAGAAGCATAAAAAATATGATTATTACTCTATTCATTAATTACTTATATACAAGGACTGTTCCTCAAACCTAATATACGTAGTTGGACAAAAAAGTTACAGTAAAATAGTCACTAAATATAATTAATCTAAGATGATTCTTTATCTTTACGCAAAACGATTACAAAATGATTCTAAAAAAAGCTTTACAAGAGAACTACCCTATTTTATCAACCCCTGACTTAATTGAAGAAATTATGAAGGTTGGTCAAGTTCACGAAATGGAAGTTGATGAAATTTTAATTGATATTAATCAAAATGTAAAAAACTTACCTCTACTACTGGAGGGCTCAGTTAAAATTTTACGTGAAGACGAGCAAGGTAATGAAGTATTTTTGTATTATGTTGATCAAGGTAATACCTGCGCTGCAACTTTAACATGTTGTATGGATTCAAAAAAAAGTAACGTCCGAGCTATCGTTGAAGAAAAAGCAGTGTTTCTTTCCATACCTTATGAATACATGGATATTTGGATGGAGAAATATAAAGCTTGGCGTGATTTTATTCTATCTACTTATTCAATTCGCTTTGAAGAGTTACTTAAAGCTGTTGACCAATTGGCATTTAAAAAAATGGATCAAAGAATAGCTAATTTCTTATCGGAGAAATCAAAATTGATACATTCGAAATTAATAAAAATTTCTCATCAACAAATTGCTTACGATTTAAATACATCAAGAGAAGTTGTATCTAGAATTTTAAAACAAATGGAAAAAGAAGGTTTAGTAAAAATCAGTAGAGGACAATTAGAATTGTTAGATTAATACTAACTTTGTACAAAATAAAAAAGCTATGGTTGAAGTTGGAATAATAATGGGTTCAAAATCAGATTTACCTATTATGCAAGATGCGGCTGACGCATTAAAAGAATTAGGTATCGAATTCGAAATGACTGTTGTTTCTGCACACAGAACACCTGAAAGAATGTTTGATTACGCTAAAAAAGCTCAAGCAAGAGGAATTAAGGTTATTATTGCAGGTGCTGGTGGTGCTGCTCATTTACCAGGTATGGTTGCGTCTTTAACTGCTTTACCTATTATTGGCGTTCCAATTAAGTCTTCAAATTCAATTGACGGTTGGGATTCAGTTTTATCTATTTTACAAATGCCTGGTGGAATACCTGTAGCAACTGTTGCTTTAAACGGAGCAAAAAATGCTGGTATATTGGCTGCAAGTATTATTGGTGCATCAAATGAAGATGTTTTTAATCGAATTACAGAGTATAAAGAACAATTAAAAGAAAAAGTTCTATTAACTGCTAAAGAAATGGAAGCCTAAAGTTTAGACGATTCAAAAGAATTAACAACGAACTATGATAACAGTAGATATAATTTTTAAATATTTCCCTCATTTAACTGACCTTCAGAAAGAGCAGTTCTCTAAACTATATGACGTTTATAAAGAATGGAATGATCAAATAAATGTTGTTAGTCGTAAAGACTTTGATACATTCTATGAAAAACATGTTTTACATTCTTTAGGTATAGCAGAATGCATTGAATTTAAAGAAGATTCTGATATTTTAGATGTTGGTACTGGCGGTGGTTTCCCCGGAATTCCTTTAGCTATTATGTACCCAGACTCTCACTTTATGTTGGTTGACGGTATTGGTAAAAAAATTAAGGTTGTAAACGGTGTTGTTGAAGCTTTAGGCTTAAAAAATGTAACTGCTCAACAAATTAGAGCTGAAGAAATTAAACATAAGTTTGATTTCATTATCAGTAGAGCCGTTACTCAAATGCCTTTGTTTTTAACTTGGGTTCGAAAAAGAATCAAAAAACAACAACGAAATGCATATCCTAATGGATTACTATACCTTAAAGGTGGTGATTTACATGAGGAAATGAAAACAGTTCGAGAATACCATGAAACTGTTGAACTAGCTGATTTTTTTGAAGAAGAGTTTTTCGAAACAAAGAAAGTAGTTTATGTAGATTTGTCATAATAAAAATCATACACGTATTTTGATAATACATTGGAATTAATATTTTAAAATGGGGTACCAGAATAACGGGCCCCATTTTTTTTGTGTTCTAACCTAAATAACACCTTATCTATAGGCATCACATGGAGGCTTCTTACCTTTACCTCTTTTTTTACCTTTTCCTGCAGAAAAAGAGCCTTCACCATTTTTACACTTTGGATTTTTAAATAATGGAATCTTTAAATCAAAATAAACATCAGCGCCATAAATATCTGATTTTACAAAATAGCTTAATAATTTGTCTGTACCTATCGTCAAAAAATAAAGCCTTAAACTAGCACCTAACTGTGGTTTAGTGTACTCGTATAAAGATAAAGGCAGTGCAAAGTCAATTAATTTTGTTTCAATCCTTGGTGTTACAGCTATAGAATTGGCTCTTCTAACACTAAACGTATTACTAAAATGAGGAATATTTTGAACCCAAGCTGCATTTACATATAAAAAAGTACTATATAATTTCAAATCGTATTGAACAGAAAAGTAAGTTGGCAAACTAACTCTATATGGTTTCTTAACAACTCCTGATGTTTCGGAATCAAGATTATTTATAAAACTAGGAAGATTTGCCTCATTTAAATCTGTATCCAAATTTTTATAATCAAAATTAGTTAACCCTAAATCAAATGCATAGTAATTAATATTATCAGCATTAAACTTTGCGTAACCAATCTCATTTATCGATACACCAATTTTATATTTATAATAGTTTCTTCTACACCCACCTCTTTTCGAATTTGGATAGTACGACCTAGCTGATTTTTCCATTTTTTGATAGGTAAAACCAATATCGACTCCCCATCCACCTTTCATTGAAAATTCAGGCTGAGTTGAACTCATTATATCTCCTTTGAAATTAGCTATATTCAAAGTAGAATCATTATTTATCCTATATTCCAAATTACGAATGTTTACAGCTGCTCCTGCTAAAGGGAATATTTTTTTATAAGACAAACCTACCATAAACATATCTTTTTGCCTTTTTATAATTGTATTAGCATAACTTAGCTTCAATTCTCCATAAGCAATTGATGTGACTTTAAAATTTTTCAATTTATAATCTTTTAAATGCTGCTGAACAAAAGATGACACTCCATTTTCAACAAAGTTTGCTATCGGATCATTAAAACTACGAACAGAAGTATAACTATAACCACCTAAACTAAGACCTACAGCATGGTCACCTTTATTCCAGGAGCCAGATAAAAATTGAGTAACCGTTCGATTATATACATGATATTTATTTTCTCCTTGATTATAGTAAAGTCCTTCCTTATCAAAATCATCTTGTCCTAACTCATTAAGTACCTTAATATTGGTTGTGTTTTTTAACGCCAATAAATTATTATTGACATATGACCCAACGCCAACAATTTTAATATCTAGCCATGTTTTAGCATCTAACATTGATGACACATTTAAATGCAAACTGTTAGTAGGTGAATAATTAGAGTTTAATGACCCATAGCTTTCTTGAGCACTTAAATTAAGTGCTACATTTAGTAATACTACTAAAATTAAGAAGCTTGAAAATCGTAAAATAATTTTATTTTTAAGGTTAAGATAGCAAACAAAAATAAAACTTTTATTCGTAAACGGAATAAAAAAACGAATTAACTATTAAAAATGTAATTGTCGTAAAACTTATAGTACATTAAAACCGAATGATTTCAATAATCTAACTCTAAATTGGGATCCCAAAATATTGTGTTCCAATCTTGGATTACATCTTTTTTCACTACAAGCCCTTCTGATTCCAATCGTTCTTGCATGGAATCTGGTGTAGCAAAGTGCATTTTACCACTTAACATCCCTAATCTATTCACAACACGGTGAGCTGGTATTTTATCCTCCAACGTATGCGACTGGTTCATTGCCCACCCAACTACTCGACTCGACTTAGCTGCACCTAAATATTTTGCAATAGCCCCATATGATGTTGCCCTTCCTTTAGGAATTAACCGTACAACATCAAAAATGTTAGTGTAAAAATCAGACTGAGCCATTCTATTTTTTACAGTAAAGATACTATTTTACTTCAACATTAACGCCTTTATTACAAATTCTAATAAACAAAGGGTAATCATCACCTAATTTATTAAAATTTGCAGTCTCTTTACCTAAAACCTCATTCCATTAGTAACTAAAATTGAATCTGGCAATATTTTATTACAGAACCTTTTTCTGTAAACATTTTCTCGTATACCGTTTTAATTCCTAACACTGATTGCTCCTCTTCTGACAGTTTATCCCAATATTCTGGAGCATATAAATCCCATGTTGTATTTTCACATTTATAATTATGCTCTACTATTTGTTCTTCAGTAGATTCAAATAAAATGTCACTATCCGTTTTTAAATGAACTATTCCATCAGGTTTTAAAACATGCTTAAATCTGTCCATAAACATTTTTGATGTTAAACGCTTACGCGGCTTCTCTTTCTGAGGGTCAGAAAATGTTAACCAAATTTCATCAATTTCATTTTCATCAAAAATTGTTTTTAAAAAATCAATTCTAATCCTTACAAAACCAGCATTCTTTAACTCTAATGATCTTACTGTATCAGCACCATACCAAATTCGGGCACCTTTCACATCAATACCTATATAATTATGATTTGGGTATTTTTTTGCTAACCCAACCGTATACTCTCCTTTACCACAGCCTAACTCAACAATAATAGGATTGTCATTCTTGAAAAATTCTTTTGACCACTTTCCTTTCATTGGAAAAGCATCATTTTGAAGTGTTTCTAATAATGGTTCGAAAACAAAATCCATTGTTTTCATATCTGCAAAGTGTTCTAATTTAGTTTTAGCCATGTTAAATAATTTTTACTAATTATAAAGTATTATTAATTTCAGTTAACAATAATGTTACTTCTCTTAATAATTCCATTTTTGGAGAGTTATCATCTGAATGTTCAACTAAATATGATTTCATACTTAATAATGCATCCATAATTTTTTCTTCCGACAATGTACCTTCCATATTTTCAAGAATAGTTAAAAACTCCATAGCGTCCATCATCTCACCTTTCTGAGTAGTTTCTGCTATTTCTAATAAATAAGAAGTATAATCTAAATTTGAATTCCAAATAGAACTCAACATCACTAAACGTGCTGCTGAATACTTTTGATTAATCAAACATTCAACAATTACTGGGGGAACTTTTGTTGATTTTATTGAATTTAACAAATCAACTATTTCAGCTTTAACTGCATTATTTTGAGATGTACAATACAAGTCAATTAATGGCTCGATAGCAGTTTCGTTACCAGACATTTTCAAAGATTTTATTGCTTTAATTACATCTTTAGGTTCTGGAGAACTAAGTTGTAAAATAATTTGAGCTACTTTTTTGTTTAACTTTTTGATATCTGACATACTAATACGTTTTTCTATTCAATTTTTAAGTGCACAAAGATAGGAATTTTGTACTGAAATAAGATCAATTCTAATATTCAGAATTAAATAATATAAAGCTTATCCCTTGCGCCTTCTTTTTAAATAGGCATTTGTGAAAATAGCACCAATAATTACAGCACCTCCTAGATAAAATCCTAACGTCATTTTTTCTTTTTCAGGCGCTAGTAAAACAGCTATAATAATTGTATAGATTGGTTCCATATTAATACTAACACTAACTGTAAATGGACTTAAAAATTTCATTACCCAAACACTAATCATGAATGCAGCAGTAGTACAAACCAGACCTAAAAACAATAACGACATACTGTCATCAAATGACACGTCAAGCAAATTTGAATTTAAATCTCCACTTAAAAAAACAATAAATAAAGATACTAAAGTTGCCCCTAACATTTCATATTTTGTAATTGAAAAAGGTGAAATTGTCTGTATAAGGCTACCATTAAAAACAGAGAAAACAGCAGCCATTAAAGCAGAAAGTACACCAATTAGAATTCCTTCTACATATTTAAATTCAAAACCAAAAATGATAATTATACCAACTAATATAAAAATACTAATAAATATTTCTGTGCTCGAAATTTTTCGTTTAAAAATAATAGGCTCGATCAATGCCACAAACAAAGTTGTTAATGACATACAAACCACCCCTATAGATACCGTACTCACTTTAATTGAATAAAAAAAAGTAAACCAGTGCAAACCAACAATTACTCCCACCCCACTAACTTTTATAGCTTTAGATAAAGTTAATTTTTTGGATTGTTTTATAAAAAACCCAATAAAAAGTAAGGAAACAAAAGCTATGAATGTTCTAAAAAACACAATTTTTGAAGACGATAAATTAATATGATCCCCCAAAATACCAGTCAATCCCCAAATGAGAACAATTAAATGTAAAATTAATTGATGTTTATATTTTGCAAACATGATTGGTTAATCTTCAAAATTTGAATTAATTTTATCATTAACAATATCTAAAGCACCCTCATACATACTAAATAAACTATCCTGATTCAATGCATAAAAAGTTAAATTGGCTTTAAAAATTTCTTTAGTAACACTATGTTTTTTAAAAACAATTTGCGTTGCAGAATCTAAAGCATTTGCATACACATTAGGTCTTTGATATCTATTATGATAATGAGATTCTAACAGTTGAACATCAACCAAAATAGTAGTTAATTCATTTTTGGTTAAAAAAACTGCAGGCTTAGTAGGTTCAACTTCAGTTTCACATGAAAACACTCCCCATAAGATTAGTACTGTTAGTAAAGCATTTTTCATTACCTCTCAAACGTTAATCGCATTCCATTCGTCCCTTCAACTATCTTATTATTTTCATATACAATGTTTCCGCTAACAAACGTAGTATCAATAGAGTGATCAAATTCAACACCTTCAAACGGAGACCAACCACATTTATATAAAATATTATCCTTAGTTACTTTTAATTTCTTGTTTGGATCTACAACTACTAAATCTGCAAAGTAACCTTCTCTTAAGTATCCCCTTTTTTCAATTTCAAAACAGATCGCAGGTGCGTGGCACATTTTCTCTACTGCCCTTTCTAATGATATTTTTCCTTCTTTTACTTTTTGTAAAATAGCTAATACTGCATGCTGAACTAATGGTCCTCCAGAGGGTGCATTGAAATATTTATTATCTTTTTCTTCTAAAGTGTGAGGGGCATGATCCGTAGCTAAAATATCAATTTTATCAGAATTCAAACCTTCCCAAACAGCATCTTGATCTTTCTGACTTTTTACAGCAGGATTCCATTTAATAAACATTCCTTTTTCATCATAATCTTTATCTGAAAACCATAAATGGTGAACACATGCTTCTGCAGTTATTCTTTTATCTTTTAATGGAATAGAATTATCAAACAAATCCATTTCTTTAGCTGTGGATAAATGTAAGACATGTAATCTTGTATCAAACTTTTTAGCCAAATTTACAGCCAAAGAAGAAGAGATATAACACGCTTCGTCATTTCTAATTTCTGGATGATATTTTACTGGCATATCTTCTCCATACTTTTCTTTGTATATAGCCGTGTTTTTTCTTATTGTTGCTTCATCTTCACAATGCGTGGCAATTAACATTTTACATTTTGAAAAAATATTAGTCAAAGTCGTTTCATTATCAACCAACATGTTTCCAGTTGAAGATCCCATAAAAACTTTTACGCCACACACATTTTTCGGATTTGTTTTCAATACTTCATCAATATTGTCATTACTTGCTCCCATAAAGAAAGAATAATTTGCAATAGAAGCTTTGCTCGCTAACACATATTTATCTTCTAATAACTCTTGAGTTAATGTGTTAGGAACGGTATTTGGCATTTCCATAAAAGTAGTAATACCACCAGCCACAGCTGCTCTACTTTCTGTAGTTAAATTTGCTTTTTGAGTCAAGCCAGGCTCTCTAAAATGAACCTGATCATCTATCATCCCAGGCATGATCCACTTCCCTTGTAAATCAATTACTTTTGCTGAAGCATCAGTTATAGTTTCAGCAATTTTTTCAATAAGTTCACCATTGATTAACAGATCAGACTTAAATTGTTTTCCTTCATTAATTAAAGTTGCGTTTTTTAAAAGATACTTAGCCATTTTGAATTGATTTTATGATTCATACAAAGATAATTCTTTTTTGAATACCGAAACTCAATTATTAATTGAAAAAAAACAAATAAGTTAGTATTTAGAAACATTCTTAGTACAATTAATTTCCTTTATTTTTTTTCAAATCTTGAATATAAGGCTTCAATGTCCAATTTAGAGCTCCCATAAAAATAATTCCCATCTAATACAATGAATGAACCCGCTTCAACTATTCCTTTCTTGGCTAAATTTGAATACTTAACTGACTTTAAATCTATAGACGCACCCGAATATTCCGATTTCTTTCTAAAAGCTGCTAAACCAAACTCAGCATTTGTTACACTTACATTTTCCCCTTTAACAATTGACCCATCTTTAGAAGCTACACCAGTTATTGCTCCATCAATAATAACATTATTCAACTCTAAAACAGATGCTTCTCCACCTGAGATCCCTTTGTCTCCAGAATTTAATATAGTTATATTCATGATTTTTATAATTGAACCTGAAAAATCAATACAATCATTACCAGTGTTTTCAAAATAAGAATTCTGAATTAACCCTGTACAAAAATCGGCATCAAAGCCATCTGATTTTGTGTTTTTCACAACTAAACTGTCAATCATAAAATTAGAACGTATAATATTCAATCCATCCTCACAACTATTATTATCTATTTTACAATTACTTATCTTTGTTTCTGACTCATAAATAGTTATACCACCTGTCAAACTCCATCTTTTATAATGTAAAGTATTTAAATTATAAAAATCTACAAAGTTCATCTCAACTCTAGATGCTTTTAAAATTGTAATTCCATGATTATTTTTATCTGATGAGTTAACTGTTATTGGCTTTTCTCTTGATCCCTTCGCTGTAAATTCATTATTAACAATTAGTCCACCTCCATTAATAAAATCAATACTAGTACCTTCATTGATTGTTACTTTAAATTTAGCAGGAACGAATACTAATTGATCAATAATTAACTCTCCTGAATTAAACACAAGTTCATTCTCATAAATGGTATAAAAAGGAGACTCCAAAGAGAACTTACTAGCCAATTTCATTTTTGTCGTTACACCTTTAGGCATTCTCCATTTCAACACTTTTTTGGCTAATACAAATTTTGGATTGTTACTTATTACAAAAAGAATCGACTTAGGCTTATTACTAACATGAACATCTAATACACCAACATCAGTACCGTCCTTAAACCCACTCAAAATAAATGGTTTTTTGAACTTAACAATTGAATCACCCTTCATTTTATAACCTACAATTGTAACATCATTTAAATGGTAATTTTCAATTTCAAGTTTATATTTTGAAGAGTCAACTTTATGAACGTATGAATTAATTGAAAGGCTTTCTAGATAAAAATCAGATTCATGCTCAACATATGTATCTTGTTTAATATTAATATTTTCAAATGGAACAGATATGTAACTATCCCACCTTTTATTTAAGAATGGAAGCTTTCTTTTTATTACCTCACCACGGATATAGTAAAATTTTTCATCAAGATTAACATCAACAAACTCATCACTCATTAATTCTACTTTTGAATCTAACTCTTTTTTAAAAGTTAAAAAAAGTTGACTTAAGTAAACTGAATCTGAAAATTTTTCAATGTATTTTAAATAATATGTTCTGAATTCCGCACTTTTAAACAATTGAGCATCTAATCTCCCTTCTCTTAATGACCCTCTTGTTGAATTCAAACCATACATAATTGACAACTCTTGTTCTGGCTCATCACCTGCCAACATGTCAAACCCAACATTTTCTAAATTTTGAGTTATAGGGTTAAAATAGAAACGTCTATTATGCCAGTGCCCTGCATGAAAAGCACACCCCATTTCAAGAATAGCATAATACTTAGCCGTTTGCTCAATATCTATAAACGAGCTCACCCTTTCATCCATTCCTTTAAACAAACTCAACGCTTTAGAACCTTCTATAAATTGATTTTTAAGCACCTTATTTTTTAATGTACGTTTTTTCTTGAATAACGAAACAAAACTCCCTTGATAATAAGGATAACTTTTATTATTATCTTTTTTTAATAAACTCAACCCCCAGAAACCTGTTTCATCAAATTTCACCATCACACCTTCTCTTCTTTGTTTTTGCTCCAGTAATTGTTTATCAAAATGCTCTTCTAAAGCATAAACCCCCATATTAACACCGTTAAAAACAACAGGTAAAAAATCATATGAAGTCGCTAATACCCCTTCAGACTCACACCACTTATGCATGAACCATTCATTCAAATAATTTCTTGTTTTTGGGTGTTGTATTGAAAATGTTTTTAATCCGTTAAATGAAAAATCACCTTTAACTTTTATTCTATAAGATGGTTTCCCTGACGTTAAATGGTCAATCCAATCCCCCTTTAAACGTATTTCAATAGGAATAGAATCAAATTTTGACAAAATAAAACCTTCTACATATTTTTTATTCTCTGGAGAAATGACACCTCCTTCTAGTGCCGAATCAATATAACCTTCCAATTTTTCGCTTGCCTCATCAGGTATAAAAATCGATAATGATTCATCTGAATTAGGACTTGGGATTTTAGAATAGCGGGTTACTTCAACATCATCAAAATAAGCAATTTTACCTCCTGCCCCAACATAAAACACTAATTCATTAACCCCTTCTCCAACAATAACACTAATACTTTGTCTTATCCAACCATTTATAACTCTTCCTTTTTTGGAAGACGACACAATTCGCCTTTCATCTCCTCTAACACTACAATATATCCCACCATAATCAACTCCTGCTTTTTGCCAAACTGTTGCTTTATACAACTCTCCAATTTTTGGATCATCAATATTTAAATTGAAACCATAAAGGTGATTAGAATCTAGCTTAACACCATACCTACCTGTTCTAGAAAACTCACTAGTTCGGTACTTAATACTATTGAATTCAGAAAATGATATAGAATCTGTTAAAAATTCACCTTTCAAATATTCTGCTCCTGAAGAATACAGAACATAAGTATTTTCAATTGGCTTAACTTCTTTTTCTTTAGTACATGAATAAAAAAATAATAGATGTAAAAGTAATAGCTGTAAAAATAGTTTCATTTTAATTTTTAAATAATAGATAGAACGCTGCAAATTTAATTAAAGTATAATACGATAATAAAAAAATGATAGATAATAATTAAACTTAATTAATTAGTATGTATTTTTACACCTCAGAATACAACTTATGTCTAAGACCAAAAACACAAAAACAGCATTATCTAAAAAAATGCAAAGAACACTCCTTATATTAACTTGGATAGGTGCTTTTACCCCCTTACTGGTTATTGTTTTTATGTTAGAACAAGCAAAATCTACCATTCCTGAATATGAAGAATTATCTAACCCACCAGATAAACAAGCTTCAATTATTTACACATCAGACATGAAAGAAATGGGACGTTTTTGGAGCGTTAATAGAAAAAGCATATCCTACTCTAGAATCTCACCCTTCGTAATATCAGCGTTAGTAGCGACTGAAGATAAAAGATACTATGAACACTCAGGCGTTGATGGAGAAGGACTAGCCAGAGCGGTTGGTTATGGATTAATGGGGAAAAATAAAGGTGGGGCAAGTACAATTTCACAACAATTAGCAAAATTACTATACACCTTAAATGATAAAAAAAATGGAGGCGTTTCAAAAGATAAAGTAGCAAGACTAAAACAAAAATTTGGTGAAAACGTATTAGCCGTTAGACTTGAAAAAGCATATACAAAAGAGGAAATCATCACCATGTATTTAAATAATTTTGATTTTTTAAATAATGCTGTAGGAATTGAAACTGCTGCAAATGTTTACTTCAATAAATCACCAAAAGACCTAACTCTAGAACAAGCAGCAATGCTTGTTGGAATGGCGAAGAACCCATCATTCTTTAACCCTTTAAGACACTATGATAGAACTTTAAATCGCAGAAATGTAGTTTTAAGCCAATGGAAAAAAGATGCAGACAACCCTTTATTACCTGTGAAAATAAATCAAACCCAATATGATTCATTGAGAGAATTACCACTTGGGTTAGACTATCAAATTGTAGATCACAAAAAAGGAATAGCTCCTTACTTTAAAGAGGTCCTAAGAAACGAGTTAAAAAAGAAATTCAAAGAGACTAATCCTGATGGTTCATATTTATATGCCAAGAAAAACGGAGCTCCTTATAACATATATAGAGACGGTCTAAGAATATATACAACTATTGATTCTAGAATGCAAATTTATGCTGAGAAAGCAGTTGTAAAACATTTCAAAGAAACATTACAAAAAGAATTTGACAAAAACAATTATAAGAAAAATGTGAAACACCCTCCTTTTGCAAATGACACTAAAAATGCAGAAAATGTAATTGCAGCCATAATGAAAAGAGGGATGAAACAATCCGATCGTTACTACCAAATGAAAACTATACAAGGTTTAAGCGATAAACTAATTGAAAAAGCATTTAACACACCTTATAAAATGTCTGTATTTTCTTATGACGGTTATATTGACACCTTAATGACTCCTTTGGATTCAATTAAATATTACAAAGGATTTTTACAAGCAGGGCTAATGTCCATGGATCCAAAAACAGGCTTTGTAAAAGCTTGGGTTGGAGGCCCAAACTTCAACCATTTCGCATTAGACCATGTTAAAGGAACAAAAAGACAAGTAGGTTCTACAATGAAACCATTTGTATATGCAGCAGCAATACGCGTTGGCGTAATTGACCCATGTAAGACTTATGCCGATTTAAGTTACTGTATTGATGTCCCTGTCTCGCCAACTAGAACAGAGTCTTGGTGCCCTTCAACAGGAACTAAAAACACTGCAGATTTGATCCCTACTAAATGCGGTCTAGCTGGATCATTAAATAACATTACTGTTGCTATTATGCGAGACTTAGGAGCAACAGAAGGCCCCAAATACATTGCTAAATTACTGAAGCAAGTTGGCATAGAATTGAGAGTAGAAGATATAGTACCAGCTATGTGCCTTGGCCCAATGAACATATCATTATATGACATGGTTGGTGCACAAGCCACATTTGCAAACAAAGGTGTATACACTAAACCAATTTACGTCATGCGAGTTGAAGACAAGAATGGTAATGTTGTTATGGATCTAGAATACGAGCAGCATGAAGCTATGGACGAAAACTTAGCCTACACCATGATCAATATGATGAAAGGCGCTGTCAACGGTGCAAGCAACATACATCAGAACGGAAGAGTTTACGCCACTAGTTCAAGTTTAAGAAGCTCTAGACCTTGGGGTGGAATAAAATACCCAACAGCTGGTAAAACAGGAACGACTAATGGCGCTTCTGACGGTTGGTTTATGGGATTAACTCCTGATTTAGTAACTGGAGTATGGGTTGGTGCAAATGACATGCAAGTACATTTCAGATCTTACCCATGGGGACAGGGTGCAAGAATGGCCTTACCAATCTATGGATACTACATGCAAGAAGTATATAAAGATAATTCAATTAAAATTTCAAAAAAAGATTTTGAAACACCCGCTTTTTATGACGATTTAAAATTTAATTGCTCAGAAAATAAAGACGATTTAGATAACGATATTTTTTAAAAAAAACGATATGAATAAAGTAGTTAACAACGTAACAGAGGCCTTAGATGGTATTGAAGATAATATGACTTTAATGCTTGGAGGTTTTGGATTATGCGGTATTCCTGAAAACAGTATAGCCAAATTGGTAGAAATGAATGTAACAGGCTTAACATGTATTTCAAATAATGCCGGTGTAGATAATTTTGGTTTAGGTTTACTTTTACAGAAAAAACAAATCAAAAAAATGATTTCTTCATATGTTGGAGAAAATGATGAATTTGAAAGACAAATGCTTTCAGGAGAACTTGAAGTTGATTTAATCCCACAAGGCTCTTTAGCTGAAAGATGCAGAGCAGGCGGTGCAGGAATACCAGCTTTTTATACTCCAGCTGGTTTTGGTACAGAAGTCGCTGAAGGAAAAGAAATTAAAGAATTTAATGGTAAACCGCATATTTTAGAAACTGCACTAGCTGCAGATTTTGCAATTGTAAAAGCGTGGAAGGGAGATACAGAAGGTAATTTAATTTTTAAAGCAACAGCAAGAAACTTCAATCCAATGATGGCTATGGCTGGTAAAATAACTATCGCTGAGGTTGAAGAGTTAGTTCCCGCAGGAGAATTAGATCCAAATTTTGTTCACACACCAGGGATATTCGTACAAAGAATATTTCAAGGCGAAAAATTCGAAAAAAGAATTGAACAAAGAACTGTAAGACAAAAATAAATCTATTCGTTTAGAAACTCTCATTATACGAATAACAAAAAATTACAAAATGGCTTTAGATAAAATAGGAATAGCAAAAAGAATCGCTCAAGAATTACAAAATGGCTGGTATGTTAACTTAGGAATTGGTATCCCAACACTAGTTGCTAACTACGTTCCAAAAGGTATTGAAGTAGAATTTCAATCAGAGAATGGCATCTTAGGCATGGGGGCCTTCCCTTTTGATGGAGAGGAGGATGCCGACCTCATAAATGCAGGAAAGCAAACAGTAACACTAAACAAAGGAGCTGTTATCTTTGATTCTGCGACATCTTTTGCAATGATTAGAGGACAACACGTTCAACTAACAGTTTTAGGTGCTATGGAAGTATCACAAAACGGAGATATTGCTAACTGGAAAATCCCAGGAAGAATGGTTAAAGGTATGGGAGGCGCTATGGATTTAGTAGCTTCAGCTCAAAATATAATCGTAGCCATGATGCATACCAATAAAAAAAGTGAATCTAAGCTATTAAAAACATGCTCACTACCATTAACCGGTGTTGGTTGCGTAACTAAAGTAATTACAAATTTAGCTATGCTTGAGATTAAAGATAATACATTTCATTTAATTGAAAGAGCACCAGGAGTAAGCGTAGAAGAAATAAAAAACGCAACAGAAGGTACTTTAGTAATACCAGAAAATGTACCAGAAATGAAAATTGATTAAAAATTATTTGTTAGCAAGTAAGTAATTAAAAAATAATATATATCTTTGCACTCCTATTTTAGGTAAACATTATGAATAACGAATATATAATTAGATTTTCAAGTCTAAAAGACGGAGTTCATGAATTTGACTATACAATAGGTAAAGAGTTCTTTGAACATATTGAATATTCAGAAATAAAGAATGCTGAATTAGAAGTCAATCTCTTTTTAGAGAAAAAGGCAACTATGATGATTCTTAATTTTGGAATTACAGGTCAAGTTGAAGTTATGTGTGACATGTGCACAGATAATTTTAAAATTGACATAGAAACATTTGATGAATTAATTTATAGATTTGGAAATGAGGACTTAGGTGACGAAAAAGTTATTGTTATCTATCCAAATGAGATTGAAATAAACATAACACATCCTATATATGAATTTATGTCATTATCTATCCCTTCAAGACGAGTTCACGAAGACAAGAGTGACTGTAATAAAGATATGTTAAAAGATATTAGTAACTATTTACTCGTGGACGATTTACAATCAGAAACAGTAGATAACATTGAAGAAAGTACAGAAATTGACCCAAGATGGTCAGCATTAAATAAATTAAAGAATAAATAAAAATAAGATAAAATGGCACATCCAAAAAGAAAAATCTCGAAACAGAGAAGAGACAAAAGAAGAACTCATGTTAAAGCTGTAGCTGATAACATTTCTACATGTCCAACAACAGGACAGCCTCACTTATTCCATAGAGCTTTCTGGTATGAAGGAAAACTTTACTATAAAGGAAAAGTAGTTGCAGAGAAAGAAGTTGCAATCTAAATAAATTTGAATTTAATTATTCAATTGGCATGCTATTCAATTAGCATGCTTTTTTTGTATGGTCATAACTCAATAATATAGACTAAAGAATATATTTATATGTTCTTCATAATGAAATATAAATAAACAGATTAATTGGCTCTTGCACAAGAAAATATCAGAGAAAAAAAACTCGTAACAAGCTTAAAAACACTATTTTCACTCCTAAAACCTATTTTTTCGGTTAAAAAAGACAATTTTTTATCTTTTTTAATGATTTTTTAATACTTTTACCCCCTACTTATAAAAGTGAGGTTCATTTTCCATGATTCAAACTTTTTAAACCAAAACAAAATGAGTAAAATTACTGCTTCTATAACATCTGTACACGGTTACGTGCCAGAAAAAAAGTTAACCAATGCTGATTTAGAAAAATTAGTTGACACTAATGACGAATGGATATTTTCTAGAACAGGAATAAGAGAAAGAAGAATAGCTGCGCAAGGTGAAGCATTATCTGATTTTGGAGTGAAAATCGTTGAAGGTATTTGTGAAAAAAGAGGTATTTCACCAGAAGAACTAGACATGATTATTGTTGGGACTATAACCGGTGATTACAGATTTCCTAGTACTTCAAATGTTATTTGCGACAAAGTTGGAGCGAAAAACGCTTGGGGATATGACGTTAGTGCCGCCTGCTCAGGTTTTTTATATGCACTAGACTCAGGAAAACAATATATTGAAAACGGAACTTGTAAAAAAATTATTGTTATTGGAGCAGATCACATGTCAAGTATAATAAACTACACCGATAGAGCTACATGTATCATTTTCGGTGATGGTGGTGGTGGCGTTTTACTTGAGCCAGATACAGATGGATACGGTATTCAAGATACAATTTTAAAAGCAGATGGTTCAGGAAGACATTACTTGTTACAATCCATAGGTGGATCAGTAGAACCTGTTACAAAAGAGAACGCATGTACGTCTGGTATGTATGTTCACCAAGAAGGTCAAACCGTATTTAAAAATGCCGTTAAAAACATGGCTGATGTTTCAGCTGAAATAATGGAAAAGAATAACCTCTCAAGTGGTGACATTAACTGGTTAGTTCCACATCAAGCAAACTTAAGAATTATTGATGCTACTGCCAGAAGAATGGGTCTTGATAAGGAAAAAGTAATGATAAATATCGAAAACTTTGGTAATACAACGGCCGGTACAATTCCATTATGTTTATGGCAATGGGAAGATAAATTAAAAAAAGGAGACAATGTAGTCTTAGCAGCATTTGGCGGAGGCTTCACATGGGGAGCTATCTATTTAAAATGGGCATACACAGCAAAATAAACCAAAATTAAATAATAAACTATAATATTATGGATTTAAAAGAAATTCAAAACTTAATCAAATTTGTATCAAAATCTGGTGTAAGTGAAGTTAGTATGGAAGAAGGTGAATTTAAAATCACTATTAAAACAGAAACTAACGCAGGAAACTTTGTAGTACAACAACCAATGGCTATGCCTATGCAGCAAGTAGCACCTATCGCAGCTCCTGTTGCAGAAGTTACAACTCCTGTTGTAGCTCCAGTAGCTGATGAAAATTCAAATTATATTACAATTAAATCACCAATGATTGGTACTTTCTATAGAAGACCTTCTCCTGATAAAGATTTATTTGTAAGTGTTGGTGATACAATTGCAAATGGAGATGTTATTTGCATTGTTGAAGCAATGAAATTATTTAATGAAATAGAAGCAGAAGTTTCTGGTAAGATCGTAAAAATATTAGTTGACGATATTTCACCAATAGAGTATGATCAACCCTTATTCTTAGTTGACCCATCTTAATATAAATCACAATTTCATAGCTCTTTTAAAAAGAGAATAAATTTATTAATTGAATTTGAAAAATTGAAGAAATTATGTTTAAAAAAATATTAATTGCAAATCGTGGGGAAATTGCTCTACGTATTATAAGAACTTGTAAAGAAATGGGAATCAAGACTGTTGCAGTGTATTCAACAGCCGACAAAGAATCTTTACATGTAAGATTTGCTGATGAAGCTGTTTGTATTGGCCCACCAGCTTCAGCAGATTCATATTTAGATATGTCAAGAGTAATTGCTGCAGCAGAAATTACAAACGCTGATGCTATTCACCCTGGCTACGGTTTTTTATCTGAAAATGCAAAATTTTCAAGAATTTGTGAAGAGCACGATATTAAATTTATTGGTGCCTCTCCAGAAATGATTGATGGAATGGGAGATAAAGCTTCTGCTAAAGCAACTATGATTGCAGCAGGTGTACCTTGTATTCCAGGCTCAAAAGGACTTTTAAAAGATTTAGCTGATGCTAAAAAGCAAGCCATAAAAGTAAAATATCCTGTCATGATTAAAGCTACTGCCGGTGGTGGTGGTAAAGGAATGAGAGTTGTTTGGTCTGAAGACGAAATGGAAGACCATTGGAATTCTGCTCGTCAAGAATCAAAAGCAGCTTTTGGAAATGATGGTATGTATATGGAGAAATTCATTGAAGAACCTAGACATATTGAAATACAAATTGCTGGAGATAAATTTGGTAACGCTTGTCATTTATCTGAAAGAGATTGTTCTATTCAAAGACGTCATCAAAAATTGGTTGAAGAAACACCTTCTCCATTTATGACTGACGACTTAAGAAAAAAGATGGGTAAAGCTTCTGTATTAGCAGCTAAAGCTGTAAATTATGAAGGTGTAGGTACAGTTGAATACCTTGTAGACAAAAACCGTGATTTCTATTTCATGGAGATGAATACTCGAATTCAAGTTGAACACACGATTACTGAAGAAGTAATTAATTACGACTTAATTAAAGAACAAATTAAACTAGCGGCAGGACATAAAATTGAACAAGAAGCCTATTTCCCAACAATGCACGCCATACAATGTCGAATTAATGCAGAAGATCCACATAATGGGTTTAGACCTTCTCCAGGTAAAATTACAGATTATTATCAACCGGGAGGCCATGGTATAAGAATTGACACTCATGTATATGCCGGTTATACTATTAATCCATATTACGATTCAATGATTTCAAAGTTGATCACCGTAGCTCAAACTAGAGAAGAAGCTATCCTAAAAATGGAAAGAGCATTAGAAGAATATTACATTGAAGGTATTAAAACAACTATCCCTTTTCATAAGCAATTAATGAAAAATGAAAAATTTAGATCAGGGAATTTCACTACAAGTTTTATGGAAACTTTTGAAATGAAATAACTAAAAATAAAGAGTAAAAAAAAGTACTAACATTAGTTAGTGCTTTTTTTTATGTAAAAAAATTAGTAACTTTTTGAAACTTTATTTGTTATAACAAGTATCACTTATAAATAATGTTAAAAACTTACTTCACATACCTTCTACTAACTCTTTCTATATTTACGTATGGACAAGATGTTCACTTTTCGCAAACAGACAGAGCCAACCACCAAATAAACCCTGCATTTATTGGGTGTTATAATGGTGACATTAAAGTGGAAGTAAATTGGAAAGACCAATGGAGGTCTATTAATAGTGCATTTAGAACTTATGGTTCAGCCTTTGAGTATTCATTTGGAAAAGGTAGCTTTAAACCAAAAAAAGTATTTTTCGCAGCTGGTCTACACGTATTTAGAGATGTTACAGGAGAAGTTGAATTGGGTAATACCAATATTGGAGGTACCTTTTCGACTTTAGTTAAAATTAGTAAATCATCTAGACTTGTTTTAGGATTACAAGCAGACTATAATAGAGTTGGAATTAACACATCTAACATGCAATGGGGTAATCAATACTCGGGCCTGAATTTTGATCCTAGTTTATCAAATGGAGAAGGTATTGATTTTGTACCATTTGGTTATGAAGACTTTTCCTTTGGTCTTGCCTATTGGTATCACAATAAAAACAGGACTTTCCAAGGTTTAAGCCCTAAGAATGGTAAAATAGGTCTCTCTGTATATCATATAAATCAACCCGAAACAAATTATACACTAATCAATTCAAGATTACCAATGAGGTTTGTATTCCATGCAGACGCCATGTTTACTATTCATAATAACTTATTTTTTCAACCAAATGTGAATTTTTTGTTTCAAAACAACCAACATGAAGTGTTGGTTGGTGGAATAATTAAACACACATTAAAAAATGGCTCTAGTCTAACAGGATTTAAAAAGGAATGGTTTTTAAGCGGAGGATTAGATGTCCGTATTACCAATATACTGGACGCTTTTATTCCAAAAATATACATTGGTGCTGAAAACTTATCATTAGGACTATCATATGATATAAACGTATCAAGACTTAGAACTTACTCCAATTACAGAGGCGGTTTTGAATTTAGTTTAAGGTTTATTAATCCAGATAACTTTCATCATAAAAATCCAACCAAACGAGTTAGATCAATATAAAAAAATATTATTATATTTGTATTTAAAATAAAATTAATGAAACGCTATACACAACCTATAATAATACTATTTCTAACATTATTACTAACGGCTTGTGATCAAACTGGTAATACACCCGAACGTGATGACTCTGATCTTGAAACTTTACAAAAAATAGAGGGTGGACGATTCAATGGTGGAATTCTGAAAACTAATTCTATAAGTAAAGTTACGAGTTTGTTTCCTGCATCAGCAATTGACATTTATTCTCAACATGTAAATAGTCAACTATTTGAAGGCCTTTTTAAATTTAATCAAAACACGTTACATATAGAACCTTGTCTAGCAGAAAGTTATACTGTTAACTCGACTAATACTATTTACACTTTTAAAATTAGACAGAACGTAAAATTTCATGACAATGCATGTTTTAAAAAAGGTATTGGGAGATCAGTTAATGCAAATGATTTTAAAAATGTTATAAGTTTCCTTTGTTCAAACGATACGTTAAACAAATCTGGATACTTAATAAAAGACTATATAAAAGGTTCTGAAGCTTTTTTTAATAATGAGACAGACGAATTAGAAGGGATTCGAGTACTTGATGAATACACATTGGAAATTGAACTAAACGAACCATTTTCTGGAATATTGAGTATTTTAGCACTTACACAGACTGCCGCTTACCCAATTGAGGCAATCAACATGTATAAATCAGATATTGAAAATAACCCAATTGGTTCTGGAGCTTATAAACTAGAATCAAAATCAAACCAAATCGTATTGGTTAAAAATGAGTCTTATTGGAAAAAAGACGAATATGGTAATCAACTTCCATATATCTCACAAATCATAATTGATTTTGAAGAAAATAAAACAAAAGAATTAGCCAGATTCAATGCCGGTGAAATTGATTTTATTTGGGGCGTACCAGTAGAAGAAATCCCAAACATTATGGGAACATTAGATGAAGCTAAACAAGGATTAAATAGAGAATTTGTATTACAATCAATCAACAGTTTACAAATTCAATACTACGGATTCAATCTTAGTAAAGAAATATTTAGTAAAAAGGAAATAAGACAAGCCTTAAACTACGCAGTTAACAAAGACTCATTGGTTAATCATATTTTACAAGGAGAAGGAAGTCCGGCTAATGAAGGAATTATCCCTAACATGCAAAACTATCAAAACAACTCAATAAAAGGATACAAGTTTAATCCTACAAAAGCTAAGCGCTTACTACGCGCTGCAGGATATCCTAACGGGAAAGACTTTCCAACAATTGAATTAACTTATAATAAAAATGGTCAAATACATTTAATACTAGCTCAAAATTTAAAAAAACAACTAAAAAACATTTTAAATATTGACGTTAATATTACTCCAACTGAACCTCAAGTAATAAATAACTCAAGAGAAAAAGGTGAATTAAGTATCTGGGGATATGGTTGGATAGCCGATTATCCCGACCCTTCTAACTTTATTTCACAATTTCATAGTAAATACATTATAGAAGGACAAGAAGCATCTTTTAACAATGCTAAGTACTCAAACAAAGCGTTTGACAATTACTTAAACAAGGCAATGTATGAAACTGATAACGAAAAAAGAATGCAGTATTACTTAAAAGCAGAACAACTACTGGTTGATGACGCTGTATTTATCCCTTTATATTACGCCTCTGAAATTAGACTCGTTGACCCTCAACTTAAAAACTTCCCTATCAACGAATTAGAATTCAGAGACTACTCAGTTAGTTACTTTATTCCTAAAGTTAAAGGGAAAAAAGTAAGAGTTTACGACAATTTGTAAGATGACTCATCAGTCAATATATATATTTGATGCAGGAGGGACTAAAACAGATGTTTTAATCTATTCTAACGGTCAATCAGAAACAATAACGCTTAGTGGCTATAATCCAAACAGACTTGACACTTACTTCAATCGAGAAGTGATTAAATTAGACATTCCTGATGATGCTCAAGTTTTTTTTTATGGTAGCGGAATAAACAACCAATTAGCAATTAAACAAGTTAAAAATTTATTCAGAACTTCTAAAATCACTGTTGAAGGAGATATTTTAGGAGCAGCTAGAGCATGTTTAAAAAAAACAAAAGGTATTGTTTGTATCATGGGAACAGGTGGTAACACCGCGTACTATGATGGAAAATCAATCATTCAAAAAAATGGTGGATATGGCTATTTAATTGATGATTATGGTGGAGCTTTGGAACTTTCAAAGCTTGTCGTTTCTAATTGGTTGAATCAAAACTATTCAAGCGTAACATCAAAAGCAATCACTGCTTATTTTGAAATCTCAGCCAACGAATTTATCCCCCTTTTCTACCAGACTAAAAACTTACATACATTAGCTGGACTGTGTACGATATTAAATAAACTGTCAAACACCGATCCTGTACTAGATGAAACACTTCAAAATTACTTCAAAGAATTTGTTTCACGACATGTATTGCCACTTTGTAAGAAAACAGACCACTACACAGTTAATCTAGTTGGCTCAATAGCTATTCACTTTAATCAACACATTAAACAAAGTATGACTAACAAAGGTATAACGATAGCTAATGCTATCAAGAAGCCGATACATGAACTTCTTAAATTTCATTTAAATTAAGACTTTACGTCTTTCATAATGACTAGTTAGTCTAAAAAAAAAGTTTTTTTTATTCATTTTTTTTTCCTTATTGAATTTTTTTTCCCATATTGTAGTTAACTAAAGATCTATGGAAGCATTAAGAATTCAAGAAACACATAAAACTCCAGAAGTTTTATTTGATCCTAAAAATGAAGTATTTGAAATCAAAGGGAAATCTATTCCTGATGATGCAGAAGTGTTTTTTGAAGGAATATTGAATTGGATTGAGGATTATGTATCAAATCCTAATGAAAATACCATAATTAAAATTGACCTAGAATACTTTAATATATCATCCTCAAAACGAATTTTGTTCCTATTTTACAAATTAAATGAATTAAAAGAAAAAGGTAAAAATGTGAAAATCATTTGGCACTATAATGAAGAAGATGAAGATATGTTTGAAGTTGGTCAAGATTATGCATTCATGGTGAAAATTCCTTTTGATTTTGTTAGCTATTCAAGTATTAGCACTAATTGATTGTTAAATATCATTAATTTTATTCATTAAAATCACTCAAACTTTATTCATATTAAAATTAAGTTATTAGTTTTGTCAAAAAAATTAATAACATACGAACTTTTACTTTAAAAAATGGTTAAAATATCTCTTACTCTAAGTGCCTTTTTATTATTATTAACTACTACAAGTTGTTCTGATAATTCAAGTAATACTGAAGATGCAGTAGACAACACAACAACATCAGAAGTTGTAATTGATAATTCTACAGAGAAACATATTGAAGCTACTGGTAAAATGGGTTTTTTCAATCTTGATTCATTAAATTCAAAGCTTTCTTTATTCAAAGAAATTGAAACTGAAATTCAAGCATCTGCTAAAAAAGCAGAGCAAAAAATGAAAAACAAACAAGCTGAAATTAATAATTGGGAAAAGAAATGGTCTAGTAAAGGTCAATTATTAAGTAGTGAGCAAGAAAAATACATGCAAGAAGCACAACAAATGCAACAAAAAGCTGCCATGTTTGAGCAAAACGTTCAAATTCAAATGCAACAAGAACAAGCGCAATTGATGGAGACTTATGCTTTAAGATTGTCTGGTTTTACTAAAGATTATGCTCAAAAAAATGGATTTGATGCTATTCAAGCTTACCAATTTGGACAAAGTTTATGGTATTACAATCCTGTACTTGACATTACCAATGATTTAGCTAAAATAATGAATGCTGATTATAACTCGTCTACAACTGTTGATTCTGAAGAACAATAACCTGTGCAAATAGCTAAAAAAACTAAAGAATCTAATATCGCAGAACATGTTATTTACATGTTTCAGATTGAAGATTTAATCCGTGCTAACAATTTAGACATCAATGTTATTGTTGATACTATCTTAGCTCCCCAAATGAAAGATGAAGTGTTATTGGGTCAATATACCAACTGGTATAAGGAGTTAATAAAACGCATGAAAATTGAGGGTAAGAAAGAAAAAGGACATCTTACAGAAATTGATGAAATATTAATGGAACTTTTAATGCTTCATGATACTTTAATAAATGTAGTTGATAATAAAAAGTACAAAATTGTATTTGAAAAGGCTTTGCCTTCGTTAAAAGACTTCCAACAAAAATCTAATCATTCAAACATAAATTTAATTGAAGTTGGATTTAACGCTTTGTATAGTAAAGTTATCTTAAATCTTAAAGGTCAAAAATTCACTGATTCTACCGAAACAGCGTTCAAATCAATAGCTGAGCTTATTGGTACATTGGCTGCTTATTATGGTAAGATGAAAAGTGGTGATATGGATTTCTCTAAATAATATAGTAAAACTATCAGCTACTTTAAACCTTTCTTCTAACCAAATCATTCTTTCTTAAGGCTAGAACTCACTGATTACTAAACGTATTAATTTAACCTAAATTAAGTCGCTAAACGTTTTAAAACTTGAAGTAGACTTATTCCTTACAATAAACTTTTTTAACTGCTTAAGTGCAAAATATGTTGACGCTTTTGGATGACCAATAATAACCGTTTCATCCCATCCTTTTTGTTTGTTTTGCTTTACTATTTTATTTAACTTAGTCACAAAATAACCATCCACTGAAGCTGATAATGTCATTCCTTTAGTTAACATCTCTTTCCTCATCCCTATAGACGGAATTGGGTTTCCATTACCAATAGATTTATGCATCTTAGGTTGCAATCTACCAAAAATGAAAAGTCTCCAAAAAAACCAAAGTGAATACCTATTATTTGATATCGGATACTCCTTAAACTCACCATTTACATCTTCCTCACATAAATCAGTAGAGAAGTTCCATTTATCTTTATTAGGCGTCTTCTCAAAATCATAGTAGTAAGCTCCTTTCACATTTTTTCCGCCTGGAAAAACAGTAGAATCAATTTTTAAACCAGCTTTTGAAAAAGCTTTATTTATTTTAGAAAAGGGTTGTAAACACCACCCCCCTGCTCTATAGCTTATAACTGGTTTTTTGGTGATATTCTCTAGATATAATTTGTACTCAAGAACTATACGCTCAATTTCTGTTTCTGAAAAGTCCACCAATTTATATCGGTCAACATTCATATCCCAACCCTTTTCCGTATAGATGCAATCCTCCCAATGCGGATGTATATGCAATTGACAATCATGCCCATCCTCAACTAACCCACTAATCTGACTAACTACTGCATCATAATCAGATTTGGCCTCAACAAACGAATCTTTGTATTTCTCAAGACGGATTAAATACCCAACATCAACAAAAAAAACCATTTTAACATCTGTTTCTTTTGCAATTATACGAATTTGTTCTGTTGGTTCAATAATACATTTTTCAGCAGAACCTGTTGGACTGCCAAAAAAAATTTCATAATCGTATGTGATGTAAATGTTCAACTTACTTTTTTGTCCACAATTCAATTAATTCTTCAGCACTCATAAAGTTCTGATCTAATCTAGCTTGTGCACTTGATACGAATTCCGAATTTGGATAGCTTTCAATAAATTCTAAATAATATTGCTTAGCTAATACAGTATCTCTTAATTCAAAATCTAAATAATGAGCTCTATTATACATTACAGACTCAATCTTACTGTACTCAGGATAAGTAGAAATTATTTTCTCAATATATACTACAGCATTAGAGTTTTGTCCTAAATGATGAGAAAAGTCAGACGCTTTTAATAAATAATCAGCAGATTTTTCATCAGATGGAAAATGAATAGAATAATCAGAAAACATAGTAATAGCTAATTGTAAATCTTTCTTTTCTGGCATTTCAGTATCAATACTCGCCTCAACTTTTGCCAAGTCCGACATAAATCTAACCGTATCCAATCCTCCAATAACCTCTTCTACCACTTTATCCGTTTTCTTTTCTGTTTCACATGACACAATTGATACGATCGAAAACAAAACTAATACTCCTAATATATTCTTCATACTTTTTACTTTTTACGGCCTTTTTGTAAAGGGAATTTCATTCTATAAGGTACTTCAATATCTCCTTTTGAGATATTAACCAATTTCTTTTTTAGCATTCGCTTCTTCAAAGGCGATAAATAATCCGTAAACAGTACACCTTCCACATGATCATATTCATGTTGAATAATTCTTGCTGCATATCCGCTATATTCTTCCTCTTTAAAATCCCAATTTTCGTCATAGTAAGAGATTTTAATGTTTGGCTTACGCATTACATCTTCTCTTATTTTTGGAATAGATAAGCACCCTTCTGCAAAAGGCCATTCTTCTCCACTTTCTTCCTCAATAATTGGATTAATAAATACTTTTTTGAAACCATCTAACCCCTCTGCCATTGGATCAGGCTCTTCACCTTCTTCCACTTCTGCAAACGGAGATGCATCCACAATAAATAACCTGATTGATTTATTAATTTGAGGTGCAGCTAACCCTACCCCACTAGCTTCATACATTGTTTCAAACATATTTTCTAATAATTTGTCTAAATCTTTGTAATTCTCATCAATCTCTTCTCCAACTTTTTTCAAAATTGGTGTTCCGTAAGCTACTACTGGTAAAATCATTTTTAATATTTATTTTATACAAAAATAAGCAATTACTTAAATTAAGTATACTTTTTAATGAGAAAGGTCAGTTTTTTCTATTAATCTGTTTAATAGGTCACTGAAACTCTAGGTTTTACCAATAAAATGACGGGGCTAAAAGAATTACTTAGACACTTTATATAATACATCCTGAATATCAGTTCTAATGTTTTGTTTTACAATCTTCCAATTAGTATCGTTTGGAAATGTACGATTTGACAAGAATACATATACAATATCGTTTTCAGGATCTGCCCATGTAATTGTACCTGTAAAGCCAGAATGCCCAAAACTTTTTAAAGATACTTGACTGCATGTTGGTCCTCCATCTAAAGAAGTAACCGGTTTATCAAATCCAGCTCCTCTTCTATTCGTTGGACCGTATTGTTGTTTAGTAAAGTCATTAATTATAGTTGAATTCAAATAGTTCCTCCCCCCATAATTACCTTCGTTAATTAAAGAATACATTAACACTCCTAAATCTAATGCATTTGTAAATAAGCCTGCATGTCCGCCAACACCACCCAAACCAGCGGCACCTTGATCATTTACATCTCCCCAAATAACTTGCTGCCTAAACGTCATATCATTCACCGTTGGCGGAATACGCTTCTTATTAAATCGATACAATGGATGATAACCTGTATGACTTAATCCCATAGGCTTATAAATATGTTTAGCTGTGTATTCATCTAAAGTCATATTAGTTTGTTTTTCAATAATTACTTTTAAAAAGTAATACCCAATATCAGAATATTTATACTTTTTTCGTCTTAAAGGTGTTCTTAATATTCTATTAAAAATACTATCTTGAAATTCAGGTTTTATATACAAACCCTTTGCGACTTTTTGACTATAAATAGTAGACGAATCTTTATTGTAATAAAAAGGATCTAACTTCCCATCTTTTATTGTATTCATATAAAATGGAATCCATGGTACAAAACCAGCTTGATGCGCTAACATCTCTTTTAGCTTAATATTTTTATAAGCCGACTGACCAACTAGTTCAGGCAAGTAATAACCTAATGTATTATTAATATCTATCTTACCTTGTTCAGTTAACTGTATTAAAGTGTATGTCGTAGATGCAATTTTAGTAATAGATGCAATGTCATATATATCATTCCACTTTACTTTGGTCTTCTTTTTATAAGTATGATAGCCAAATGATTTATTATAAATTACATTTCCACTTTTAATGGCTACAATCTGACAACCGGGAAATACTTTATTCTTAATTCCTTTTTTAGCAATTTGATCAATACCATCCAATTGACTTGAGTTAAATTTCAGTTCTTCTGGTAAAGCAAAATGGACACGTGTTGTACGCTCATAAGTTAATCCTAATTTTGCTGGAAACGCATCACTACAACTTACAGGTAATTTTCCTTTTGGCACAATTCCACCAAAAATTAATTCTCCAGCAGATTTTCGTGTGTACTTTGTGTCTTGATACGCTACAATAATAGCTTTTGTGTTTTTCTGATCACCAAACGACTCCAACACATAAGGATTACCAAAAACAACCGTTATCAATTCTTTAGTTTCCCCTAATTTGTTATGCATATTAATAGCCTGACGGGTAATACCAAAATTACGTTTCGGGCTATTACTCGTTCTATGAAAACCAATAATTATTCTATCATATTTTTCTAACTCCTTTAACACTTTCAACTCGCTCTCTTTTGACAACGCACGTGGAATTTTAATCTCATCAATTTTAGTGTAATTATTCAATGATTTATAAAACTCATTTTTACCAGTTCCTCCAATATTCAAATACACCATTTTAATAGAATCTAATCGTTTAAAAGGTAAAATGTTATTTTGATTTTGAATCAATGTAATTGAATTATCAGCTAACTCTCTACTCAACACTTCATTCTCTATTGGATTTAGTTTTTCAATTAAATCTTCCGTATCAATTCGTTTATACTCATCTAATCCAGCCCACTCTTTACCTTTTAAAATTCTTAAACATCTTTCATCAATCTCTTCTTGTGTAATTTGGCCATTTGTAATAGCCTGTCTAATCATTGCTATTCCAACTGGCACATCTTCTGGGAATAATAAAATATCATTCCCTGCTAAAATAGCTCTGACATCAACCTCTCCTGGTTTATAATACCTTGAAACACCTTTCATATTTAAAGCGTCTGTAAAAATCAACCCTTTAAACCCCAAAGAATCTTTTAATAACCCATTTACAATTTTTGGAGATAACGTAGATGCCTGATTAATTGTATTATCCAAAGTAGGAATATATAAATGAGCTACCATCATACTCATCAATCCTTCATTAATTAATTTTTTAAATGGGTACAACTCTAAGCTATCAATTCTATTATAATCATGTTTTATGATTGGCAACGTTTTATGAGAATCACTATCTGTATCACCATGTCCCGGAAAATGTTTACCACACGCCATAATATTATTATCTTGCATACCATGCATATATGCCAAGCCTAATTTAGTCACTTGTAATTTTAATTCGCCAAATGAACGGTTATTAATGACTGGATTTTTAGGGTTATTATTAATATCAATAACAGGCGCAAAGTTTACGTGAATTCCTAATAGTTTACATTGTTCAGCAATTTGCTTCCCCATTCTGTAAATTAATTTTTCATTTTGAATGGCACCTAGCATCATTTGACGTGGGTACCTAGTTGTTGAATCCAAACGCATAGACACCCCCCATTCTCCATCAATAGCAATCATTAAAGGCGTTTTAGCCAAACCTTGATAATGATTCGTCAAATTTGCTTCACGAACTGGTCCACCTTTAAAGAAGATTAAACCACCAATTTTATACTTAGAAACTAAATTATTAATTTTAGCTTTATGCTCTGTTCCTTTATTTGAATAGGCAGCTACCATAAACAACTGTGCAATTCTTTCATTTGGTGTTAATGAATTTAAAACCGAATCAGCCCAAGAGCCTTTGACATCCAAAAATTTCGGCGTGGAATTATTATTCGCAATTTTGTCAGTTGTAAATGATGCAATTATAAAAGTAAAACCAATTAGAAACAAAGTCCCGATAATCAATTGATTTTTATATGTTTTAATGGTTTTTTTAGTTGTCATTATGCTAATAGAAGTTAATGTTTCACGAAAATATACAATCAATTTTGCATAAACCTTGCCAAGGCATTATTTTTGTTCACAACATATAGTGTAATACCATTAAATAGATGTGAACAGACACTGAATAGTTTTATGCAAATTAATTTAGAAATTAAAGTTAAAAAAATTATCTTTGTCTTACAAGTGGTAATTATTAATCGTTAAAAAAATAGAAGATGAATTGGAGCAGAATGTCGGTTTTTAAAATGCCTAGTAAATATAGAAAATATAGTTTTCAACCCCGTTATTATGACGAGCGTAAAGAAAGTTTAAAACGCAAATTAGAACGAGAGGAGAAAATTAACAGTACAGTTTCCGAAAGAGAAATTAAATTCCAATCACAATTGGAAGAAACTTGGGGAAACACAGAACGAAAAAGTCAAATTTTAAAATCTAACATTAGATTATTAGTTATTCTATTAATAATTTTAGCTAGTGCTTATTATGTATTTATTGGAATGGATTCAGCAGAAGAAGCTATAAATAATGCGATTACAAAATAAACCATGTCAGAATTAATAAAATTATTACCCGATCATATTGCGAATCAAATTGCGGCAGGTGAAGTTGTACAAAGGCCAGCCTCAGTAGTTAAAGAATTAGTTGAAAACGCTATTGACGCAGGCGCAACAAAAATTAACTTAATAGCCAAAGATGGCGGAAAAACATTAATTCAAGTTATTGATAACGGTAGCGGAATGTCAACCATTGATGCACGGATGTGTTTTGAAAGACATGCCACTTCAAAAATTAGTAAAGCGGATGATTTATTTCATTTACACACTAAAGGGTTTAGAGGAGAAGCCATGGCTTCTATTGCTGCAATTGCTCATGTTGAACTAAAAACAAAATTAGAATCTGAAGATCTAGGTACAATTATAATTAATGAAGGCTCTAAAATAAAAACTCAAGAGCCATGTACCGCACCAACAGGAACTTCTATATCAGTAAAAAACTTATTTTATAACATTCCTGCAAGACGTAATTTCTTAGGCTCTAACCTAACTGAATACAAGCATGTTTTAAATGAATTTATGCGCGTAGCACTAGTTCATCATGAAGTTTCTTTTACATTTCACAACAATGGAGATTTAATTTATAATTTACCAATAGCTGGTTTACGTCAAAGAATTGTAGGTGTATTTGGAGACAAATATAACACCAGATTAGTTCCCGTAAATGAAGAAACAGACATTTTTAAAGTAACAGGATTTGTTACTAAACCTGAGTTTGCTAGAACATCTAGAGACCAAATGTATCTATTTGTAAACAATAGATATTTTAAAGACTCTTATTTCAATCATGCGATCCAATCTGCTTTTGATGGAATGATTTCTTCAAAAAAATTCCCGCCTTACTTTTTATACTTTGAAGTACCAACGGAATCTATTGATGTAAACGTTCACCCGACTAAGACGGAAATTAAATTTGAAAATAGACAAGAAATCTACTCTATTCTAAGAGCTTCAATAAAACAAGCATTGGGTCAATTTAACATTTCTAGTACATTAGACTTTGATCAAGAAAACTCATTTAACATTCCATCACTTAAAAAAGGTGAAATTGTTGATGCCCCAGTAATAAAAGTTAATGACAATTTCAACCCATTTAACACAGCTAGCATATCACAAACTCCTAGTTTTCCAAAAACGGCCTCACCATTTTCAAGTAAACAAACCTCTCAAATAAAACCTGACGTTGATAGCTGGGAGAATTATTATGAGGCTGCCAAATCAAATCAAGACACGGAAACACAATTAGAATTTAATTCAACTCCTAATGAAAACGGAGAAATTATTGTCCAATCCAAAATGGATAATACATTCGAGTCAAACACTAAGCCGCCTTATCAAATACACGACAAGTACATCATTTCACCCATTAAAAGTGGATTTATAATGATTGATCAATACAGAGCACATAGTAGAATTCTATTTGATAATTTAATTAACAATTGGTCTGATGAAACGGTTAAGTCACAACAGTTATTGTTTCCTGAAACCTTTGAGATTTCAGCTACTGACATGGTATACTTCAAAGAAATTGAAGACAAGTTAGGATCGGTTGGTTTTGACCTTACCCTTAAAGACAATAAAACAATAAACGTTACGGGTATACCTGTAGATTACGAAAATGAATCTGCTAAACTATTAATAGAAACCGTTTTAGCTAAATTTAAAGAAAGCCAACAAGCCGGAGACGTAGACTTTAAACATGTTTGTGCAAAAGCATTTGCTAATGCCAAAGCCATTAAAAAAGGCGTAAAACTAACCATTGAAGAGATGCAACATTTAATTAATGAATTATTTAGTAGTTCAAACCCACAAACGTCACCTAGTGGTAAAACAATTATTGTGACTTACACACTAGACGACATCACTAAAAAATTTAACTAATGTTTCAGAATTTATTTAAAAACATGGGTAACGTTACCAAAAACTTACTCATTATTAATGTGCTTTTTTTCCTAGCAACTGTTGTTATGGAGGCAAGGGGAATGGATTTGGTAAGAACCTTAGGCCTGTACTATCCTTCTTCACAATACTTTGCTCCTTATCAAATTGCGACCCATTTTTTCATGCATGGTGGTTTTAGCCACATTCTATTCAATATGTTTGGATTAGTAATTATGGGGAGCCATTTGGAACGCTACTGGGGAGAAAAACGTTTTTTAATTTTTTACTTTGTAACCGCATTAGGTGCAGCATTTTTACATACAGCCGTTCTAGGTTTTGAAATATATCAAGAAACAGGAGAATTATTCCCTGTATTAACCATTGAGAATTTTGAAGGCGGAATGGTTTACTTTGATACTCAACTATTACAAGGCGCAGAAAAAGTCGTTTCAACCTATATGATACCAACTGTAGGTGCTTCCGGAGCAATTTATGGGTTGATATTAGCGTTTGGTTATTTATTTCCTAACACAGAGTTTATGTTATACTTTGCGATTCCTGTTAAAGCTAAATGGCTTGCTGTTGGATTAGCTGTTTATGCACTTTATAGTGGATATCAAAATTCAGCTGGAGACTCTGTAGCTCACTTCGCTCATTTAGGCGGCATGCTTTTCGGTTTTATTTTGATTAAAATTTGGCAAAGAAACTCAAATCAATTCTATTGATATGCAAAAAAAAAATATTTTAGATTTTTTAAAATCCCAATATAAATATGGCGGGATGTTTGTAAAAATAATAATGGTCAACCTTATTATTTTTACAATTTTCATTTTATTAAAAGTGATTTCAGAATTATTCGTAATTACCTATTTATACAATACAGTTGGGAAATTGTTATCCATGCCTGGTACTTTTAGTGAATTACTATTTAGACCTTGGTCAATAGTCACAGCTTTATTTACGCATTTTGAATTTGGTCATTTGTTTTGGAATATGCTTATGTTTTATTTCACCTCCAAATTATTTGTTCAATTTTTTGGTAATACACGTTTACTATCCACTTATATTTTTGGTGGCGTTTTTGGTGGGTTAATTCACATTCTATCCTATTTAATATTCCCCTACTTTGCAACTCAAGAACCTTCTTCTATAGTAGGAGCTTCAGCAGCTGTATCAGCCATTGTTGGCGCTTTAGTATTTTACAAACCAGAATTAAAAGTCCGCTTATTTTTCGCAATTGAAGTTCCTTTTTGGGTATTAGGGTTATTATTTATTGCTGGAGATATTATTAATTTAACTGCAGAAGACGGTGTAGCTCACTTCGCTCATTTAGGTGGTGTTGCCTTTGGTATTATTTCAGTACTAAAAGCCAATCAATCTTCAAACTTCATGAATTCATTAGACAAATTAGTCACTTTCAACTTTTCATTTAAAAGACAACCTAGAATGAAAGTTTATCGTAATACTGATACTAAGAAGATGACTGACGAACAATACAACACAAACAAAGCCAACAAGCAAGAACAGATGAATGAGATTTTAGATAAAATTTCAGAACATGGCTATGATCGCTTAAGTAAAAAAGAGAAGGATTTTTTATTCAAATTTGGAAATGAGTAAGACCGAAACATCAAATAAATCGTTTATTCTAGGGGTGCTATTTTTGATTAATTTCATTGTAGGACTTTGTTTATTAGGTGCCTATTTAAGCACTCATATATCACCAAATACAATTCCTTATCTTTCATTTTTAGGACTAGCTTACCCTGTTTTAATTTGGACAATCATAGGATTCTCAATCTTATGGCTATTTACTAGATTTAAATATTTTTTATTTAATCTTTTAATTTTTCTGATTGGATTTAATCATTTTCGTACTTTTTATTCATTTAATAACGCTACTACAACCCACTCAACAAACGCCTTAAAACTAACCTCTTACAATATTAGAATTTTTAACGTTTATGGTGAAAAAGATAAATTTAAGACCAGAGATAATATTTTAAACTACCTTAAGAATGAACATGCTGACATATATTGTTTTCAAGAATTTTATCATCAACAAAGTCCTACAAAATTTAAAACGCGTGACACCATATTAACTGTTTTGAATACTAAAAACTACCATGAACGTTATACGCATGAAATGACTGGTAAACAATTTTCTGGTTTAGCCACCTTCACATCTTACCCAATAATAAAAAAAGGTTCAGTAGCTTTTAATAATGACGCTAAAAACTATTGTATTTATACAGATATTCTAAAGGAAAGAGATACTATCAGGATCTTTAATGCACATATTGGCTCTATAAGACTAACTCCAGATGATCAAAATATTTTTGATAACATTCAGAATAAAACTATTGATAAAAATGAAAAACAAATCAAAGGTATTGTTGCACGCTTAAAAATTGCATTTGAAAAAAGAGCTATTCAAATTGAACAAGTCATGCAAGAAGTTAAAAACTCACCTTATGAAACTATTTTATGTGGTGATTTTAATGACACCCCTGTTTCGTATTGCTACAAACAGATAACCAAACAATTAAATGATGCCTTCATAGAAACAGCTAACGGAACAGGGAAAACTTACATTGGTAAAATCCCATCTAATAGAATTGATTACATTTTCCATTCAGACAATATAACTCCGTATGAATTTAAAGTCCATGATGTAGATTACTCAGACCACAAGCCTATTTCTGCTTACTTCGAAGTAATTAAATAGTTTATATAAATAACATTTTTGCATTCTCTGCAAATAATTTTACTGCAATAGCCAATAGAATAATTCCAAATACTTTTTTTAGAACAGCAATCCCACCTTTTCCTAAAAGATTTTCAATCTTTTTAGTCAGTTTTAGTACTAAAAATACAATGATTATATTTAACAGAACCGCGATTGCAATGTTAATCTCATGATATTCTACACGTAAAGAAATAAGCGTTGTCATTGTACCAGCGCCAGCAATTAATGGAAATGCAACAGGTACTATTGAAACTATTTTGGAACTATGTTCTTCATCCCTAAACAACTCAATCCCAAAAATCATTTCAACTGCTAGGGCTAAAATTATTAAAGCACCCGCCACAGCAAAGGCTTGAATATTTACGCCTAATAAGTCCAATAGAGATTTACCTGCAAATAAAAACACAATCATTAAAACGAATGCTACAAAAGACGCTTTAGGCGCATGTATGTCACCCGCTTTTTCTTTTAACTTAATAATTACAGGTATTGATCCTACAATATCAATAACGGCAAATAAAATCATAAATGCTTTTAATATTTCCGTTAAGTTAATTTTATCTATAAATTCCATATTCTAATAGTTTACTTTAAAAAAGTTTGCAAAGATATATAATTGCTTTTATTAACAACCAATACATTAACTATAAATGTACAGAAAATTAATTTAACAGCTTTTCAATGCAAATAGCAAAGAATTTATGCTCTAATGCTAACACTTTTCTGGCACAATCTTCAGCAGTATCCGTTGGCAATAACTCCGTTTTATGTTGCTCTATGATACTACCCTCATCATAGTTAGCATTTACGTAATGTATTGTCATACCAGACTCCTTTTCACGAGCAGCAACAACAGCTTTATGTACATTTGAACCATACATACCTTTACCACCATAATTTGGTAATAAGGCAGGATGAATATTTACAATTTTATTAGGATACATTTCAATTATATCAGAAGGTATCTTTTTCAAGAATCCGGCTAATACAACAAAATCAATTTCTAACGCTTCTAACACAAGGGAAAACTCTAATTCTTCTAACTCACCTTTATTCAAAATATAAAAAGGTATATCATGTGTCTCAGCGCGAACAACTACCCCTGAATCTGTATCATTAGATACTATTAAAGCCACTTCTACAGTCCCATTTCTTTCAAAATGATTAATTATCTCCTGGGCGTTACTTCCACCACCTGAGGCGAATATTGCTATTTTTTTCATTTGTTATAACTTTTTAAACAAGGATGACTCTGTTCTCGATACAATTCAAACAAAGTTTATGAACCACTCGAACTGACATCACTATTTTATTTACACAAAAAATGTCAGCTCGTTTCGATAACTACCGAGAAGAACTGACATCTAATATTTTAAATTTAATTACGATTATTTTTTAGAATTCAGCTCTTTTTGGTGTTCTAGGGAAAGGAATTACGTCTCTAATATTTGACATACCAGTAGCAAACATAACCATTCTTTCAAAACCTAAACCAAAACCTGAATGAGGAGCCGTTCCAAATTTACGAGTATCTAAATACCACCAAACATCTTCTTCTGCGATATTAAAGTCAGCACATTTTTGTTTTAAAACGTCCATTCTCTCTTCTCTTTGAGAACCACCAATGATCTCTCCAATTCCTGGAAATAAGATATCCATAGCCGCTACAGTCTTTCCATCATCATTTTGACGCATATAAAACGCTTTAAAAGAAGCAGGGTAATCTGTAATGATTACTGGTTTTTTAAATTCTTTCTCCACTAAATATCTTTCGTGCTCAGATGCTAAATCTTCACCCCAAGATACTGGATATTTAAATTTCTTCTTTTTGTATGGTTTTGAATTTTGTAAAATCTCAATAGCTCTTGTATACGTTACTCTTTCAAAATCATTATCAACCACAAATTTTAATCTATCTAATAAATTTAAATCATTTCTTTCAGCCGTAGGTTTTTGAGAATCTTCTTTCACTTCTCTATCGTGTAAAAATTGTAAATCATCTTTACAATTATCCATCACATATTGACAAACGTACGATAAAAACTCTTCAGCTAAATCCATATTGTCATTTAAGTCATTGAAAGCAACCTCAGGTTCCACCATCCAAAATTCAGCAAGGTGACGTGATGTATTTGAATTTTCAGCTCTAAATGTAGGGCCAAACGTATATACCTTACCTAAAGCCATTGCAGCTAACTCAGCAGACAATTGACCTGAAACAGTTAAATTAGTTTCTTTACCGAAAAAATCTTCTGAATAATCAATTTTACCATCTTCCGTTTTTGGCACATTATCTAAATCAAAGTTAGTTACCTTAAACATTTCTCCTGCACCTTCAGCATCAGAACCTGTAATAATTGGTGTTGCTATATGAAAGTACCCGTTATCATTAAAGAATTTGTGAATAGCGAATGAAACGGCATGTCTAATTCTAAATACAGAACCAAATAAATTAGTCCTAAATCTTAAATGCGCTTGTTCTCTTAATAATTCTAAATTATGTTTTTTAGGAGAAAGAATGGTCTTTTTTACTTCCTCAGGATCAGCATCACCTAAAATTTCAATTTCAGAAACTTCTAATTCAACTTTTTGCCCCTTACCTTGACTTTCTACTAAAGTTCCAGTTACAGATATAGCAGAAGCAACAGTAATTCTTTTAATTAACGCCTCATCATAATTTTCTTGCTCAATTACTGCTTGAGCATTATTAATTGTAGACCCATCATTAATTTGAATAAAACGATCATTTCTAAACGCTTTAACCCAACCTTTAATGTTTACTGTTTCGCCAACTTGCCCTGACGATAATACTGCTACAACTTCTGTACGTTTCATCTTTATATTAATTTAGACTGCAAAGATAAATTTATTTTTCGTAATTACTTTACCTTTTAGATATCGATTCTGTGTTTTTAACCTAACAACCTGAAGTTGTTATAAAACAGATTCTAGAATTGGACATAAACAAATGTTTCTATCTTTATAAGATATAAATAAGACGAGAATGATAAAATATATACTTTCCATTTCTATAACACTTTCTTCATTAAGTATGAAACCAAAACTTAACATTATTGGAACATGGGAATGTACTTCAATTGAATCATGGAATAATAAAGACGTTATTATCGACACAAAGAAAAACTCTTACCTCTCTGAAATAATGTTTTATGACAATAACAATTTTACCAGAACAACCAATAATGAGGTTTTTAATGGTACTTATTCATTTAAAAAGTCAAACAAATTAATTCTATCTGAAATTAACAATTCTGATAGTAATATTGAAACTTTTACAATACGTTGGCCCAAGAACACTATAGACCCGCATCCAGAAACAACTGTCATAGATTTTGTTCTATTTGATGAAATGGAGGTCAGAAAAAAAAATGGAACAATCATAACAGACCTAGTTATCTGTTTATATACTAGGAAATAATTTAATTATTACTTGAAAAACAATTGATTCAATAGCTATTGGTTTAAAATATAATTCACAACCTTTGTAACTGAATATGAACTTCAAAGATTCCATAGAAAACGTAACAACCCCCTTACCTGGCTCGATCCCTAAAACTATTAGGTACAAACTATCTGTTAAACTTAAAAATGAAGGGTTAACCATTTTAGAATTGTATTCAAACTCTTTTCCACAAGTTGACCAAAAGGTCTGGATAGATAAGATTGAAAATGGCCTATTAACTGTTAACGGAAAGAAATGTGAAACCAGCTTAATTTTAAAAGCAGGTTGGCTAACCGAGAATATGGCACATAATAAAACTGAACCTAATGTTAATAATGATCTAAAATTAATCTATGAAGACGATTTCATATTAGTTTTAAACAAACCGTCTCCATTACCAATGCACCCCAGTGGTCGTTTCAACAGAAATACATTAACCCACTTTTTAAAATTGGCGTTTCCAAAAAAAGACCTAAAAATTGTACATAGATTAGATGCCAACACAACAGGTGTTATTATTTTGGCTAAAAACGCAGAGGTAGCCAAACAATTAGGTGACCAATTTCAAAACAACACGGTAAAAAAGGAGTATTTGGCGTTAGTTGAAGGTATTATTGAAAAAGACACTTTATTAATTAAAGAAAAAATAAGTAAAACTAAAACGGTAAGCGGTGGAAGAGAGGTATCAGAGGAAGGATTAAAATCTGAAACTAAAATCGCTATCTTAGAAAGAAATATAGAAAACAATACTACGTTATTAAAAGTTGAACCTAAAAATGGACGCACAAATCAAATTAGATTACATTTAGCCTCCATAAACCATCCAATTGTAGGTGATTTGGGATATAAAAATATTGATTATTTTAAAAATAACCCATTAACCTATCCTGATGATAGCTTATTTCTACATGCGCACAAAATAAAAATCTCTATTAACAATACTGAAACCCAATTCATTGCAGAAATACCGCATAAATATTTGAAATAATTCCACTATAAAGCATTGTCAAATAGAATACTTTATATATATTTGCACTCGCAATTGGATATAACCAACACCGATTGTTTATGAGATTTATCTTATATGTATTGCGAGAGTAGCTCAGTTGGTAGAGCGTCAGCCTTCCAAGCTGAGGGTCGCGAGTTCGAGTCTCGTCTCTCGCTCAAAATTAAAGCCATTCATTTTATGAATGGCTTTTTTTATATTTAGTATATACTTTTTACATTACCCCCATCTTTGTCCTGTTCTCGATACATTTAAAACATAAAAGCTATCGTTTTTCAATTTTAAATACTCGAATTGAGGCTATGCTATTCAGTTAGTTACAGTCTCATTTTATCTTCTTATTTAAAACCTCCTAATAGATTCCCATAATTGTTAAATAAAAACAAGAAATGATCTTAGAAAATCATTGCCAAACAAAATACTTTATATATATTTGTACTCGCGTTTGTAATCACCAAAAACAAATGTTTATAAGATTTATCTTATATGTATTGCGAGAGTAGCTCAGTTGGTAGAGCGTCAGCCTTCCAAGCTGAGGGTCGCGAGTTCGAGTCTCGTCTCTCGCTCAAAATTAAAGCCATTCATTTTATGAATGGCTTTTTTTATGTGTCCACTTTAAAAGAATACAAGTTTAAAAAGGAACAAGGGTGAAATTGGAAAGGAATCAATTTTTATTAGCAATCTATTTTACACTAAGCATATAGCTACAACTCTACCTGAGACACAAATGAGCTCACTGAAAATATAGCTATTATTGATACAGGATTTACCACCTCTCTCTCTCATTACCTTTAGTTTTGCTAAAGATGTATTACTAACTAGTGATATTTCTAAAGAGAACCATGTTATTGTAGTAAGGAAATTGAAATTATCGCATTTAAATAGTCTGCCCTTTTCAGTAATCAACTGTCTTTTTAAAACATCAGAAAATAGTGTCAAATTCAGATTTTTTCTGATCTAAAAATTATTCTAAACTAAAAATGGGTAAACACTGAAATCAGTACTTACCCACTTTAAAAAATATTTTATTTACTAATTATTTTGCGTTTAAAAATCTCGCTAAAGAAACCCCCATACTGAAACACCCCTGTAATAAGTACCCACCTGTTGGTGCATCCCAATTCAACATTTCACCAATACAGAAATAATTTTTGATTGTCTTTAATTCAAAATCCTCATTTACTGCATTCAAACTTACACCGCCAACAGAAGATATTGCCTTATCCAATTCTTCAAATCCTACTAATTCAATTTTAAGACTTTTAAGTTGACTTGATAGTTTAACAACATCAGTAAAATCATCCTTAGAAATAAACTTCTTAACTAAAACAAGCTGTACAGGACTCAGTTTCAAATCCACTTTTAACACATCAGTTAACTTAGTTAATTTTGATTTCTCTATTTTTTCTTGAATCGCTTCTTTCGATAAGCTTGGCTTTAAGTCAATATAAATATCTGAAGACTTGTTTTTATTCAAATCAGATCTAATTTCTGGACTTAATGCATAAATAGCATTCCCTTCTAAACCAAACTTAGTAACAACTACTTCTCCTTTTTGAGTTTTACCCCCGCAACTAATGGCTATATTTTTTAAAGGCGTACCTCCAAATTTCTCTATAAATTTTTCATCCCAATTAACCTGATATGCACAGTTAGAAGGTTCGAATTTTTTAACCTTCACACCACTTTCACCTATCAATTCGAGCCAAGCCCCATCAGACCCAGTTACTTTCCAACTTCCTCCACCTAAGGCAAAAACAACATAATCAGACTTTACACTCGTATCATCTCCAAATGACAATGCATTATTAGAGGTCCACCCCAACCATTCTTTATTACACTTAACCTCTACATCTTTGTCGTTTAATCGGTTTAGAATCGCATTCAACACCTCAATTGGCTTAATATCTTTATTAGGGTAAACACGTTTACTTGAACCTACAAATGTAGGGATACCAATTTCATTTAACCAACCTATTAAATCAGTGTTTGAAAAGTCAAGTAATGCATTTTTTAAAAATCGATAAGGTGTGTAACGCATTACCATTTCTTGAATCGACTCAGCATGTGTTAAATTAAAACCACCATCTCCAGCTACTAAAAACTTACGACCAACTGTTTTATTCTTTTCATATATAGTCACCTTATACTTAGATTCATCAATAAATGACGCTAACAACAAGGCAGAAGGTCCACCTCCAATAATAGAAATTGATTTCATATTTAATAATTGATATTTGAGCTAGTTAAACTAAAACTTTATTTATAAAAAAACTGAACTAGAAGCTATTACTCATTCCAAATTAACCAACTTCTTTCCGCTTGTTGATGAAGCATTGTCAATCCATTTAAAGTCCAAGCTTTTTTTGCTTTTGACTTTTTCAGAAAAATAGTTTCTTTAGGATTGTAAATTAAATCAATCACTAGATTTTTTTCTGTTAGAAATTGAGTTGGAAAGTCAATCTCATCATTTTCATTGGGAAACATTCCAATTGGCGTAGTATTCACAATTAAAGGACAGGCCTCAATCATATTTTTATTAATTTCTTCATACGCAAATTGATTTTCAGCATTGGGATAACGAGAAATATAAATGGGTGAACACCCTAATTCTTCTAACACAAAAGCTATTGCCTTTGAAGCACCTCCAGTACCTAAAACAATAGCACGTTCATGATGCGCTTTAAAAAAAGGCTTTATCATTTGCTTAAAACCATAAGCATCTGTATTATATCCTTTTGTTTTTCCATCTTTAATTACAACCGTGTTAACCGCACCTATTTTCAGCGCCACATCATCCACCTCATCCAAAAATGGAATAATGGATTCTTTATACGGAATCGTCACATTTAAACCAACTAAACCATCAATCTTAAAAACGTCTTTTACCTCTTCAATAGATTTCAACTCATAATTAGTATAAGTCGATTCCAAGTTTAACTCATTAAACTTTGTAGTAAAGTAATTTTTAGAAAATGAATGCTCTAACTTTTTTCCTATTAACCCAAAAGTAGCTGACATTACACAGTCATTAACCAGTTGAATTTATCTTCAACTCTGCCTTTTTTATAGTCAGTCATATATACACTCAACTTATTTGAGAATGTTCTAGTTTCCTGAGCAGGTAATTCATAATCAGTACCATCATAACCTATTAAGCTAATCGGTGCGATAGTAGCAGCAGTACCAGCTCCAAATGCATCTTGTAATGTTCCGTTCTTAAGTGCGTCAATAATTTCAATAATAGTCACTTCTCTTTCCTCAATTTCATATCCCCAATCCGCAGCAACTTCAAGAATTGAGCGCTTAGTAATACCTTTTAAAATTGTATCTTTTTCCTCAGAAGGTGTAATAATAACATCATTAATTACAAAAACAATATTCATTGTTCCAGCTTCTTCAATTAACGTATGTGTTTTAGCATCTGTCCAAACCAATTGTCTATACCCTTGTTCTGCAGCTAATTTAGCGGGATACAAAGATGAAGCATAATTACCTGCAGCTTTTGCTCTACCAACTCCACCTTCTGCAGCTCTTGTAAATTCTGTTTCAATTTTCACAGGAACAGCTTCAGTATAATACCCTCCAACTGGAGAACAAATAATTAAAAACTTATATTTTTCTGATGGTCTAATACCAACATAATCATCAGTAGCAATCATGAACGGTCTGATATATAAAGACTGACCGTCTTTTTTTGGGATCCATTCTTTATCTATATCTAATAATGTTTTTAAACCATTCAAGAAAATTTCTTCAGGAATTTCCGCCATTGACATTCTAACTGCTGATTCGTTAAAACGCTTTGCATTCATGTCAGGTCTAAAAACCAAAATCTTTCCATCATCTCCTCTTTGCGCTTTTAAGCCTTCAAAAATTGCTTGGCCATAATGCAAAGCAGATGTTGCAGGATGTAAAGACAAATTTTCAAAAGGAACAATTGTAGGCTCACCCCATTTCCCATCACTATAATCAATTTCAAACATGTGGTCAGCAAAATGCTTTCCAAAAGGAAGATTATCAAAATCGACCTCACTTAGCTTAGAATTAGTTGTTTTAGTAATTTTTATTGTTGTGGTCTGAATTGACATAATTATCTGATTTTTCTGCAAATATACTCTTTTTTTCTTGTATTTGCAAGTGTTTTACGTCAACAATATGAGAGAGTGAAGTATTGTGAGCTATTTTGATTATTTTAGCATTTTTATTTGAAGTTTAAAACTAATACAGACTGAGAGAAAGTGTTGACATATTAAAAAAGTATTGGGGCTTTGACTTTTTCAGAGACAAACAAGAGGAAATTATTGACTCTGTTATTCAAGGAAAAGACACTTTAGCATTACTGCCTACCGGAGGAGGGAAATCATTATGTTTTCAAGTTCCCGCTATGCAAATGGAAGGAGTCTGCCTTGTAATTTCTCCATTAATCGCATTAATGCAAGATCAGGTTGACAATTTAAAAAAGAAAGGTATTAAAGCAGTTGCCATTAACTCTACTATGTCAAAACGTCAAATAGATGTGGCTTTAGATAATGCTATTTATGGTGATACAAAATTCATTTACACCTCACCTGAACGTTTAAAATCAAAACTATTCTTAGCTCGTTTAGAGAAAATGAATATTAATCTTATCGCTGTGGATGAAGCACACTGCATTTCACAATGGGGATATGATTTTAGACCTTCTTACATAACTATTGTTGATTTAAAGAAAATTAAACCCAACGTACCTTTTTTAGCTTTAACAGCTACAGCAACACCAAATGTTGTTATTGACATTCAAGATAAACTAGAATTTAAAACCAAGCATGTTTTTCAAAAATCATTTGAAAGAGAAAATGTTTCATACATTACACTAGAAACAAATAATAAACTAAACCGAATATTAGAATTCAGTAAGAAGCTGAAGGGGTCCGGTATAATTTATTGCGCAACAAGAAGAGCAACAAAAGATTTGTGTAAATTATTATTGGAGAATGATATCTCAGCCAATTACTATCATGGTGGTTTAGATCAAAAGCAAAGAAAAACAAGACAAGACGAATGGATAACTAATCAAACTAAAATAATTGTAGCTACAAACGCTTTTGGAATGGGTATTGACAAACCTGATGTTAGATTTGTATTACATTATGACATTCCGCAAAGTATTGAGGCATATTTTCAAGAAGCAGGAAGAGGTGGAAGAGATTTAAAAAAAGCACGAGCTATTTTATTTTTTGAAACTAAGAATTTAGAAGAACTAAATACCAAAACGGATTTAAAGTTTCCTCCAATTGAAACTATAAAACTAATTTACAATGCCATTGGTAATTATTTTCAAGTAGCCTTTGGCTCTGGAAAAGATGAAAGTTATAGCTTCAACATTTCAGAATTCTCAGATAGATACAATCAAGAAATAATTACAGTTTACAATTCACTAAAATTTTTAGAACTAGGTGGATTCATTCTACTTAACGAAAACACATATCAACCTAGTACATTAAGAATACTTGTAAACAACTACGATTTATATCAATATCAAGTTAAAGACAAAACACTTAATCTTATTATTCAATTTATTGTTAGATCTTACATGGGGGCATTTGATAATTATGTAAAAATTGACGATTACATTATTTCAAAAAAGCTTAAAATCACACAACAAGAATTGCATAAACAGTTAGATTATTTAGATCGAAATGAAATTATAGATTATACTCCTAAATTTAAAGGCTCAAAACTAACTTACATTACAGAGCGGCTTCCTGATACACATTTTAGCATCAATCCAAAATTTTACAGTGACCGAAAAAAAGATGCCAAAAACAAAGTAAATTCAGTATTAGAATTTTTGGAAAACAGAACATGTAGAAATCAGTATTTGCTAAATTATTTTGGAGAGAGTAAAGCAAAAGAATGTGGCCTTTGTAATGTTTGTTTAGATATTGACGATTCTAATCTAAACGATTCTAATTATCAAACGATAAAAAAAGAAGTCCAACTTGAATTAGCGACAAAGGATGAATTTGATATTGAGAGTTTCATCATAGAACGTTCAACACACTCTAGACAAAACATTATATCTACATTAAGATGGATGAGTGAACATGACTTAATTTACATTGACCGCAAAGGCAAAAATGTATTTAAAGGCATTAGACTATAGTTTTTACTACTCAAATTGGTTTTACTAATCAATTCTTTACATCTTTGCATTACCATGTACTACATTACAAAACGAATATTCGACTTTTTAGCATCATTATGCGTTCTATTAATGTTAAGCCCATTATTTTTAATAATTGCGGTATGGATAATTTTAGACTCGAAAGGTGGTGTGTTTTACAAGCAAATAAGGATAGGGAAAAATCAAACTGAATTTGGGCTTTACAAATTTCGCTCCATGGCAACAGGCTCTGATAAAAAAGGACAAATTACAATTGGAAACGACAGTAGAATCACTAAAGTTGGAGGATTTATTAGAAAGTATAAAATTGATGAACTACCTCAGCTTATCAATATTTTAAAAGGTGAAATGAGTGTTGTTGGCCCACGTCCTGAGGTAAAAAAATATGTAGACTTATACTCTAAAGAACAATTAACCGTTCTTTCTGTTCTTCCAGGCCTTTCAGATTATGCATCTATCGAATACTTTGATGAACAAACTGTTTTAGGAAAAGCCAAAGATCCTGACAAAGAATATCTAGAAGTTGTAATGCCTGCAAAACTTAATTTGAATCTTAAATATATTGCAGATAAAAGTATAGGTACAGATTTAAAAATAATTTTTAAAACTTTGGGGAAAATAATTAAGTAAAACTCTAATTCAGCTACGAATAAAACCTAATCACTTTCTAACAAAACAACCTTCTTCTGATTGCTTATAATACTATTTTAGTCGCTAAATATCATTTTCTAATCGAATTATTTTATCATTCAAAAAAATAGATGATAACGTTATTCTATGTAAGATTTGATTGTAATAATTAAGTAATGTTTTGAGAAAACATTATAACCTCATAACAGTATAGAATTTTTTCTATTAATCAATAAACTGATTAATATCAGATAAAATATTGATTTTAACATGTTACACCATAACCTAATTATTAATAACTTTGTAAAAACTAACACTTTACCAAATGAAAATAATATTAGTCCCAACTGATTTTTCAGATAATGCCTATAAAGCGACTATTTACGCCTGTAATATGGCGCTAAAGTATCAAGCTAAAATTATATTGATGAATTCATTTGAGATTCCAGCATCTTCTTCAAAAGTAATGATAAACTTTACAGATGTATTAGAAGAAGACTCTATAAAAGGACTTGAAAAAGAACTTGAAAAAATCAGAAAAGAGAACACTTTTAGTTCTGTTAACATTGAAGTATTTAGTTGTTTTGGTTCAATCTCTGAAGCGTTGAACAAAGCAGAAAGAGCATATGAAATTGACTTAATTATTATGGGAACCGCTGGAGCAAGTAATATTTCTAATAGACTATTTGGAAGCAATACAACCAATGCCATAAAAAACGCAAAACAACCTATTTTAGTAGTTCCAAAAGAATATGATTATTCGGAATGGGACAAAATAACGTTTGCTTCAAACATTCAAAACTCAAAGAATGACTGTCCTTTTAAACCACTTAAAGAATTAATGACCTTATCAAACAGTTCATTAAATATATTATCAGTAGTTGAAGATTCAAAAACATTAGATAAACAAAAAATTGAAAATAGAATAGCGGCAAAATTACAAGATGTTAATTACACAATTAACATTATTGAAAATAAAAGTATTGCTGACGGTATATTAGATTTCATTCATGACAATAAAACTGATTTACTTGTCCTTGTCAAAAAGAATTATGGTTTTATTGAAGGTTTACTTCATACTAGTGTAACTAGAAAATTAGCTTTGCATGCTGACAAACCAATCTTATTGTATAGTGAATGTTAATCACTTAATTCGTTAAACAAAAACGACCAAATAATATACTTATTTGGTCGTTTCTTTTTACTATAGTTTTTTTTACAATTTAGTTGTCACATATAATGCAATTTGAACTGCATTTGTTGCCGCCCCTTTTCTAATATTATCGGCTACAATCCATAAATTAACTGTATTTGGCTGTGATTCATCAAATCTAATTCGCCCCACAAAAACATCATTTTTGCCTTTAGCATAAATTGGCATTGGATACGTATTTGTATCAGGGTTATCTTTTAAAACAATTCCTTCGCTTTCATGCAGTACTTTTCTAATATCAGATAAATTTGGTTCACTTTCAAATTCAATATTAACAGATTCTGAATGACCTCCTGAAACAGGAACACGAACTGCAGTTGCCGTTACATTAATTGACTCATCTAATATTTTTTTAGTTTCATTAGTCAATTTCATTTCTTCCTTAGTGTATCCATTATCTAGAAAGTCATCACAATGAGGTAAACAATTTTCATGAATAGGATAAGGGTAAACCATCTCAGCCTTCTCCCCTTTTAATTCAGACTCTAATTGTTGTATCGCCTTAACTCCGGTCCCACTAATTGATTGATACGTTGAAACGACTGCTCTTTTAATACCATACATTTTGTGCAATGGCGCCATTGTTAACACCAACTGAATCGTTGAACAATTTGGATTAGCTATAATTTTATCTTCTTTAGTTAACAAATCCCCATTAATTTCAGGAACAATTAACTTTTTAGAAGGATCCATTCTCCATGCACTTGAATTATCGATTACCGTAGTTCCTTTTTCAGCAAATTTTGGAGCCCACTCTAAAGATATACTTCCTCCTGCTGAAAATATGGCAATATCACAATTTAAATCAACTGCAGTTTGTAATCCAACAATCTTAATATCTTTTCCATTATACGAAATAGTTTGCCCTACAGACTTCTCTGAAGCAACAGGGATTAACTCAGTTAAAGGAAAGTTAAATTCCTTTAAAACCTTCAACATTTCTTGTCCAACCATTCCAGTAACACCTACTACAGCTAATTTCATCTTTAGTTTTTTAATTTGGGGTAAATTTACTAACTTTAACAACTTAAAATCAAGAATGAAAAAATTTTTATCAATACTTTTATTATTTGTAGATATTTTATCATTTTCGCAATGGTCTGATGATTTTACAGATGCCGATTTTACAAACACTCCTACATGGCAAGGTCAAATTTCAAACTTTGAAGTTAATGCTACAAATCAATTACACTTATTAGCTCCTGCAGCTATTGACACTTCTTATTTATCTACCCCTTCTACCGCTATTGAAAATGCAAGCTGGGAGTTTTATGTAGAAATGGATTTTGCCACTTCTAGTACAAGTTTCTCTCGCATTTATCTTACATCAAACCATTCCAATTTAAAAAGTAGTTTAAATGGTTATTTTGTCATGATTGGAAACACTGCTGATGAAGTAAGTTTATATAAGCAAACAGGCACAACTATAGTATTAATTATTGACGGAACTGACGACTTTGTTACTGGAAATCCTGTAAACGTTCGTGTAAAAGTTACACGTGATGCATTAGGGAACTGGGAACTTTTTGCTGATAATACCGGCGGTAGTACTTACATATCTCAAGGTATTGTTTCAGACAACACCCACCAATCTTCTAATCATTCAGGGGTTCAATGTACTTATATTGCTTCACGTTCTGAAAAGTTTTATTTTGACGATTTCATAATAACAGGCTCCGCATTTATTGACAACATACTACCCACTATTCAAAGTGTAATAACAGTATCAAATACAGAAGTTGATATATTATTTAGTGAAAACATGGAACAAATTTCCGTAGAAACTATTACTAACTACAGCTTAGACAATGGTATTGGCACTCCAATTTCGGTTTCTCAAGACAGTAATAATTCAGCTTTAATTCATTTAACTTTCGCTACTCCTTTTACTAATAATACGAGTTATTTTTTAACAACCGAAAACGTAGATGATTTAGCAGCTAATACCTTAATAAATTCGGTTGACAACTTTTTATACTTCGTCTCTGATTTTGCCTTAATTGGTGACATACTAATAACAGAAGTGATGTCAGATTTCTCACCAGTTATTGGCTTACCAGAAGAGGAATACATTGAGATATACAACAACTCTGTAAAAACATTTGATTTGACAGGATGGACTATTGGTGATGCCACCTCTTCAGTAACATTATCTAATTACATTTTAGAATCAAATCAATATGTTTTAATTACTAATGACGGTATGGCTATCCAATTTGGTATAACTAATTCATTAGAGGCTAATTTACCATCTTTTAATAACTCTTCAGATGCAGTGGTTATTAAAAGTGATGCAGGTATTTTATTAGACTCTATTTCTTATGATCTTTCTTGGTATGAAGATACAGATAAAGATGATGGTGGCTGGTCTTTAGAAAGAAAAAGATTATCAAACCAATGTAGCGATAAAACGAATTGGTCTGCTTCAACTAACACATTAGGTGGGACACCTGGAACTGAAAACTCTATTTTCACTACACTTTCTGATCTCTCAGCTCCAATTATCACAAGCTATTCAGTACAAGGTGACACATTATTATTTTTTGATTTTGATGAAAACATTGATTTAATGTCTTCCTTTGGTATAACAGTAACGCCATCTTTAAATACTATTACTACTGAATACATTCCTTTTAATTCAGCATCAATTCTTACTGAACACATGCAACTGGGTGTTATATATACTGCTACGCTTTCTGGCGCTGCAAATTGTTGGACAACAGAAATGGATGATTTTAATTTTAAATTTGGACTACCAGACTCAACAAGAATTGGGGATGTCATTATTAACGAAATTATGTTCAATCCAGCTACAGGAGGTTCAGACTACATAGAGATTGTTAATATTTCTGATAAAATATTATCGTTAAAAGATCTAAATTTCGCAAATATTGATGATGGTATAATAGACAATATTAAACCTATTTCTACTATTCAATACTTATTTTTACCAGGAGACTATTTTACAATCACAGAAGATTCTACAACTATTATTTCTGATTTTTCATTTTATGAACCTGGACGTTTTATTGAAACTGATTTGCCTAGCTACCCCAATGATTCCGGAACGGTTATTTTATTAAATGTAAATCAAGAAACTGTAGACCGTGTTCATTATGATGAAGACTATCACTTTGAATTACTAACTAATACAGATGGAAAATCTTTAGAAAGACTTTCGTTTGATGCTAAAAGTGATTTACAAGACAATTGGCATACTGCTTCTGAAATTGTTGAATGGGGAACACCTGGGTATAAAAACTCGCAGTTTGCAAACCCTAATGCTGTAGGAGATATTACAATTGAAACAACTATCTTCTCACCAGACAATGATGGCTATCAAGATGTTTTACTTATTAATTATCAATTTACAAATCCTGATAACGTTATGGATGTTACTATTCATGACTCCCAAGGTAGATTGATAAAAGAATTAAAAGATAATTTTTTCCCAGGAATGAGTGGGTTAATGTCTTGGGATGGTATAAATGACAATGGTACTAAGGCCAACATTGGGTCTTACATTGTATTATTTAACATATTTGACTTAGAAGGTAATACGACTCAATATAAAAAAGCTATTATTTTAGCCACACACTTATAATATACCATTTTACAACCTAGTTTACAAATGAAAAAAATCGGTTTACTTTCTGACACCCATGGATATTTAGATCCTAAAATTTTTGACTATTTTAAAGATGTAGATGAGATTTGGCATGCAGGTGACGTTGGAAGTATGGATGTTATTACACAACTAGAATCTTTTAAACCAGTAAGAGGTATTCATGGTAACATTGATGACCATAACATAAGATTAGCATGGCCTGAGCACTTAGCCTTTATGTGTGAGGATATGAAAATACTAATTTCTCATATAGGAGGAAAACCTTATAAATACAGACAACAATCTTATCCTCAAATTGAAAAAGAGAAGCCTGATGTTTTTGTATGCGGTCATTCTCACATACTATTGGTTCAATACGATAAAACTATAAATGCCATGTGGTTAAACCCAGGTGCTTGCGGTTTTAAAGGATTTCACAAAGTAAAAACATTACTACGTTTTGAAGTACATGGCAATCAATTAAAAAACATGGAAGCTATTGAAATAGGAAAAAGGGTTTAATTCTCCACATCTTTATGCTTTACGAGTATTATACTTAATAACCTCTTGATTAAAAAATTCTAAAATACGCTCTTGATATACTTTCTTATCGGATGATTTCATTACCTCAGCATGCTCAGCCGTTTTTGCTAACCAAAACTCAGTTGAAACATTAGTGTTTTCCTGTAATATTTTCCCCATTTGAACAGGAACCCAACTATCGCTTTCTGAATAAATATATAAAATAGACTGTAAATGCTTCACCTCCTTTATTCTCTCCTTAAAATCAATCATTTTTTCATATTTAGGCATTAGGATACTTATTACCTTTAACACTTTATAGGCAAAAGGAAATTGAATCCAAAATTCGGCTAATGTTGTTGAGCTACTTTCCACAATAGCAAAATCAAATTTATGATTGATATCTGAAAATGAAACTGTAGAATACATAGCCCCTAAAGAAATTCCATGATATCCAATCGGTAAGTCAGGTGTTATTTCTTTTGCTTTATTACTTACAGCAGTAATATCTTCAAAATAAGAGAAATTACCATGCAAACTTTCACCGAACCCATTAATATCAAAAACAATCGTATTAAAACCATTATCTCGCAACAAATGGGTGTAATTTCTTTTTAAAAAATAACCTTTAGCCTCTTTCCCCATTGGGTGGCCTAATACAATAGTTCCTTTTGGGTGTTGCTGTACTGTTTTAGCAAACATACCTTGTATTAAACTTCCTGATTTACTTTTAACTGTAAATCGCTCCCATTCCTTTTGTTCAACCTCAGTCAAAGGGTTTCTCCATTTAACCATAAACTTTCCAAAAAATGGCTTCTTTAATAACTTATATATCATTAGGTATTTTAATAAACGACTACTGTTTAATCATTGAACTGTGGTTGGTAAAGATACTACACTTCTGGCTTTAAAAGGAACTCGATTTTATATTTAACAATTTTTAAATCAAACCAATATTTGAAACAAATCAGGATTTTCATTAAGGTATTCACCATAAAAATTTTTTATTTTCATTTTTTGGATTAGACCACCAATATCATTGGGATTATCTAATTCTAAACCAACTACCGCTGGCCCAGAATTTCTGTTATGCTTTTTAGAATATTCAAAATGTGTAATATCATCATTTGGTCCTAGTATGTCCGTTAAAAATTCGCGTAGGGCACCTGCACGTTGCGGAAACCTTATGATGAAGTAATGTTTATGCCCTGAATGAAGTAAGGCACGTTCTTTTATTTCTTCAGTTCGAGTAATGTCATTGTTAGAACCACTAATTAAACAGACTACGTTTTTACCTTTTATCTCTGTTTTATATTGGTCTAATACAGCTGTAGTTAATGCACCAGCAGGTTCAACTACTATGGCATTTTTATTATATAAATCTAAGATGGTTTGACATACTTTACCTTCATGCACGGTAGTCATGTCATCCAAATTGTTTTTACAAATATCAAAATTTAAGTCACCCACTTTTTGAACAGAAGCTCCGTCCACAAATTTATTGATGTTCTCGATTTTTGTATTAACTCCATTTCTTAGTGAGGTAGACATAGAAGGGGCGCCTTCAGGTTCTACACCAATCACTTTTGTATGTGGAGATAATGTTTTAAATATACTAGATACACCTGCAGCTAATCCGCCACCACCAACGGGCAGAAACAAATAGTCAATTGGTGTTTTAGTTTGTTCTAGTATTTCTAGGGCAATGGTCGCTTGGCCTTCAATGACTTTTATATCGTTAAACGGATGTACAAATGACATTTGATGTTCAGTACAATAGGCCATAGCCCTTTCTGAGGCATCATCAAAAGTATCACCAGTTAGAACAACCTCTACATAGTCACCACCAAACATTTTTACTTGTTCAATTTTTTGATTTGGAGTAGGTGTCGGCATAAATATAATACCCTTAATTTTTTTAATTTGGCAAGAATAGGCTACACCTTGTGCATGATTACCAGCACTGGCACAAACAACACCTTGTTTCAATTCATCATTCGTTAAAGAGGCAATTTTATTATAAGCCCCTCTTATTTTATAGGATCTTACTTCTTGCAAGTCCTCTCTTTTAAAAATAATGTTAGCGTTATGTTTTTCTGATAGGAATTGATTTTTTTGTAAAGGTGTTTTTAAAACAACATCCCCCAAAAGGGATGCTGTTTTTTTAACTTTATTTACAGTAACATATTGTGTTAATGTTGTCATTAGTTTAATTTTTGCATAGCCGTCATTGAAGCTCTAAGTTTAGCCCCAACTATTTCTATCGGGTGATTTCTTAAAGCTTGATTTACCGTTATTAATTTCTGATTATCAACGTAGTTTTCTGTGCTATAAGATTTACCAATAACGTTCGTATTTATGTTTTTCATAAAGTCAGTTAACAACGGTTTACATGCATGGTCAAATAAATAACAACCATATTCGGCCGTGTCAGAAATAATTCTGTTCATTTCATATAACTTTTTACGTGCAATTGTATTGGCAATTAATGGCGTTTCATGTAACGATTCATAGTAAGCAGATTCAGCTTTGATTCCTGCATTTGTCATTGTTTCATAAGCTAATTCAACACCAGCTTTGGTAAACGCTGCTAATAATGTACCATGGTCAAAAAACTCTTGTTCGCTAATGGCATCAGTGGTAATAGTAGTTTTCTCAAATGCAGTTTCGCCAGTGGCTTTTCTCCAGTTTAATAAATCGCTGTCATCATTACCCCAATCTGCCATCATCCCAGCTGAAAATGAACCAGACATAATATCATCCATATGTTTAGCAAACAAAGGTGTCATGATAGTTTTTAATTCTTCAGACAATTCATGGGCTTTAATTTTTGCAGGATTGGATAACCTGTCCATCATATTGGTTAAACCACCATGTTTTAAAGCTTCAGTTAAAGTTTCCCAACCATACTGAATCAATTTAGCAGCGTACCCCTCATCTAAACCTTCTTCAACCATTTTGTCAAAACATAAAATAGACCCCGTTTGTAATACTCCACACAATATGGTTTGTTCACCCATTAAGTCTGACTTTACTTCAGCAACAAATGATGAGTTAAGAACTCCTGCTTTATCACCACCAGTTGCTACTGCGTAAGCCTTTGCGTATTCAAACCCTTTGTTTTCGGGGTCGTTCTCTGGATGAACCGCAATTAAAGTGGGCACACCAAATCCTCTTTTATACTCCTCTCTAACTTCAGAACCTGGTGATTTTGGTGCCATCATAATTACCGTTAAATCTTCTCTAATCGTCATACCTTCTTCAACAATGTTGAAACCATGAGAATAAGATAAAGCAGCTCCTTTTTTCATCAGAGGCATAACCTTGTTAACAACAGACGTGTGTTGTTTGTCAGGCGTAAGGTTGATTACCAAATCTGCAGTTGGTACCATTTCTTCATAAGTTCCTACATTAAATTTATTTTCAGTGGCATTTTTAAAGGATTGACGTCCTTCTTTTATGGCACCTTCTCTAAGTGTATAAGATACATCCAATCCAGAATCTCTCATGTTAAGTCCTTGATTTAATCCTTGAGCACCGCACCCAACAATTACAATTTTTTTACCTGCTAATACTTTTGTTCCGTTCTTAAATTCAGAAGCATCCATAAAATCACATTTACCTAATTGTGTTAATTGGTCTCTAAGCGATAAGGTGTTAAAATAATTTTTCATTTTTGTTTTATTCTTTGTTGTTTAATTAATTGAGTTTTGAGCAATTTTTGAGACTGCTAAGTCTTGTAATAGCATGTCAGATTCAGAGTGGTAGTAGGCTTTTAAAACATCTACTTGTTTCTCCAACTGTTTGGTTATTTTTATAATTTGTGCTTCATTCGTGTGTATGACTATTTTAAATTTAGACACACCTTTTACTTCACTTTCTTGTACACTTAGGCTTTCTATATTTATTTTTCGCCTTGTAAATATGATGGTTACTCGGTTGAGTATTCCTGGCATATTCTCCGTAAAAACGGATAGTTTAAATCTTTTATCATTCATTTTATTCTATTTTAATCTTATATCTGACACAGCAGAACCTGTTGGTATCATTGGAAACACATTATTTTCTTTACCTACCATTACTTCTAAAAAGTACGAACCTTCATGGGCTAACATGTCTGTAATAGCCCCTTGTAAGTCATTTCTTTGGTTTACTTTTTTAGTAGTAATTCCGTACCCTTTAACTATGGTTTGAAAATCAGGATTAATCATGTGGGTTGACGCATAGCGTTTATCAAAAAACAACTCTTGCCATTGCCTAACCATTCCTAAGAACTCATTGTTAAGTACTACCATTTTCACAGGTGTTTTACACTGAAGTATAGTGCCCAATTCTTGAATGGTCATTTGGAAACCACCGTCTCCCATAATGGCAATAACTTGTGAGTTTGGTTTTCCCATTTTAGCTCCAATCGCTGCAGGTAAACAGAACCCCATAGTTCCCAATCCACCAGATGTAATCATAGATCTGGTTTCTTTAAACTTGGCATATCTACAAGCCATCATTTGGTGCTGACCAACATCAGTAACTATAATGTTATTTTCATCAGACAATTCATTGATTTGATGAATTACTTCACCCATACTCATTATTTCTGTAGATGGGTTTAATTCTTCATTAATTACTTCTTTGTATTCTTCGCGTGCTAAAAGTTTAAATTGGTGCAGCCAATCTTTATACGTTTTCGTGTCAACAAGTTCTGTTAAAAGCTTTAAACTCTCTTTAGCATCAGCAATTACGGCCACATCTGTTTTTACATTTTTATCTATTTCAGAAGGGTCAATATCAAAATGAATCACCTTTGCTTGCTTAGCGTATTGCGCTAAATCACCTGTTACACGGTCGTCAAATCGCATACCTACAGCGATTAACAAATCACATTCATTGGTTAGTTTATTAGGGGCATAATTACCATGCATTCCTAACATACCAACATGTAAATAATGATCAGACGGTAAGGCTGACAATCCCAATATAGTACATGCAGAAGGGATTCCAGACTTTTCTATAAACGCTTTAAACTCCTGTTCGGCTTCAGATAAAATAATACCTTGACCAAATAAAACAAAAGGCTTTTTAGCTTGGTTAATTAATTCAGCAGCTTGTTCAACTTTAGACTTATCCAACTCTGGATTAGTCACATAACTTCTCATTCCTGTAAACCGTTTGTAGTCAAAGTCAAGTTCACCTAGTTGAGCGTCTTTAGTAATATCAATTAATACAGGGCCTGGTTTTCCACTTTTAGCAATGTAAAATGCTTTGGCTATTGCCATTGGAATCTCCTCTGCTTTAGTCACCTGAAAATTCCATTTAGTGACAGGCATTGAGATACCGATTACATCCGTTTCTTGAAAAGCATCTGTTCCCAATAAATGACTAGCTACCTGTCCCGTAATGCAAACTAAGGGGGTAGAATCTATTTGAGCATCAGCAATACCAGTAATTAAATTGGTTGCACCTGGACCAGATGTAGCCATACAAACCCCAACTTTACCAGTAGCACGTGCATAGCCCTGAGCAGCATGTGCAGCACCTTGTTCATGACGTGTTAACACGTGTTCAATTTTATCTTCAAAATCGTAAAGTGCATCATAAACAGGCATGATTGCACCACCTGGGTAGCCAAACATAAGTTTGGCACCTTCTTCGATTAATGATTGAACAACTGCCTGTGCACCTGTCATCAATCTTTGTTTTGTTTTTGTTTTGTTTTTTATTTCTAAAGTTTCCATGTGTGATGGATTAAAGTTTTACTAATTAAAATTCGTCAGTTACACAACCTTCTGAGGCGCATGATACTGTTTTTGCATACTTGTAAAGCACCCCTTTTTTATGTTTTAAAGCAGGTTGATTCCAATTAGCTTTCCTTGTGGCTAACTCTTCATTTGTGACCTCAAAATCTATGGTATTTTTAATGGCATCAATGGTAATGATATCACCGTTTTTCACAAAGGCAATTGGCCCTCCAACTTGTGCTTCTGGCGAAATATGCCCCACGACAAAACCATGTGTTCCTCCTGAGAATCTACCATCTGTAATTAAAGCCACATCATTACCCAATCCTGCGCCAATAATTGCTGCGGTTGGCTTTAACATTTCTGGCATTCCTGGCCCTCCTTTTGGCCCTTCATACCTTATGACTACAACATCTCCTTTACCAACTTTTCCGTCTCTAATTCCATCATTGGCTTCATATTCTGATTCAAATACTTTGGCTTTTCCCGTAAATTTAAAACCTTCTTTACCTGTTATTTTTGCTACAGCACCTTTTGGCGATAGGTTTCCTTTCAATATTCTTAAATGTCCTGTTTCTTTAATTGGATTTTCAAGTGTTTTTATCACGTGTTGTCCTACCAATAAATCAGGAACATTTTTCAAGTTTTCAGCCAGCGTTTTTCCTGTTACGGTTAAGCAATCACCGTGTAACAATCCATTTTGTAACAGGTATTTTAAAACGGCTGGTACACCACCAACTTCATGCACATCTTCCATTAAATATTGACCACTTGGTTTTAGATCAGCTAAAAATGGAGTCGTGTCAGATATGCGTTGGAAATCAGCTAAAGTAAAGTCGATTTCTGCTGTTTTTGCAATGGCCAAAAAGTGAAGTACTGCGTTTGTTGAACCTCCCATGATAGTCACCAAACGTATAGCATTCTCCATTGCTTTTTTAGTCACAATGTCTTTTGGCTTGATATCCTTTTCAAGTAAAAGTCTCACTGCTTCTCCAGCTTTTATGCTCTCCACTTTTTTTTCTTTTCCCAAGGCTGGGTTAGAAGAGTTATAAGGTAACGACATACCTAAAGCTTCAATGGCGGAAGCCATGGTATTTGCTGTATACATTCCACCACAAGCACCAGCACCTGGACAAGCTTTTTCTATGATACTCTGGTATTCTTCATTATCCATTTTACCAGCCACTTTTTGTCCCCAAGCCTCAAAAGCGGAAACGATATCTAACTTTTTGTCTTTATAACAACCTGAGGCAATTGTACCTCCATATACCAAAACGCCAGGTCGGTTTGTTCTTAACATAGCCATTAAGGCGCCAGGCATATTTTTATCACAACCAACTACCGTCACCAAAGCGTCATAAGACATCCCTTCAACAACTGTTTCCATGGAATCGGCGATTACATCTCTTGACGGAAGCGAATACCTCATACCAGGCGTTCCCATAGAGATACCATCACTAACACCAATGGTGTTATAAATTAACCCTACCAAATTTGCATTTTTTGTACCCTGCTTAACTTCAAGCGCTAGGTCATTTAGGTGCATATTACAAGGGTTACCTTCATAACCTGTACTAGCGATTCCCACAAAAGGTTTACTGAAATCCTCCTTTGTTAAACCAATGGCGTGTAGCATTGCTTTTGCCGCTGGTTGCGAATCATCTTGTGTAACGCGTTTGCTGTACTTATTTAATTCCATTTTTTAAAATTTTAATCTTTTTATGACACCCCTGTCAGTTCGAGTATTTCGACTTTTTTGCCGGAATGTATCGAGAACTGAAGGGAACTGACTGGTTTTTTTATACTAATTCGAATTTTCTTAATTGTTTATTCTGTACTCTATTTTGGTAAGCAAAGGCTAATTCATAACCAATGGTTTCTTCCCATGGTAAATTAAACTCTTGATTATCCAGACTCCCAATCGCCGCAACTTCAGCTGCTGTTCCCGTGAAAAAAGCACCATCAGCTTTATAGATATCTTCAGGTGTAAAGAACTTTTCTATCACTTCAAAGCCAAGCTCTTTTGCCAATTCAAATATAGTTTGACGTGTGATTCCTGATAAAATATTGCCAAGCGGAGCGGTGTATAGTTTCCCCTCTTTTTCGTAAAAGAAATTAGCGCCCGGCCCTTCGGCTACATTACCGTTCATGTCAAGTAATAAAGCTTCATCAAACCCTTTTTGTTTAGCTTCTGTAGTTGCTAGTATGGAATTGGTATAATGCCCTGTTACTTTAGCTTCAACAAAGCAAGATTTTGGGTTTGGTCTTTGAAAAGATGAGGTCATTAATTTTAACTGCGTATCTCCTAAATATCTTCCCCATTCCCAAGCACAAAGCATTACATGTACTTTGTTAGTCGGTTCTAATTGCATGTTCTCTCCTAAGTAAATCAATGGACGGATGTATGCATTTTCTAAATTGTTTTTTTCAAGTAGCTCATAAGTTAATTGAGTTAATTCTTCAACTGAATAATCTAACTTAATGTGCATTTTCTCAGCTGAATAATGAAGCCTTTCATAGTGCGCTTTAGCTTTAAATATTTTAGCACCATCATCTGTTTTATAAGACCTAATGCCTTCAAATACACCTGCACCGTAATGAAGCGTTTGACTGTAAAGACCCATCTGCCCTTCTTTGGCTTTTATCCAATCCCCATCTAAAAATAATACTGTGTCGTTGTTGTAATACATGATATTTACTCTGTTTATTTAATTTTTAATTCAAAAAAAATGCCCTTCTCTATAGTGAGAAGGGCATTCATATTATTCCAATATAATTCCGTTCTCACCCATGGGGTAAAATAATAATGACTAAAATGACAATGACTAGTATTAAGCTTGTCATGATTCTGTTGTTGTTATTTAATTTTTTACTTTTCATTTTTTGTTTGTCCAAAATTATGCTGTTTTTACACTTTTATATGAACCACTTTTTAGCTGTTGTGTGGTTTCTAAAATTATTATTTTACTTACTAAATCCTTATTTCACTGCTATTCCTGTATGTTTCAATTACAATGTCCAAGCTCAAATTAAAATATTTTTTCAAAAAAAAAGCCATCCTGACGGATGGCTTTAAATTTATATTTTGACATATACCATCCTTATTAGCTGTGGTTGACAACCACGACTTCAATAATAATAGATAATATAATATTTGTGTTCTTCATTTGCGCCACAAAGATATGTCATCTTTTTTTTAGTATCCAAATATTTTTTGAAAAAAAATATTTTATAACACGTTTATTACAAAAATTTTAAAACAAAATAATAGTGTATCTCATTTTTCTAAAACGGTTTAGACACAATTGTCTTGTCCGTGTTTTTTCTTAAAAAAAATATTTTTTTTAACATTTCTCCGAACTATTTAATTTAATAATAGCCTGTTTTAAACTGGCTACGTACTTTAAAAGTATTCAAACCTAATTCTATAGAATATAAATAATCAGATTGTTGATTGAGGGATTTTTGATGAAGAACATCATTTGATTTGTTAACCAAATCGTTTCCAGTCTTCTTATACAATTTCTGTCAATGGATTTCTCCACTTCACCAGAAACTTTCCGAAAAATGGTTTTTTTAATACTTTATATAGCATTGACATTTTTTATTAATGACTACAAACAGTACACGAATCGTAAACTGTCAAGTTACTCCATTTGTTAATTTATACCGAAAAAAGAACATAATTAACAATTATTAGACAAGTAATATGTATTATCCAACCTGTCGATTTGTATTACAATTAGTCTGAAATGATCACTACTCCAACTGAGTCTTATTTATTTCTTCTTCCATACCACATTAAAAAACCAGTTACAGGAAGTGAAGCACTTAATAAACTAATAATGAATGCTAAAATCTTACCAAACAAGCCACCAATTGCACCAATATGAATATCATAGTTAGCACGAATAACAAGATCTGCAATATCGGTATCTTCATAAGTTCCATAGATTCCATTAACTCCTATCTCTTCTAAAGTTTCAGGATCAAAGAATTTGTAGTCATTTGAATACGATAAGTTACCATATCCTATTTCCACGTAGACAGAAGACGAATCACTATGTGGGTAATGGAGTTCAAAATTCTTAGCTAAAGGATGTTTCTTTTTTAAACTAGGAATTAAGAAATCAATTTGTTTAGTATCTTTTGACATACTGTTTGTAGAAGTCACCGTTGGAATCACAAATGCCGGATTTTTATCACCACCCCATGCTTTATAGGTTATATAATAGAACCAATTAAATGACATTACCGAACCTGTAAATGCGATTACAAAAGCAAGTGAGCAAATGTAAAACCCTAATACATTATGTAAATCATAATTCTTTCGTCTCCAACGTGTTGATTTTTTCCATTTAAAAGAGAGACGTTGTTTTCTTGCTTTCTTGCTTTTAGGCCACCACAAAATAATACCTGAAATTAGCATTAATAAGAAAAACAGTACCGAAAATTTAACTATCCAACTTCCGATATCATCTGGCAACCATAAATTAAGATGTCCATCAAGTACAAAGGCAAAAAAACCTGATAGATGATCCTTCTGCCCCAACATTTCACCAGAGTAAGGATCTAAATACAAGCTTTGATAAAATTTAGGCTCGCTCTCATAATAAACAACTTCAATAATATCGTAATCTTGTTGATATAACACACCATGGATCGAACGTCCTGGGTTAATTACTTCAGCAATACTTTTGGCCTCTGTCGCCTTAATAACCTCAGCATTCACCTGATAAGTAGATAAGGGATTAGGGGGACTATTCTCAACTTCATTCTTAAAAACCCACATACAACCAGTAATAGAAACAATAAGTACAACTACTCCTGTCATCAATCCAATTACTCTATGTAATTTAAGAAAAATTTTTCTCATAATAAAGAAGATAAAAAGAAGAGACTATAAAAATCATAGCCTCTTCATCAATTAATTTGTAAAAATTCCTAATTATAATCTAAAAAAGCCTTTTACAGTTTTCCCTTCAATTTTAGCTCCTTGAACAGCAGCTCCTGAATTCACATCAATTTGATATACATAAGCATCAGTAGCAGTTTCAACGCTTACATACGCATAACCATTTTCAATAAACACTGGAGAAGTATAGCGATTAGCATGAGCAGGAACTCCTGCGATATCCGTAACAGTTTGACTCACTAGATCGATTGTAACTAACTTTTGATTAAAAACATCTCTACCATAAGCAGCCCAAGGCCCACCATTATCATCAGTCAAAATACGCCCAATAGCTTTATTATTCCCTATATAATCCATCCAAAATATTTTACCACCAGTAGCCGTTTCAATATCAAAGAAATAATTTTGATCGAAATCGGTAGTTCCATCAGCAATTTTTAAAATCCCTGAAGGTTTAGTTGATGCTGGAGAAAACCCTGCCATTTCTGCACCACAAGAATATGAATAAATATCTCCATTGTCAGCTAAAATCATACTACTCGTCATTCCATTTGTACCGATATGACTAGTACGTGTATCATATATTATTTTTTCTGGCTCAGTTCCAACGTTTGGATAACTATATACAGCAACAAAAGCAGTATCAGCGTTCGGCGTGGTAAAGCTACCATTAACATGTAATTTATGAAAAGGGACAAATAATTTGTCACCTCTAACTCTTAATGCAGTTGGCCATGCTACTAATGAATCAGTAGTAGATTCAAAAATTCTCGTTCCAACAATCTTAGAAACATTAACATTATTAACATTAATAAAATGAAGTCTACGATTTGCAAACCCAGAAGACGCTACTTCCATTGCTAAAAATGTTTCATTATCTTCTGAAGCTCCAAACATAACCAATGCATTTTCAAAAATAAACTCCCCCTTTTTTACAATTTTCCCTTGTAAATCACTAACATAACCAGCACATTGATTATCTACGCTATAACCAGTGGCAAATAATGTTTTACCTACTTGATAATAAAAACGCCAACCAGTTTGTTCAATTCCTGTACCGACAGCTGAAATTTCTCCTGCTAAAACGTTTTCTTTATTCAGAATAAACTCAGTTTCGTCCGCTCCTGTTGTTTTTAACGCAATAGTAATTCCTGAGGCTACTACTGTTGAATACATACACGAACCATCATCTTTCTTTGCACTTTCGCTGTAATTAATTGCTTCAGAATCAGTACAACCTTTCTTTTTACAAGAGGTCATAGAACCACTCATTAGTAATACAGCTAAAATTATAGCTGTATTAACCGTTTTAAATTTAATTCTCATTTTGTTTTTTTATTATTTGTTATTTATTAATTGACATCTTATTTTCATGTAGATTGTACGACCTGTTCGTGGGATACTAAAATTGTCGTACACAGTTTTATTAAAAATATTTTGAACTGTTAGAGATGTGTTATACTTACCTTTACCAAAACTATATTCAATGTTAAAATCTTGGACAAACTGAGTAGGAATAATATGTTTAGAAAATGATGAGCCTAAATTTTTCCATTTTAAAAAGAATTCATGAATATAATTTGTTGACAAATTAAACTGCATACGCTGGCTTTCATTCTTAATTTTCATTTGGTAACCAATACTCGCGTTACCAAATAACCAAGGGACATTTGGTATACGTGATTGGTAATTTATATTCGGTAAACCTTCATCAAACTCAGCTTTATCTGTAATATTTTGATAGGTCGCATTAATTGAAACTAAAAATTTTCGATTCCAATTCAATTTTAAACCTGATTCAATTCCAACAGATTGAGTTCGTTGTAAATTTTCAAACTGACCAAAAGGCCCTAATGGATTAAAGCGAATAAAATTATCAGATAAACGATAGAAAAAGTTACTAGACGAATTTATTTCCAATTTTCTAATTTGCTTTATTATGCTTAACCCTCCATTATAATTTAAACTATTTTCAGGTAAAAGGTTTGGGTTTGGATTGATGTAAATGCCATCTCCTAAAACTTCAAACGCTTCCGGAATACGATACGCTTTCTCGAGAGAAGATTTTAAACGTAGTACTTTATTTAACTGATAGGACATTGCTAATCCACATCCTAAATTAGTCGATTTTGGTTCGGAAATAATTTCGTTACTATCATAATCTTGCGTAATAATTTTACCTGAGAACCAATACTGTTTTACAAAAACATTTGTTTTTACTCTTTCGTTTTTACTCTTGAATGTATACCCCAAACTAAGAATGTCTTTTCGAATATAATTTGGAGATTCAAAAGAAATATTAAATTCATTCACCAAATCATTTCCATTTCTAATTAAATAATTAGAATTATAATGACTTTCTAAATTATGTTGTTCATTAAGATCATAAGATCCTCCTACCTGATTTCTTAAAATAAAATCAGTTTGAATAAAATATGATTTAAGTTCAAAAAGTTCACCACTTGGATCTGTTGAATCTCGTTGGATATAATCAGCATTCCAATTAAATTTGAAGTCACCTGTATCAATTATGCTCTCCTCAATAAACCCAACTGTACTAAATGCCGTGATTTTTATTTTTTTTATTCGCTTACTATAATTCAGAGTAAATAATCCCGTCTTATTAATAGTGTGGAAATCATTAAAAATTTTAGTTAAATTGTTATTTGGATGCTGATAATTTTTTCGATTAGCAGCAACCGTAGCGGAGATAGCAAACTTATCAACCCATTTACGTTTAAATATAACAAATTCGATTCTTGCCATGCCCGACTTATATTGATCATGCCACCTTTGAACGCGCTGATAACCTTGGGAATTCCCTAATTCTAGGTCATAAACGGGAATACTATCCATCCAATAATTATTAGCGGTTGAATTAAAAAATGAAGACACACTTATACTCGTTCTATTTTTAAAAACATAACGAGAATTAAGTGAAATTCGATTCGTTTGAAATGAGCCAAAAGAGTAACCTGCATCAATAAATGATTTTAATGTTTTATTCGTGATAATATTTATTGCGCCTCCTAATGCATCTGCACTTAAATGAATTGGAATTGCGCCTTTATAAACTTCTACTGATTCAACCAAACCGATAGGGAAATTATTCAACGTTAAAGCGGAACCAAAGTTTTCCATAGGAACACCATCAATAAAATACCGAATTTGATTACCTGAAAGCCCGTTCAAGGATAATACAAAATCAGACCCTAAACCACCAGATTCACGAATATTTATACCTGAAGTTGTTTTCAAAATTTGATTAATGTCAGAAGTTATGTTTTGTTGATTTTTCAGTTTGACTATATCAACCTGAAAGCCTTTTTCTTCCTGCTCCTCCCCTTGTGACTTACCGTACACCTCAATTGTTTCTAATTCACGAATAGAGCTTAAAACAACAGTAGACCGCACATTTATTTCAGAAATGTTAACCTCAATTACTTCTGTGCTATATCCAACCTGAGTAAATCGAACCATATACTCACCTTTCTTCTCAAAACTTAAAACAAACTCTCCATATTCATTTGTTTTTACCCCTTGATTGGTTATAGATTCAAATACAGAAACAAAAGGAATTGGTACACCTATTTCATCATTAACAACACCTCTAAATTCAAATGAATACCCTTGGAATTGTATTAAAACAAACGTAAGTATCACAACTATTTTAATCATTTTTTCGCCTTTTCTATTTAGATTGATTCTAGATAGTGCAAATCTACTATATTATTTTTATTTAGACTAAATATAAATAAGAAATGTTGAAATCATTATTAATACAAAAAAATCAGTTTGACCCGTTAATAACAAAAATGTTTTTTCAATGAATAACATTATAAAACAGATCCAAGAATCTCAATAAACAGACAGTTAATTAGACATAAACCATTTATATTAAAGATAATATAAATACCATATTTACTCAAAACTCAACCGTCTAATCATAAAAATAGCAGTATGTAAGGTCATATAATCCTTAGCACTCAAATACATTTTATCCAATTCTTTTGAAATTTCGATAGCCTCCTGAATAACTTCTTTAGGATAATCATTAATTTCTAGAATTCTAATCGCATTTCTATTCTTGAGTTTACTCATCTCACATAAACTTTTTGAAAATTGGTTTCTCTAATAATTTACATACCATTTGAATCCTTTGATGATTAGTTCAATTAGCTGTAAAATTTAACACATACATTTACCACTTTTATTATTCTATATTAAGAACCGTAGTTATTTAATGTCAAAACTTTTTAATCCAGAGCTAACTACTTTTCTAGTGTTATCATAAATGACCAAATAAATATCTTCAGTATCATAATAAGGTAGTTTTAATTTCTCTCCTTGTTTTAAAATGGTTGTAAAATATGGAATATTAGCATATGTTTTATTTGGTTTTTCAACTTCAGAACTACAAAACAATGCAATTTGAACCTCAAATTCTAAATTGTTTTTGTACTCAAAATAATTACTTAAATTTGTATTTACAGTTGCAGTATTGATTAAAACATAATCTACAGAGTTCAAAGTGTAATCATTAAACGCCTTTCCTTCTATTAAGGTATACTTTGATTTCATTTCTGAATGATAATTATTCAAATGCGTTTGGCTAATTGTTAATGGATTAATATTGTATTTTTCCTGCATTACAGTCGCCATCCAACTTTTACCATTCTCTGTCCTTTTTTCTAAAAGATGGTCAATACCAACTAAAGCGATCACTTTAGAAGTAGAATCTAATTTAAAGGTTGTATTATACAAATTTTGAGACTGTCCAACTTCTCTATCTATTGATTTGTCACGATTTTCGTATCCCACAAACTTAAAACCCAAGTCTTTTGCTTTTCGAATCACATTGCCATAGTTCTGTTCCTTAGAATAAAACCCCGTTTTTATAGTGGGGTGGCCTGAACTTAAATTTAACAAACTGTCTTGATGAGGAGCTAATGCTTCTAAAGCTAAAGTTGTATATCCAATCTCTTTTAGTTTTGGTAACAATTCGAGTAACAATAATCGGTGATTTGGATTAAAATGATTCTCGTTAAGTATAACCAATTGATTTATTTTTGCCTTTTCAATTATTTTTGAAATCGCATCAGCATCATAAATAGCATATTTTTCAATAACAGAAAGAATTTCAACTTTTGGAACAAAGTTTTTTTCATACTCATGAACCGCTTTTTTATAAAATTCATTCTCACCTAAATAAGAAGAAAATGTCAATTCCATTTGAAGCTTATTCCATTTACTTTGCTCATCTGAAGCAGGAAACTCAGTAATTTCAGTTAATGCACTGTAAAACATATTCGAGTTACTATACTTATTTACAATATCCATAACAGAAAAATGTTCGTTATTATAATCTTCTCCAATAACAAGTGTACTAAAAATATTTGACACATCTTTTCTTAAAATAACATCATGTCGTTCTTCAAAAGCACGTCCATAAAAACAAATATTTTGACTATTAATAATAGTATCAAGTACCACATCAAAATCAGCACTACCTTTTTGATTAACTGCTGAAGCAGTGACAAAATATTCATACTCATCAGTTTTTCCGTAAATAAATACTGACTCAAGTTTTTTGTGCCCTTTTAAAACCCTCTTAAGTCCTGCTCTACTTTTTACGTATGCAAAATCTGCAGGTGTTTTAATATAAAACTTTAAGCTATCATTAATAATATGGGTATTATACTTATTTACATAAGAATTCACTTCAAAATTTTGATGAATATTTTTTGAACAACTAATTATAAGAATTGGGATAATGAGTAATAGTATATTTCTTTTCATAGGTAGAACAAACATAACTATCTAATCCTCAACACCCAAATAAGAGTTGTCTAATTCTTTTGAAATTTCGATAGCCTCCTGAATAACTTCTTTAGGATATTCATTAATTTCTAGAATTCTAATCGCATTTCTATTCTTGAGTTTACCATTTTTAAGTTTGTAGTCAAACCCTACTGTATTGTTAGATATAACTTCACTAAAATGATACAATTCGTATTCGTTAGAAAGCATATCCGTTAATTCAATGTCATGTGTAGAAACCACAACAATATTTTTATTCTTAGCCAGTGTAGACAAAACTGCTTTACCCGCTGAAATTCGTTCAACCGTATTTGTTCCTTTAAACAGTTCATCCAAAAGAAACAGGTTCGCTTCTTCTTTTTCACTTTCCAAAATCATTTCTTTCACCGTTAGCACTTCTTCAAAATAATAGCTCTTATTATTCATTAAATCATCACTAATACGAATGGCTGAAAAGAGTTTCACTAACGGAAACTCGAATGATTTAGCAAAACACGTATTAATAGTTAAGCCTGTAATAATATTCACACCAATAGCACGCATAAAAGTTGTCTTACCGGACATATTGGACCCTGTTAATAAAATTGATTTATCTGAAATTGTTATATCATTCCTTTCACATTTTAAAATTAAAGGATGGCTAATTTCTTTTACTATAATCGCATTTTCGTTGGTAGTAATTGTAGGAATACAATAAGCCTCCAATCCATTTCGAACAGATGCGATTGACACTAACATATCAATATGCCCAACAAATTGGAACACATCTTCCAGTTCATCTCTTTTATTATCTAATCGTTTTATCACATTAAATAATAGCAATGATTCTAATAAAAATGCAGTCTTGACTAATTCAAATATAGACCAAGCAATCATTACAAAATCTCCTTGGAGTTTAGCTTCCAATCTAAAAAAAGACATACGCCTTTTTACCTCATCAATTAATTTAATTGATTTTGATAATTTAGGATTCAATTCTTTTAATGCAGGGGTTTTAAATAATTGAAAAGCTACACTATTCAATTTCAAAAGCTGTGGCAATGAATTTATATATTCGACTACATTATTTTTATTCCAGTAGTGAATTAAAAAATTAATGACAACAACGACTAACAACACTAATAAAAACTTAACTTCAAAAAAAGATAAAGTCAAAAATAATAAACTAGCGAATGACAATACGGGTATAAAACCAAACCATTTAGGTGCTTTTAAATGTTTATCCTGAAATAAAGTAGTAACGTAATACGCATCCTTGTGACTAAGATTTTCTAACTGTTGCTGAATAGACACTCTTAATTCTGAATCGTTAGTCAACTTACCGATAATAACTTCATCTAAATTGGTTTGATTCTCATCCAATTTGACTGTTCTCAATTTATTATATAAATATTGTTGTCCAACTTTAGAGTTTGTTCTATCTAAAAATTTAAATAAATCATCAAAATCTAAATCATTACATGTTTTGTCCGATAGAATTTGATACGCTTCAGAATTATCTTTATTTCTAAAATAGGTTTCAATCATTTTAAAATTAGACGTTTCCGTTTTCATTTTCCCAAACGACTGCTTTAACCTATTCGCCATATCTTTCTTACGATTAAATGTAAAATGAGACAACATATATTTAAGTTGTAATAAAACGTCTTTGATCATTGTTTAAAATTAGTTATTTTTTTCGGTTTACTAATTTCATAACAAACACAGTGTTCATACTCCGGAAACTGACTTAATTTAGGATGTTTGAATGTCCCCAAATTTTTCATACCTATTTTTTTCATGACATGTTCAGAGTTCACATTTTGAAGAACACACGTAGAAATTACTTTCTCTAGATTTAATTCATTAAATGCATATTCCAAACATACTTTTGCGCCTTCTGTAGCATAGCCTTTTCCCCAGACTGATTGCTTCAATCTCCAGCCAATATCCGTTGCTGGTGTATATTCGGTTTTATAATCTTGATAAGCCATACCAATAAAACCAATAAACTCACCTGTTTCTATAATTTCAACAGCAAAATAAGTGTACTTCTTTTCTTTATAATGTTTTTGAAGTCTCTTAATAAAATCCGCAGTTTCTAATTCAGTTAACGTACTTGGAAAATGTTCCATTACAGTTTCATCTGCATTCAATTTTGAAAATTCAGCTAAATCATCTGTCTTCCAATTACGGAAACCTAAACGTTCGGATTTAAAAATGTAGTCTCTATTCATTTAATTATATTCAATTTTAAAGATAAAATAAAAAAGTGTTTTTTAATTAAAAAAAACACTTTTTATATCATTCAAAAGAAGTAAAACTCTATTACATATACTCTCCTTTCATCAAGTAATTTTGAACGTAATCCGTCACCCCTTTTTCTAATGTATAGAATTCTTTAGTATAGCCATTACGTTTTAATTTATCCATTTTAGCTTCCGTAAAATATTGATATTTATCTCTAATATCTTCAGGTGTTGGAATAAAAGAAATATCAGCTTCTTTACCCATTGCTTTAAAAGTAGCCTTGGTTAAATCAACAAACGTTCTTGCTGTTCCTGTCCCTAAATTATATAAACCGTTTTCTGCTTTTTGATCCATTAAAAATAAACATACGCTTACTACATCTTTCACATAAACAAAATCACGTAATTGTTCTCCATCCTTATAATCGGGATTGTGAGATGCAAATAATTTCATTGCTCCAGTTTTAGTAATTTGATTAAATGAATGGAAAATTACGGATGCCATTCTAGATTTATGAAATTCATTAGGTCCATAAATATTAAAGAATTTAAGACCTGCCCAAAATGGTGGTGCTTTTTCTTGTTTCAATGCCCATTTATCAAAATCATTTTTAGAATCTCCGTAAGGATTTAATGGTACCAATTTTTCAATAACCTCATGGTTATCATCATACCCTTGTTCACCCATTCCATAAGTTGCCGCACTACTGGCATACACTAAAGGAATATTATTATCAGCACACAAATTCCACATATTTTTAGAGTACTCTACATTCAACTCATCAAATATTGTTTTATCAAACTCAGTCGTATCCGTTCTTGCTCCTAAATGGAATATAAATTCAATTTCCGATTTATAATCATTCGCCCATTTAAAGAAATCTAGTCTTGGTACTTTAGCTACAAGTGATTTTCCAACTAAATTTAAGTTCTTGTCTTCTCTTGAAAAATCATCAACAACAACAATATCCTTAAATCCTTTATTATTTAATTCTGCCACTAAACATGACGAAATAAACCCTGCGGCACCTGTAACTATAATCATAATTTATATTTTAAGACAAAATGTCTTGATTTAGTACAAAGGTAAGGTTTTGGATGTTAAAAAATTGTAACAGAAGTAAAATGTATTCTAAATTTAACTAAATTTGATAAAAATAAAAAAAATGAGAAACGAAATATTCGAAAATCAAGATCAACCCCAATTCACACAAGCTACCATGGCTAAAACATTTATGTCAAATGTATTCAGTTATATGACTGTAGCGCTTGTCATTTCTGGAATTGCAGCCTATATGTTTGGCTCATCAGACTTGATCTTCATGCTTTATACTGAAACAGGAATGTCTATTTTTGGTTGGATAGTAATGTTAGCTCCATTAGGATTAGTTTTTTTATTAGGTGCTAAAGCACAAAAATTCTCTTACACAACTGTTTTAGGAATTTTTATATTGTTCGCTGTTTTAATAGGAATGAGTTTAAGTTCAATATTCGTAATTTACACTATGAGTTCTATTGCCACTACATTTATGGTGACTGCAGGAACATTTGGGGTTATGGCCGTATTAGGTTATACAACCAATACAGACTTAACTAAATTTGGCTCAATTTTAAAAATGGCTTTAATCGGTTTAATCATAGCTATGGTTGTTAACTGGTTTATGCAAAGTGCCATGATGGATTATATAATCTCTGGAATTGGTGTTTTAGTATTTACTGGATTAACTGCTTATGATACTCAAAAACTGAAACAAATTGGATCTGTTGTTGATGCTAATTCTGAAGAAGGTAAAAAAGCGTCAATTATGGGAGCCTTAAGTTTATACTTAGACTTCATCAATTTATTTATGTTTTTACTTAGATTTTTAGGTAGTAGAGATTAGTTCTCGATACATTTTAATTAATTTCTATAGAAATTAATTAAAATACTCGAACTGACAGTAGTATTTAAAAGACAGCAATATGTGCTGTCTTTTTTTATTTTTGTAATTACATTTAAATGAATACTAACCCTATGACATGTATTGCTAGTAATAGTACTTCTGTTTCTTTTATCAAGTAAACCTCAGATAAAAGACACAGTTACCTTATTTAATACAATCTAAATTGCCGCAGTATTATATGATTTATTCACTCAAAAAAATCTTTCCTCTTCATTTTATTTTACTCGCTCTAATTCCAATACTAGTAGGCTGTATTATTGATATTGAATTAATTGAATTAAGGTTAATTGTTATTCAACTCATTTGGATAGTTCTGCTTTTAATAGTTTTGAACATCATTAAAATCCCAGTTCTTTATAGAATTGTTTTAACATTGTATTTTTTAATCGGTTGTATTGAAATTGTGCATTGGGTAATTCTTAAAGCTCCAATAAGTTTAACTAGTTTATTAGTTCTTTCTAACACCACATTAAACGAATCATTTGGATTCATGGAGGCTAAATCAACTTTTTGGTTGACTATCTTAGTTCCCTACCTTATTATTTACATTTTTTCGATTCAATCAAAACAGATTCAATTTAATTTGAACATAAAGAATTGGGTAGTCTGGTTACTATTTTCAGCAGCTTCATTTTTCTTAATTGAAAATTTAGTACATGAGAGATTAATAAGAAAAGGAACTCCATTACTAATTCGAGTTATTGATTCTTATATTTCACAAAAAACATTATTTGATGAAGTTGCTGCGAATAATGAACCAAAAAACATTCTGGTAAAAAACAATTCTACATCACCATCTAACACATTTGTAGTCATATTAGGTGAATCATGTAATAGAAACCATATGTCTTTATACGGTTACAACAGAAACACCAGTCCAAAATTAGGTAAACGTAAAGATGTTATTTCCTTTGATAATGTCATTTCTCCATACTCTAACACCATAAATAGTGTTTTATCCATATTATCAAATCATAATTTAGAAAACAATATAAAAGTTAATAAACGAATTGATTTGATTGACCTTTTTCATTCAGCTAACTATTCCACACATTGGATATCTAACCAATCTCCTATTGGAATTTGGGATAATCAAGTTACTGTTTTCGCCAATAAATCTGACCATGTTACGCACGTTAATTTATCCAGTAGTTCTTCATTTGAATCCACTTACACAACGTCATATGACAATAAAGTTCTTGAACCATTTATTAAAACATTACACTCATCAGCTAAGAATAAACTTATAGTAGTTCATTTAATGGGAAATCACATCAGTTACCGAAAAAGATATCCGCAAGAATTTGATTTTTTTAAGGGGAACGGCGAAAAAAACCGGACTATTGCTAAGTATGATAACTCCATTCTATATAATGATTACATTGTTGACAGTATCCTCTCAATTTTAGCTACTGATCCCAACACAAAATATTCATCTGCAATCTATTTATCAGATCATGGTGAGAACGTTTATGATGACGAACTAAATAGAACGGGTCATAATTATTCTAAAACAATACCAAAGGCAAATGTTGAAATCCCATTCATATTTTGGGCGTCTGAATCATTTAAAAAAATGAATATTGAAACAGTAAACACCATTCTTAAACATAAAAACAAACGATTTATTTCTGATGATTTATTTCATTCAGTACTCGACCTTAATTCAATTGAAACTGAATATTTAATACAATCAAGAAGTGTTTTTAACCAGAACTATAATTCAAAACGAATTAGAATTTTAGAAGATGGTTACGATTATGATGAAAAATAATTCTCTTTTATCAACATTAAAAAAAATTTATATTTCGAAAAGACAGTTCTATATGCTGTCTTTTTTTTATTTTTGAAACAATTAATTTGAATTATGACAATTGAGCAAATAAAACAAGACATTAGCAATGGAATTCCAACTGAATTACCTGCAAAAAAAGTGTATGAATTAGACATTAATCATGCGCCTAAACGTAAAGATATTTTAACTAAAGCTGAGAAAGAATTAGCACTTAAAAATGCCTTACGTTATTTTCCAAAATCACAGCACAAAGAACTTTCTGTTGAATTTGCTCAAGAATTAAAAGATTACGGTCGTATTTACATGTACAGACTACGTCCTGATTACAGAATGTATGCAAGACCTATTGCTGAATATCCAGGGAAAAGTGAGCAAGCAAAATCTGTGATGATGATGATTCAAAATAATCTTGATTATGCAGTTGCCCAACACCCTCATGAATTAATTACCTATGGTGGAAATGGTGCTGTATTTCAAAACTGGGCACAATACCGTTTATGTATGCAGTATTTGTCAGAAATGACAGATGAGCAAACCTTAACTATGTATTCAGGACATCCAATGGGATTATTTCCTTCTCATAAAGATGCGCCAAGAGTTGTGGTAACAAACGGAATGGTTATTCCTAACTACTCTTCACCAGATGATTTAGAAAAGATGAATGCTTTAGGTGTGTCTCAATATGGTCAAATGACTGCAGGTTCATATATGTATATTGGGCCACAAGGAATTGTTCACGGTACAACGATTACAGTTTTAAATGCGTGTAGAAAATTAGCTGATAAATCAACTTCTGGAAAATTATTTTTAACCGCTGGTTTAGGTGGTATGAGTGGTGCTCAACCTAAAGCAGGAAATATTGCAGGTGTAATTTCGGTTACTGCTGAAATAAATCCTAAAGCAACTGAAACTAGACACAGCCAAGGTTGGGTAGATGAAGTAATTAGTGATTTAGATGAATTATGTGCAAGAGTTACTGTAGCAAAAGCGAATAAAGAAGTAGTTTCAATTGCTTACCAAGGTAACATTGTTGACGTTTGGGAAAAGTTTGATAAAGAAAACATTTATGTGGACTTAGGATCTGATCAAACCTCTTTGCACAACCCTTGGGCTGGTGGATATTATCCAACCGGTATTAGCTTTGATGATGCCAATGTAATGATGGCTGAACAACCAGAATTATTCAAAGAAAAAATTCAAGAGACCTTGAGAAGGCATACTAACTCGGTAAATAATCATACTGCAAAAGGTACTTACTTTTTTGATTACGGTAATGCCTTTTTATTAGAAGCTAGTAGAGCTGGTGCAGATATTATGGCTGAGAATGGGATTGATTTCAAATATCCATCTTACGTTCAAGATATTATGGGACCTATGTGTTTCGATTATGGATTTGGTCCATTTAGATGGGTTTGTGCATCTGGAAATCCAGAAGATTTAGCCAAAACTGATCAAATTGCATGTGATGTTTTAGAAGAAATCAAGAAAAATTCGCCTATTGAAATCCAACAACAAATGACGGATAACATCACTTGGATTAAAGGCGCTCAAGAAAATAAATTAGTAGTTGGTTCTCAAGCACGTATTTTATATGCAGATGCTGAAGGGCGAACAAAAATAGCTTCCGCATTTAATGACGCGATTAAAGCAGGTGAAATTGGAGCCGTAGTTTTAGGTCGTGATCATCATGATGTTTCTGGAACAGATTCACCTTATAGAGAAACATCTAACATTTATGACGGTTCTAAATACACAGCTGATATGGCCATTCAAAATGTAATTGGAGATGGTTTTAGAGGTGCTACTTGGATATCGATTCACAACGGCGGTGGCGTTGGTTGGGGAGAAGTTATCAATGGTGGTTTTGGAATGTTACTAGATGGAACTGAAGATGCTGACAGACGTTTAAGAATGATGTTACACTGGGATGTAAATAATGGAATTTCAAGAAGAAGTTGGGCTAGAAATGAAGGGGCTATTTTTGCGATTAAACGTGAAATGGAAAGAACTCCAAACCTTAAGGTTACTATTCCTAGTTTAGTAGATGAAGATCTTAGTAAATTATTTTAATTGAAATGATTTCTATAGCAGAAGCAGAACATATAGTTAAGACTAGTACAATTGTACTTGAATCTGAATCTTTAGGATTACTTAATTCTATTGGTCATTATTTAAGTAATGATGTGTTCTCGCCTATGCAAATGCCTCCGTTTAGTCAATCCGCAATGGATGGTTATGCGGTTTGTGGAACTACCACTACATTTAATGTGGTTGGTGAAATACAAGCGGGAGACTCAAACGAATATATTTTAAAATCAGGAGAGGCGTATCGTATTTTTACGGGAGCCATGATCCCTATTAACACAACATCAATAGCTAAACAAGAAATTGTTGAACGTTCTAATGATGTTATGACATTAACTGAAAACCTTAAAACGGGAACGAGCATTAGATTGGCTGGAGAAGAATTACAGACCGGTGATTTAGTCTTGAAAAAAGGAACAAAAATTAATGCGGCCGCCATTGGATTATTAAGTGGATTAGGCATTCAAACCATTACCGTTTTTAAAAAACCTAGAATCACTTTAGTCATAACGGGAGATGAATTAACAAAGCAAGGTGCCCCACTTTTAAAAGGCAGAATCTTTGAATCGAATTCATTTACGTTACAATCGGCGTTAGTCAGCCTTGGTTATTCAGCCAAAATTGTTCTAGTAAAAGATGATTTTTCAACAACTAAAGAGACTATCAGTACAGCTATAGAAACAAGCGACCTTGTTATAATGACAGGTGGCATCTCTGTTGGTGATTATGATTATGTAGGTAAAGCATTAAATGAATTACAAGTCCAACAAAAGTTTTATAAAGTAAATCAGAAACCTGGAAAACCATTATATTATGGTGAGAAAGGAAATGTAAAAGTATTTGGATTACCAGGAAACCCTGCAGCTGTATTAACTTGTTTTTATCTTTATGTTTTAACCGCTATAAACACAATGACGGGCGCTGTTAATTCAGGTTTGCTTAAAACCAAAGTTATCCTAAACCATGATCACTTGAAAAAAGGAGATCGTGGGCATTTATTGAAAGCAAAATTAATAGACACTCAAGTTCAAATTCACAAAGGGCAAAGCTCAGCTATGTTAAGTTCATTTGTTGATGCCAATTGTTTATTACATATTGATTCTACTACAAATCAAATAAAAAAAGGTAGCTTAGTAGATATCTATTTACTTCCTTAATAAAACGATTATGAAATTAAATGTTACCTATTTTGGAATGATTGCAGAAATTGTAAACTGTTCGACAGAAATTATAGCGTTAGATTATTTTGAAAATTGTAATCTTAGACCCATCATTGAAGAGAAGTACCCTGAAATGGCTAAAATTGAATACAAAATCGCCATAAATCAGCAATTAACTGACATAATTGAAGAGAATCATAACGAATTAGAAATAGCATTACTTCCTCCTTTTGCAGGCGGATAAAATAATACAACACTCAAATGGTAGACATCACTCAAAAAACCAATACATTACGAATTGCATCTGCCCAAGCAGTTGTTATGGTGAGTAAACAAGAAACAATTGACGCCATAAACAATAAAACGGTTCCTAAAGGAGATGTATTTGCCATGAGTAAAGCTGCTGGATTGTTAGGTGTAAAAAAAACACCTGAAATTTTACCGGATTGTCATCCTATGCCGATTGAATTTACTGGAATAGAATACGCTATAAATGGACTTGAAATTACAGTAACCATGACGGTTAAAACTATTTATAAAACAGGAGTAGAAGTTGAAGCAATGCATGGCGCAAGTATTGTAGCACTGAATATGTATGATATGTTAAAGCCAATTGATAAAGGGATAGAGATTCACAATATAAAATTACTAAAGAAGTCAGGTGGTAAATCTGACTTTAAAGATAAATATAGAAAAGATTTAAACGCTGCCGTAATTGTGTGCTCTGATACAATTTCAGCAGGTCAAAAAGAAGACAAAGCAGGAAAAGCAATTATTCAAAAGTTAGAAGGATTAGATGTCAACATTAAATCCTACACTATAATTCCTGATGAAGTTGAAGCTATTCAAACTACATTTTTAAATCATGTAGACAGTCAAACCGATTTAGTCATATTTACTGGTGGAACTGGATTATCTAAAAGAGACGTTACTCCAGAAGCATTATCTCCTTTAATCGAAAGAGAAATCCCTGGTATTGCAGAAGCTGTTAGAAAACATGGCCAAGACAGAACGCCCTACTCTATGCTATCTAGAAGTGTAGCAGGTGTGAGAGGTCAAACTTTAGTATTGGCTTTACCAGGTTCAACTAAAGGTGCTTCAGAATCTATGGATGCAGTATTCCCAGGTCTATTACATATCTTTAGGATTTTTAAGGGCGTTAATCATGAGTAATCCAATTCAAATATTGGATAAATTTGGTAGAGTTCATGACTACTTACGTATTTCGTTAACCGAAAGGTGTAATTTGCGTTGCTTTTATTGTATGCCTGAAGAAGGTGTAAAACTAAGAGATAAAGCTAATTTCATGACTAGTGAAGAAATCATTGATATTGCAAAAATGTTTGTAGACTTAGGCATTAAAAAAATAAGAATTACTGGTGGTGAACCACTTATAAAAAAAGATATTAAAAATTTACTGCTTCAACTGGGCCAATTACCTGTTGAATTAGTAATGACTACAAATGCTGTATTAGCAGATAAATTTATTGATACATTTAAGGCAGCTGGAATCAAGTCCATTAATGTAAGTTTAGACTCTTTAGAGGAAGATAAATTCAATACCATTTCAAAGCGAAAGTATTTTACAAAAATCAAATCTAATATAGACTTACTCATAGAAGAAGGTTTTAATGTAAAAGTAAATGCAGTTATTATTAAGGATTTAAACGAGCACGAAATCCCTGCATTTATAGAATGGACAAAACATAAAAAAGTATCCGTTCAGTTTATTGAATTTATGCCTTTTGATGGCAACAAATGGGAATGGGATAAAAAAGTGTCGTTCAAAGAAATACTTACTATTGTGAACGATCACTTTGGAGAAGAAAACATTGTTAAAATAACAGACAAACCAAACTCTACTTCTAGAAACTATCAATTAAGTAAAGGTGTTGGAACGTTTGGGATTATTTCTTCAGTAACCAATCCATTTTGTGATACCTGCAATAGAATTAGATTAACAGCAGACGGCAAGATTAAAAATTGCCTATTTTCAGAATCTGAAACGGATGTATTAATGACCTTAAGAAAAAAGAAAGATATTAAAGCGTTGATTATTGAATCCATTTCTAATAAAAAGAAAGCAAGAGGTGGTTATCCAGAGTTTAATGATGACTTTGTGAAGGGTATGAAAAATCGTTCCATGACTACGATTGGAGGATAATCCAACTTTTTAATCCACCTTATAACCGTAGTTTCTCAAAATAACTTTAACCTCTTCAGAAAACAAGAAGTCATAAAACAGTTTAGCTTTTGGGTGTGGCCTATTTTTATAGATCTCAATAGCACCTTGCGGTAAAAAATCATATAAATTAGAATCCATTTCGACCCAATTACCTACATTTCTCATTTTTTCAGCCTTGACAATAGACATAGCTGTAATACCAACATCAACAGATTCAGAGTAAATATACGTATCACATTGAGAAATACTTTCACCAAAGACTAACTTATCATACACGCTATCAAAAATTCCATAATTAGTTAAAATCTCATACGAAACTAAACCATAAGGTGCGATTTTAGGGTTTGCAATTGTTATCTTTTTTACTTTAGATGAAGTCAACATATCTAAACTTGGAATAAACCCTTTTGCAGTCCATAAGACTAATTTACCGTGTGCATAAATTGTCGGTGGAGACAATGACATATTTTTTAAAGACAAATAATTTGGGTATGTCATGTCTGCAGAGACAAATATATCATAAGGAGCACCATTCTCAATTTGAGAAGTTAACTGCCCCGAGCTCCCTTCAATAATGTCAACCTCTATTTCATACGTATTTTGAAATAAGGCTATAATATCTTCCATAGCAAACTTCATATTAGATGAAGTTGCAATTTTTAGTGTTGTTGGACTTGAACAACCAACACATATCAACACCGATAAACTTAGAAGAAAAATTTTCATACTAAAAAAAACATCAATATCAGAAATTCCAATATTGATGTTTATATAATTTTACTTGAAGATTCTTATAATCCTATTGGATAAAAGATTCCAACATTAATTATACTATTTGACATAGTATAATCAGGATTATCTGTCGCATTATTCACACCATACGTGTATGCTAAACGAGCACCAATAATTTGATCTCTAAACTCAAACTGCCCACCTAATTCAATTTGTGGTCCTAGTACCGTAGTCCTTCCATAAGTACTTGCAATTCTAGAATAATTTATACCTGCACCAACAAAGAAACAAGCATCATCTAAATCACCAAAGTAAAGCTCTCCTAAAATAGGAAACTCAATACCAATAGATGTTCCTGAAGTAGCTCCTGACTGAGAATTTAATGACCCCATCATACCAATAAATGGATATGCTGAAACTGCAAAACTCATATCTCTGTTAATTTCAAAAGCTAAGGTTGCTTTATAAAACACGCCTGGCACAAATAACACTTGAGATACTGAAGATGATTCAGTTTCTGTTTCATACTTCTCAGATTGTAACCCAATATTAGCTTGTAACCCAAAAGCATGATAATACTCCTGTCCTTTCACAATTCCTGTCATAGCTAAAAACGCTAGACCCATAATAATTTTTTTCATAAGTTTAAATATTTTGTTTAGTCAAATATAACACTTCTAACCAACAAAACACAAATGTTTTTATATTTTTACACAAAAGTTACGAACTCAAATATGATAAACTGGAGCCCCATATTACTTTCGATAAAACTAGCGATTGCTACAGTCACTATCCTGTTACTAATATCTATTCCATTAGCGTTTTGGTTATCTTCTAAAAAGTCAAAATTAAAATCTATAATTGAAGCAGTAATTAGCTTACCTCTGGTATTACCACCAACTGTTTTAGGATTTTACTTATTAATTACATTCAGTCCGAATAGCAGTGTTGGATCATTTTTCAACACCTATTTAGGTATCAATTTAGCCTTTTCATTTACAGGTTTAGTTATTGGTTCTGTAATTTACAGCTTACCTTTTATGTTACAACCCATTTTAACAGGCTTTAATAGTTTACCAAAGTCATTATCGGAAGCGTCTTATCTTTTAGGAAAATCAAAACGTGTTACACTATTAAAGGTGCTACTACCAAATATTAAACAATCTGTAATTACAGGGACTGTTTTAGCCTTCGCACATACCATTGGCGAATTTGGCGTAGTTTTAATGATTGGTGGAAACATACCGCAACAAACGAAAGTGGTTTCAATTGCAATTTATGATGAAGTTGAATCTTTGAATTATACAAATGCCCATATTTATTCTGGTATTTTACTAGCCACTACATTTACTATTCTACTACTCGTATATTTAAGAAAAAATGCTAATTCAAATTTATTATAATGCTAATCTTTAATTTAAATAAAAAGCATAACCATTCAACTTTTGAATTAGACGTTACTTTTGAATTAAACAAAGGTGACTTCTTATCTATTTATGGGCAATCAGGTGCTGGAAAAACTACAATTTTAAGATTAATTGCAGGATTAGATGAAGTAACAAACGGGTGTTTAAAAAACAATGACACAACTTGGTTTGATTCATCAAAAGGTATAAACCTTAAACCTCAGCAAAGATCAATTGGATTTGTATTTCAAGACAACACTCTTTTTCCAAACATGTCTGTTATAGAAAATTTGGAATTCGCATTAAAAAAAGGACAATCAAAAACTATTATACATGAGTTAATTTCATCTTTTGGTATAAAAGATTTAATAAATAGAAATATTACCTCTCTATCTGGAGGACAACAACAGAAAGTAGCATTAGCTCGAGCAATCGTTCAGAAACCTGCTATTTTATTGCTAGACGAGCCATTATCAGCTGTTGATGATACTAATCGTCACATGCTCCAAAATTTGTTATTAAAAATTCATAACCAATATGAGTTGACTACAATTTTGGTATCTCATAATGTGCCCGAAATTTTTAAACTCTCCAACAAAGTTTTAAAAATCAAAGCAGGTAAAATTGAAAAACTGGGAACGCCAAAAGAAATTTTCTCATCCAATACCATTTCAAATCAAATTACATTGATAGGCATTGTTTTAGACTTTGAAGAAAAGAATAATGTTTACACTATAGTAATCCAATCCAATACTAATATTATTAAACAGATTGTTTCTAAAACTGATTTTAAACACTATAAAATTGGTGAATTAATTGCAATATCTCTATCCAACTTTCAAACCTCTATACAAAAAGTAAAGACTACTTAACAGTATGATTTATTAATCGAACCTTTACAAATTTTTATCCATTAAATAAATTAAAGAAGCCATAGCAGCCGCACCTAATTCTAGCTCTCGCTTATTTACAGTTTCAAACACATCTGCTTCTGTATGGTGATAATCAAAGTAACGCTGCGAACTAATTGACAAGCCTAATTGAATCATCTCTGGGTAATACTCTCTTAATGGGTTAATATCAACTCCACCATACCCCTTTTGGAATTTAAACAATTGAAAATCGTAAAGCAAAGGTTTAAATGATTTCACAAAATCAATTTGTTTAGCATTTCCAACAATATCAAAACCAATTGGTAAAAAACCACCTCTATCTGTTTCTAAAGCACAAATGTGTTTTTCGCCATTTTCAAACGCTTTTTTCGCATAAGATTTCCCGCCCATATTTCCATTCTCTTCATTCATAAAAAGAACCAATCTTAAGGTATGATTTGGTTTATACCCTAAATCCTTTAAAATCCTTAACGCTTCAATTGAATGTGCTATCCCTGCACCATCATCATGAGCACCTTCCCCAACATCCCAAGAGTCCAAATGTCCTCCAAATGTAATAATAGACTCATCCTTTTGACCTGTCATTTCAGCAATCACATTATAGGAAGTTACATCTTCCATTTGCTCACAATCCATTTCCATTTTCAAGGTTACTTTTCCATTTGTTAACCATTCAGATAATTGATCAGCATTCAATGTACTAATAGCAGCGGCTGGAATTTTCTTCACTCCATCTTTATAAGACATTGTACCAGTATGTGCATGCTCATCTGTTGGTGTGGCCAAAGATCTTATCACTACAGCTTTTGCACCTAACTTAGATGCTTCAATTGCTCCGTATCCACGAATTGGATAACATGCCCCATACGCTTTAAAGGTTTGAATATGTGATTGATCAAATGGTTTGTTAAGAAACACGATTTTCCCAACAATTTCAGTCATTGATCTAGATTGTAAGTCTTTTAAATTTTCCACTTCAATTACTTCACCTTCAATTAAACCATTTGTAGCAATAGAACTACCTAATGCTAAAATATCAAGTTTAATAATTTCATTATCCTCATTAATTATCCAAGCTGCCTCTGTTGTTCCTCTTTCCCAATGTGGTACCTTAATCTCTTGTAAATACACTTTATCAAAACCATAAGATTCCAATAAATCCTTACCCCAAAGTACCGCCATTTCAGCTTCAGCCGAACCAGAAATTCTAGCACCAATATCTTTACATAATGAACGTAAATTTTCATAGGCTTGACCTTTTACTAATGCCTCAGTATGAATAGTTCTAATAAATAATGAATCTTCAGACGCATTTGCTAGTGATATTGAAAAAATGAATAGGAATTGTAATGCTAATTTCATACTATTATTATAAAAGTTCAATGCAAAAGTAAGAATAATTTATTGTTATTGCATTCGTTTTATCTTCCCCCAAAACAAAACAGGAATTACAATCAAGTTCTCTTCACAATATGTGATAAAATCTTGTTTAGAATTTGCTATTAAAAGAACAAAGTAATGTTCGCTTTCATCATTATCTTTAAAAAAGAAAAACTTTTTTTTTGAATAAAAAAAACCTTCATTAGTTTCAGTATCACTGACAAAAAAAGGTTTTACTTTATAATTAAGGTGGGTATATGATTCCATTTAATGAGGTGTATATGTATTTTTCATATGCTTTACATCCGCTTGTAAATCCAAAATAGCCTTAGTTAATTCACTTTCTTTAAATTCAGTAACAGGCATGTCGGAAGAAATATAATTTACAAATCTCCAAATTTCTACAATTTTATTGGCATGAACTTCATACGGTTCATAAAACGGATTAGTTGAACATAATTGAAACGATTGATTATCACCTAATCTGTTAAATACTACTTTGAATACAATCCCATCATCCTCAGTTACAACAATATGGGGATACCCACTTTTAATCGAGTTCCAGTTTTCAACATACTCAGCAACCACATAACTCCCATCAGAAACAGGAGGCATAGAGTCTCCTTTAATAGGAAATGTTCTGTAAGTTCTATCCTTTTTTAAAAAAGGTAATTGAAAAGTAGGTAATACACTTATAAATCCAGGATCACTATAACCAGAGGTATAACCAGCACTTGCCTTCACATTAACCAACTGAATATTCTCTTCATCATTTTCATTCACAGTGGTTGCTAAAATCCTTAATTTCTTCCCTTCTAAATCAGCTTCTACACCTCTGAATAAATCATCCCATTTTTTTTCAGAATAAGATTCAAAATCCTCTTTGGCTAATTTGTCAAGTGAAATTTTATAAAACAAACTGATTTTAACTAAAGTTTGTAAATTAGGTTCAGCTACACCATTCTCATAACCACTATATGACGAACGAGTTAAACCTAAATTTTTAGCAAACTCTTCTTGAGAATATTTTTTAAATTTACGTAATGCTTTTAAGTTTTTACCAATCATAACCCTTGTATTTACATCAAAGATAAAACTTTTTGATTAATATCTTGTCATTACGTTGATTATTTTTTAATTTCGCACCATGATTAAAAAATGTAATAAATGCAATTCAGATTTTAAATGTAATGATGAAAACATTACCAAATGCCATTGTTTCTCCTTAAAGTTAAGTAATGCACAATTAAAATTATTAAAAGAAAAGTATAACGATTGCCTTTGCAACAACTGTTTAATAGAATTAACGCAAAAATAAAAGCCATTAGTTTAAAAACTAATGGCTTTTATTAATACTAAATACGACTTTATACAGCTTCAACACTAACCACTTCTGGCACCGCACTTTTGATAGATTCTTCAATTCCTGCCTTTAATGTCATTGCACTCATATCGCAATCAACACAAGCACCTAGCAATCTAACTTTTACAATTTTATCTTCTGTTAATTCAACAAACTCCACATCTCCTCCATCTTTCTGTAAATAAGGACGAATTGATTGTAATGCTACTTCAATTTTCTCTAGAGTTTCCATAATTTAAATTATAAGTAATTTACTAAACTAGTTTTAAGCTTCAACAGTTTTAATAACAGTAGAAACAAGCTCATCAAATATTTTTGATGAAGGCGTGCTATCTTGCAACACTGCTGGTCTTCCAACATCACCTGCTTCACGCATTGACTGAACTAAAGGAATTTGAGCCAACAAAGGCACATCCATTGCTTCAGCTAAATTCTTAGCGCCATCTTGTCCAAAAATGTAATACTTATTATCTGGTAATTCAGCTGGTGTAAACCAAGCCATATTTTCAACCAAACCAATTACAGGTACTTTCAACGTATCCATTTTAAACATATTGATTCCTTTACGTGCATCAGCTAACGCTACCTCTTGTGGTGTACTTACGATTATCGCTCCGGTTAATGGAATGTTTTGTATTAATGTTAAGTGAATATCTCCTGTTCCTGGAGGTAAATCAATTAATAAATAATCTAAATCACCCCAATGCGCATCTTTAAACATTTGATTTAATGCTTTTGTAGCCATTGGTCCACGCCACACTACCGCTTGATCAGGATCAGAAAAGAATCCTATAGATAAAATTTTAACACCATGACTTTCTAATGGTTTAATCAATGTTTTACCATTAATTTCAACTCCATCAGGTCTTTGTCCAACTAAATCAAACATAGTTGGTGCACTTGGTCCATAAATATCAGCATCAACTAATCCTACTTTATATCCTTTTTTCGCTAAACCTGCAGCTAAATTTGTAGTAATTGTAGATTTTCCTACACCACCTTTTCCAGATGCAACAGCAATAATATGCTTCACGTTTGGCAATACAGTTCTTATTGTTGGGTCTCTATCTTTTGGTAAAGCTTCCACCGTAATATTAGATTTTACATCTTTTCCAAAAGCACGTTCTAAAGCAAACTCACATGCTTCCTCCATTCTTTTTTTAGAATGCATAGCAGGGTTTGATACTTTAACCGAAAATGTTATAAAATCATGCTCAGCGTTTATCTTATCAACTAAACCTAAAGTAATTATGTCTTTATTTAAATCTGGTTCAACAACTTTACTTAAAGCAGTTTTTATATTATCTATTGTAATTTCCATTGTTCTAATTTGAGGTACAAATATAATAGTTTAAAATTGGTTAAATGTATAACTTACTCTACAATAAAATTGATTATTGTCGTTTGGACCTTTACCTCAACAAAAAAGAAGGTCGATATTCAGCTCCAATTATCAGCTACCTTTTCAAGAATGATTATTATTTATTGTTATTCTCACCATTGTTAAACGTTATTGTTTTTTACCTTTAATTTCAAATTATCAAGTTTCCATAACTTATGGCTATGAAAACATTATTCATTTTTATTAAAGAAAAATTCAATTTCTAAAGACTTATTTTAAATTTTACTTGACACCTCCATTCTATACCCTCTTTATTGTTTTATTTAATTCTATTTGTTTGTACTTTACCACTTAATGGCATAGTAATTGGAAAGCAAGTGAAAATTACTTTTTATGAAAAATATATTTGCAACATTAATTGTATCAATTCTTTCTTTTGGAACCTATAGTCAAGACATATCTATTGATTGTCAATTGGAAAGTGGAACTTTTCAGAAGTTTTATAAAAAAACAGGCACAACAATTTTTGAGGTTAATAGTTCAGGTAAAATATTAGAAATTTTAGTATTTGACACAGAAGAAAGTGCTGGGATTTATATGAGAAAACCTCATGAACTTAACAAGCCTAATCAAGCTATAGATTTAGGAGAAGTTTCTCTTTATATTGAAAGATACACAACTATTAAGTATTATTCTCCAGGTGAATATAATTCTGGAAAAATTAAACGTATTGGTGATTTGAGCCTAAAATATTTTAACTCTAGTCAATATAATTCAGGAAAACTAAAACAAATAGGAGATATATTCATCAATTATTATACTTCAAATCAATACCACTCTGGAAAACTAAAAAGTATCGGAAATACAACTGTTAATTATTTTACACCGACTCAATATAACCCCAGAAAAATTAAAGCCATTGGCGACATAAAAATTAATTATTATACAACAGCCCAATATAATTCAGGGAAACTGAAATTTATAGGACTACTTAACATTAAGTACTATACGCCTAATGAATATAATTCTGGAAAATTAAAAGAGGTAAAAGGTATTGATACAAGATTTAGATTGATTTAAAAAAACGCGCCAGTTTAACATTGGCGCGTTTCATCTAAACTATGGCTTTTACCACTGCTTTTTTAGCTTTTTTAGTGACACCGTCAAAACCTTCAATTCCATTAACTGTAGTATATTTCATCACATACTTTTTATCTGGATTAATAATTTTGTAGGCATACTGTAATGCTATAGTAGCTTCATGAAAGCCACATAAAATTAATTTTAATTTACCTGGATAAGTATTCACATCACCTATCGCAAATATCCCTGGTATGTTTGTGCTATAATCCAAAGCGTTATTCACCACAATGGCATTTTTTTCAATCTCTAATCCCCAATTTGCAATGGGCCCTAATTTAGGTGACAAGCCAAATAATGGTATTAAGTGGTCCAATTCCTTATAAATTTCACCTTCAGTTTTATGCTTAATCATTATTTTTTCAACTTTCCCGTCTCCGTAGATCTCTTTTACCTCAGCATCTGTAATCAAATTAATTTTACCTTCTTTTCCTAATTTGGCAACTTTCTCTACAGAGTCTAACGCCCCTCTAAACTCGTTTCGTCTGTGCACCAATGATACCTCACCAGCCACATCAGCTAAAAATATAGACCAATCTAAAGCCGAATCTCCTCCCCCAGAGATCACCACTTTTTTACCACGATACACCTCAGGGTCTTTGATCATATACTCTACCCCACTTTCTTCATAACTAGCAATGTCGGGAATTGGTGGTTTACGTGGTTCAAATGAACCTAACCCTCCTGCAATCATCACAATTGGGGCATGATGTTTTGTACCTTTATTTGTGGTTACTATAAACGTACCATCATTTTGTTTGTCTATATCTTGTGCACGTTCTCCTAAGGTATAACCTGGTTCAAATGGTTTAATTTGCTCGGCTAAATTGTCAATTAAATCTCCGGCTAGCACCTCTGGATATGCTGGTATGTCATAAATCGGTTTTTTAGGATAGATTTCTGCACATTGACCGCCTGGTATTGGCAAGGCATCAATTAAGTGACATTTAAGTTTTAAAAGCCCTGCTTCAAATACTGTGAACATACCTACTGGTCCTGCTCCAATTATTAGTATATCTGTTTTTATCATTTTGTTTTATTTTTACTTTATTACTATTTATTCTGTTGTTATTATTATCTGTTGTTGTGTTTAAATCTGTGTTTACGCTTATTGTTTTGTCCTTTTGTCTTGACACAAAATAACGAAAAACTCAAGTACTCTTGAACTTCATTTTTGAGGTCATGTTTTTCTCCTTTCCATTAAAACTTCTGGCTCAAAATAATAAACTTCCGCCCCCTTAACCCACAAGGCCCCAAACGCGCCATTACAGTTTATTATGAAAACAAGCCTACAAAAACAAAGACACTTCCCTATTTTCAATACTGTTTTTTTGACTTATTTTCTTTAGGCCAATCAGTCAATTTGTTTACATATGTCCCCATTTTAGTGTATACATTCACTTAATTAGTAATTCCGTTAGGTCGTTTAGTTCTTTGACTTTTTGCTTAAAGTCACCATTCATGTCATTTCTATAAATGTTTAGACTGCTGGCTAAATTGTTGATTTCGTTTGGGATTGTTTTTTCAAAGTATTGCCTTAATCTTTTGGCTAAGGTTGGTGATCGTCCGTTAGTGGATACCGCAATTTTAACATCACCTTTGGTGACAATTCCTCCTAAATAGAAATCACATAATTTTGGATTATCTGCTACGTTAACTAGCAGGTGCCTGTCTTTACTATTTTGATAAATTATTTGATTAGTTTTTTTGTTATCAGTAGCTACAATAACCAAATGCTGATCATTTAAATAGGATGAACTATAGCTATCAATGATGATACTGACATCATGGTATTTTCCTAACTCTATAATATCTTGATGAACTGTTTTAGTCACCAAAACAACTTTAGCATTTGGACTTGACTTTAATAAAAACCTTAGTTTTTCAAGCGCAACATCTCCGCCTCCAATAATTAATACATCCAATATATTAACTTTTAAAAAAATGGGATATAATTCATTCTGATTCATGACTTTGAATTTTAACTTCAGCAAATTCTTCATAAAATGAGCGGAGTTGCTTACTGTGTTTAACGACTTCACCAATCACAATTATGGCTGGTGAACTTATCTTTTTTAATTTCGAGATTTCTTGTATTGAGTCAATTGTTCCTATGGCTGTTTTTTCATTAACCGTTGTTCCGTTTTGAATAATAGCTACGGGCAAATTTCCTTTATCTTCAAGCTGAAAGACTTTTACAATTTCGGCTAGTTTACTTACCCCCATCAATATAACTACCGTTGCTGTAGATTGAGCGGCTAAATACACGTCTTTACTTAACTTGTGTTTTAAATTAGTACCTGTAACTACCCAGAAACTTTTAGCTACATTACGTTGTGTTAACGGAATACCCAAACTTGCTGGCACGGCTAAAGAAGAGCTTATTCCAGATATAATTGCTGTTTCAACATTAAACGTTTCAGCATACTGAATCTCTTCAGAACCTCTACCAAAAACAAATGGATCACCACCTTTAAGTCTCACCACATGGCCATGGTTAAAGGCATTTTGGACAATCAATTCATTAATCTCTGATTGTTCGTACCTTTTAAACCCAATACGCTTACCTACAAATATTTTAATAGCATTCGGGGCATGCTCAAGTAACTCGGTATTCACCAAAGCATCATATAAAACTACATCCGCTTTATTTAACGCTTTTATCCCTTTAACTGTTATTAAATCGGGATCTCCCGGCCCTGCGCCTACTAATGTTAATTTTGGTATTTTATTATATTTCATTTTCAATATTGTTTAACCTAAAATCATCTATTTGCTTATAAAAACTTTTAGCTTGTTTTAAATAAGCTGTTGCAAATGATTTAGTTGGTTCGTTATTTTTAATTTGATACACTAGACTAGTAAATGATCCTTTCAAGTCAATTTGATGGTTATCTATAAAATTGATATCAAAATCCTTTACAATTCCGGCTTGTGTATTTGTTTTTACATCTTCTCCAATCAAGGCTGCTTTAGCAACATTAATCATAGCTGTATAAGCATGATAAATACTGTCTGCATACTGGTCATTGTTAAAAGCTTCATGTGCCAATTCAATCTTCTCTTCACTTTCAAAAAGTAATGTGGTTACCAAGTCGATCATCACACCCGCACATTCACCAATACCAATGGCTTTAATATATTTCTCATCATGTCCCCAATCCACAAAGTCTGTTGCTTTAAGGTTTGTAACATCTGCCAATGGCTTTAATAAATCATAGAAATATAACTTGCCTTTTTCATCATAGTACTCAACAAAGCTATCGTCTTGACTATTATTATTTTCAAAATCATTTAAGATTAACCTTAATGCCTCAGGCCCTCTTTTAGATGGTATTTTAATCACTTTATCAGCAAATCTTCCAGCACCATTTCCAATGACACTACCGCCCAACAAAACTTGTAAAGCTGGAGCAATAGCCGTTCCTGCTTTGACTGACATACCTTGAAAACCAATTTGCGCCATGTTATGTTGACCACAAGCATTCATACATCCACTAATCTTAATGGTTATATCCTGTCCGTTTACCAAATAAGGATATTCTTCCTTTAACACTTTTTCTAACTCACTAGCAATTCCTGTACTACTTGAAATACCAAGATTACAAGTATCAGTCCCAGGACAAGCGGTAATGTCATGTGTACTGTTGTAGCCAAGTTGAACAAAGTTTAACTTTTTAAGTTCATTATAAAAAAACGGTAATAAATCTTCACGCACATCACGAATCAAAATATCCTGTCTTAGTGTCAACCTTAATTCATTCCCCGCATATTTTTTTATTAAATCAGCTAGAATTCTTGCTTTATCTGTATAGAAGTCACCTAAAAATACTTTTACCCCTATTGCAAATAAACCATGCTGTTTTTGTTGAATTACATTTGAATATCTCCAAGCCAAATATGCTTTTTCATCTTCAATTATTTGTTCGTCAACCTTTATTAAATTAACCTCCTTTAATCTGTCAAATTCAATGGTATCTATAGGGTAATTTTGATAAGCTAGAGCACTTTGTTCTTCCTCAACTAATTTTAAATATTCGCTTAAACCTATATCTTTCACCAAAAATTTCAATCTAGCCTTTGCACGTTTATTTCTTTCACCCAATCGGTCAAATACTCTTATTACGCCTTCTATAGTTGGAATTAGTTTGTCAGTTTCAATAAATTCAAAAGCAACATCTGCAGCTCTAGGCTGGGACCCTAAGCCTCCTGCAATCATTACTTTAAACCCTTTTACTTTTACACCATTTCGTTCAATTACTTTAGCTATAAAACCTAGATCATGAATAAAGCTTAAGGCTGTATCATCATCAGATCCCGAAAACGAAATTTTAAACTTTCGTCCCATATCTTGACAGATAGGGTTTCTTAAAAAGAATTTAAAAACCGCATCTGCATAAGGAGATACATCAAAGGCCTCTGTTGCGTCAATTCCTGCCGTTTCAGATGCCGTTACGTTTCTTACTGCATTTCCACAAGCTTCTCTTAAAGTGATATCATCTTTTTCAAGCTCTGCCCACAATTCTGGTGTACGGTCCAAGCTTACATGATGTATTTGAATATCTTGCCTAGTAGTGATGTGTAAACGACCTTTTGAATATTCATCAGACACATTGGCTATTCTATGTAATTGCTCACCTGTTACTCTACCAAATGGTAGTTTGATTCTAATCATTTGCACACCTAGTTGTCTTTGACCATACACTCCTCTAGCTAAACGTAAACTTCTGAATCGCTCATCATCAATTTCACCATTTTTGTGTTGTCTAATTTTTCTCTCCAATTCGATTATATCTTTTTCGACTATTGGATTTTCTAATTCTGTTCTAAAACTTTTCATTTCTTATTTTTTGATCAAAAAAAAGACCCTTTTGCTTTCACAAAAGGGTCTAAAAATTGAAATATTAATTTAATATATATCAACGATTATATCCTTCCATGGAATTTAGCATTTCCATACAACACATCATTTGAGTACACATTACTAGAGCTTTCATTTCTATTCTTTTGTTATTTCTAATTATTTAATAAAACCTACACCTGCTGTAGCGTTAGTTTGTGGATCAACTAAAATAAACGACCCATTTGATTTATTTTCAGCATAGGTATCAAAATATAATGCTTTATTTAGCTTAATATCTACTTTACCAATATCATTAATATCTAATTGATTGATATTTGTTTTTTCACCAGAGAAATCAGTCTCAACCAAAGTATTTAAGGTAGCTATTTTTGCCAAAACTTGATTGACACCATGTTTTAAAATATACTTAGATGCCGCCATTAATGGTTTAGCATCCATCCAGCAAATTGTAGCTGTAATATCTTTTGACACTGTTGGTTGTTCATCTGACTTTACAATCATATCTCCTCTACTCACATTCACATCATCTTCTAATGTCACAGTAATTGAAGTACCTCTTTCTGCTTTGTCAAATGACTCTTCAAAAAACTGAATATCTTTCACTTTAGATGTAGTTCCAGAAGGTAAAATTGTAATTTCATTCCCTATGGCTAAATCTCCACCATACAGTTTACCTGCATACCCCCTATAATCATGATACTCTTCAGATTTTGGTCTGATAACCGTTTGAATTGGTAACCTTGTTTGAGCTTTTTCATAAACATCTTGCGCTTCAATCCCTTCTAAATGAGCTAACAAAGTTTCACCTTTATACCAATGGGTTTGCTTTGAAGTAGTCACTACGTTATCTCCATTCAAAGCACTGATTGGAATAAATGTAATGTTCTGGTCTTTATATTCACTGGTTTCAGACAACTTAGTAATATCAGCTTTAATTTTATTAAACTTCTCTTCAGAAAAATCAACTAAATCCATTTTATTGACTGCCACAACAATATCCTTAACTCTTAACAAATTGTTAATGTAAAAGTGTCTTGATGTTTGCTCTATTACCCCATGTCTTGCGTCTACTAAAATGATTGATGCTTGTGATGTTGAGGCACCTGTTACCATGTTACGCGTATATTCAACGTGACCAGGTGTATCTGCAATAATGTAACTCCTTTTTTGTGTAGAGAAATAGATATGAGCTACATCAATTGTAATCCCTTGCTCTCTTTCTGCAACTAATCCGTCAGTGGCTAGTGAGAAATCTAAATAATCTAATCCCTTTTGTTTACTTGTGTTTTGAATGGCCTCTAACTTATCATCTGTTAAAGATTTTGTATCGTATAATAATCTTCCGATTAATGTGCTTTTACCATCATCAACGCTACCTGCTGTAGCTATTTTTAAAACTTCCATTTTAATTTTAATTACTTTAAATCATTTTACGCTTTTGAATTACTTCAATGTCTTTTGTTAAATGATTAACATTTTTATTCTTTTTTTAAGATGGGAACGCGTTGCAAACGCGCACCAGCTAATCTCTAATTAATAGCTTTCGTTTAAAAGTATCCTTGCTTTTTTCGTTTTTCCATGGCTGCTTCAGAGCGTTTATCATCAATCCTTGCCCCTCTTTCTGAGATAGTAGATTCTCTAATTTCTTGAACTACATCTTCAATTTCAAAAGCAGATGATAATACAGCTGCTGTACAACTCATATCACCAACGGTTCTAAATCTTACAATTCTTTCTTCAACATCTTCATGCGCGTCTCTAAACACTACTGCATCATCAGCCGACCAAATCATACCATCACGTACAAATGTGTCACGTTTATGCGCAAAATAGATAGATGGTATTTCAATTTTTTCTTTTTGAATATAACTCCAAACATCTAATTCAGTCCAATTTGAGATTGGAAACACACGTACGTTTTGTCCCAAATCAATTTTACCATTTAACATATCAAATACTTCTGGTCTTTGATTTTTTTCGTCCCATTGTCCAAAATCATCTCTTACCGAGAAAATTCGCTCTTTTGCTCTGGCCTTTTCTTCATCTCTTCTAGCACCACCAATACAAGCATCAAAACCAAATTCTTCAATGGCATCTAACAATGTTTCGGTTTGTAGCATATTTCTACTAGCATACCTCCCAGTTTCTTCACGTACTTTACCTGAATCAATGTTGTCTTGTACATGACGTACTATTAACTCCAATCCTAATTCTTTTGCCAATCGATCTCTAAACTCAATAGTTTCAGGAAAATTATGACCTGTATCTACATGTAATAATGGAAAAGGAATTTTACCAGGATAGAAAGCCTTTTGTGCTAATCTTACCAAAGTAATAGAATCTTTACCTCCAGAAAATAACAATACTGGTTTTTCAAACTGACTAATCACTTCTCTAAAAATGTGAATAGATTCACTTTCCAATGGATTTATATTTAATACTTTACTCATCTTTTATTTTTTTTAGTTGAAACATTTTAAATGTGAATTCCACATTCTCTATTTTCTAATACTTTAGTTGGGTCAAAATATTTAAATTCATTTGGTAAATTGTATCGTTTCAAGTATATGTCTAATTCCTCATCACTCCAGTTATAAAATGGACTCACTTTTAAAATTCCCGTTTTACTTAAAGACAAAATATCTAAACCATCTCGTACCGCCGTTTGCCCCCTTCTCAAATTTGTAAACCAAACCTCTGGTTTGTACATTTCCATAGCGCGGCGAAAAGGCTCTAACTTTACTTGTTCTGAAAACAAAGCGTGTGCTTCAGTATCAACCTCAGGAATTCCCATGATTACATTTCTGTGTGCTACTGTTTGTTTTGGCACAAACAAATCAACATTCAGTTTTAACAATTGAATTAAATCCTCAGCATGTTTATAAGTTTGAGGCGTATTATATCCTGTATCGCACCACAGTACTTTTATATCTTTAATTACATTACTAACAGCATGTAAAATATTTACTTCATATGGGCGAAAATTAGTTGTAATTACTGTTTCTTTATTCAACTCACTTACCCACTCTACAATTTGAAATGGTGACTTATCTTGTAAGTACGTATTCCATTCATTTAATTTTTCTTCAGTCATGATCATTTCCCCCATTTAATTAAATTCCAAACGCGTTCGTGACAGAAATAAAGCATCATTTTTGTTACCAATTCAATAGCTCCAATTGAGAAAGCTAAGGTTAAAGTACCGGTTACAAACCATGATATCAAAATTGTATCAATAGTTCCAATCGTTCTCCAACTTAATGACTTTACCACACTTCTTATTGGCTTTTCTGTAAACCTATCCTCCGCATAACTTGCCTTATTTTGTAGTGTTTGTTCTATTATCATTTTATAAACATATAAACCCTATAGTTTTACTAGGGTAATAGTGTGCAAATATAAATTCTTTTTTTTAATCAGCAAAAAAAATACAACTATTTAAATTAAATCTTTTAAAGTATTATTCCTCAACACTTTCAAAGTGTTGTCTCGTACCATAATCATTAACTTGTGCACAGAGCATGCATCTTCATCTGGGCAATCATCACATTTTTCGTAATAATTTAAACTTACACATGGTATTAGAGCAATAGGACCTTCTAATAATCTAATCACTTCAGTCATAAAAATGGCTTCTGACGATTTCATTAAATAATATCCTCCACCCTTACCTTTTTTAGAGGCCAGAATCCCACCTTTTTTTAGTGTCAATAAAATGCTTTCTAAAAATTTATGCGATATGTTCTCACTCTTAGCGATCATTGAAATCTGGACAGGACTATTATTATCCTGTCTTGCAATAAAAGCTAATGCCTTTAATCCGTATTTCGTTTTTTTAGAAAGCATAGTACAAATATAACTCTTTCAAAATAAATTCTTAATAATGTCCATTTTTTTAACAAGCGAAATTTATGAAATGAAACCTCATTTACTCTTAAAGTTATTATTTTTTTAGAATGTAAAAAAAAATGGCTTTACATAATTATGTAAAGCCATTTTCAACTCTTTACTTTTAATTTATTTCTTTTTAAAAGAATTAATTGCATTCACAGTAAAATCGGATAAAACTAATTTACCACTCATTGCTGCTCTTGTTTTAAGCAAGGTATCCCAATCTTCAGTTCCTTCCCAAAAAATTCCTTTTAACAACTCCATCGCTTCTGGATTTGAACTAGCTAATTTGTTAGCTAAAACATCAACTGCTTTATCCATATCTTCAATCGATTCGAATATTTCTGCATACAATCCTTTATCTTTAGCCCATTCTGCAGTTTGCCATTCAGTAGCGTCAATTGCTAATTGAGACATTGCACTCATTCCAATTTTTCTTTCCACTGCAGGCCCAACCACAAAAGGTCCAATTCCTACAGCTAATTCAGACAACTTAACTGAAGCAAATTTAGTTGCAAAACAATAATCAACTGCAGATGCTACACCTACTCCACCACCAACGGCTTTTCCTTGCACTCTACCAATAATTAATTTTGTACATTTTCTACATGCATTAATTACATTCGCAAAACCAGAGAAGAAAACTTTCCCAGTTTCAATATCTTTAATTGAAATTAATTCATCAAAACTTGCACCAGCACAAAAGGCACGTTCACCTTGAGATTTTAACACAATCACTTTTACAGTCGCATTTCCACTTAAGTCAGTAATTGTATCTGCTAATTTATTTAAAATTTTACCAGGTAATGAATTAGACAATGGATGCCCAAATTCAATTGTTGCTATTCCTTTTTCGTTGATAGCCACCTCTACATGACCTTCATTTATTGCATTCATATTATAATATTTTATATTGGAAAAGTTAAACGGTTAAAACTATTCATTTTACCCGCTTGCCTTTTAATTTTATTTAATCTTGATTTAATTTTTTAACCATTGTCAAAATTGTTGCAATTCCAACAGTTTCACCATCTTGATCGAATATATCCACTAAGAATTTTACAATCCCCTTCGCAATATCATCTTCTGATCGCTTTTCTTGGTCAATCTTTTCCTGAACTGTAAACCTTACACCAATTGTTGTTCCGTGATAAACAGGTTTTGTAAATCGACAAGACTCAACGCCATAATTTAATAAAACAGGTCCTTTTTTAGGGTCTACAAATAAACCTGCTGCTTTCGATAATAAGAAATAACCGTGAGCTACTCTTTGTTCGAAAATTGTACCATCCAATGAAGTCGCATCCATGTGAGCATAGAAATTATCACCACTTACATTTGCAAAGTTTGTAATATCAGTTTCAGTTACGGTATGTTTATGTGTAAATACCGTATCACCAACTTTCAATTCTTCAAAGTGTTGACGAAATACATGAGGTACGGCTTCTGGTTGATCTGCACCAATTTGAAACTGACCTGTAATTGCTGTAATAGTTTGAGGATGACCTTGAATTGCAGTTCTTTGTAAGTAGTGCATAATTCCACGCATTCCTCCCATTTCTTCACCACCTCCAGCTCTACCTGGACCACCATGCGTTAACATTGGCATTGGCGAACCGTGTCCTGTACTTTCTTTAGCACATCTTTCGTTCAACACTAAAATTCTACCGTGCATTGATGCCGCATTAACCACATAATCAGTCGCTATTTTATCATCAGCTGTAATGATAGAAGACACTAAAGATCCTTTACCCATTCTTGCCAATTTAACAGCATCATCAATATCTTTATAAGGCATTAATGTAGAAACCGGTCCAAAACATTCCGTTTCATGAACTTTTACTTTTTTATGTGGCTCATCATTTCTAAATAAAATTGGAGAAAAGAATGCTCCTTTATTTCTATCAGCTCCAACTACTTCAAAATTGTCCATGTCACCATACACAATTTCTTGTTCTGCTTTCAATATATTAACACTTTCAGTAACTCTTTCTACTTGTATATGAGATGCTAAAGCACCCATTTTTACTTTTTCATTCGCAGGATCCCCAATAATTGTTCTTTCTAGTCTTTTTGATAAAGCCGTTTGAACTTCATCCATTAAATCTTCAGGAACTAATATTCTACGAATAGCCGTACATTTCTGTCCTGCTTTCACTGTTATTTCTCTTTGAACTTCTTTGATGAAAATATCAAACTCTGGTGTTCCTGGCACTGCATCTTTTCCTAAGATAGATGCATTTAAAGAATCAGCTTCCATATTAAACGGAACCGAATTTTCTACAATATTTGGTAAAGACTTTAACATCTTACCTGTTTTCGCAGACCCAGTGAAAGTAATAATATCCTGATTAGTCACATGATCTAAAATACCATGTCCTAAACCTGTCACTAATTGTAAACTTCCTTCTGGTAGAATTTTAGAAGCAATAATCTCCCTTACCATTAACTCGGTTAAGTAAGACGTAAATTCTGAAGGTTTTACAATTGCAGGTACCCCCGCCATCATATTCACTGCTATCTTTTCTAACATTCCCCAAATAGGGAAGTTAAATGCATTGATATGAATGGCAACACCATCCTTAGGCACCATAATATGATGTCCAATAAAACTTCCTCCTTTTGATAACGGTACTAAGTCACCATCTACATAATATGGTAAATCAGGAAAATTTTTTCTTAAAGACGCATTAGCAAATAAATTTCCAATCCCACCTTCAATATCAATCCACGAATCCACTTTAGTTGCACCTGAAGCCGAACTTAACGCATAAAACTTTTTCTTAATTGACATTAAATGTAAAGCCAATTTTTTCAACATTAATCCACGTTCTTGAAACGTCATTTTACGTAGAGCAAAACCACCTTTTTCAACGGCGTAATCTCGCATGGCACTAAAGTCTAATCCTTTTGATGAAGTTTCTCCAATTTTTTGTCCTGTAATCGTATTGAAATGTTCAATTTCAACGCCGTCTCCAGAAACCCAATTTCCTAGGGCGTAATTCTGATATGTTGTCATAATTAGTTGTAATTTTAAAGGTATAAAGTTAATAGTTTAATCCATATAATTATCACTTTAAAAGCTACCTCCTTTATAAAAACTTAAAAATCATAAAAAACTAAGCCTTAAACTAATTGAATCATAAAGATTTAATTAAGTTTGTAGGACAGATAAAAACGAACAAACATGACCAATTTTAAACTTATTTTAACCATAGTACTAGTTAACTTATTACTTATAAGTTGTAATTCAGAAAGAAGCAGACAGGACAAGGTTTCGACTATGATAAGTAATATTCATTCTCCGTTCTTAATTACAACATTAACCCCACAAACTTTAATTGAAAAATCTGGCATTGAAGATGGCGTACTTTCATATACTGAACAAACTTTGGTTAGCTTCTTTATATCTAGTGAAAATACAGGAATTGATAATACTGCTCAAGTTCAAATTATAGCAGGAAAAGGCACTGGAATGACACCGGATGTATATTCAATTTTTAAACTTAACAATGCGGACAAGTTTGAAGCATTAATTAAAAAGGAATTAAATGAAGATGTGAAAGAGAAAAACGGTTATAAATACTTTGTTTACGATAGCTATTATGTAATTGCTTGGAAAGGTGAGTTTGCTGTTGGATGTAACACAACAATTGATTTTACCGCTATGTTTGGTGGTAAAGGTTCTTCAAATAGTAAAACAATTAATAAATGTATTACTTTGTTAAAGGCTGCTGATGAAGAATCTATAAACACTGACTACAACACATTTTTATCTAAAAACAACGATATTTCAACTTACTTTGATGCAAAAAATACTTTTGCCTATTTAAAAAGTATGAAAATATTAAATACTACAGAGATTAAAAAATATGAGCTGAAATATGGAAACACAACTCATGAAAGTGCTATCAATTTTGAAAAAGGAAATATCACACTTAATCAAGATTTTATTTTAACGGATTTACTAAAAGAAGAACTTGGATTTATTGGTAACAAAGGTGTTGATTCTGATTTATTCAAATATGGTAATTCAACTCATCCAATGGTGAATTATTCAATAAATGTAAATTCTAGTAAAGCCTTAAACTTCTTAAAACAAGAAATGAATGAAAAAGAATTTAAGCAGATGAACCATGAATTAGCTACAATTGGGTTGACTATTGATGAATTAGCCGAATCTTTTTCTGGTCAAGTTTTAATAATGATTGATCGTTTTGTTACAAAAACTGAATTAATTGACTTTGGATATGGAGAACCTTTTGAAACAAAATCTAACGAACCTATTATGGGAGCTGTTTTTGGCATTAAAGATAAATCAATATTCTCTAAACTTCCAGAAGACGTTACCATTTCACAAACAGGCTTTATGACATTTGAAGACAAGATGTTTGGGTGTTTAAATGGTGATGTGTTTTTTGTTTCTAATGATAGCACCTGGGTAATTAAAGTAATGCGTGGTGAATCTGTTAAAATTGAAGAAAAAGAAGAATTAACTGATAATCCTTATGGTTTTTATGCCACAAATGATTTAGAAAAAAACAACCAATTATTAGAAGGCGACATGCACATGGCAACTCTCTTTACAAAAGCATATGGTTTTGCTAATCTAGATAAATCAATTTTCACTCTTGAATTGAAAAATACGACAGACAATGCATTAAAAGTTATTAGTACATACTTATCAGAAATGGCTCATAAAATGGAAGCTGATAATAACTCAGAAATGGAAGAAATATTAAACAACGAAATTACAGAAGATATTTTGGATGCTATGGATGATGTAGACGGTGTTATGGATAAAGCTGAGAAAGTACTAGAAAATGTTGATGTTGACGCATTAATGAATAACATTCTAGAAGATACAAAAAAATAAGATCCAATACTCTCTAATCCTTTAACGATAATGAATTACGTAGCTATAGATTTTGAAACTGCAACCTCTAAAAGAAACTCTGTTTGCTCAGTAGGAATAGTTACAGTTGAAGATGGTGAAATTATTGAAGAGTTCCATGCTTTAATACAACCTCCGAATAACGAATACAATTGGCATAATATCCAAGTACATGGTATTACAGAAGATGACACAATTAACTCTCCTTCATTTGAACATGTTTATCCAGAAATAAAAAAGCGATTAGCAGGAAAGATTACAGTTGCTCACAACGAATCATTTGACCGTAGTGTGTTAAAAAATTCCATGCTTGACATTGGGATAGATTATTCAGATATAGATTTACCTGAAAAGTGGGAATGTACATTAAAAATTTATAAAACTATGGGCTACCAACCTGCCAAACTTAATGTATGTTGTGAATACCATGGGATAGAATTACAGCATCATGACGCTCTTTCTGACGCTAGAGGTTGTGCTAAATTATATAAAATTGCACTAGAGGAATTTTAATGGAACGGTATTTGATTTTTATAATGAAAAAACAATTATGAAATATCTATTCTTATTACTTATTGCCTTTCCAACCTTATCATTTTCTCAATCAAAAAATGATATAGAACAAAAGGTCAATCCATTACCATTATATACAAATCCTGAATTTATTGGTGGACCTGAAGCTTTAAAAAATTATATTAATCAAAACTTTAAAATAAATAGAACCGCTAAAAAATGTCATACCAAAGGAGAAATTATTGTGAAATTCTATATTGGGGTTGATGGCTCAATTTCTAAAGTTTCTATTATTAATAAAGGCTTATCGGACAAGTTAAACAAAGAAGCTTTACGTGTTATTTCAGAAATGCCAAAATGGAAACCTGCTACGCAAAGTGGTAAAATTGTTAAAATAATGTCAGCTTATACCATAATTGTAGATTGAACACTATTTAATTCCAGCGTTTCTTAAACACCTTTTCACTTTCCTAGAATACTTACTTCTTTCTTCAGGGGTTGTATTCGGGGCTGTTATCAATTCTTTACAATGCATATCGATCTCATCCCAGCTTGCAAAAATGACATCAATCTCTTCATCAGAAACACCTTCTAAATCCGTCATTACCTTATTGATAGAGTCACTTTTCACTATACAATCGCAAAAATCCCATTGTACACCAAACTTCTTCTCAATGACAGAGGCCAATTCTTTAGTTTCTTCAACATAACCATCTCTTACTAAACTGTCTGGCAATTCAGAACTTACTGTATCAACTAACGCAACGATTGCCGTATCTATTTCAATAACCGCAACAGTATCCGAATGAACATCCGATTTATTTGGACTTGAGGTATTACACGCTATTAAAAATAAAAAAGATACAAGTGATACACACAGTTTTTGTAAAGTCATGATAAATAGGTTTATGACGCAATATAATAAAAAAGTCGTAACTTTCTATTTATTATATTCACATATCACAAGTACACTATTCGGTACACTAATTGTAATATGTAAAAAGCAACTTCAAAACAATGAACAAAAGCATGTCATTTCTACGTTCTAACATTAGCCTAATGCTCTTAGTAGTATCTGTTTTTCTTTTCTCATTGTCATCATTTTCTCAAAACATTATTCATACAAATGATACCATTCCACAATATTTAGGCACAACAATCACAGTTGTAGACAAAGACTTTCAAAGGCTATATAAAAGATACAAACCGATTGTATTAAAAGTATACCCTTACGCCTTACAATCTGCTGACCTAATTGATCAAATGAATAATGACCTTGAAAGCATTAAGAAAAGAAGGAAGAGAACGAAATTCCTTAGAAAATCATACAAGCAATTAAAAACGGATTATAAGTATGTATTTTTAGACATGTACGTTTCTGAAGGAAAAATACTCACCAAATTAATAGCGCGAGAAACAGGTATGAGTATTCACCAAATCGTAAGAAAATACAAAGGAAAAACGGATGCAGTCATGTTCAATTTAATGGGGAAAATGTTTGAACAAGATATTAAATCAACTTATATACCAAAAAAAGAGTACGTATTGGAAGCAATTATTCGAGATATAGAATCTGGAAAAATTGAATTTAACGATTCAGTAAAAACAATTGACAAAATAGCGTACAAAAGAAAAAAAGCTGAATCAAAAAAACGCAAAAAAATTAACCATAAAAAAGCTAAAAAAAGGAAGAAAGATCTAAAACAGAGAGCTAAACTAAATAAGAAAAGGAATAAAGAGAAAAAAAAGAAAGAGGCGACACATTTTAAAAAAATAAACCCAATTTCTATTCATCAATAGTAATTTGAATATAATATCAATAATAACTCCAACCCCGACTAAAAACAATTAGATTTGCATAAAATTAATTGGAATGAAACAGTATTTATCAAATTTAGGAATTAAAGAATTAAACGACATGCAAAAAGAAACTTTGCAAGTCAGTGAATCTTATAATAACATATTACTGTTGTCACCAACAGGAAGTGGTAAAACATTAGGTTTTTTGTTACCCTTAATTGAAAAATTAAAAACGTCAGATTCTCCTGACGGAATTTCAACATTAATTATTGCTCCTTCTAGAGAATTAGCTCTACAAATACATGCCGTATTTAAAAAAATGGGAACAACTTATAAATCTGCTTGTTTTTATGGTGGACACGAGTACAGAGTTGAATTAAATAGCTTGCGTGATGGAATGCCTAATGTATTAATAGGAACACCTGGACGATTAGTTGACCACGTTAAAAAAGGAAATATTAACTTAGATTCAATAGAAAATTTAATATGTGATGAGTTTGACAAATCTTTAGAATATGGATTTGAACCCGATATTAAAGCATTAGTTAATGAAATGGATGCATTGGACAACGTTTATTTGACCTCAGCTACTCAAGCTATTGATGTTCCAAAGTTCATTCCATTTCACGATTCTAAAAAAATTGATTACTTACATACATTTAAGGCTTCAAAATTTACACATCACATTGTAAGGTCTGTGGAAACTGATAAAGCAGAAGCTTTACTACAATTAATCTGTGAATTAAACAATGAGTCCACTTTGGTATTTTGTAACCACAGAGATGCTGTTGATAGAGTTGGAGATTTATTAGATGAGTCTGGTATATATTATGCTGGTTTTCACGGTGGACTTAAACAAGATGAAAGAGAAAAATCACTATTCAAACTGAAGAACGGAAGCGTTAACACACTTCTATGCACCGATCTGGCAGCTAGAGGATTAGATATTTCTGGAATAAAAAACATTATCCATTACCAAATACCTACGACTCAAGACAGTTATGTTCATAGAAATGGTAGAACAGCAAGAATGGATGAGAGTGGTACGATCTACTTTGTTTTATCTGAAAAAGAATTTTTACCTGATTATATTGATGCCAGTACTTATTCTGTTAAAAAATTAAGTGATGAGTTTTTCATTCCTTCTAAACCAAAATGGGAAACTATTTTTATAAACGCAGGAAAAAAAGATAAAATTAATAAAATTGATATTGTTGGTACATTCTATAAGAAAGGTGAATTACAAAAGGATGAATTAGGTTTAATTGATGTCAAAGATTATCATGCTTTAGTAGCAGTTGATAGAGCTAAGGTTAATTCTGTTCTAAGTAATCTGAAAGGATTCCCTATTAAAAAGAAGAAAGTATTTATGAGTGTCGCTAAATAATTAGCAACACTCATAATAATCATTATTTTAAAATTTCGGATAATACATTTTTCAAACTCAAACCTGCAGATTTTACCTGCTGAGGAACAAGGCTTTCTTCAGTCATTCCAGGGTTTGTATTTATTTCAATTACATTAATCACATTGTTCACATCAATAATGTAATCAATTCTCGCTATTGCCTTTAAACCAAGTATTTGGTATATTTCTTTAGATATTGATTGAATTTCTAGTGTTAATTCGGGTGGAATATCAGCAGGTGTAACTTCATTTGACTCACCATTATATTTAGCTTCATAATCAAAAAACTCATTCTCTGTTAAAATTTCTGTAATTGGTAAAACAATAATTTCACTTCCATTATTATACATTCCACATGTTACTTCACGCCCAATAAGTGTAGATTCAATCACCACTTCTTTTCCTTCAGAAAATGCTATTAAAATTGCATCAGACAACTGCTCCTCTTTTGAAACTTTTGAAATTCCAAAACTTGACCCACCATCATTTGGCTTAACAAAACATGGATACCCCAATTCTTTACCAATTGATTGGATATTAATTTCGTCATTAACTCGTAACAACATAGATTTTGCAGCATTAAAACCAAATTGACTTAAAAATTGATTACATGCCCATTTATTAAATGTTAAAGAAGAAGAAAAAACACCTGAATTAACATAAGATAACTCAATCATATCAAAATATGCTTGTAATTTACCATCTTCTCCAGGCGTACCATGAATTGTGATGAAAGCAATATCAAATGAGCTTACTTCTCCATTTAATTCATAAGTAAAATTATTTTTATTCAATGGATAAACTACACCTTCAATTTCTACAATCCAATGCTCTTTAGTTAACTCAACTAAAAAGGGCATAAATAAATTAGTATCAATATTTGAATATATTGTATTTGCACTTTTCTTTGATATCCCAAACTCACTTGAATACCCGCCATAAACTACCGCTACACTCTTTTTCATTCCTCTTATTAATCAATTAAAAAAATGACTTAAGCTCTACCCAAGTCATTTTATATAAATAATCTAAATCCCATTTTTTTGTTAATCCAAAAATACCTGCTTTTAACTTCCCCTTCATTATCAAATCAACCGACCCTTTTGTAAACATATTCCAAACAGACATTAATCCACTTTTACTAAACTTAGAAGCATCTCCTACTAAAACAAAAGGATAACTTGCTTTTGACTTACGTTTTATTTTAATCTTCTTTGGAATATAAACGTCACCACAATCAGAATTTGCAATATTCAAATTCAACAATGAAGGCTTAATAGTCACTCCATACCAATTGTCGTTTTGAATAACGTAATCAAATTTAATAAGGATTTTATCCTCACTTTTTGACACTTGAAAATTTTTCATTTCTAAAAACTCAAGATCTTTGTACCAAAAAGAACTTTGAGCTGAAAAAGTAGTTGACAAAGTCAATAATAAAACAAATATGCTTTTCATTTATTAAGATTTTAATTTAGCATAATGTTTATAAAAATAAGGGATTGTTTCTATTCCTTTATAAAAATTATACAATCCATAGTGCTCATTTGGTGAATGAATCGCATCTGAATCCAAACCAAAACCTAATAAAATAGTTTTTAATCCTAATACTTTTTCAAACATGGCTACAATTGGAATTGACCCCCCACTTCTAACTGGAATCGGTTTTTTACCGAAACTTTCTTCTAAAGCTAAACTAGCCGCTTTATATTCAATAGAATCTATTTGTGTTACAGAAGGTTCTCCACCATGATGTGGCGTAACTTTAACGCTAGCACCCTTTGGTACAATAGACTCAAAGTGAGCTTTAAACAAATTAGTGATTTTTGTTGGATCTTGATTAGGCACTAAACGCATTGAAATTTTAGCATAAGCTTTTGAAGCAATAACAGTTTTTGCTCCTTCACCTGTATAACCACCCCAAATACCATTCACATCTAACGTTGGTCTTATAGATGCACGTTCGTTAGTTGTATATCCCTTTTCACCATAGACAGAATTAATATCAATTGATTTTTTATATGCCTCTTCCGAAAAGGGAGCCTTTGCCATTTCTGCCCTTTCATCTAAACTTAATTCTTCCACATCATCATAAAAATTAGGAATCGTAATGTGATTATCTTCATCTTGAAGAGAGGCAATCATTTTTGTTAAAATGTTAATAGGATTTGCAACAGCACCACCATATAATCCAGAATGTAAATCTCTATTTGGACCTGTCACCTCAACCTCAACATAACTCAACCCTCTTAATCCAGTAGTAATAGATGGCGTATTATTATCTATCATTCCTGTATCTGAAACCAAAATTACATCTGCAGTTAATTTTTCTACATTAGCCTTAATAAATGCTTCTAAATTAGCAGAACCAACCTCTTCTTCGCCTTCAATCATGAATTTAACATTACATGCTAATTCATTTGATTTCATCATGGCATCTACAGCCTTAACATGCATATACATTTGACCTTTATCATCACAAGCGCCTCTTGCAAAAATGGCTCCTTCTGGGTGAATTTCAGTTTTTTTAATAACAGGCTCAAAAGGTGGAGAATCCCATAATTCGATCGGATCAGCAGGTTGTACATCATAATGACCATACACTAATACTGTTGGCAAGCTTATATCAATTATTTTTTCTGCATATACAATAGGGTGACCTTCTGTTTCAATCACTTCTACTTCATCCAACTTCATTCTTGTAAACTCTGTTGCTAAAAATTCAGCAGTTACTTTTACATCCTTTGCATAAGCAGGATCAGCACTAACTGAAGGTATTTTTAACAATTCAACTAATTCATTCAAAAATGAATCTTTATTCGATTTTATATAACTTAATGTATTTTTCATTATTTCAATTTATAGACTTCAAATATAACAATAGTTATTTGATGAGTTATTTTAAAATTTCAAAAAAATAATTATCTTGTGCAACCTTTACTATTAAAAATAAGTTATTAGTATATACTTAAAAATCAAATCACATGAAAAAAGTAATTAGCAGTTTAATTTTAATGTTTATTTCGGTCTTGTCCTTTGGACAAATCACTGTTACTCAAACACAATCCCCTCAACAGTTAGTTGATAATGTTTTATCTGGAAGTGGTGTTATTATTTCAAACGTTACTTTTAATGGGTCAAACCCAAATGCCCAGACCCAACAGACAATGATTGGTTATTTTAACAATAATGGAACAGGCTTCCCAATTCAAGAAGGAGTTGTAATGGCTACCGGAGATGCTATATTAGCTGTCGGTCCAAATTCAACCGGAGGATCTACGAATAACAATGGCGTTACGAACCCCGACCCTTCTGATCCTGATTTAGCAGCAATTGGTACAGCTACAATGAACAATGAATGTATTTTAGAATTCGACTTTGTTCCTGCTGGTGATACAATTGTTTTCAATTATATTTTTGCTTCTGAAGAATATCATGAATATTCAACTTCTAACTTTAATGATGGCTTTGGATTCTTCATAAGTGGACCTGGTTTTGCTGGTCCATATTCAAATGGAGGTGAAAATATTGCTATTATTCCAGGTACAACTTTACCCGTTACAATGAACAACTTAAATAATGGTAATGCTAATGCAGGACCATGTACAAATTGTGCTTTCTTAACTGATAATGCTGGAGGTGCCGACATTCAATATGATGCACACACTACAACCCTGCAAGCTTCTGCATCTGTTATCTGTGGAGAAACATACCATATTAAATTAGCCATTGCAGATGCCGGTGATCAATCATTTGATTCTGCAGTCTTTTTGGAAGCTAATTCGTTTGCTTCAAATGGTGTAAATGTTGCTATTGCCTCTGCTACAGGTAGTAATGCTATTACAGAGGCATGTGATTCTGCCATTGTAACTTTTACAAGACCTGAAGATTCAGATACTATTGCATTAACTTTCCCATACACAATTGGAGGTACTGCAATTAACGGCACTGATTATGCAACTTTACCAGGAAGTATAACATTCCCTATTGGAGAAGATACAGTTCAATTTTATGTAACCCCATTTAATGATGGCCTAGTGGAAGGTACTGAAACTGTTGAATTCTCAGTTGAAATTGTAAATTCATGTGGAGATACTGTAATTACTACTGCTACAATTGAAATTCAAGACCCTCAAGTTTACAACGTAATTACTACGGATACAATAATAACTTGCCCAACTGATTCAATTATGATTCAAGTCGCATCTGATGGAGGAATTCCCTCATTGGATTATACTTGGCAAACTGGAGGAGTAAATGGAGACACATTATGGGTTCCAGCGTTACTTACAGGTACAGTACCTTACATTGTTGATGTAGTTGATGCTTGTGGCGTTACCTCTCAAGGAACAGTCAATGTAACTATAGCCCCTGCTCCATTACCAACTTTAAACTTTAACACACAAACATTAACAATATGCCCTTCACAAACTGCTACTTTTGAGGTGACAAGTATCACTAATCAATACACTCCAGGAGCAGAAACGTATAATTGGTATAACCCACAAGGTGCTTCTACAACAAATACTTTATCTGTTTCACCAAATACAACAACATGGTATTACGTAGATGTTTTTGACGGATGTTACACGGTAACAGACTCTGTAAAAGCAGAAATGGGAGGAGTTAACTTAACAGCCATTAACGTTGTTGATGCATTAAACTGTCCAGGCCAAGTGGCTCCAGTATTAGGTGAAATTGAAGTACTTCCTAACACACCAGGTTGGCAGTATACTATCACTGGCGGAGTAACAACTGTTGGACCACAAGCAAACAATGAATTTTTAAATTTAACTGGGGGTATCACATACTTTATCAATGTAACTGATGCACTTGGTTGTCAAACTGATACTAATATTTTTGTTGGAACAGCTATCACAGCTACCACTGCCACTTGGGAAGTTCTAGTTCTTGATTCAATAACATGTTTTGGTGACAATAATGGTTCAGCAGAAATTACAAACATTCAAGGTGGTTTAAATAATGGACCATATCAAATTTCTTGGACTAATCAAACAGGATTATTTAGTAGTACACCTAATGTTATACAAGGAAATGGTGAAGCACTGAATAACTTAACTGGAGGAACTTGGGCTGTAACCGTAATTGAAGACATTTCAGGATGTGCATGGTCACACCCATTTGTTATGTACGAGCCAGGAGAATTAATTGTTTCTCCAATTGTATCCGAACCTTCTTGTTTTGGATTAAGTGATGGAGATATTACTGCTGTAATTTCTGGAGGTAATCCAATTACTGAAGGAAATGGAACAATAACAATCGTTAATTCTGCAGGAGTAAATGTACAACCTTCAGGTTCTACAAATTCACTAACTGCAAATAACTTACTTACTGAAACATACACTATAGATATTACAGATGATAAAGGATGTACAACTTCTAGTACATTTCTAATTGATGAACCAGATGAAATCTCAATCGATTTTACTTTAACAAACCCTAATTGCTACGGAATTGAAACTGGAAGTATTTTAATTGACACAGTTTATAATTACCAAAACACGTCATTAGATAGCTTATATTACATTTGGGTTGCAGATCCAAATAGCAATAGTGGCTATGGAGTAGATGACGGTAATTACTTAAGATTTGTAGGGGAAGGTGACTTTCAATTAAAAATTACAGATGGACGTGATTGCTTTAAGTTCTTTGACTTTACGATAGAATATCCAGATTCAATTTATTGGGATGAATTAAACTTTGATGCTACAGTATGTAGAAACCAAGTGCCATTTGATAACGGAAGCGGTCAAGTATATGCTGCTGCTGGTGGTGGAGCTAATGGTAATGGAGCTGGAAGTAATTTTGACTATATCTGGACTGAATTAGCTACAGGAGCTCAAACAACACAATCTACCTGGGGAAATAGAAACCCAGGCTGGTACACAATCCTAGCAACTAATGATTTATTCTGTAGAATAACTGACACTATTTATGTAGATTCTTTAAGTCCAGAAGCAATTTTCACAATGAACTTAACCTCTTCATTCGGTGCTTTAAATTCACCAACTGAAGGAACTGCCGAAGTTACAATTGAGTTAGCCAACCAGTCAATCAATTATGACTTTGCAAACATGCCGTTACCATACGGAAACAGTAACCCAACTGTTGATACTAATTTTATTTGGACATTTGGTTTAGTAGGACAAGCACCAACAGAAGTTAACACTGATTATGACGACATAACTGAGATTATTAATAGGCAATATATAAGTGAAGGTACTTATGAAGTTTGTTTAATTGTAGTTGAAAACATGAATGGATGTGTAGACACAACTTGTAAACAGTTAATTGTACATGACGTACCAAACTTAATAACGCCAAATGTATTTACACCAGGTGGTGATGGTCAAAATGATTATTACTTTTTTGAAAGTGCTGGTGTAATCGAATTTAATTGCCAAGTTTTTAATTCATGGGGTAATCAAGTATACCAATTCAATGAAATTACTGACACTTGGGACGGAACGAACATGAATAATGGTAGTCCATGTGTGGACGGAACATATTTTTACATGTATACATTAACATTTAGTAATGGATCAACTGATTCAGGTCAAGGTAACATTCAGATATTTAACGAACAATAGTTAAGTAATCTTATACAAAAGCCACTTTCATTAAATTGAAAGTGGCTTTTTTTATTTATTTAGTTCCGATTTATTCCACTTTATCTATAATTTGTAATTTATTGATTAAAATAGCTTTACAAATCCTATAAAATCATTAAATTCGCAAATCTAGAAAATTAATTAATTTCAACTATCCATGACAACAGATAGAGACATAACCGAAAGTTGTTATATTTTTTTTTAAATCTATAACACTTTTAAAGAGTAAGTTACAGTATTTTGAAAAAAGATGTAAAAACGATCGGTTTTATTTCATATTCTTTGTCTAATTATTTAAAAAAAGCTGTTATGACATATAAAGATTACATTAAAGAGATTGAGACTAGAGAAACTCAAGGACTTCATCCGAAACCAATTGACGAAACTGAGTTAACAAATGAAGTTATTAATCAGATTAAAGATCTTGGAAACGCGGATCGTAAAGAATCTCTCAATCACTTTATTTATAATATTCTTCCAGGTACTACCAGTGCTGCAAGTGTAAAAGCAAAGTTTTTAAAAGAAATTATACTTGGAGAGTCTAGCGTAGAAGAGATTTCTACTGCATTTGCATTTGAGCAATTGTCTCATATGAAAGGTGGACCTTCAATTGAAGTTTTACTTGATTTAGCTTTAGGTAATGATACAACAATTTCTGCTGAAGCTACAAAAGTTTTAAAGACACAAGTTTTTTTATATGAAGCTGATACAGCTCGTTTGACAGAAGCATTTAAAAACGGAAATGAAGTAGCAAAAGAAATTATTGAGAGTTATGCAAAAGCAGAATTCTTTACAAAACTACCAGAAATTGATGAAGAGATTGAGGTAGTAACATTTATAGCTGGTATTGGTGATATCTCTACAGATTTATTATCTCCAGGTGGTGATGCCCATTCAAGATCAGATAGAGAATTACATGGTCAGTGTTTATTTGAACACAACAAAGACATGCAAAACGAACTACTTGCTTTACAAGCAAAACACCCAGGTAAACGCGTTATGCTAATTGCTGACAAAGGAACAATGGGCGTAGGTTCATCCAGAATGTCAGGCGTAAATAACGTAGCCTTATGGACAGGAATTAAATCTAGTCCTTATGTACCATTCATAAATATTGCTCCAGTAATTGCAGGAACAAATGGCATTTCTCCAATTTTCTTAACTACAGTTAGTGTAACTGGAGGAATTGGTATTGATTTAAAAAACTGGATCCAGCAAAAAGATGGTAATGGACACACTATTGTTGATGCAGAAGGAGATCCAATTTTAAAAGAAGAATATTCGGTTAAAACAGGAACTGTTCTTACTATAAATACTAAGACTAAAAAACTTTATAACGGCACTACCGAATTAAAAGATATTTCTACAGCCTTAACACCGCAAAAAAAGGAATTTATCAAAGCAAGAGGATCTTATGCTGTTGTTTTCGGAAAAAAATTACAATCATTTGCTGCCAAACTTTTAGGTATAGATGCACCTCAAGTTTATGCAACCTCAAAAGAAGTCTCAGTTGAAGGACAAGGATTAACTGCAGTTGAAAAAATATTTAATAAAAATGCCGTAGGAACTACACCCGGTAAAACATTACATGCTGGTTCTGACGTTCGCGTTGAAGTAAATATTGTAGGTTCACAAGATACTACAGGATTAATGACGTCTCAAGAATTAGAAATGATGGCTGCTACAGTTATCTCTCCAATTGTTGATGGAGCATATCAATCAGGATGTCATACAGCTTCAGTTTGGGATGATAAATCTAAAGCCAACATTCCAAGATTAATGAGTTTTATGAATGATTTTGGTTTAATTACAGCTCGTGATCCAAAACAGGCCTATAAGCCAATGACTGATGTAATTCATAAGGTACTTAATGATTTAGTTATAGATGATTGGGCTATCACTATTGGTGGTGACTCTCATACTAGAATGTCAAAAGGAGTTGCTTTTGGAGCTGATTCAGGAACAGTTGCTTTAGCCTTAGCTACAGGAGAAGCCAGTATGCCAATTCCTGAATCTGTTAAAGTTACTTTTAAAGGAGAAATGAGAAGTTATATGGACTTCCGTGATGTTGTACATGCTACGCAACTACAAATGCTGAAGCAATTTAAAGGTGAAAACGTTTTTCAAGGAAAAATTATTGAAGTTCACATTGGTACTTTAACATCAGATCAATCGTTTACATTTACGGATTGGACTGCTGAAATGAAAGCTAAAGCATCTATTTGTATTTCAGAAGATGACACATTAATCGAATCATTAGAAATTGCTAAATCTCGAATCCAAATCATGATAAATAAGGGAATGGATAATACAAAGCAAGTTCTTCAAGGTTTATTAGATAAAGCAAATGTTAGAATTCAAGAGATTAAATCTGGATCAAAAACGGCTTTAAAACCAGATGCTAACGCTAATTATTATGCAGAGGTTGTGATTGATTTAGATGAAATCGCTGAACCAATGATTGCTGATCCAGACGTTAATAATGAAGACGTTTCTAAAAGGTACACACATGATAATATTAGACCATTATCGTACTATGGTGGTACTAAAAAAGTAGATTTAGGTTTTATTGGGTCTTGTATGGTCCACAAAGGAGATATGCAGATTTTAGCTCAGATGCTTAAAAATATTGAAAAACAATACGGTAAGATTGAATTTAAAGCGCCTTTAGTTGTTGCGCCTCCAACTTACAATATTGTTGATGAATTAAAAGCTGAAGGAGATTGGGATGTATTAGAAAAATACTCTGGTTTTGTATTTGATGATAATGCTCCTAAAGGTTTAGCACGTACTAAATATGAAAACATACTATACTTGGAACGTCCAGGATGTAATTTATGTATGGGTAATCAAGAAAAAGCTGAACCAGGTGATACTGTAATCGCAACTTCAACACGATTATTCCAAGGAAGAGTTGTTAAAGATTCAAATGAGAAAAAAGGAGAATCGTTACTATCATCTACACCTGTAGTTGTTTTATCTACAATCTTAGGAAGAACACCTACTATGGCTGAATATGAAGCAGCTGTTGACGGGATTGTATTAACAAGCTTTAAACCATCTAATAAGCAATTAGTAAAATAAAACTTACTAACTATTAACATTTCAAAAAGCCTAAGCTCTCGCTTAGGCTTTTTTTGTACTCATGAATTCCAATTTTGAAGTATTAAAATAAAAATCACATCCCACCTATAATACTAAACGTTTCTCCCCTATTTCAGTAATCCTATAAAAAACTAAAACAACATAAACCATCACAGTAAACCCTACAATATAACTGATTAATAACGCTTTACACTTCAAAATTGCTTATATTAGTGTTATAAATAAAAAGAGATGGCATTTGATATAGACATGATTAAAAAAGTGTATGAGAGTTATCCTGAAAGAATAGCAACTGCACGAAAAATTATAAAGAAACCGTTAACATTATCTGAGAAAATTTTGTACACTCACTTATGGAATGGAAACACAACAGAAGAATATCCGAGAGGTAATTCATACGTAAACTTTGCACCGGATAGAGTTGCTATGCAAGATGCTACTGCTCAGATGGCCTTGTTACAGTTTATGCAAGCTGGTAAAAAGAAAGTGGCAGTACCTTCAACCACACACGCAGATCACTTAATTCTAGCTAAAGACGGTGCTGTTGTCGACATGGCGCGTTCTAACCATACAAACGGAGAAGTATTTGATTTTTTAAGTTCTGTTTGTGATAAATATGGAATAGGATTCTGGAAACCAGGTGCTGGTATTATTCACCAAGTTGTCTTAGAAAATTACGCATTCCCTGGTGGAATGATGATTGGAACTGATTCACATACAGTGAATGCAGGTGGCCTAGGCATGGTTGCTATTGGCGTTGGTGGCGCTGACGCTGTTGATGTTATGGCTGGAATGGCTTGGGAATTAAAAATGCCTAAATTAATTGGTGTTAAATTAGTAGGTAAATTATCTGGCTGGACATCACCAAAAGATGTCATTTTAAAAGTAGCCGGTATTTTAACCACTAAGGGTGGAACAGGGTCTATTGTTGAGTATTTTGGTGAAGGCGCCACATCTATGTCTGCAACGGGAAAAGGTACCATTTGTAACATGGGTGCCGAAATTGGCGCTACAACTTCTACATTTGGCTATGACGATTCAATGCGAAGGTATTTAACTGCAACTGACAGAGCAGATATTGTTGAAGCTGCTGATAAAATTGCCCAACATTTAACAGGTGACCCAGAAGTTTATGCCAACCCAGAATTATATTTTGATCAAGTCATTGAGTTAAATCTTGACACTTTAACCCCACATTTAAATGGACCATTTACCCCTGATTTGGCAACACCAGTTGCTGAAATGAAAATAGCCGCCGCAAAAAATGGTTGGCCAACTGACATTGAATGGGCCTTGATTGGTTCTTGTACAAACTCTTCTTATGAAGATTTATCAAGAGCAGCCTCTATTGTAAAAGATGCAACATCTAAAGGTGTTGAAGCAAAGGCAAAATTAGGAATAAACCCTGGTTCAGAACAAGTAAGATACACAGCTGAAAGGGATGGGTTAATGGAAATTTTCAATTCTTTAAATGGAACGACAATTTTCACAAATGCATGCGGACCTTGTATTGGACAATGGGATAGAGCTGGAGCAGATAAAGAAGAAGTCAATTCTATAGTTCATTCATTCAACAGGAATTTTAAAAAGAGAGCGGATGGAAATCCAAACACTATGGCTTTTGTTACCTCTCCAGAAATGGTAGCCGCAATTGCATTGTCTGGTAAATTAGACTTTAACCCTTTAACTGATACATTAACAAACAAAGACGGAGCGCAAATAAAATTAGCTGTACCAACTGGTGATGAACTACCAAAAAGAGGTTTTGACGTCAAAGAAAATGGATTCCAAGCACCAGCAAAAGATGGCTCTGCAATTCAAGTAAAGGTATCGCCCACATCTGACAGATTACATTTGTTAGCTCCATTTAAAAAATGGGATGGGAAAAACATAATGGGAGCCGTATTATTAATCAAAGCATTTGGTAAATGTACAACTGATCATATTTCTATGGCAGGCCCATGGTTAAAATACAGAGGTCATTTAGACAACATTTCTAACAACTGCTTAATTGGCGCAGTTAACGCATTTGGAAAAGAATCAAACAAAGTTAAGAATCAATTAACTGATAAGTTTGGTGAAGTACCAGCAACAGCAAGAGCCTACAAAGCTGCTGGATTACAATCTATTATTATTGGAGATCATAATTATGGTGAAGGTTCCTCCAGAGAGCATGCAGCAATGGAACCCCGTCACTTAGGAGCAATCGCTGTTATTGTAAAATCTTTTGCTAGAATCCATGAAACTAACCTTAAAAAACAAGGGATGCTAGGCTTGACATTTGCCAATGAAGCAGATTATGATTTAATTCAAGAAGGTGATAAATTTAATTTTATTGATTTAGTTGATTTTACTACAGGCCAACAGTTAACTGTTGAATTAGTTCATACTGACCACTCGATTGACACAATTATGGTTAACCACACCTATAATAAAACACAAATTGAGTGGTTTAAATATGGTTCTGCCTTGAATTTAATAAAGACCCAAGCTTAAAAAGTCTATTACTTCAACCCATTAATAACGAAAAATCTCAACAAATTAAATTTGTTGAGATTTTTCGTTATTCGCGACTTATAAGCATAGTATACTTAAAAATGTTCAGCAATATATTTGTGTATTTTCTCCATCAAGATTTCATCCTCCACTATACCATGAACTTCAATATCGTTATGAATTAGTTCCATTTGATTGAATAACTCATAAGCAACAGGATGACTCATTAAATCAGGATCTTTGTTCAATAATACTTTTTTTATGGTTTGCAAATCATCAGCAACGGCATGACTGTGAGTTTCTAAAAAATGATTCAATACAAACATTTTTTCAGTTTCAACATATACACCTTTCAATAGTTTTTGCACAAAATTATACAACACCTTCTCCTCAAAATTGATATGATTATTTAATTCATTTGAATAATTCACCAAAAACGAATGCAAGGTTAATGTTAAGTCATTAACACCAATTTCATTTTGAAGTTGCTTTGCTAACTCCTCTATTTTAGGAAACCATAGCGTTAAATATTCTGTATGGCTTTTTTTAAGAAAGTTTAAAATAACATCTAAAGGTAACGTTTTAAAAATATCCCCATCAAAATTTACAGGAGCCAATATTCCTTCATAAAATTCAGAAAAAAAATCTTCTCTTAATTCAGATGGATTATCAAACCTTAGCTTAACAATATTTTTATAGTCTTGAGTTAATTTCATATTACAAAGTTAATAATTTGAAAGTAACTTACATATCTAAAAATGAAAATAATTAACAATCAGCCTCTATAATAATTTAGAAGTATTTTTTTTTGCTTTACGCTTCAAGTTATATCTAACCCCAGCGTAAAAACGTCTAGTTTGAAGTGGTCCATAAGCATAAGACGTATCAAAAGTAGCGTCATATGGATTTTCAGGATTAACTAACGGAGAAGACTGTGTAAAGTTGAAAATATTTTTAACACCTGCATACACTTCCCACCCTTTATTGAATTCTTTTGTCACCTGTACGTTTTGAACCGTGAACCAAGGAGACACTTCTGGTCTTTCATTTGGCGCATCATAAATAGGTAGCTTTTGAGGCCCTACAATTTTACCAGTGTAATTTAACTTAGTCTTCCATTTTTTTAATTCATAAGACAAATTAAAGACACCTGAAAAGAATGGTGCAAACAATTGTGTTTCTTTCACAATATCACCAACTTCATTTTTTGACTCTTCAAATACATCTTGTATTGTTATCCCCAGTCGCACTCTAAAGGGTACTTTAAATTTATGATTTACTGAAAATGACATCCCTCTTGTCACTCCATTACCATCTAAATTATCATAAATAATTAAATTTGGGTCTGTATTATAATCAGGAATAATTTTGTTTGAAAAGTAAGTATAAAACATATCAAAATCAAAATTCCCATACCCTAATTTAGTATACGTATGATTAAAATTAAGTGTCACATTATGTGAGCGTTCTGGTCGAAGTTCGTTCTTAATTAACACTTGCCTTGCTCCAGTTAAAAACGCATGATCTTCAGTGAATAAATGAACCTGACGAAATCCGTTACCATAATTAAATCTAAAAGAAGTATATGATCCAAAATCTTTTTTAAGACTTAAACGTGGAGATACAATTAACCCATGTTTACTATGGTAATCAAATCTAACGCCAGTTAACAAGATTAAACTTTCAGTCCAATTAAATTCATCTTGAGCAAAAACACCTGGCACAAATGTTTGTTCAGAAATATTAGATGACGAATTATCTTTATAGAATTGCAAGTTATTAGTGTAACCTGCTAAAAATTGATTTCTTTTTCCAAATTCTTTATTCCAAATTAAGTTGGTAAAAAACACTTGTTGACTTGCTTTATAATTTACATCACCATAGTGAGAGTTTTGATCATGTGAATTTGCTGAAAAGCTCAATTTAAAATCTCTACTTTTAAATGGTAATATATAATCACCTATTAGCTCCACTCTATCAGTAGATATATGCTCACCATACACACTATCTGATCCTAAATAAGCATCATTCCATTGTAAAGTTCCTCCAAAACGATCTTCCACATAATAACGCGCTGCCAAGTTTAACACTTTTTCGTCTTTTTTATTTTTAAATTCCCATTTATTAAAAACTGAAAGCCTATTATTCAATGGAATATCAGTAAAGTTATCATTATTATAATCAAGTTTTTTTTGATTATACAAATAATCAGCACTAATAGTCGTAAATACTTTCTTCCCTAATTTTGGAGACCAAGCTAAAGACATCTTATTTTCTAAATGTGTATTTGAATTTGCTTCAAACTCAATTAAACTAGATGTTTCAGGAGATTTTGTTATAATATTAATGATACCGCCTACAGCCTCTGTTCCATAAAGTGTAGATGACGGTCCTTTTATAATTTCAACTCTCTCTATTAAAGAGGTAGGAATCCCATTAAAGCCGTAAGCAGATGACAACCCACTTACAATTGGCATCCCATCAATTAACACTAAAGTATAAGGACCTTCCATTCCGTTTATATGAATATCATTAGTACCACACACCCCACAATTTACTTGTTCTTGAACCCCGTTTACTGTTTCTAAAGCTTCAATCACACTATTAACTGGATTCGATTTAAAAAACTCACTTGTTATTAACTCTATTTTTACTGGTGATTTAGATATTGACACTTCACGCATAGCTCCTGTTACAACAACTTGATCTAATTGTAAATCAATTTTATTTAACTTAATATGTTTTACTATAGACGTGTCGTTAAACGTTGTTGACAACTGAAACTTACTATGAGATGAGGAAGTAACTTGTAATTGATACACTCCGTTTGGTATATTCAAAATTTCAAATTCACCTTTTAAGTTAGTTGAAGTATGAAAATCAGTGTTTTTCAGCCAGACCTTAGCAAAAGGAATCACTTCATTATCGTCATTAACGATACCAGACAGACTAGATGTTTGAGACCATAATATAGGACTTAGACTTAGTATTAAAATAGTAATAATAAACTTCATATTGACTGTAATTGTAGATTTCATATTAATAGTAATTATAAATAATGATGCAAATATACAATTCAATCATTAAACATAACAATAAATTTATATTTTATTAAAACTATTTTTAGGTTAGCCTAAAAAATAAATAATTCAACACGTTAGATTAATCACTAATCGATTATTAATAAAAACCAATCAAATTTGAAGAATTAAGTACCGAATACAATTTCTAACCGTTAATAACTTGAATATTCTTTATTATTGTAGTACTAATTAAAAATATTACGCTTACCCTGTGAAATTTAAAAAAACAGTTTATTAATTTATTCTGTTTTTTTTTGCAAAAACAAGTCTACATTGATTGTATAGTTACAGAATATTATATATTTACACCATTGAACTTCAATAAAACTATATCTACAATATTAATATTCCTTCTAGGTCTTCAAATAGGCTACACACAGAATTTCACCCCAATATTCAAAAACATTACAGAACAACTTCCTAGTTCGGAAGTACACAATATATATCAAGATGCAATTGGTTATATGTGGTTTGCCACTGACAGAGGAATTACTAGATATGACGGTCAAAACTTTTTAACACCTAATACAGAACAGTATTTTACTTCAAGCGTGTTTAATTTTTTTGAAGAAAACAAACATAAAGTCTGGATAAGCACAGGTGAAAATGAGTTGTTTTGGTTTAACCCTTTTGAAAACAAACTTAAACTTCACCCTTACTTATATAATAACATACTTATAGAAGCTTTTAATAGAAAAAAAAAAACAGCATTTATTAGAAATATTCAGTTCTCTGATAACGACTGTAAAATTACTTTTTCAAGAAGAAGCGGATATCTTGAAATCAATAAAGGAATAGTTACAATTCATTACATTCACGACTCCCTACAATCCATGAAACAGTCCAACCTTTACCTTAATGTAAGCAAACCAATATCGCACACAAATTTTAAAACAAGTCCATTTTCAAATGGTAAACTATATGTTTCACACCAAGGAAAGAATATATTAATTGACGCCAATTTTTCTTACACTACCCTCCCATATTATGGAGTATCATCAGAAATCAACTATATTAACGTTCGTTATTTTGCTATTGGTCAATACTTAATTACCATTAACAATTCTGTTGTATCTTATAAAAAAATGCCTAGTGAAATACTAAAAATATTTATTGATGACAATAGTATTTTCATTGGAACTTTCAAAGGCGCTTATCAATTAAATAAAAGCTTAAATATAATCAACTCATTCTTGGATAAATATACAATTACGGATATTAAAAAAGATATTGAAAATGGATATTGGTTTTCAACCACCGACAATGGAGTCTACTATTCTAAGAGTATTCATTTTATGAAGCTAAAGAAATCGGAAACCAGTAAACCCAGTTATATTTTCATAAAAAACAATCGTCTACTTTACTTACAAAAGAATAACAAACTAATTATTAATTCATTAAATGGCGATTTCATTCAAAGTTTTGAGAAAACACATGAACATAACGGTTTGATCGCTACCTCTAATAAAAACATTCAAAAATATTTGGACAAACCAATAATTTTTAGACCGAAAGAAAATAGGCATTTATTTACAACTACTAATGAGCTCTGCTATATTAATCTGGATCCAAATACTATTATTTTAGATCAAGACAAAGTTAAAGCACCTCCAATTAAGGGGAAAGCATTTGCTCTAGCAAAACAAATTAATGACTCAACACTTTATTACATAAGAAACAAGGAACTATTTTCAATTAATGTTTACTCAAAACTCATTAATAAAATAATACTTCCTTCAAAAAAAATTAATGCCATTCACAAATTTTCAAACAAACTACTTATAGCATGTCAGAATGAAATTTACATCTATAAAAATAATAAAATAAAACGCTTAAATCTAAAATCTAATCGAGAAAAAATTCATGTTCAAAATGACAGTATATTTTGGACATATGGATATAACGGATTACACAAAGTATTTTTTACAGACACACTAATTAAAATTGAAGCTATTACTACGACCAATGGCCTACCTACTAACGAAATCACCTCATTAACAACAGACAAAGAAAACATTTGGATAGGTTCAAAAAAAGGAATACTCAAATTAGATATAAATTACTCGCACGAACAAAAGGAATTTAACAAAATTAAATTTATTGTTGATTCAATTTTAGTAAATAACAAACAAGAGACTATCAGTTCAAAAATTAAAACTGAACAAAAATCTACATTATCTATCTATTTTAAATACATCCAATTTTCAAATCCAACTCCCATTCAATTTGAATATCAAATTAATAATTCAATTTGGCTACACTGTGACAAAAACCATATTGATTTACAAAATTTAAATACAGGCTTACAAAACATAAAAATAAGAAAATATAATGACCCGTTTCAAACCATCCTATTTGAAAAATCGATTGAAATAACCCCTCCTTATTATAAAAACATATGGTTTATTCTTTTAATTATTTCATTAAGTCTTTCCATCATTTATTATTTAATTGCAAAATACAATTTTCACAAAAACAGAAAAAAAGAGAACCGTATTCACACACTGCAACTGGAGTTAAAATTATTAACATCACAAATGAATCCTCACTTTACTTTCAACACCATCAATTCAATTCAATATTATATTTTGAAAAATGAGAAAAAAGAAGCTATACAGTATCTTTCAGATTTTGCATTATTAATGAGAAAAACACTCGATTTCTCAATGAATGATCAGGTAAATATTAAAGAAGAATTAGATTATATTGAACTATATATTGCTTTGGAAAACAAGCGATTTGATAACAACTTTATTTTCGAAAAACACATTCAACATTCAATTAGCACAAATTCAGACAAAATCCCTTCACTGTTGATACAACCACTTATTGAAAACATCATTTTACATGCAAATTATTCTAAGACTCAAGAAAAAAAGATTGTTTTATCAATAATCAAAAAAGAAAATTATTACATTCTTAAAATTATCGATTTCGGAGCAGGTATTTCTAAAAAAAACAATCTAGAAAAACATAAGTCTTACGGAATTGACATCTTAAAAAATCGATTAAAAATATATAACGATAAAAATTATTCTCCCTCTGATATTCAATTTAAATTTACGGATGAAATCAATAAAACTGGAACCTCTGTAATCATAAAACTATACCCAAATGAAAACAATTATAATTGATGACGAAATAAAAGCTATAGAACTTTTAGATTACTATTTAACCGATTTTTTTGAAAACTTTGAAATTTCTGGTCGATACACCAATATTAAAGATGCTCTACATCACATCAATACTAATAAAACGGATGTGATTTTTTTGGACATCAACATGCCTGAAGGAACGGGAATTGAACTACTAAGTTTAATTCAACACAAAGATCTTTGTACCGTTTTTACTACAGCACATTCAGAATACGCCATTGATGCAATAAAACTTTCAGCCTTTGATTATTTATTAAAACCAATTAATATTACTGAATTACAAAGGGTACATCAAAAACTAACAAGCCATTTTAATACAACCCTCAAAATAAATTCAAATAAAAAGATTAATATAAAAATATCAGCTTCCAATTACATTTTCAATACAAATGAAATTACTCATGCCTCTTCAGAGGGAAATTATACTACAATTTACTCTACAATTAATAAACCTTTACTGATATCAAAAAACTTAAAAAAAGTTGAAGAAGATTATTTTAGAGACACACCATTTTTTAGATGTCACCAATCTCACATCATCAATATAAACCATATTAAAGAATACAACACTAATGAATTGACTTTAATTTGTAATAATAAAATCCCAATCTCCAATAGAAAACATATTGAATTTGTTGAAATGCAAAAAACTGAACTTTAATGAAATCCCTTTGAATTTAAAATATATCCCCCATACACTTAAAAAATTTTGAGCTAATTTAATTTTTGTATACTATTGATAAAAATATTATGTAGCTTAATTATTGTAGCATTCACGTCTACAAAGTCATTTTCTCAAAACCATTCTTTGAGTTTTGATGGGATTAATGATTACGTAAATCTAGATGTAGTTGCATCAACTTTAACAAACTCATCAAATTACACATTTGAATTTTGGATGAAACAGATGTTAGTAATCAAGTAAGTCACCCTGCTTTATTTACTATTAATGAAAATTCTAGTGATATACCGATTCAAAATGCATTCGGTATTTTTATGTATGGCCCCTCTCACATTAATTTAGGCTCTCTGTTTATTTGGATAAATGACACAATAAAGGTCTAACATACAAATAGAAGACAATAATTGCTATCATATCGTATTCACTTCAGAAGAAAACTACAGTCACATTTATATAGATGGGATTGAAATCCAAATGTACAACCTAAACAATACACCTATTAACCTACCCGCCATATCAACAGGATTAAACCTTAATCAGAACTATAGTTTAGGACAAGAACATGATTATGCGTGGGGTGGTTTATCTCAATTTTTTAAGGGAAACATGGATGAAATAAGAATTTGGAATATAACTCGAAATCAAACGGAAATACAATCAAATATGGATATTGAATTAATCGGGGACAAGTCTGGATTAGTTGCTTATTATAATTGCAATCAAGGAATAGCAAGTGGAAATAATACGTCAGAAATAAGCCTTACAAACTCCTCTCAAGCTAGCAGCTTAAATAGCACCTTCAATAACCTAAATTTAAACGGTCCAACTTCAAACTTTATTTTAAATAAGTGCAAAAAATCAACAAACTCAAAAACTAATTACTTATCCAAATCCGTCATCAACAGAAATATCATTTAATTTAAATATTTCTAATGTTGAAAATATTAAATTATTTGACCTAAACGGAAAGTTAATTAATACAATTTCAATTAGTAATCAAAACAATACTGTTACTATAAATATTAAAAATCTTGATAATGGTATGTATTTTATTAACACCATAGATAACAATGGAACATTGAGAAGAACAAAATTTACAAAAATGGAATAATATTACGCCTACCCTATGATTTAAAAAAAACAGCTCATTGATTTAAGCTGTTTTTTTTGTTTTAATATATATTGTTAAAAACAAACCAATTTTGTTAATATATATTCAGAATTTTATTTTTAAATTTGCAGTCAATTTTAACAGTGTCAAAACTTAAATTTTATGCCAAGAGATAATAGTATTAAATCAGTATTAATTATTGGAAGTGGACCGATTGTAATTGGTCAAGCGTGTGAATTTGATTATGCTGGTTCTCAAGCCGCTAGATCTTTAAGAGATGAAGGAATTGAAGTAACACTTATCAATTCTAATCCTGCAACAATCATGACTGATAAAGTCGTTGCAGACAATATTTATCTTGAACCATTAGAACCTGCTTCAATTGTGAAAATTCTTCAGAAACATAACATTGATGCTGTTTTACCTACAATGGGTGGACAAACAGGGTTAAATCTTTGTATGAAGTGTGACGACATGGGTATTTGGGAAGAATACAATGTTAAAATGATTGGAGTTGACATTGAAGCTATTGAAATCACTGAAAATCGTGAAGATTTCAAAAACTTAATGACTAAAATTGGTATTCCAATGGCACCTCAAACTACTGCTAAATCGTTTTTAGAAGGTAAAGAGATTGCTCAAGAATACGGTTTCCCCTTATGTATTAGAGCCTCATTCACTTTAGGTGGAACAGGTGCTGCTATTGTATATGACGAAAAAGATTTTGAAAAACATTTAACATCAGGTTTACATAAATCACCTATTCATGAGGTGATGATTGATAAAGCCTTAATGGGATGGAAAGAATATGAGTTAGAGCTTTTAAGAGACAACAATGATAACGTGGTTATTATTTGTTCTATTGAAAACTTTGACCCAATGGGAATCCACACAGGTGACAGTATCACTGTTGCACCTGCAATGACTTTATCTGATACAACTTTCCAAAAAATGAGAGATATGGCCATCAAAATGATGCGCTCTATTGGTAATTTTGCTGGAGGTTGTAATGTTCAATTCGCTGTAAGTGATGATGAAAAAGAAGATATTATTGCCATTGAAATTAACCCTAGAGTTTCTCGTTCATCTGCATTAGCATCTAAAGCAACTGGTTATCCTATTGCAAAAATAGCTTCTAAATTAGCCATTGGTTATAATTTAGATGAATTACAAAATCAAATTACTAAAACAACTTCAGCATTATTCGAACCAACATTGGATTATGTTATTGTTAAGATTCCACGTTGGAATTTTTCTAAATTTGAAGGTGCTGATGACAAATTAGGACTTCAAATGAAATCGGTTGGAGAGGTTATGGCAATCGGTAGAACATTCCAAGAAGCTTTACAAAAAGCCTGTCAATCTTTAGAAATTGGAAGAAATGGACTAGGTGCTGATGGAAAAGAGTTAACAGATCAAAACAGAATACTAGAATCGTTAGGAGCTGCATCATGGGATAGATTATTCCATATATATGATGCTATGAAATTAGGAATACCTTTCAAAACAATTCAAGCTAAAACTAAAATTGACCCTTGGTTTTTAAGACAAATTGATGAAATGATTGGCTTAGAAAAAGAAATTGAAAAATTTCATATCGGTAACATTTCCGTTGAAATGTTATTAGAGGCTAAACAAAAAGGGTATGCCGATAGACAAGTAGCTCATTTATTGAGATGTTTAGAATCTGAAGTTTATTCAAAACGAGAAGAGTTCAATATTAACAGGGTTTATAAAATTGTAGACACTTGTGCAGCTGAATTCCCTGCTGAAACTCCATACTACTACTCTACTTTCGAATTTGAAAACGAATCAGTAGTTTCGGATAAAAAAAGTATCGTAGTTTTAGGATCTGGTCCAAATAGAATTGGTCAAGGAATTGAATTTGATTACTCATGTGTTCATGGTGTATTAGCTGCTAAAGAAATGGGCTATGAAACAATAATGATTAATTGTAATCCAGAAACGGTTTCTACAGATTTTGATACCGCTGATAAATTATATTTTGAACCTGTATTCTGGGAACATATTTATGACATTATTAAGCATGAAAAACCAGAAGGTGTAATTGTTCAACTAGGTGGTCAAACGGCATTAAAGTTAGCTGAGAAATTAGAACGTTATGGAATAAAAGTATTGGGAACATCATTTGACGCTTTAGATTTAGCTGAGGATAGAGGACGTTTTTCTGAATTACTAGAAAAAAATGACATTTTATTCCCTAAATACGGTATTGTTGAATCAGCTGAACAAGCTTTAGAATTAGCTAAAGATTTAGGTTATCCCTTATTAGTAAGACCTTCTTATGTATTAGGTGGTCAAAAAATGAAGATTGTATTAAACGATCACGACTTAGAACATCATGTTGTAGATATTCTAAATGAATTACCAAATAATCAAATTTTATTAGATCACTTTTTAGGTGGTGCTATTGAAGCAGAAGCTGATGCAATTTGTGACGGAGAGAATGTACACATTATTGGTATCATGCAACACATTGAACCTGCAGGGATTCACTCTGGAGATTCTTATGCTGTTTTACCTCCTTACAACTTAGGAGATATGATTATTCATGAAATTGAAGACATTACTCGTAAAATTGCAGTTGAATTAAAGACTGTTGGTTTAATGAATATTCAGTTTGCTATTAAAGATAATAAAGTATATGTAATTGAAGCTAATCCAAGAGCTTCTAGAACTGTTCCTTTTATTGCTAAGGCATATCAAGAACCTTATGTAAACTATGCTACAAAAGTAATGTTAGGCGCAAAAGTTACTGATTTTGAATTTAATCCAGTAAAAGAAGGATATGCTATTAAAATTCCAGTATTCTCATTTGATAAATTTCCTAATGTAAATAAGGAGTTAGGCCCTGAGATGAAATCTACTGGTGAAGCAATACAATTCATTAAAAACTTACGTGACCCGTTCTTTAAAAAGATTTATAGCGAACGTAATTTATACTTAAGTAAATAATACAAATAACTATTGAATAGTCAAAAGCTTAATTGCTTTTGACTATTCTTTTTTCAACTCAAATTCATGCTTTTATTCATCAGTATCAAAAATTTAATCTTCATTTTAGGAGTGATTCTTTTAATGCGATTTATTGGTAAAATGATGTCTGCTAGACGAAATATTAACGAGCAGACTAAACATAAGCAAGCTCAAGCAGACAATTCTATTGAAAAAGAAAAAGCTAAACGAAATTTTGGACGAACTACGGTTGAAAAAGTAGATGAAGAGTCTAAAAAAAATTCGAATTACACTGATTTTGAAGAGGTAGATTAAAAAACATAAGGACGCTTCGTTTTTAGACACAAGACTGACATATACTGTTACAATATTAACACCCCAAATGTGAAAAACGGAGTAATACTATCAATCTATTTTAGGAAATAAAACATCTGATAAACTTTTTGACTAAAATGAGAATTATTGGAAATTAATCGTACGAAAAGGAAGACCAATTAAATTGACACACCTAATACCCCATGTATTATATGATTGTGAAATTCATTTTTCTAAGCTATAAAATCATAACGAAATAAAAAACACTATTTCCCAAACTTTTCTGATTTTAGTTCTGGCCATTGAAGATCCATATCTTTCAGCGCTTTTAGAATTACCTTTGCTACATAGTTTACTTTTTCCCAATTCCTATCTGCAGGAACTATGTACCATTCGGGTTTATCACACTTCTTGAAAATCGTTTCGTAAACATCTCTAAATTCATCCCAATGCTCTCTTGATTCCCAATCGCCATCATTATGTTTCCAATGTTTTTCTTCTATTTCTACACGTTCAGTTAGTCTTTTAAACTGCTCATCTTTAGACGTATGTAAATAAAACTTTAAAATAGTAGTTCCATTTGACTCTATTTGCTTTTCAAATCCATTAATTAAATCAAAACGTTCTTCTAGCTCCTTTTTTGGTAGATAATCATAAACAGTAGGTACTAAAATATCTTCATAATGCGAACGGTTAAATACTTGAATCATTCCTTTTGCAGGAGCATATGGGTGTACTCTCCATAAAAAATCATGCGAAAGCTCTTCATCCGTTGGCTTTTTAAACGCCTTTACAGAAATCCCGTTAGGATTTATACCGCTCAATGTCCTTCTAACTGCCCCATCCTTACCAGAAGCATCCATACCTTGAAAAATAAGTAGTAAAGAATATTTTCCTTGCGCATTCATTTTACGTTGTAGCGTTATGATTTCAGCGATCATTTTCTCATTCTCTAATCTGATTTCCTCTTTTTTAGATTTATCTATGTTTTGAGTTTTAATCTGAGACAGCTTAATCATAACGTTTCTTTTTTAATGAATCCTTTATATATTTATAAGGTTTTCAATAAAGATAATACTTTTTCCAAATCTTCAGGCACATCTATATTAGGAGTTTCTATTTCTGTTTCTACAGTAGCTACTTTATACCCATTATAAACCCATCTTAGCTGCTCTAAAGACTCTTGCTGTTCTAATGCCGTTTTTGGTAAACTTATTAACTTAGATAACACATCTGAACGCCAAGCATAGATACCTATATGCTTCCAAAAACAGGCTTTACTTAGCCATTCACTTTCATTAGTATTAGCAATAAAAGGAATGGGACTTCTACTAAAATATACCCCATTATTGTCTTTATCCAACACCACTTTAATTCTATTTGGATTTAAAACATCATCTATAGTTGTCATTTTTTTTATTAGCGTTGCTAATTTAACATCCGAATTTTTAAACGCCACTAATAACTCATCTAATTGTTCCGGTCTAATTAAAGGTTCGTCCCCTTGAATATTAATAACGATATCAAAATCTTTATATTTTTCAACAACCTCACCACATCTATCCGTTCCAGATGTATGCGTACATGAAGTCATCATCACATTACCACCAAAACTTTCAACATGGTCAAAAATGCGTTGATCATCAGTAGCAACAACCAATTCATTAATTAAATTCGATTTCAATGACTGCTCATAAACGCGTTGAATCATGCTTTTACCCGCAATATCAATTAATGGTTTACCAGGAAACCTACTCGATTCATATCTTGATGGAATGATACCTAAAATTTTCATGTTTTTGATTTGCTATTAATACTTGAGTGAAGTCATACTATTATAAGAATCCCAACTCTAACTGTGCCTCTTCACTCATCATATCTTTATCCCAAGGTGGATCAAAAACTATAGTCACAGTACATTCCTTAACGTCTTCTAGTACTTCTACTTTGTTTTTCACATCAACAGGTAAACTTTCAGCCACAGGACAATTAGGAGAGGTCAATGTCATATCTACATCTACCAAACCGTCTTCTTTAATTCTTACTTCATAAATTAAACCTAATTCAAAAATATCAACAGGAATTTCTGGATCAAAAATTTCTTTTAATTGTGCAATAATCTTATTTTCTAATTCTTTTACGCTTTCGCTATTTAATGAAATCATACTAAATTTATTTATTTTTTAACGCTAATGCGTAAATTTTCATTTTCTTTACCATGGCCACTAATCCGTTTGAACGTGTTGGTGATAAATGTTCTTGTAATCCAATTTCCTTTATAAAGTCAAGTTTTGCATCAATAATTGTTTCTGCCGTTTCATTTGATAACGCTTGAATCAATAAAGAAATTATTCCTTTTGCTATAATTGCATCTGCATCCGCAGTATATTGAATTAATCCATCCACTTTTTCGGCATGCAACCAAACTTGAGATTGACACCCTACAATAATATTATCTTGCACCTTATACTCCTCTTTAATTTGAGGCAAGTCTTTTCCTAATTCAATAATGTATTCATACTTTTCCATCCAATCATCATAAATGGCAAAATCTTCAATTATTTCATTTTCTTTTTCTCCTAAACTCATTATTTCAACATATTTATTGCACGCGTAAGTGCTTTAATAAATGCATCTACATCAGATTTTGTATTATACAAACTGAATGACGCTCTAATTGTTCCTGGTATTTTATAATAATCCATTATTGGTTGAGTACAATGATGACCTGTACGAACGGCTACACCTTGTTGATTCAATAACGTTCCAACATCATAAGGATGCAGTCCTTCAATTAAGAAAGATAACACACCACTCTTGTTTTTTGCTGTACCATATAATTGAATTCCTTCCAACTTAGTTAACTCAGAAGTTGCATAAGCCAATAGATTATCTTCATATTTTTGAACTTCTGTTAAATTCAATTCAGACAACCACTTAATAGCAACCCCTAAACCAATTCCCCCTACAATATTTGGAGTACCTGCCTCAAATTTATGTGGCAATTCATTATAAATCGTTTTTTCAAACGTCACCGTTTTAATCATATCACCACCACCTTGATAAGGTGGCAATTCATTTAATATATTTTCTTTCCCATACAAAATACCTATACCCGTTGGTGCAAATAATTTATGACCTGAAAAGACCATAAAATCACAATCTAGACTTTGAACATCTACTGAAAAATGCTGTAATGATTGAGCTGCATCAACTAAAAACAATGCACCCACTTTATGTGCCATTCTTACCATTTCCTTTATTGGATTAATAGTCCCTAGTGCATTGGAAACATGAGTTACTGCAACAATTCTAGTTTTATCTGTCAATAATTCTTGATAAATCTTCATATCCAATTCACCTTTATGATTCATTGGTATTATTTTCAAAACCGCACCTTTCTCTTCTACTAAAAATTGCCAAGGCACTATGTTAGAATGATGCTCTAAAGCAGAAATTATAACCTCATCACCTTTCTGAATTGTTTTACCAATTGAATGAGCAACTAAATTAACACCATCAGTTGTCCCTTTTGTGAAAATACACTCTAAACTTTTAGACGCATTTATATACTTCTGAATATTCACCCTAGCCCCTTCATAGGCCACTGTAGCATTTTGACTTAATGTATGAACACCTCTATGAATGTTTGAATTTTGTGTTGTATAATATGCAGTAATTGCATCAATAACAACTTGTGGTTTTTGAGTCGTAGCACCATTATCTAAATAGACTAATGGATACTTCCCCATAGTCTGTTTTAAGATTGGAAACTGTTCTCTTATTTTATCTACCTCAAATGTCATTTCTTTAATTTTCACACAAAGATATATGATGTAAATAGATAATTCAGTGCTTATTTAGAATAAGTCCATATAACACCAAATTCTATGAAAAGCTCGAAATTATTAAGGAGTGATACTGGACACCAACATCTCAGACTGAATTGACAACTAATTACTAAACCATTATTAATCAATACAATTAAAACAAAACCTATCCCTAATTTAAAACATAAGACTATTAATATACATACATCATTGAAACATTATTAAAACTATCTTATTATTACCCCGTAAACTGGACAAAACAAAAAACAGACACCATTCGAAAATGATATCTGCCATAATACTAGTACTTCCACTAATTTGAATTATTTATCCAAATTCAATTTAGCAATGTCAACTTCAAAAATATCTCTACCTCCTACTCCACCATCTCCGGTAATTGAAATTTTACTGAAATACGCCTTTCCAAGCTCAGGATAGTATTGAAAGTGTGTTTCGTCTGAGACTGTATTAATAGGATATCCAATATTTTTTGGACTCGACCAAATTCCGTCAGTATTACTTGAATAATAAATATCATACCCACCTAAACCTTCATGACCTTTTGAACTGAAAAACATATACTTTTCGTCAGGTGTAATAAATACTGAAGTTTCATTATATCTCGTATTTACCGAATCCACATTTACAGGCTTACCCCAAGATGACTTCCCTGTTTTTCGAGCAACCCATATATCAGATTTACCTTTACCACCTAACCTTTCACTTACAAAATACATTGTATTACCATCAGAAGTGAATGTTGGTGAAACCTCAAAAAACATTGTATTTATTACTTTCTTTTGCATTGGTCTAGGCTTTCCCCAAGTTCCTTTAGAGCTAATTGTTGATTTAAAAAGATCGACACTTTTAGTTTTAGGTTTTGGTTTATCCAATCCATCAGTGTTAATTGCGACATAAGCTATGGTTCCATCACTCGAAAAAGCACTAACAGCGTCAAATCCTTTTGAATTTAATCTTTTTATTGTATCATTATCATTTGAAGCTACACCCCATGTATTAGTTTTAGCATCCCATTGTGATACATAAATATCTGAAAAGTATTTCCTATCACCTTCACTTATACCACCACCTAAATTGTCTGCACGTCTTGAACTAAAATACATAGTTTTACCTCCATTAGTCAGTACTGGAGAATACTCATCATTTCTAGAGTTAACCCCTCCAACTACTGCTGTAACTTTAACATCTAACGGGTTTCCCATCATATTTTGTGCTCTTTTACACTCTCCAATTCTTAAATCTACTCTTAGCAATTCTGCTCTAGTTTTTGAAAGCACACCTTTAGCTTTCTCATAATTAACTAAGGCTGAATCAATTCGACCTAATTTATGATTACATAATCCCATAATATAAGTGGCTTCATTATTAACATCAGAATCCATATTATAAGCCAACTCAACGTATTTTAATCCTTTTTTATAATTACCCAATGCAGCATGACATTCTCCAACCCAATAGGTGGCAGTAGAATTATTTTTATCTTTTGCTAAAGCGTTCCTAAATTGGACTAATGACTTTCTAAAATCACCTTCATTATAGATTTTTTTCCCTTCAGAAATAAGATACTTTGCAAGCGCTCTATCTTTAATAGAGTTAGTAGAGTCAGGTGGTAAATCATTCATTGAAAACGAATTAAAACCAGTCATAAGGACTACTAGTGTTGTTAAAAATAATTTCATAATTACTAATTAAAATTTATATACTTCTCAAATATATTAATTTGAGATTTGTTTTCCCCTAATTTTATGAATTGTTTTAATTTATTTTCAAACTCTTTTCTTTTTTTAAGAGTTCATTCATTGATAAGGTTGCAGATGTTATTGCTAAAACAGGTGATAACGCAGCTATAATAAGTAAAACGATCAGCACAACACTCCAACCAATTTGCATACCAGAACCTGCAATTTCATTAAAGTTTTTATACACATAAAAATACATTAAAAAGAAAATTGAATAAATACTACCAATTGAGATAGCCAATCCTTTATGCTTAGAAACAAAAAATATACTTTGTTGAATGTTTAATCTTCTTCTTTCGTTTACATAATCAATAAAACTAAACCCATAATAATAAAACCCAACTACAAAGGGAATTGCAAATACAATAAACGATTTAGCTGATAAATTAAAAAAAGAAACAATTCCTAAAAACAAACCAACAAATGCATAAAACCAAATTAAATTTCTAAAGGCTATAATAGCGCCTCTTTTAATATCGTTAATCAACATTTTAAATGAATAATCGTATGATTTACCAGTAATAATTTCTTCAATTTTCTCAGACAACATAGCCAATATTGGCGACAACAAAACAACAACTATGTATAATGTAAACTGAGTAAACACAATGTACATTGCATCAAAAAACATCATTTCAAGCGTTGTCCAAATTAATTCATTTATAGTTTCTATTTGATTAGACGTTTGCTCTAAACTAAAACTTACTTCATCCTCTAATGACTTAAAAAAAGTACCCAACCAATAAATACATCCAAACAAAACAATTGGGAAAATAAAAAACCATTGCAATTTATGCTTAAAAAGAAAAAAAGCCCCCTTTATGTAGTTTTTGTATCCTAAAAATAAGAGTTGAAAAAAATTCATATTTTATTATTCTTTAGGCTAAAAATACAAATGCTATTTCAATTATAGTGTTTATCCCAAAAGTATTTTTTATTTTAGCACAAATTTACTATTTGGACTTAATTTACACATATCACCCTGCTTGGATTTTTATTGCATTTTGCATTGCGGGATTATATTCTCTTATACTATATAGAAGAAGCTTCAATCTAATTGATGTTTCAAAAAAAACAAAACTATTATTATCAAGTATTCGTTTTGTATCAGTATTCGTTATTTCAATTTTGTTACTTGGAATAATTTTAGAACAATTTATTTCAAAAACAGAAAAGCCTCATATTTTTATTGTCCATGACGTCTCTGAATCAATAGTTCAAAACAAAGATTCTAGTTTTATAAAAAATGAATATCAAGAAAAATTAATCGATCTAAGTTCAAAGTTCGAAGAAAAATTTGAGGTTGTTAATTATCGTTTTTCTAATACTATCACTTCTAATTTAAAATCCAACTACACGGGAAAACTTACTAATATTTCAAAAGTTTTAGATCAGATTTACAGTCAGTATTCAAATCAAAATATTGGTGCAATACTACTATCCACTGATGGAATCTATAACACAGGGTCTAACCCCATATATTCTGTAAACCGAAAAAGATACACCCCTATTTACACCATAGGATTAGGAGATACAAATGAAGTTAAAGATTGTAAAGTAGAAACTATTTTTAATAATGACATTGCATTTTTAGGAAATAAATTCCCTGTTGAAGTTTCTATTTCTCAAACGGACTTCACTAACACTAAAGTAAAAGTAGGAATCTACTTTCAAAATAAATTAGTTCAAGATCAAACAATTGAATTCAAAAGTAACAAAGAACAGCACAAACTAAATTTCACTTTAAACACAACAAAAGTTGGATTTATCAAATATACTGTTAAGATCCAAGAACTTAAAGGAGAATTCACTTATAAAAACAACACTTCCAATTTTTATATTGACATTATTGACGGTCGCCAAAAAATTGCGCTTGCTTACTCTGGCATTCACCCGGATTTAGGTGCTTTAGCATATGTAATAGAAAATAACAAAAACTATGAAATTGACTTAGTTAATTATAATGATTTAACTAATATTAATTTATATGACCTAATAATCTGTCATAACTACGAAAATCAAAACAAAATATTAAATGACTTTATAACAACTGGAAAGAAACCATTTTTATTTATTGTAGGTGCTTCAACTAATTTTAATGATTTGAGTAAATTAAATATTGGTTTATCTGGTTCTAGTAAAAAATCTGAAGATGTAACATTCTCTATGAATGGACAATTCAACACCATTATTTACCCACCTTCAATTTCAAACTTATTAAATAATGCCCCTCCTTTACAGTCTCCTTTTGGGAACTTTAAGTTTTCTAAATCAATTGACATACTAGCGTATCAGAAAATAGGTAACATAAACTTATCCAACCCCTTAATTTACTTTAACGAAAAAAACACTACAAAATATGGGGTTATCATGGGGGAAGGTATTTGGAGATGGCGCTTATTTGATCAATCCAAAAATAACAATACTGAAAATTTCGAACTTCTATTCTCCAAGATAATTTCATTTTTAGCCGTTAAAGAGAATAAAACACCTTTTAAAACTCACCTCAACAATGAATACAATGAAAGTGAAAATATTACTATTTTATCTGAATTTTACAATTCTTCTTATGATTTAGTTAACACAAGTGAGGTTGACTTTATATTAACAAATGAAAACAACAAAATATTTAACTATAACTTTTTTAAAACTACAAATACTTACAAACTAGAATTAGGGAGGCTGCCTCAAGGTATATACTCATGGAAATCTTCCATTGTATTCAACGGAAAGACATACAATAACACGGGGGAATTCTTAGTGAAAGAAGTTAAAACTGAATTACTAACAAACACAGCTAACCATAGATTGTTGCGTAATATTTCTGAAAACACAAATGGCTCTTTTTACTTTCCCAATGAACTTGATCAACTTGCATCAGATATAAATAGTAGAGACGATATAGTAACTACGACTTATAATGAAAAATCATTTAAAGATTTAATTGATTACAAATGGATTTTGTTTTTAATTATTACCCTATTATCAACTGAATGGTTTATTAGAAAATTTAATGGCGGATATTAATAACTCGCCTCAATTAGTCAATATTTTTTAACTTAAACTGAAACAATGTCCCTTTATCATCAGATATTCTTTTAAGCGTTCCATCCAATTGGTCAGTAAAAGTCTCAATTAACTCCAATCCAAATGATGTTGGTTTAACTTTAGCCTTCCATTTTCCAGAATCAAAGTAATCCAAAGTAAAACAATCCTCCTTATCTAATTTAATTTCAATTGAGATACAACCTTCATCACCGTCAATAAAAGCATGCTTCAATGAATTAGTAATTAACTCATTAAAAATTAACGCTAACGGAACAATTGTTCTATTCCCAATAATTTCCAACTCTGATTTAATTATGAAATTAATTTTAGTTTCGTCAAAATAACTCCTGAATATATCACGCGCTAATCCATTTAAATATTCCTCTAAATTTATCTTAGACAAATTACCACCTTGGTACATTTTTTCATGTATCAATGCCATAGCTTGAATTCGATTAATGCTTGTTTCAAATAATTTTTTTGAATTTGTGTCTTCCGTTTCTCTAGACTGCAATTTAATTAAACTAGAAATCACTTGAAGGTTGTTTTTCACCCTATGATGTATTTCTTGTAACAATACTGTTTTTTCATTTGATTGAGCAATAACAATTTCATTTTGATTATGCAACTTAATATTGGCCTTTTCAAAATCTCTATTTGCGATAACAGAAGCCTGAGTGATTCTATGTATTAAATAAGATATTGAAACTGATACGACAACCACATTTAGAACTGCATTCACTTGCGATACGTCTTCAACATATACTAACTCTTGATTTTCAATAAATGGTATATACCGCCAAACAATAGCTGAAATATTAATAATTAGAATTACCCCACCTGCAATTGAACCTAAAGTATAAAAGGCAAATAAAGACACTAACACCACCCATAAAATATCAGAAATTGCAGAATGATCTGACACAAACAATATACTGAATAGACAAAACACGGAACCCAATATAGAACCAAAAACACCTGGTAATTTATACTGACCAGTTTTCTTTAAAATGGTTAATGATATTAATGACATCAGTAATGCTCCAATAAATGTTAACAAATTAGGGTTACCTACCAAGAAATGCTTTATTGACATTACTAAAAAGAATATTGTCAGAAATAGGAAGATGTTCCATATCGTTTCAAACATAGACTGCCCAAATAGATATTTATATTTTGATTTTGGTGCTTTAAATATCATATTATACAGTTTCATAGTCTTTTTTAAATTCAAATCACTTAATCTTATTTTTCTTAAAATCTTATTTTTAATTGTACTTTAATATCAGATTTTAAAGACCCTTCCACTTTTTCGAGTCCAGAAGAAATTTCAGTTGTATGCGCATAAGAAAACATTCCCCAGCGCATCCATAAATCAATTTGTTTCCCAATACCATATTTAGCCATGAAATAAGTTCTCACCCCTTTTCCATAGTAAGACGGAATACTGAATAAATATAGCAAATCATTTTCATATGCATACAATCTAGTATCATAATTATCTGTATCAAAAATTGCATAACGTGTTGAAAGCTTTAATGGGATTTTATTAAACTTATACACTAAATCTTGATATAGTAATACACCTTTAGATTTTTCACTATCATATGAAAACATAACCCCTTCCACCCTACTTTTTAAACTCACTTGCTTTGAGATTCGTTGACTATAGTGTAACCTCAAAGTTGTTTTATTAATAAAAACTTGATCATCAATCCCCACCACATCTTCTTTTGTATCCCTTTGAGTTATTTTATTCTTTAACCTAATGTACATACTTGAATTATAATTGATTTTATATTCGGCCTGTATAAATACTTCCCTACCAAAAGAAGGGCCATCTGTAGACCACTTAAGCCAACTATGCGTAAACTGATCATAATAAGCTGAAAGATTTATTTTTTTAGTTAATTTAGCTTTAACTCCAATATACACCCCATTCTCATTGGAAGTTCCCCCACCAAAAGGAGCAGAATAAATAGCTTGATTTTGTTTATCAATATACCTATGCAAAACAACAATATCTAATCTTGGATCTGCATGCCAAGTCATTCCATTCAATGTTGCTAAACTTAAATTTTGAGACGTTGTAAATTCGCCAAAAAAAGATGTTTTACCTTTAAAATACAAGTAATTTATGCCCACACTAAATCCTGAAGTACCGTTAAAACTGTATTGCGTATAAGTTTGGGTAGAACCATGTAAAGGAATATCGTATTGCGTAGATACACCCACCAATCCGATTTTTAAATTATCACCTGTAAAATGAGCTGCTCCTCCAATTATAATTTGTTTAACTGCATCCATATCTTCTATCTCTCCAGGTGTTCTATGAAAACCCGTTGATTGAAATGATGTAATTCCGCTATCACTATTATTAAACAATGTATCTGAACTATTAATATTCGCGTCTATTTTTTTATGAGAACCAAAAACGGTTAAGTCGAATTTATTATTTTGTAATTTCACACCAATACCACGCATAAAATTAGATTCATTTACAGAAGTGTATTTTTTTAACCCTCTAGCATACCTCTTAACATTAAGCACGTCTGCAGACTTCCCTATATTAAACCCTGACCACATAGTTAAGCCTTGACCAAAGTTTGCATGATAATCTCCAATAACAATTGTTTTTACTACACCTATATTTTTTACCATTATATGTGCTGAACAAAAATCAAACCCCTTAGATTGTGCCCCCCTAAAGAATTGTTCTCCAGCATCTTTTTCAGCTGTAAACCCCAAACTAACCTTATTTTCATATGCAAACTTATATCTAGTATATAATTTGTCCGGACTACCTAAATACTGTTTATTAGGGTTCAAAGCTAATATTGAATCAGATTTTGGTACATACCCTTCCTTTGTTTCCAACCCTCTTTGATATCTTAAAATAAGATCATTCCTCCCGTACTTTAAAACATTTTTCCAATTCATTTTATATTTTAAAGACTCTCCAACAGTTACAAAAGGAATAACTCTTGTAATAGCATCTTGATCCAACTCTTGAATAGCTCTTAATTCATAGATTGTTAAAATTTTACCGAATTTTCTTTGATAATCAAGAATAGAAATAACCTGCACATCAGTAATTAAATTTAACCTAGACAATTCGTTAAAATTAGTTTGGTTTAAATTTATAGGATTGTCGTAGAAAAAATATAATTCTTCCAAATAAGTAGTAAAGTCAACATCAGAGTCTTCAAGGCTTTCACCAATAAATTCAATTCTTTTTTCTATAACAACATTTCGCTCATCTTCTTGAGAAAAAACTAAAATGTGTACAAAAGCGAATATATGTAGTAAAAAACATTTCATTTAAAACTCATATACTAAACCAGCAGAAGGATTAATACCTAACGAAGAATGCCAATTAGCTGCTAAATCCAATCTCCATTTTTTAAATTTCACACCTGCTCCAAAGGCCGTTTGAAATGGATAGCTATTAACACCTATTCTTAACACTAACACTTCATGAGCTTTTATCTCTAGTCCGGATTTCAGGTTTATAGAATGAACAATGTCTTTTTCAAGTTCAAATGTCCAAAAGGCTTTTTCACTAAAAATATACCTCATTCCTAATCCAAACACTGTTGGAAATCTTTCATCTTCTATTTCAGTAATTTGAGCTCTATTTAAATTTGAAACATTTACTCCAAATTCAACGCTTTTATTTAATCTATACTTTAGTCCTGCAGAAGCTGAAATTGAATTCTTTGTTCCATAAACCTCACCAAATGAAATTCTATGATAATTCAATGATAAACCTGCTGAAAAATTACTTTCCAATTTCATTCCATACCCAATACTACTAGTAATTTCACGATACAAACTAAAGCCGGCCTGTTGAAAACAGAAACCAAAACTCCCTTTTTTAGTAGCATAGTTAATCACTAAAGATTGATTTGAAAATTCCTTTAAAAAATATTTATTTTGATACCCTAAGCCAATTTCTGTTTCATCTAATTCTCCTATTGCTCCAATATTATTTTTAACTGCCCATACATCAGACAAAGTTAGAGTTGAATTAGCTAAACCGTTAGCTCTTGCACCAACCTGATAAGGTACTTGAGTAAATATAAACATAGGGCTTAGCGCAAATACTAAAATTAATATTTTTCGCATAGCCTAAATATACTTATTTTATTATTTTAATTCGTCTTAAAACAAAAAAACTCTCGCCAATAAAGACAAGAGTTTCTTATTATAATGATAATATACTTTTATCTATACATTGTAGATTTTATAGCTGCAATTATTCGCTTTACATTCGGTAAAGCCTCTTCCATTAATGGTGGAGAAAATGGGAATGGTGTATCCGATTGCATCACTCTTTTTACAGGTGCATCCAAATAATCAAACGCATAATTTTGTAAATGATATGCGATTTCAGAAGCTATTGACGCTACCGGCCATGACTCTTCAACCACAACACATCTATTTGTTTTCTTTACCGAATTTACAACACATCCATAATCAATAGGTCGAACCGAACGTAAATCAATTATTTCTACAGAAATCCCTTCCTTTTCTAATTCATCTGCAGCCTTATGTGCTTCTTTGATAATTTTACCAAACGAAACAATAGTTACATCAGTACCTTTTCTTTTGATATCAGCAACACCAATAGGAATTATGTATTCTCCTTCTGGAATTTCACCTTTATCTCCATACATTTTTTCAGACTCCATTATTAAAACAGGATCATTATCTCTAATTGCTGCTTTCATTAAACCTTTAGCGTCATAAGGAGTTGATGGTGTTACCACTTTCAAACCAGGTACATTAGCATAAAAAGATTCAAATGCTTGAGAATGAGTAGCACCTAACTGACCTGCAGTTCCGTTTCCACCTCTAAATACAATTGGACAAGAAATTTGTCCTCCTGACATTTGTAAAATCTTTGCCGCTTCATTAATAATTTGATCAGCCGCTAAAATAGCAAAATTCCAAGTCATAAACTCAACAATTGGACGTAATCCATTCATTGCTGCTCCAACCGCAATACCAGTAAAACCAAGCTCTGCAATTGGTGTGTCAATAATTCTTTTTGCGCCAAATTCATCAAGCATACCTTGAGAAACTTTGTAAGCTCCATTATATTGAGCAACTTCTTCCCCCAATAAAAATACACTTTTATCGGCTCTCATCTCTTCAGACATTCCTTCACGTAATGCCTCTCTGTACTGTACTGTTTTCATTCGTTACTTATTTAAATACAAAAAAAAAGTGGGTTACCACATCTATTGAATAGGGTGTAAATTTAATAATATTATCTTAATATCATACAACTTTCCAATTGACTGTTGAAAAAATTCAGACAAATTATTGTTAAACTATTTAAAGAGCTCTAACACAGCCTTCCAATCCTCATCATTGACAAACCATTTATTCATTTTTACTTTTATAGATGCTTTATTATTTTTAATAACAATCTTATTATCAACTTTTACAAACTTTGATTCACTATCACAAATATACGCATGTTTCAATTCTCCAAAAAGACCAAATACTTCAATTTTAGACTTAGACACAATTGCATAAGGTGACTTTTTCATTTTAAAACCCAAGTAAATAGGTACAACTGAAGCTAAACTGTATACTAGGTTCATTAAGTCACCAACGACAAAAAAGCCTAATAAAAAAATAAGTATACAAACTATACCTATTAAAATATAGGTATTAGTCCAAGTCGTTTTATAATTAATTGATATAGAAGTTGTCATAAAGTACAAATATAACTACATGTTTTTAACATTTAACATTGAATTACTGATTGATTTTATCCGAATTGATATGCTTTGAAGTGTTATTTTTACTGTATTAAAACAATCATATGTCATTTTACAAGTATATTTTATTATTTATTACGGTTATTTTAGTTACATTTAATAGCCTCTCAATTACCATTTTAATTGACCCTGGACACGGAGGTAAAGACCCTGGACATTTATCAAAAACAAAAGGATTAATGACTGAAGCTCAAATCAATCTATTGATTTCAAAAAAACTTGGTCATTATTTAGAACACAATTTATCTAATGTAAAAGTACTATACACTAGAACAAGCGATACATATCCGTCATTAGATAAAAGAGTTTTAATGGCTAATTCTAAAAAAGTTGATTACACTTTAAGTATCCACTGCAATGGTTCTGAAAACCCTTCTGCTTATGGGACAGAAACACATATTCATGGTTTTAGTTCAAAATCTAGTTATAAACTGGCTCAATTAATTGAAAAACAATTTAAACATAGGGCAGGTCGCAAAAGTAGAGGGATAAAAACCGTCGCTGACATTGGCCATTCATTGCAAATGTTAAAGTTCACAACTATGCCTACGGTATTAATTGAATGTGGATTTTTAACACATACATCAGAAGCAAATTATTTAAACTCTGCATATGGCCAAGAAATTATTGCCTCAGCAATTTTTAGAGCGTGTAGAACTTTTCTAAAACAAAAACATCCTAAAGTTAACTTTTCAAAATCAACAAAAAAAGAAAAAACAACCAAAAATGATGTCACTTATAAAGTACAATTAATGTCTTCAATTGATCCGTTAGAAACAAACATTAATGAATTTAAAAGATTAGGGTTTGAGGTTGAACGTGTAAAAGTAAATAGTAAAAGTATGTATAAATACAAATACTTTATTGGCCCGTTTGATACTAAAAAAGAAGCCAAGAAAGCACAAAAATCAGTCAATTCAAAAGGATACAGGGATGCTTACATCATTCAGTTTGAGTAACTAATTATATAAATAGTCTTAAATAATTTATAGACTATCAATATTATTAATACATTTAGGTGTACTTTTTAACAAACAAACACACACCAAAAAATACAACTATGGCAACAGTATTCGATACAAGACTTATAGGTAACTTAGGAAAAGATGCAGTCACAAGGAATATGGACAATGGGGTAATAGCCATCAACTTCCCTGTTGCGCACAACAAAAACTGGAGGGATAAAAAAACAGGAAGTCAACGCACAAAAACAACTTGGGTTAATTGTACAATTTGGAAAAAGGAAGGCGCGAACCTTAGAATTTTAGATTTTTTAAAGAAAGGTACTTTAGTTGAAATTGAAGGTACTCCTTTTGCTAAAGGTTATCTTCAAGATGATAATACAATAAAGACAGAAATTAGGTTAAATGTTTCCAAAACTAATATTTTAAGACCTGGAAGTCAAACTAACAATATAAAACCGTCTGATACTGGTAATTTTGAAGAAGAATGTGAAGATATTAGTGACTGTGATGATAATTCTTCAGGATTAGATTCAATTGAAGAAGATTTATTTTAAGCATTTAATATTGATAATCAATAGGTAACAAAAAAACTAATCTTTTTTGTTACATTTTTTCAGTATTCCCTTTGTAGAATAAAATATTTGATATATATTTGCATCCGCTAAGGAAACGTAAGATACCTTGACACTCCTCTTTAGCTCAGCTGGTTAGAGCATCTGACTGTTAATCAGAGGGTCCTAGGTTCGAGTCCTAGAAGAGGAGCAAAAAGCAGTAACTTTCAGTTACTGCTTTTTTTGTGAACTCTATTCTCAGACTCCCCTCTTTTAAAGCTAAGAATACAAATATATAACAAATCAACTTGTAGCGACTCAAACTAATCTGAACCCTAACCTATATAGCAATGAACGATTTAAGAAAAATTTGTATTAAAATCTAATAATACTGAGAATTAATAAACTTATTATACCTATATTTGCAACCGATAAGGAAACATAAGACACCTTAACACTCCTCTTTAGCTCAGCTGGTTAGAGCATCTGACTGTTAATCAGAGGGTCCTAGGTTCGAGTCCTAGAAGAGGAGCAAAAAGCAGTAACTTTCAGTTACTGCTTTTTTTTGCATTAGTCTTTTGTTAGCACCCTCATAAACTATCACTAATAAAGCTAAACCATGATTAGCTAAACAGTATCAAAATAACTATTCATACTTAATCAACAACAAAGCAGTAGAAGTTCATAATTCATAGCAATAAAAAACAAAGACCGCCTTTTTCAGACGGCCTTTTTCATAGGATTTAAAGTTTGAATTATTAATTAAATACACTATGAATTCTATACCCAAGGCTACAATCTTTTTAGATCACAGTCAACTTAGGACTAAAGTAGATATTAATTGATTTTGACTCATAGGGAACTTCATCAAATTTAATAATTTATTTAAAATAAACCTTTACTTTTTTCACAAAAAAAATCATTTATATACTAGTCTAATTTCGAAAAAATTAATTTTAAAACAAATAAAGACATAGAATTGAATTTAAAATAAGACATACCTCTACCTACTTCAAACCTTTTAACAGTAATAGATTACCCCCTACTAAAAAATGGCCTATAATTTATTGAGCGCTTGGAAAAACACTAAAACATATACCCACCATTATATAAGCCATACCTAAAGTAATTTCCTCTAATTTATTTTTTTAAATTTCTTGAAATCAATTTAAACATTTTGCAACTTGGTCTACTTTTACACCTTTAATTATAACAACGATAGTATATAAAAAACCAATTATGAATACAACTTCGTCAATTGATAAACCTTTAGCAATACCGCTTGGGTAAATCAAATATACCTGCGCGTGAACCTTATCCCATTCTTTAAAATTGGCTATATATCACCTACTAAAGTACACCCGTCAATTCCATATAATTCAGCTACAAACTTAAAAGTATCCTGTCAATTAACACCTATGAAAAAGTAGCAAAATCATCTGCTATTCGAGCGCCTTTGAAATAGTTTCTTTATTAAGCCATCTACACCTTTTAACCAACAGCTTGACCCGCTTACTCATTATTGGAAAATTTTTTATTTTAACCTATCCCTGGAAATCGTGAGATACATAATCATTTAACCTTCATCTATTGGGTTAGCCTTACCCCCTTCAAGGTAAACATTTACTCTTTGAGCTATTTCTTCAATTTCTATTATCTAAAAATCATCAATTAGAAATCCTGGTAAAAGTAATTTCAACATGAATTAAAATTCTGGAGTGATAACACTAAAAAATTATAAATTTACCCACAACTTTTGTATTAATACAGGACTCTAAGAAAAGAAGAATCAGATTTCCTTGAAACAAAAATCCCAATAAAAATTTGAACAAAAAAAAGCATTCCAGTTAAGAAATGCTTTTTTGTGGGCAATGAGGGACTCGAACCCCCGACCCCCTCGGTGTAAGCGAGGTGCTCTGAACCAACTGAGCTAATTGCCCGATAAACGTACTACTGTAAAATTTTTAGATCTTAAAAAGTATTTTCCTTAAAAGATACTTGGTGGGCAATGAGGGACTCGAACCCCCGACCCCCTCGGTGTAAGCGAGGTGCTCTGAACCAACTGAGCTAATTGCCCGATAAAATTTTACTCTACAACTCGTTCGTTGCGGGTGCAAATATATATATAATCTTTTTATAAACAATAAAAAATTAAACTATTTTTTCCAGTAAAAAGAAACTTCCAAAGATTATAATTAAATCATTAGCACTACTAGTTTGTTTTGCAACACTTAACGCTTTTTTAGGAGTTAAATGTAATGAGAAATTTAAATTATTTTTTTTTGCATTATTATTCAATTCTTTCAATTTCATACTTCTTTCTGAATCAAATTCAGTAAAATAATATGTAGCATTTTGTGGAAACAAAGACATAATTCCTTCTACATCTTTATCAGATGACGTTCCATAAATGCAATGTAAGTTTTCAAAATTAAGAAGACTTAGTTCATCAAATAGATTACTTACACCATTCTCATTATGCGAAGCGTCAATAAGTACATCAGGTGAACTAGAAATTTTATCTAATCGACCTATAAAATTAGTATTACCCTTTACTCGAGTCAAAGCTATATCTATTTTTGAATCATCAATATACCAGCCAATCTGTTTTAATATAGTTATTGTCTCTAATGCTAATGAACAATTTTTTTGTTGAAACTGACCCAATAGGTCCGTTACAATATCTGAACGCTGTTTTGTTAAGTATAATTGACTTTTACACTCCTTTGCCTTTTCAACAAACACACTATAAGTTTCTTCTTGAAATTCTCCAATTGCAACTGGAATATTAGACTTAATGATACCGGCCTTTTCACCTGCAATTTCTTTTAAAGTTGTCCCTAAAAAATTAGTATGGTCAATACCTATATTTGTTATTACCGAAATCTCAGGTTGAATGACATTAGTTGAGTCCAATCGTCCTCCTAACCCAGTTTCTACGATTGCAATATCACATCTTTCTTCTGCAAACATGACAAACGCCATAGCTGTACATATCTCAAAAAAAGAAGGATTTAAACGGTCAAAAATAGATTTATGATTCGAGACAAAATCCACAACCGATTGCTTAGAGGTCATTTCTCCATTTATTTTTATTCGCTCTCTAAAATCCTTTATGTGCGGACTAGTAAACAATCCTACTTTATAACCGTTTTCAATTAATATAGACGCCAGTATATGTGAAGTTGATCCTTTACCATTTGTACCAGCTAAATGAATAGTTTTTAACTTATGGTGTGGATTACCCAATTCGCTTAACAATTCAGTTATAGAATCTAAACCGGGCTTATATGCTTTTGCCCCAACCTTTTGATAATTGGCTAATTGATTGAAAAGGTAATTAATTACTGAATTATAGTTCACTATTCCTTTGTGAAATTATAAGTCACTGAGCCTACAAATTGATTAGGTGCTCCTAATAACTTTTCATACAATCTAGTTTTAGCATAACGTTTAGCTAAACCAATCAATGTATTACTTGGCGTATTAGTTTTAGAATTTAATTTTACAGAAACGACTTCCCCTTTGTCATTTACCCAAATATCAATCACAACTTTACCTTCTTCTTGAGTTTGCACAGGTAAACCACCTTTATCAATACATTTTCTATTCAAATTCTCTTTTCCCATTCCGGGACCAATACCTGTACCGCCATCCCCTTCAAGCCCTGTTCCTGCACCAAACCCAGGGCCATTTCCTGTACCACCAGTTGTTCCACCACCACCAGGAAAACCTAATGAATTATCTACAGGGTCTGGTTTTACCTCTTCTATATTTGAACTCGTACTACTTGTACCTTGGCCACTAGGCACTACCACTGCTGATTCATCTTGTGTATCTACTTGTTCAGCTGATTCAGTTACAGTCTCCTCTACAATCTCTTCAGTTACCTCTTGACTTGCTGCACTTCCACCTTCTAATTCTCCTCCAAATTCTAATTCAATAATTTCTTCTTGAAGCGGAGGATCTGGCTCATCTAAACTCACTAACAAAAAGAAAAGCAACATTAACATCATAAAAATAAGTGCAGCATATAAAGCTTTTCTATTATCCTTTTCTTTCAACGATCTTATAAATTCCATAATTTGCCCTCCTTAGTTTTAATGATTATTTTATCTTACTACTTTTTATATGTTAAAACTGGTTTCCAATCTTTTTGCTTAGCTGTACTAATTAAATTGAATATTGATTCATAAGACGCTTTCTTATCACCACTTATTTTCAAAGAGGGAATAGTTTGTTCAGCTATTTTACTAGCCAAAATTGGTACTATTTCTTCTAAAGAATAAATCTTAGTCATGTTATCATCTAAAAAGTACTCACTCTGAGCATTTACCCCCACTTCAACCAGAGCATCTTTTTGAGTCGTTGGTAAACTTTTACCTGTTGGTAAATCAACCGGTAATGCATGTTTAGCCATTGTACTCATAATGATAAAAAATATCAACATCAAGAATACTAAATCCGTCATAGATGACATTCCATCATCAGAATCTGCTCCGTTTTTTCTGCTTCTGTTTAAATTCATATTGAATACTAATTAAATGTTACTACAATTACTTTCCTGGTTCGTTCAATAAATCTAAAAACTCGATTGAAGCACCTTCCATTTCATGAATTACTTCTGATACTTTAGTATCCAGATAATTGTATGCTACTTTAGCCATAATTCCAACAACTAAACCTGCAATAGTCGTCATCATTGCTTCCATAATACCACCAGAAATAGTAGATAATTCAACAGACGTTTCAAACTTCATAGCATGAAACACTCTTACCATTCCTAAGGTAGTCCCTAAAAAACCGATCATTGGAGCAATACCAGACGCAGTTCTTAAAAAACTCAACCTTTTTTCCAATTGATAGATTTCTTGATTACCGACATTCTCAATAGAAGACATTATATCTTGTTGATCTTTACCTATCCTTGATATTCCTTTTGCTACCATTCTAGCCGCTGGATTATCAGTTTGATTACATAAATCAATAGCAGCATCTAATTTCCCTGCTAACAAATATTCCTTAACTCTTGGCATAAAATCTTTTTCATCTTTAGCAGATTTGTTAATAGCCAAAAATCTTTGAACAAAAATAAACACAGTCATAATTGATAGTGCAAATAAGGCTATCATAACTAACAGATTAGAAATACTAATCTCTCCGGTTTGTGAATCCCTACCTATGATTAAATCCCAAACACTAACTTCTTTAGTTAATTCAGTCAAACCATTTGCTGTAGAGTCAGCAGCCATTGAAACTGCTTCTTGTAGTAATAGTAATGCACTCATAATTTTATTTTTTGCCTCCTAAAAAATGTAAGGAGTTGTTTGTTTAACGTATTGTTTATCTTTTTGTTACACTACCGCCATATCGGCAAAACCAAAGTAGTAAACGGCAGCACCTGCTAAAAAACCAACTAACGCTAACCATGCAATATTTTTTAAATACCAAAAGAAAGATATTTTTTCCATTCCCATTGCAACCACACCAGCCGCAGAACCTATAATCAACATAGAACCACCAGTTCCAGCAGAATAAGCAATAAAATGCCAGATTGAATTATCTGTTCCAACCACATTAACATCATACATACCCATACTTGCCGCTACTAACGGTACATTATCAATAACTGCAGAACCAGCACCTAATAACATGATAAATACATTCGAATCCATTGACGCTTGAACGTCTTGACCAAAGCTAAAAATCAACCCTAAAGATTCCAAAGCAGCTACTGTCATTAATATCCCTAAAAAGAATAAGATTGAAGGCATTTCGATTTTCGCTAAAGCCTTAAAAGTAGGACTATGATGTCCATGAGCACTTGAATCACTATTTGCTTTATCTAACTGAGTTAAAGAAAACTGTCTATGACTAATGATTTCAGCTACCATTGATACAATCCCTAATGACAACATCATCCCTAAATATGGAGGCAAATGTGTTACTGTTTTAAAGATAGGAACAAATACAATCATTCCTAATCCTAAAAATAACATTAATGCCCCTTTTGAATTAGTTCCCCCTTCGTCAGTTGGAGATTTGAACGTCCCTTTAAACGCAGGTAAAAAACTAGCGATAAACGTAGGTATAACCATACATACTAAAGAAGGTACAATTAACAATTTCACTAACATTCCTGCTGTTACTTTTTCACCCATCCATAACATTGTAGTTGTCACATCACCAATTGGAGACCAAGCACCACCCGCATTGGCTGCTATAATAATCATACCAGCATACCACACTCTTTCCTTACTGTCAGCCAATAATTTTCTTAGAATTGTTATTAAAACAATAGTTGCCGTTAAATTATCAATAATTGCAGATAACACAAATGCTAAAATTGCTACAATCCAAAGTAAAGTACTTTTTTTATTAGATTTAATGTATCCTTTAATAGTCGTAAACCCTTCAAAATGATCAATAATTTCAACAATTGTCATTGCTCCAATTAAGAACATTAAGATCTCACATGTCTTACCAAAATGATGTAATAAAGTTCCTTCCATTAAATGCATTCTTCCTTCATGATCTAGACTCGTAAAATGCTCATTCATTAAAGCACTTTCGTGTGAATCAAACCAATTCGTAAATCCATCAATCCCAAAAGACACTAACGCCCAAGCAATTGACATCATTAATAAAGCTGGAATTAATTTATCAACTTTTAATGCATGTTCTGCTGTAATCCCAACATATCCAAGGATAAATACAATTACAATTAATACTTCTATACTCATTTTATTTAGATTTTAATTTTTACTACTTATTTTACTAACTTGTTTAAAGCGATTTCGAAGGCTGTTTTAGCAATATTCGTTTTAGTTGGGTTCTTAGCGTGAGCTGCAACCATTGCTTCTCTAATTATATTAGATGTATCTAAAAATATTCCTTTATCAGTTAATTCTTTAATGTCATTACTCATTAAGTAAGCAAACACTCTTGCCATACCACAATTAGAAATAAAATCAGGAATTACAGCAATATTACTATCTGTAAAGTCAGCAATTGGTCCAAAGAAAATTTCTTTATCTGCAAATGGAACATTCGCTCCTGCAGAAACAACCTCTAATCCAGATTTTATCATTCTGTCTATTTGATTTTTCGTAACCAATCTTGAAGCCGCACATGGTAAAAATACGTCAGATTTAATATCCCATATCTTTTCATTCACTTCATCAAATGACATCATATTTGGTACATTTAATTCGTTACCATTTTTATTTAAGAATAAATCAGTAATCTCTTCAAAAGAAAATCCATTTTCATTGATTACTCCACCAACTCTATCAATAATCCCAACAACTTTAGCTCCATATTGAGCTAAATAGAATGCTGCAGCTGAACCAACGTTCCCCCAGCCTTGTATTACCACTTTCTTATCTTTAACATCACCACCCCAAATTGAATAATAATGCATAACTGACTGAGCAACACCATAACCAGTGATCATATCAGCAACAACATATTTTCTATTTACATCAGGAGTAAGATCAGTATCTTCAATTACTTTTAATACCCCTTGTCTTAATTGACCAATTCTATTAATTTTTTGAGATTCTCTTGGTTGAAAGTGTCCATTAAACACACCTTCTTGTGGGTGCCAAACACCACAATCTTCGGTCATTGGAATAACTTCATGAATTTCATCCACATTTAAATCACCACCAGTTCCGTAGTAATGCTTAAGCAATGGAGTAACCGCAGCATACCATCTTCTTAAAACACCTTCTTTACGTGGGTCTTTTGGGTCAAAATTAATTCCAGATTTAGCTCCTCCAATTTGAGGGCCTGCTACTGTAAACTTAACTTCCATTGTTTTTGCTAGAGATTCAACTTCACGTTTATCCAACCCTACTCTCATTCTTGTTCCACCACCGGCAGCACCGCCTCTTAAAGAGTTAATTACAACCCAACCAACAGCTTCAGTTTCTGGATCTTTCCATTCAAAAACTATTTCTGGTTGTTTATTCTCGAATTTTTCTAGTAAATTAATCATGTCTTTAAGTTTTAAACGCGCTAAATTAATAAGAATTTTTCACTTAGAAACAGATATATATCATATTCACCTATTATTGTTTAATAACAAAAAAATGTAACTCTTTATTTTTAATAATTATGGATAAGCTATCACCCCTGAAACAGAACTTTTAACTGCACCAGTTACTGACTTTAAAACATTTATTTGATTATCAATTCTAAGCACACCTAAGAAAGCGAAAATTAAAGCTTCTTTATAATCAATTATTTCATTTGAAGGAATAGTAATCGTTTTTGTCGTTTGACTTTTAATTAATTCAATTATAAATGTATTATAGACCCCACCACCAGTAATCAAGATTGAATCTCCATTAATAGAATTAATTATGTTCGATAATTGCTCTGCAATATGGTGAGAAAACGTGTGCAACTTATCCTCAATAGAATAGTTTTCATTCTTAATAATTGGCAAACAATTCCAATTAAACCATTCAATTCCTAAAGATTTAGGAAACGGCAATTGATAATATTCTAATTTATTTAATTCACTCAATAAATCATTTATTAACACACCACTTCTTGCTATTTCACCAGACGCATCATAATCAAAACCTAGCTGATTCGCTAAATAATTCAACCCCATATTGAAAGGACAGATATCAAAAGCTATTCTTTCATTATTTTTTTTGAATGAAATATTTGCAATCCCACCAAAATTTACACACGCATCATATTCAAAAAACAGTAACTCATCTCCAACTGGCACTAATGGTGCACCTTGACCTTGAAGAGAAACATCTTTTGACCGAAAATCATAAACCACTGGTAATTTAGTTTCGTTAGCAATTTCAAGTCCACTGCCGATTTGTAATGTAAATCCTTTTTCAGGTTGATGAAATATTGTATGACCATGACTAGCAATCCAATCAACATTTAGCATATTTGATTTTATGAATTGCTTAGTCAGCCCACCAAACAACTGCCCCAACTCTACATCAAACTGCAATAATTTTTCAGAAGACATTTTGGTTGCATTTTGAAATTTAATTTTCAATTTTTCAGAATAATTTATGGTTTCAGAATTCAATATTTCAAACTCCCATTTGTTATTGATTAACTGAAAATTTACTGCACATAAATCTAAACCATCTAAAGAAGTCCCAGACATTAATCCTATTATTGTTGTCTTTTTCATTTTAATTTCCCTTATAACTTTACTATGCACGCATACAAAAGACACGCTATCACTTACATCTGAAAAAAATCATAATAATCAGCTGTCACAAACCTACAAATTTTAAATAAAAATGTTACTTTTGTGTTCAAATAAACCGAAAATTATGGATTTTAAATTAACAGAGGAACAAATAGCTGTAAGAGATGCTGCAAGAGATTTTGCAAATAACGTGTTATTACCTGAAGTTAGAGAGAGAGATAAAGACGCAAGATTCCCAAAAGAAGAAGTTCGTCAATTAGGAGAGTTAGGTTTTTTAGGTATGATGACTGACCCACAATATGGTGGAGGCGGAATGGATTCGATATCTTATGTTTTAGCTATGGAGGAAATATCTAAAGTAGATGCTTCTGTATCTGTAATTATGTCGGTTTGTAATTCATTAGTAGCTTGGGGGCTTGAAAAGTACGGAAATGAATTTCAGAAAAATAAATTCCTAACACCAGTGGCTAGTGGTCAAATGACAGGTGCTTTTTGTTTATCAGAACCAGAAGCTGGATCTGATGCAACATCACAACAAACTACTGCTGAAGATAAAGGAGATCATTATTTATTAAACGGAACAAAAAACTGGATTACAAATGGTGGTACAGCAGGTGTTTATATTGTAATTGCTCAAACAGACAGAGAAAAAGGTCACAGAGGAATTAATGCTTTGATTGTGGAAGCAGGAATGGACGGTTTTATTGTTGGAGAAAAAGAAGATAAAATGGGAATCAGAGGTTCTGATACGCATACATTATTATTTAATGATGTGAAAATTCCAAAAGAAAACAGAATTGGTGAAGAAGGATTTGGATTCAAATTCGCTATGTCAACCTTAGGTGGTGGACGTATTGGTATTGCTTCTCAAGCCATGGGTATTGCATCTGGAGCTTTAGAATTAGCTATTGCTTATTCTAAAGAAAGAAAAACTTTTGGAAAAGAAATTTACAAGCACCAAGCGATTGCATTTAAATTAGCAGATATGGCAACGAAAGTTGAATCTGCAAGATTATTATGTTTAAAAGCAGCAACACTTAAAGATGCTGGAAAAGACTTTGCTATGGCAGCTTCAATGGCTAAATTATATTCATCTAAAATTGCACAAGAAGTAACTTCTGAAGCTGTTCAGATTCATGGTGGATATGGTTACGTTAGAGAGTACCACGTTGAGAGAATGATGAGAGATGCTAAAATCACTCAGATTTATGAAGGTACTTCTGAAATTCAAAAAATTGTTATTTCAAGAGACTTATTAAAATAAATCAAAAATTATAAATTTCGATTTTTAAAAGTCGTTTAATATATTGAAAAGAGGAAACATAAATGTTTCCTCTTTTTTGTTTACAAAAGGACATTATATCATAGTATTTCTCATTTGTGACGAATCTCACGAATTGTTTTACAATTAACTTATAAATTTGCACCACTAAACAAGAACCATGTTAGAATCAACTAAAGGCTCAAAATTTTATAGTATTGTTAAATACAAATGCCCAATTTGTCATGAAGGTCAATATTGGAAAGGGAAAAACCCTTATGATTTAAAAAACTTTCATATTGACAGAGAAATTTGTAGTGAATGTGGTCATAAGTATGAAATAGAAAATGGCTTTTACTATGGTGCAATGTATGTTAGTTATGGAATTTCAGTTGCCGTTGCCGTTGCCACTTTTATGGCGATATATGTTTTATTTCCAGAAACACCATATTACACTTATATCATAGCAGTCATTTTAAGTATATTTTTATTTATGCCTATTTCGTTTAGAACAAGTAGATTAATTTGGATGAACATGTTTTCATCTTATGGTAAAAAAGAAAATTTTAACAAGTAATGAGTAAATTTGGAGAAGTATTGAAGAGTAAACCTTTGGTTTTAGTTGATTTTCATGCCATTTGGTGTGGACCTTGTAAAATGTTAAGTCCAATTATAGCAAGAGTAGCTAAAAAAACAGGAGACCATGTTCGAATTATTAAGATTGACGTAGATAAGAACCAACCATTAGCTGGATCTTTAGGCGTAAGAGGTGTTCCAACCTTAATACTATATAAAGATGGTGAACAAGTATGGCGACAATCAGGAGTAGTTCAAGAAAGAGATTTACTGTCACTGTTAGAACAACATACTGATTAAATCAAAGAATAAATAATTTTCACAATTATATAGTGTACTTTTAAACTGTTAAATTAAGCTAATGGCAACAAGGAACATTGAAATAATAAAAGGATTAACCTTAAGAAGGATATGGAATATATTCTTACTGAAATCTTCTTTTTACATTTCAAGATTAATTAAACACCCAATCCATTGGGGAACACCAATTGCGATTTCAATTGAGCCAACTACAGCTTGCAATTTAAAATGTCCTGAGTGCCCAAGTGGATTAAGACAATTCACGAGACCAACAGGAAATTTAAAAGCAGATATCAACACTAAGATTCTCACTAATTTAGGTAAGAATTTACAATACATTAATTACTACTTTCAAGGAGAACCGTTTATCAATCCAAATTTTTTAGATTTTGTAAAACAAGCTCGAGCTAAAAACATATATGTGCTGACCTCAACAAATGCGCATTTTATTTCTAAAAAAACGGCACATTCAATTATTGATTCTGGTTTAAGTGAATTGATAATATCAATAGATGGAACTACGCAAGAAACCTATTCCAATTATAGAATTGAAGGTCAATTAACAGCCGTTTTAGATGGTTTAAAAAACATTTCAAAAGCAAAGTCTGACAGAAAAAGCAAATCCCCTATTGTAACATTACAATACCTTGTTACGAAACAAAACGAGCATCAAATTGATGAAATTAATGCCATTCAGAAAAAGTATAATACCGATAATTTGAATTTAAAAACAATTCAAGTTTACGACTATAAAAATGGAAACGAACTTCTCCCAACCAATGAAAAACATTCTCGTTATAAAAAATTGAAAGATGGTACTTTTGGATTAAAAAACAAGATGAGTAATCATTGTTGGCGATTATGGAGCACTTGTGTATTCACTTGGGATGGAAAAATTGTACCGTGTTGCTTTGACAAGGATGCTCAATACCAGATGGGAGAATTAAGTAAAACAGAATTTAAAACCATATGGAAGTCTGGCCTGTATTCTGACTTTAGAAAAAAGGTGTTAAAAAACCGTCAATCTATTGACATTTGCAGTAACTGTTCAGAAGGTAGCAAAATATGGATTTAATCGTTTTTGATTAATCTATTTTCAAAACGCCCTTTTTAATTAGAACATCAAAACTCAATTTTATAATTACAATTGAGAAAACTGTACTAATATCAGACGGTAAAACCTTGGCATAAGTTACAACACCTAATAAAATTAACACACTCGCAATTCCGTTAGAATAAAGATTTTTATATAAATAAGGTCTAACTGAGTAATTCATGAATCGCCTAGGTACATAAAACAGCATTTTATCCATTAAGTGATATGAAAAAAGAATTAAGGGCAATAAATACCACAATTCAGCTTTTAAAAAGGTCAGTAGTTCTTGATTTAAATCTTTCTTTACCCTAAAACTATAATGCATGTCAAAAAACGTATACAACACACCTGATAATCCAACAATAAGGATTACCGACAACACAATAGACATAGGAACTACCCAATTCAAGTTTTCATTAAATTGCTCTTTCACTTTCATTAAACGTCTGACATACATAACCTGCGAAGACAACCAATCCATTAGGTAGAAGACAACAATTATTAATAAAGACCAATCCCAAAAGAAATATCCTGCAATAGGAAAAATAACCTCCATTACACCTTGTTGAATTTTAGGATTTCTTAGCTGTAATTTCCAATCCATTTATTACTTACTAATAATATTCAAATTCTTTTTAGCTAACTTGAAGTCAGGATTGATATCAATTGCTTTTCTATAAGCTGATTTTGCTTTTTCAATTTCGCCATTACGCTCAAATGCCAAACCTAAATTATTATAGGCATAAATATGTAAACTGTCTACTTGAGTAGTGTAATCAAAAAAGTAAATAGCGCTATCTAACTCTTTTTCAAAAATCAACTTCATATACCCTTGATTATAATATGCTTCAGAATGTAAAGAGTCAATATCAGATACAGTTCTATAGCAATGTTTTGCTTCCGTAAACAATTGTTTATCCTGAAAGTATTTTCCTTTATTATACCAAGCTTCAGTACTATTAGGCTCAATTGCAATCGCTGTATTAAAATAATCTAATGCAATGTCATTTTGTAATCTATGATTTATTACCCCCATTTGAATGTAAGCTGAATAATAGCTTGGGTTTTGCTCTACAGCAGTTTGAAAAGAAGATAAAGCACGTTTAATACTTTCCTCTCTACCCGTTTCTTCATAATCTGATCTATAAATCATACCCTCTAAAAAATAAGCTTCACTTAGATGTGGATCTATTTCATATGCTTTTTGTAAATAACCTGTTGCCATTCCTGGATTATTAACTAACGCATATACTCTAGCCATACCTATATAAGCTTTTGTATTTGAAGAATCAAGAAACAATACTTTACCATAGTTCGTTAATGCATTCTCAATATCTAAAGTTGTTACTAAAAGATCTGCATATTTATTTAGATACACCGTATTGTTTGTATCCAATCTAACTGCAGACTTCATATCTATTAATGCATCTTTAATTCCACCGCGTCTTAAAAAATAATTAGCTCTATTAAACCAATATTTAGAATTACTTGAATTCGTTTTAATATTATTCGATAAAAATTGTAATGAATCCTGAACTACAACTACTTGTGTAGTATCTTCTATTACATTAGTGTTACCTGTATCAGTTTTTGGATCACAAGACCATAAACTTAACGCCAAAACACTTAATACAACAGCCGAATATCTCATAATCACTTTTTTATAAAATTAATAGAAAAAATTAAATTTTAACAAAGATAAATTTAATCTGTAATAATCATTGTTTCTACAGCACAAAACTAAAAAATGAACTATTAAATGATTTATATCATGAACAAAAATTAACTGAACACATAGATAATCAGAAAGAAGTCATTAACTTTAATGATACACGCAAAAAATTGTATTAAAAAAGATGAAACAACTATTTACCTTAATTTTTAGCCACTTATTATTTTCATTCAATGGAATTGCGCAACACACCTTTTCAATTGTTGCCATAGATTCCTTAACTGGTGAAATTGGAAGTGCAGGCGCAACATGTATATCTACAGAAGATGGCGCCATAGATATTAGTGACATAATTCTTGGAGTTGGCGCAATACATACACAAGCCTATTGGACAACAGTAAATCAAAATGCGGCTCACGCTAGAATGATTGCTGGAGATTCTCCATCAGAAATTATAACATGGCTTCAAGCTAACGACAATGAAGCGCAAGGTGGAATTGTTTCAGATAGACAATACGGTATAGTCGACCTAAACAATGGAAATCCTAGAACAGCTGCCTTTACAGGAAATAGTAATTGGGATGAAAAAGGACATAGAGTTGGTGCGAATTATTCAATACAAGGAAACATTCTTATATCACAAGATGTACTAAATGATATGGAAAATGCTTTATTAACCACAACAGGTGATTTATGCACCAAATTAATGGCTGTTATGCAAGCTGCTAAGCGCCCTGGAGCTGATTCAAGATGTTTAGAAGACAATATAAGTTCTGCTTCAGCATTCATAAGAGTTGCAAAACCAACTGACACCAATAGTAGCTACGGTAACTTATGGTTAGATATAAATGTGTGGACTGCTTCTGGAACTTTCACCGGTGATCCAATTGATGAGTTGCAACAGAAATTTGATGAGTTCAAACTATCTGCAGATTTACCTGTGAATAAATTAGATTTAATTTCTATTTTTCCAAACCCTATACATGATGTTTTAAATATTAATTTAAATAATTCTGGCGCTCAAAAGATAGTTGTTACTTCTTTAATTGGTGAAATAATTACGGAAGTAGAAGCCACTACAAATCAGCCAAAACTCGATTTTTCAAAATTTAACTCTGGTATTTACTTCTTAACTTTTTATGATAAAAACAATAAACTTGGTATTAAAAAAGTAGTACTTACCAAAAACTAACCTATTAGTTTTTATTTAAAAACAATTAACTAAAAAGAATACTTTGTTACTAATTTTAAACCACATGAAGAAACTTTTATTTTTAACACTTGCCATTGTCACTTTGAGTTTCATTTCTAGTACACCAACTGCAGATGAAATTATTAAAAAAGCGGAAGACCGATTAACCGGAAAAACGTCCTATTCTGAAGTAACTGTTACAACTATTCGTCCAAAATACACCAGAGAAATGACAATAAAAACATGGACCAAAGGAACTGATTATTCTGTTACACTCATATTAAGTCCTGCTATGGATGAAGGTACTGTTTTTTTAAAACGAAGAAATGAAATTTGGAACTATATTCCATCTATTGATAGACTTGTAAAGATGCCACCTTCAATGCTTTCACAATCTTGGATGGGAACCGATATAAAAAATGATGATTTATTAGAAAACTCTTCACTCATTGATGACTATAATAAAAAGATTGTTGCTACTGAAGAAATTGAAGGCTACTCATGCTATAAAATAGAATTGACACCAAAGGAAAACGTAAACTCTATTTGGGGACAAATCATTATGTGGATTTCAAAAGCAGATTATATGCAAATGCAAGTTCAATACTATGATGAAGACAACGAATTGATTAATACGTTTTATGGGAAATCAGTTAAACTAATGGGCGGTTTAAAGATACCTACTGAAAATATTATAGTTCCAGCTAATAAAAAAGGAAATAAAACTAAAATAGTAACCACCAAACGTCAACTCAATATTGAAGTGAATGATAATATTTTCACCACTCAATATATGAAAAGACTAAATTAATAACATGATGATTTTAAAACTCGCTTGGAAAAATATTTGGCGCAATAAAAGAAGAACCTTTATTACACTATCTGCCATTTCTTTTGCAGTTTTGTTTGCCGTAATGATGCGCTCTATACAACAAGGTATGGAAGAGCAAATGGTAAAAACCTCAATTGAAAATAACCTGGGCTACATTCAAATTCATACGAAAGGATACTGGGATGACAAACTACTTGAAAATGGTATGAACGTTCCTGATTTACCAATTCAACAAATAGAAAAATTGGACAACATAACGATTGTAGATCCAAAACTTGAAACTGGTATGATTACTAGTTTTGGATACCAATCTAGAGGTACATATATATTGAGCTATGACGTAGATAAAGATTCACCTAAACAAGTAAGAAAAAAACTTATAGAAGGGAAATTACCACGAGACGGAAAAAAAGAAGTGGTATTAGGCATAGACTTAGCCGACTATTTAGACGCCTCAATTGGAGATACTCTCGTGTTTTTAGGCTCTGGCTATCAAGGTTCAACTGCAGCAGGATTGTATGTGATTTCTGGGTTATTAGATTTTCATATTCCAGAGTTAAATAGATCAACTACTTATATGAGTTTATCATCATTACAAGAACTACTTGGTGCAGAGGGTTTAGTAACTTCTTTAATGATTGAACTTAACAAACCTTCCAAATTGGAAGAAACGGCAGACCGCATAAAATCGGTTGTCGGTTCAGATTATGAAGTTATGACTTGGGAAGAACTTACTCCAGACCTTAAACAAATGATACAGGCTTCTGGAGCAAAAGGTTACATCATGAATTTTATTCTTTACATGATTATCAGTTTCGTCATGTTTGGCACTGTATTAATGGCAACGCAAGAACGTAAATATGAAATGGGTGTTCTACAAGCCATTGGAATGAGAAGAAGAAGTTCAATGTTTCTTGTCTGTATTGAAAACATCATTATCAGTATAATGGGCGTAATAGTCGGCGTTGTTGCCGCAAGCCCAATTGCTTATTATTTTAATCATCACCCTTTGGAATTGCAAGGAGATTCAGCGAAAGCAATGTTAGAGATAGGAATCGACCCAATTATCCCCTTTAGTATCGACCCAATGATTGCTGCTAATCATGGATTGATTGTATTAGTTATTTCGTTAGTACTTGTGATTTATCCACTACTAGTTATTAAAAACTTAAACCCTGTTTCAGCAATGAAACTTTAAAACATTACGAATGAACACAATTATTAAAATAGCTTGGCGAAATGTTTGGCGAAATAAACTGAGAAGTGGAGTTGTCTTCACATCAGTAGTTCTAGGTATTTGGGCTGGTTTGTTTGTTTTAGCAATCAGTTATGGCATGTTAGAACAACAAAAAAGAGGAATGCTTGAATCTCAATTATCTCATATTCAAATTCACTCCAACAACTACTTAGAAGATGTGAAATTAAATCATCAATTTTCAGATTCACAACTTAACCAAATAGAGACAGTTTTATCTAAAAACAAAGACATAGTTAACTATAGTAAACGTTCAATTAGTGAAGGAACTGGAACTACAGCCCATGGCTTTTCGAACCTTAAAGTTATTGGTGTTACACCTGAAATTGAAAAACAAGTCACTAGTATTCATAGCCGATTAATTGAAGGTACATATTTTACAAAATATAAAAACCGACCCGTTATTATTGGAAGGCAATTAGCTGAAGAGTTACACCTTGAAATAGGAAAAACAATGAATATAAGCTTTCAAGATAAAGATCGTAATTTCATTCAAGCTGGATTTAAAGTTGAAGGTATATTCGGTACACCTTCTCAATCATTCGATAAATCAAATGTATTTATCAAAACAGAAGATTTTACGGAATTAATTGCAAGTCAAACCCCATATATCCATGAATATGCAATTAACTTAAATGAAGTAGAAAAATCAACTAAAATTGCTCGTTTAATAACAAAAAAAATCAAAGGTTCTACAGCTCAGAATTGGGCTATTATTGCACCCGAATTAAGCTTTATGAATGAAACATCAGAAGCCAGCCTAATGATAATACTTGTCATTATAGTCTTTGCTTTAACCTTTGGGATTGTAAATACTATGTTAATGGCCATTCTAGAAAGGAAAAGAGAATTAGGCATGATGTTATGCGTTGGCATGAACAAACAAAAAGTATTTTTAATGATCGTAATCGAGACTCTATTTTTAGCCATTGCCGCCGCGCCAATTGGCCTATTAATTTCATGGGGATCTATTACTTACTTTGGAAACGTAGGTATCGATTTAGACTCTGTTGGAGATGCACTTTATAAAGCTGGTCATGATAGTATGGTTTTCCCAGAAATCGAATCTAGTGCCTATATTAATATTACTGTGATGATTATTACAGCCTCTTTACTCGCGTCAATCATCCCAGCAAGAAAAGCATTAAAATATAACCCAGCAGAAGCTGTAAGAGCAGTTTAATACTTAAGTTATGAGCGTAATAAGAACAGAAAATTTAATAAAAACTTATACTCAAGGAGAGTATAAAATAAATGCTGTGAATGATGTTTCATTTGAAATTGAAAAAGGAGAATTTACAGTAATTTGTGGGCCTTCTGGATCAGGAAAAACAACTCTTTTAAATATAATGGGAGGTTTAGACAGCCCAACCAGTGGTAAGGTGTTTATTAATGACAATGAAATAACTGGCCTATCAGAAAACAAATTAATTGACTTTAGGTTGAAAAACATTGGTTTTGTATTTCAAGCTTACAATCTAATTCCTGTTTTAACAGCGAAAGAAAACGTAGGTTTTGTTATGTTAATGCAAGGTAAATCCAAAGCTGAGAGAAATAAAAGGACTGAAGAATTATTAAAGTCTGTAGGTTTAGAAAAAGAAATGAATAAAAAACCAGGGCAAATGTCTGGTGGGCAACAACAGCGAGTTGCAGTCGCAAGAGCATTGGCTTCAAGACCACAATTCATTTTAGCAGACGAACCAACTGCCAACTTAGATTCAGCTTCCACCAAAAACTTATTAGACATTATGGCTAAAATGAATGAAGAAGAAGGCATTACTTTCATCTTCTCAACCCATGATCAAAGGGTAATTGATAGAGCTAGAAGAATTCTTACATTTGAAGATGGTAAATTAATTTCTGATGAATCCATAAAGAAATGAAGTTAAACTTAATTCTAATATCAATATTTGTACTCTTAAGTAATCAAGGTTATTCTCAGGATAATCTACTAGATGAAAACACGGAAGAAAAAAAAAGTTATTGGAAAAAACATTTTAAGTTTAGCGGCTATGTAAAGTACATGAACACAAATAGCTTCACCACTTTAGATTCTATTTACACTGATAATCTATTTCATAACCGGTTAAACTTAAAATACACTCCAAATAATAACTGGAGCGTTATTATTGAAATGAGAAATAGACTATTTTATGGTGAATCAGTGAAGTATCAACCAACATTTTCGGACAACATTAATGCTGACAATGGTATTGTTGATTTATCATTTAATAGTATTGATGCTGGGTCTCTGATTTTAAACTCTACAATTGACAGAGCTTACGTTGAGTATAATAAAAACAAATGGAACATTAGGGTTGGCAGACAACGCATAAATTGGGGAATTAATTTGGCCTGGAATCCAAACGATTTATTTAATGCTTATAATTTTACAGATTTTGATTATTCTGAACGCCCAGGAACAGACGGGATTCGAATTCAGTATTACAACAAACCCATGTCAAAATTTGAATTAGCTTATAAACCAGGTGAAAATTTAGATCAAACTATACTATCGGCATTATACAAATTCAACAAAAAAAGTTACGACATTCAGGTTTTAGCCTCAAATTACAATTCGGATTTAGCTGCTGGATTTGGTTGGGCTGGTAATTTATGGAAAGTTGGTTTTAAAGGAGAGGCTACCTATTTTCAACCAAAACAATCTATCAACGATACAATTGGAGTGTTAGCCACGTCCATATCATTAGATTATACGTTTAAAAACGGCACTTACCTCAACGTTGCGGGACTATATAATGGATCGGCAAAAAATAATTCCATGCTAAATTTATTTAATTCGCCTACAGAAGTGTTATCGGCTAAGAACTTATTACCAAGTGAATATACAGCATTTGTACAAATATCAAAATCTTTTTCTCCAATTTTTGGAGGTGGGCTAAGTGTTATGTATTTACCAACTATTAATGGTGTTTTCATTAACCCTGCTTTAAATTATTCAATTGCTCAAAACTGGGATTTAGATGCCATTGGTCAATTGTTGTTTGCGAAAAGCTCTACAAAGTTCACGAATCTAAGCAATGCTATTTTTTTAAGAATTAGATGGAGTTTTTGATAACAAATCTAAAAGTCAGAATTAGAAACTACAAAATCATATTCATACTTTAGTGCGTCATTATTTTTCTGAATCTTTTCGACAGACATCTCCCAATTTGATTTAAGGTTCTCATCTTTCGTTAAAGTATCTGTACTATTGTATATATGAACAGTAGTAAACAATGTCGGATCTTCTAGCTCCTGCCCATTTGCCATTCCTTCCAAAAAGTAAATCATTCTTTCTTCACCTGATACTATTGTGTCTACTCTAGCTTCTGAATCAAAATGATTTATGGAATTAATAAATATAGTAGTAGAGGAATTATTTTTCACACTCCATATTTGTTGATCGCGTATTTTTTTACAGCCTAATAAAACTATAGAGCAAAAAATAAAAAGTACTTTGACTGAGTTTTTCATGATTTAAACATTTATAAAACTATACACGTAATTACATTAAAATACGTTGGAAACTGTATCACTTAAACTTCAAAGAGCTCATAGAGTTATTTGAAAATAAAAGATTTTTATTATGAGGCTTCTTTAAATTCAACTTTCCATTTTGCGCACGCCTTTTCAATGATTTTATATAACTTTTCATCACGATTAAAATCGTTCTCATTTATATTCATATAATAATCGAATCTCTCTTCATGAGCCTGTTCTTGCTTTTGAATAAAACCGTCCATATCATCCAAATAATTTTCGAAAGTACTTAGTGTTTCCATTAACCAAACATTATGATCAATGGCCTCTGGATAAATATTTTCAAGTGACTTATATTGTGTTAATAGAACATGATTAAAGTTTTTAAGAATAAGATCTGCACTCTCAATTTTACCATCCGATTCCAAGGCTACCAATTCACTTTTCGAATAATTAATAAATTTAGAGATACTCGTTACGCCATTCATTAACTCTTTAGATACCATTTCAATTGGTAAACTATCGATATATATCGAATTCATTGCTTTATTATTGGCTATTAAAGTAGAATCTATTACCTCAAGGTCGCTATTCAACTCATAGTCTTGATATTCAATATACATATTACGAATTCTAAATAAATAACTACTATATAACATGGTATCTATCAAAGGTTGTAAAAAAGTTGAATCCCTTGCAATTTTCCATTTACGTTCTTCATTCTTAAACACTTTTACTAAAGCAGATAAAGAATCAGTTAAATACTTAACCGTTTCAACATCTTTTTTAAATTCCGTTTTAGAACTTATATGACTTAATTTTTCAATTTTCCCTTCGATTGATTCAGATTTAGAAGTCAATTTTTCATTTCTCGACTCAATCTTATCAATCATCTTTTCTTGATTAGCCATTAATTTGGTTTGCATTTTCGCATAAATCTTAGCCTTCTTTTTATCTTCTTTATGCAACTTAACGTACGCCTTTTTAAAATAACTGTAATTCGATTTAGATTCTTTTTTTGCCAATTTAGTATATATTTTTGCAGTATCTACTAGGTGTAATAAGCTCGAATAATCATGTATTTTATATTTAGGAGGTGCCACTTTTTGAACCTTTTTACTTGTAATCACACTTAAATAGTTATAATAATTCAATGCTTTTACTTGACTATTACCATTACTATACTCATTTCCTTTTTCAGCATCCATAATCAATCGTTCTAAAAAGTCAAGATTTTCATAACTATTAATTTCAGAATCATAGTCAAAATTAGCTTTTCTAGACTCGCTAACTCTATTAACGATTGAATCGCGCCCTTGCGAGAATATATTAATACCAACTGTGTCATGTTTTAATTGCCACATTGGATTAAGTGGTAAATGCCTTAACAAAAAAGAATCTGCGGGTATTAAAAACCAATCCTTCTTTGGATCACTTACAAACCCTATTTTACCCGTAAAGACCTTTGCGTTATCTTTTTCCTTTTTCAAGTCCGATTTCGCTTTTATGTTTTTTTCAATACTTAATTCAATTTTTTTATTGATCTTTTTTTGCTCACTTGCTTTTGATTCTTTTTCTAATTTTAAATTTAACTTGTCAGACTTTTTTATGAATTTTTTTTCAAGTTTTTTATTTTTCTTGGCATACTTTTCTTCCTTATCTGTTTTAATATTCCCTAAATATCCGGAATCCCATGTAGGATCAGCCAAATACCAAGCCCCTTCCAACTTTACGGCTATCCAAGCATGAGTATCTGAAATAGGAACAACCATACTGTCTTTTAATGGCGTTTGTACATAACCATTTACAATAATAGATTCCACATTTATTTCCTTAAGCATAGCCTGCATCAAATTGCAATACTCTCCACAAATTGCTTTTTTGGTTGACAACACTTTATCAACCTCTGCGTTTTCCAATGGTTTGTCTGAATTAACTTTTGAATAATCATAGTCAATTGATGATGTAATCCATTCATAAATTCGCTCCACTTTTTCACCCTTAGTAGCCGTACCAACAATAATATGTGGAACCAATAACTTAACTGATTTAGCATCTTTTCTAGAAATTTTTTTTTCTTCTTGTGAAAAACTAACAATTGAACAAAGTAATAGAGATAATAATAAGATATTTTTCATAGGATATTTTTACGGTTAAATATACATATATTTATTTCAAAATTAGTAAAATGATAAGTAAGTACAATTATTTTTATCTTATACTAATTTGTTTTAGTTCCACAAAGTAACATACGTAAAGTATTATTATAAAGCGTTTCAGATAGTAATTAAGCGAGCTATTGATGATTAATAGATTATTTTCATCAATAGAGAAATTAGTTCAAGGTGGCATTTATTTTTCTAAGAACAAATACCTTACGTCCAGAGAATTTTATAAAACAGCATACCATTTTCTTTTAATAGAAAGTGATTCTGTTGGAATGAAAGGCTATTTGACTAATATTGGAAATACATTTTCTATCACCAAAGAATTAGATTCTTCACTTTACTATTATGAGTTAGGAGAAGTGTTGGGAAAAATGGTATTCTTCAAATTTCATTGGCTTATCAAAGCATTCTTTATTACTTAACGATAGTTGAATATTAACACTCATATTTTTGTATTCATTCTCTTTTTTTCTTATCAATTTTTCACGCATTTCGATAAGCTCAAATAACTTATCATATAAACTGTCTAAAGTACTTTCATATTCATTTATTTCCTCTAAGTCATTTTTGCATAAAATTTTGGAGTATTAATTTACCCTATCGTATTAAATTGACTAATACTTCTTGCGTTATTATCTATAGAGAGTATTGGTTTTTATTACTTTTAAAATAAATACGCTAGCCGAATGACTCAAAAAAATTAACATTTTTATAGTGAGTAAATTGCACCTCACTGTTATTAATAAGACATATTGTCGTAAATTTGCACAAATTTTAACAAACCGTAATCAAATGAACAAGGAAATAACCTTGTGACATTTACAATAACAAAACTAAATTATGCTAATAAAACTCTTGGCTATAAGTTTGACTACATTATTTTACCTTCAAGGTTTTGCTCAAAATAGTAGCGCTTATTTTAAGGTAATACCTCATATCGATAAAAACACACCAAAATGGGCTCAATTAATGTATTCAGACAACCCAAATGTGGATGAAGTGACCTATCATTATAACCAATATTTTAAAAGTCATAAAATTAAGAAAACGATTCATACCCAGAACTTTAAGTTTTGGATGCAAAAAATAGAAGATAATATTGGTTTAGAAGGTTTTATCGTTCGACCTAGTCTTGAGCAAGAAAAGTTAATAGAAACTCAATTAATAAAAGAAAGGGAGGCTAAATCACGCAGTCTAAGAACTTTTTCAAATGAGTGGTATCCAATGGGACCTTTCGAAACTTTTAAAATAGGCACGAATGAACCTATTTCTAAACATAAGAATATATATAGTATAGATCGCTCTTTAACCAATCCTGATTTATTGATTTGTGGAACGGCATCTGGAGGTGTTTATAAATCTGTAGATAAAGGGATGAATTGGTTTTTAATTACAAAAAATGAAGCTTTTTGCGGAAACAATTCAGCTGTAGAGATTCATCCTACTGATCCTAATAATTTTTTAGTGGCTTCAAATCATGGAGTATATCAAAGTTTAGATGGAGGGAATACTTGGTCTGAAAGATTGTTTACAAATGGTACTGGAGATGAATTTATATACTCTAACAGTAATACGGACTTAGTTTTTCATACCTCAGCAACAGGATTATATAAATCTATTGATGCAGGCCATACATGGGTTGAAATATTTAATGATTGGTGCTATGATGTAGATTTTCACCCTACAAATCCAAACATTGTATATCTTTTAAAGCAGAATGCTCCAGCAAAGCGTGATGAGTTGTTTAGAAGTGATGATGGAGGAAATACATGGGTCTTAAAAGATAATAATTATTATACGCCATCTGATATGATATCTGCAGCCACAGGAGGAGGTAAGATTGGTGTTACACCATCAGCACCTGATATGGTTTATGTTTGTTTAATAGGAGCTTCAAAAGCTGGCGATAATGGTTGGATTGGGGTCTATAAAAGTTCTGACAAAGGTGAAAATTGGGTAAACCCTTCCGGTCAAGACGGAAGTCCTTACAGTGAAATAAACAGTATAGAAAACTGGAATGTAGCAAGTTACGGGTCAGGATATCACCAAGGATATTATAATTTTGACTTTGAAGTTTCGGAGTCTAATCCTTTAAAATTATGGGTAGGTACCTTACGATTAGCTGAATCTACAGATGGTGGTCAAACCTTTATATCTATTGGTGCAACTAATTCAACGAGATTAGAACATATACATTCAGATATTCAGGCTATTGAAGTTTATGGAGATGAAATATGGCTCGCTACTGATGGAGGTGCCCATTATTCAAATGATGAATTAATGACGCATTCACCAAGAAATAGAGGGATTCAAGCTGCAACGTTTTGGGGCTTCAATACAGGTTGGAATCAAGACTCATTTACGGGAGGTAAATATCATAACGGAAATTCAGGCTGGATAGAATCATATACTTTAGGTAAAGCCTATAACTTAAGAGGAAATGAGGAAGCAACCGGTTATGTTCATCCTATTGAGGGAAATATCATGTATGCTGGTTATGGAAATATAACTGCTACTTTTGAAATACCTGAACAGATAGGCCAACCACTAAAACAACTTGAAAATCTTAATATCCGACCTAATGAACATCACTTTTCATCCGAAAGAAGTGGTTTATTTTTTGATCCTAGATATGCAAATCATATTTACACAGGTTCAGGTAATAAAATATTTAAATCTCTAGATGCAGGTCAAACTTTTCAAGAAATTTTTGCGTTTCCAGATGAAACAGGAAAGGTTTATGAAATAGAAATATCTAGAAGTAATCCTGATTTGATGTATTGCGTATATAGAGATAATGGTGTCGTTTGGAGTGGAGCTAGTTTATGGAAATCTGAAAATGGAGGGCATTATTGGGTACAATTACCCCAACCTACAACAGCTCAGCGCCGTTTTAGAATTAGTATAAATCCTGAAGATGAAAATGAAGTATGGGTTGCTGGGACTACAAGTGCAAATTGGGCTGCTCCAAAAGTTTTTTCTACTATGGATGGTGGAAATACTTGGACAAATAGAACAACTTCTTTATTGTCTACAGTACGCTGTACCGATATTCTATTTCAAGGAGGCACCGATAACACCGTGTATTTAACGACATCTAATCAAGTATACTATTGGGATGGGGCAAGTTGGCTAACATACTCAAACGGTTTACCGCTTATATCCAAGTCTATGCAAATTAATCCATTTTATAGAGATGCTGAACTCAGACTAGGAACCAAAGGTAGAGGTGTTTGGGGGGTTAAATTAGTAGATACGCTATTTCGTCCTATAGCACAACCAATTACTTATACTGATAAAGTGATGTGTGCAAGAGATACCGTGCAATTTGATTGTTATTCTATATTAAAACATGAAGGAGCAACTTGGTCTTGGACCTTTGATCCTGAACCGCAATATGTAAGTTCTTATTATACTCGAAATCCAAAAGTTGTTTTTGGAAATACAGGATCTTATGATGTAAGTCTTACGGTAACAGATGCTCAGGGTAATACAGACACCAAAAGTATTGATAACATGGTGACTATGGAGCGCCCATGTTTGCCAGATGGCTTTCCTGGCTACGCTTTAGAATGTTTACCTAACCAAAATTCTTATGCATTAGTCGATGATATTGATAATCTTTCGAATAAAAACACCTTAACCTTTAGTGCTTGGATATTTCCTAAAGCAAATCAAAATATCTATTCTAGTTTAATTGCAGACGAAAATAATAAGTCTTTATTTGGTTTTAAAGGAGGAGGACTTTTAACTTACGTTTGGAATAATCAAAATTGGAATTGGAATGGTGGACCAACTGTAGAATTGAATAAATGGTCTCACGTGGCTTTGGTAGTAGAGCCAAATAAAGCGACGATTTATGTCAATGGTGTTCCAACCGTAAATCATATAACTCATGAACCATTGATATTTGAAACGATGAGAATTGGAAATTTTGAAAATTGGAATATTCGTAACTTCGATGGTTTAATTGATGAACTGTGTATTTGGGATAAAGCCCTAAGTCAGGAAGAAATTCGAGAATTGAGACATCTCACACGTACAGGAGTAAATCCATTTACAGATGGAATGATTTCATATTATCAATTTAACGAAAATAACACAATATATGGAGAAGATAAAGTAGGCTTCAATCATATTGAATATGTCAATGCAGGAACTGTGATTTCTACTGCGCCTGTTGGTCATGGTACTAGTGACCGTATTTTTGCGGATACTAATTCGGACTTTAATTGCACAAGTACAGAAACAACACTTTCTTTTACAAATGAGAATCCTAATGGAGAGCTTGTCATTACAAGATTAGATAATTTACCAAATAGTTCACCAGACAGTTTACTTACTGACGATTTCTCGGTGCCTCATTATTGGATTGTTAACAACTATGGCATTACCGATACGGTTAATATTGATAGTCTTATTTTAAGACCTTCAAGTGATGTTGTTAATTATATTTCTGATGCTAAATTGTATTCTCGTTCTGAAAATGAACATATAAACAATTGGATAGAACATTGCTCTGATTCAAGTGTTGTAATTTCAGAATATGCATTTGGAGCAACGTGTGATTTACCGTCTCATGGGCAGTTTTTCATACAAGGACTGTCCCATGAAACTTTAAATATTGATGGTATTGATACAGATATCAATATTGAAGACCTAAATGTATATCCAAACCCTATAAATGATAAACTAAATATTCAATACAGTAATCCTATGGACCAATTAATATTATATTCTTTACTAGGGCAAAAGATTTATAATGTGCGTCCAAACGAAGATAAATTTGAATTGAATACTTCGACCTTAGAATCAGGCACCTATCTATTAAAAATTGTTTCCGGAGACAAAAGTAAGATTGTTAAAGTGATAAAGTCTTTATTATAGTACTGTAAAGTAATATAATCGTATAATTTTGAAACTCTAATATATTCTATTGGAGTTTCTTATTTTAAAAGAAAAGTAACATTATTTAAATAAATGAGATTTATCTTGTAAACCTTTTGGGAGCTATAATTGTATTTTAATATTTTCATCCTCTATACTTGGTCTGTTTATTGGTAGCTAATATTGTTCTAAAATCTGCAAAGTTATTGAACAACAAATAATAGTTTGTTTGAGACTGCCTCAGATACGATACAAAAGAAAAAAGGAGGGAGGGGGGTGAGAATATTAGTACTAAAGAAGTTATTATTCTGCATTTGTTACGGAATCTTTTGAAATTACACTACTCCGTATTTTTTAAGACAACAAATTAAATCTTAACTTTAGCTGTAATTATGAAAACAAGTGAAGAAAATATTAGTGAGTCTGTAACATTATACAACCAAGAAAGAAGGCATATCTAAATTGTGAAAATACCTCCAGATTAAATATATTAAAAAAAGCATTAGCATCTTAATATATTAATATTAGCCTTATTATTTTCTAACAATGAAGAGTACCATAACCAAATGACTACAGGCCATTTACCTTGTAATTTGTTTTTTGTATCCTAAATTACTACTTCGCCTCACATTATCTTAAAACAAATGAGGTGTCATGGGACATTCTTGATAATACTTGGTTATGAGGTTATAAATTAGCTGGCCAAAAGCAGGCAAGTGCTACCTTAAAAAAACAACCACTAAGTATTGCATTAATTCGACAAATACACCAATTTTAACGACAGAAAATACGATATGCAATCTTTATGAAAAAAATTGTTACCTTTAATAAAATCATTTAAATTTGTTTTTAAATAAGATTAGTGATAAATTGAAGAAAACATTGAACACTTAAATGAAAAATATAACCATACTTATATTAAAACTCTGTCTTTTCGTCTCTATTAGTCAGTGTTTTAATTCGGTGGCTAATGACTCAAAAACTTTTTTCAGCGCGCCTGAAAAATCTTACACCTTATTGAAGGTAAAAACTTACTATTTGGGAGAATTTAAAAATCCAATCATAGCTGATAGCGCTGCACAAATTAATTCCAAATACCTAAAACAAACAAATCAATATAAGTACTTAATGAACGAGATAACTCGTGTACAGCTACTTACATATGGTAATGAATTGAAGGAGGCTCTGACTATTTTGAGTGAGATAAAGGATAACCCTGTATTATTGAATAACAATCGACTACTTGGTTACTATTACAACGTTCAAGGTGGCATTTATTTTTCTATGAACAAATACCTTGAGTCTAGAGAATTTTATAAAACAGCATACCATTTTCTTTTAATAGACAATGATTCTGTTGGAATGAAAGGTAATTTGATTAATATTGGAAATACATTTTCTATCACCAAAGAATTAGATTCTTCACTTTACTATTATGAGTTAGGTGAAGTGTTGGAAAAAAATGGGATTCTTGAATTTAAAGAAGCTTTGTTGAGTAACTTAGCACTCACACTCCAAGATATAGGGCGGTTAAATGAAGCTATTTTAGTGTACGAAAAGTTGTTTAACTGGGGTAAACTCACTAATAATGTATACGTTACTGCAGTAAGTTCAGGTAACCTTGGTAGTGCCTATTTAAGTAAGAAAAGGTATGAAGATGTAATTCATATACTGGAGTATGGACTCAGTGTTCTAAATAAAAATTCAATTCGCGAAAATCACATGTTTCGTTATTATTACGTACTTAGCTTAGCACATAAAGCCTTAGGCAACTTCAATCAAGCCTATGAAATGTTATCTATCTCAGACAGTCTTTTCAAAGCACAACAGGAGCTTAACTTAGATGAGTATGTGAGTGACCTAAAGCTTCAACACAAAGTTGAACTATTTGATAAGGAAACGATTATCCAAGAAGAAAAACTAAGAACAGAACGCGAACAAAGTCAGAATTTAATAATATTTTTAATACTTAGTTCTGTAGTCATTATATTAATATTAGTATTGTACTCTTTGAAAAGGCGTAAAAATGTAATGCTAGTCAAGAAAAACTTGGAGTTGACCCAAATTTTAAAAGCTAAAATTGAACAAAAATCAGGTTCAAAAGTAAAATCAAAAAGACCAGATGTCTCAAATGAAATAATTGAGAAATTTGAAAGTTTGTTTACTGAAAAGCAAGTTTTTAAGGATCAAACATTATCGTTAGAAAAATTAGCCAAAATGGTAAAAACTAACCGCTCTTATTTATCAAATCAAATCAATGACTATTATGGGGTCCCCTTTCGTTCGATTGTCAACAAATATAGGATTGACGAAGCGAGAATCATGTTAATCAGTGAAGAATATGCACATTATAGTATTGAAGGAGTAGCCTTGACTGTTGGTTATCGTAATATATCGACCTTCATCACAGCCTTTAAAAAGGAAACAGGAATTACCCCATCTATTTTCAGAAATCAATCCTTGTTAGAATTAGCGAATGCATAATTCTCCACACATCATCCCCTATAAATATTTTCATAAGTAAGTACTACCATACGTAGCACAAAAGTAAACTCCGTCATTAGTCAATCTAAAGCGAGGGTAATGGAAGTGAATAATTGAAAACAACACCACACCTACCACAAACACCTTATTTACTGCGACTTAAACCTCACTTTATAGTTTTAATTTTATCAAAACATAAGTATTTGAAACTGAATTAGAGAATCATTTCTCTAATTTTGATGCATATTTTAAAAACCTATTTTTTTGTTCACAAACAGTAGATAAAATCCGTTCTATCCACGACTATAAATACAGATATTTTATGAAAATAATCAAAATGACACTAAACATGAAGGATCGAATAAACTCGTCAATTCTTGTGAAAAAGATAATTGCTATTACACTTTTTACGTTTCTTTCACTTTCTGTATCCGCACAAATTGAGTTCAATATTTGCATTCCCACATCTTGGGTCGGTGGAGGCTCAGCCGAATTAACGATCGAGAATAACTCAGGAAACATAATTCCGGCAGGAAGTGTATTAGAACTTAACTGGCCGGGAATTCTTACAATTAACCCTTGGGGTGGATTTACAGTTAGTGGTTCAAACCCTTTTTTATTAACGATAACAAACGCACTACAACCTGGACCCAATGGTCCGTTAAATTTTGGATTTACAAGCTCTGGTGGATATTTTGCCCCATCAACAGGTGTTTTCAACGGGACTATTGTTCAAGCTGTTTCACCTCCTTGTTTCGTACCACCATCCTATAGTAATTTTGATTGTGAAGTATCATTGAGTACACCTTGTTTTATTGAAACTGAAACAGAAGGTAATTCAGGCGAAATTCAAATTGGTCAAGGAACCGTTCATACTTGGAATTCAATTTTGGATGTTTACATTCCCGAAAACAGAAAATCTTGGGCTATCGCAATGGCTGTTGGACATACTATGTTTACCAATTTAATGGGGTCTGATCTCATATCGATTAACGAATACTTTGCCACCGCTATTCAGGAAACCAATTGTGGCTGTGATGGAGGAATTACCGACCCAGCATGGGTGACTAATACTTATCCAAACCTAGAGGCAACAACTCCAGTCTATTGTTTTGACTATACACATGGTGTTGCGGTTGGTTTTTTTCAAGAAGAATATGGTACAGGATGGCTTGAATTGAATCAGGATTTACCTTGTTTCATCCCATCCTTTGATTTTGACACCGTTATAGTTGGTAAAAATTTTGAAGCCCAAATGATTGGAAAAGTGTACCATGATTATAATAACATGATGTTTTTACAATATGTAAAATGTTTTGATGTAGTTGAGTTCATGGAGAATTGTGTAGATCCGTATGGACCTGAAAAAATGGTTGCTGCAATCTACAACCGTGGTATGAATGCCGGCTTCATTGAGAACATATTGGTCACCAACAGAATAGCTGCCATGTCTTCTCCTGATTTATTGAATTACATCCCAGGATTAGGACAGCAATATGCAGAACAGATCAGTAGGGTTACGGCAGTATTGGATAACAATTTGGGGGATGTCAGTGCATTAGGAGTTGCCACTTATAGCGTACCATGGGTTGGCTCACATAATCATTTGAATTATTATGATGAATTGATAACGTGGAATGATATTGATTATTACCTGAATCAACTCGAAACAATGTATGCTGGGGTTGGGGTCAATATGCTAGCTATAATTAATACTATACACAGTACATTTAATGGAATTAATGGTGGAAATCCCATTTCATTCCGTTACCAATTCGGAGAAGTAGTGGATGCTATAGTGATGGCATTACCTGCATTTGAACCCATGGTGGGACTTGGAGCAGTATATGGTAGTTCAGGAGGAAATGCCTGTTCATTTCCTACTGCCAATATGGAAGAGTCTATGACAATTTGCGAAGGAGAATCAGCAGATTTACAGGTTTTTTTAACAGGAACTGCACCTTGGTCATTTTCTTATGAGCATGACGGTGTCATTACAGATCTTAATAACATTAGTGCCACCCCATACACTTTAACTGTAAGTGACAGTGGTTTGTATTATTTAACCAGCGTCTCTGATGCTACAGGAACAGATGGCCATGTAATTTGTGATTCTGTTGTTGTTACTTATGTAGGTAGCGCTACAGCTAGTATGGAAATGACTTTGGGGCAAGGTTGTACACCTGACTCAATTCATGTGGTACTTGAAGGAGACGGGCCTTGGAACATTTCCTATATGGATCCTTTTATGAATATAACCCAAATTGATTCAATTTTGACATCTCCATATTACTTAACGGGACCAATAACTATTGGCGAATATATTTTACTGACAGTTGCACAAGGTAACTGCGACGTGGAGGTTAATGATACTATATCTAACATTACAAATAATTTCATAATAGACTTAGGAAATGACACAACCCTTTGTAGCTCTACCTCTTATTTGTTAGACGCTCAAAACTCTGGTTCAACTTATGTGTGGAGTGATGGTTCAACCAATCAAACATTTACGACAACATCCTCTGGTGAATATTGGGTTGAAGTGGATAGTGCCGGTTGTATATCAACGGATACTATTAATATAATAATTGTCGATCCAGTAATCAACTTAGGTAATGATACAATTCTTTGTAGTTCTAATTTGTTGATATTAGACGCTCTTAATTCAGGGTCGACCTATTTATGGCAGGATGGGTCTAATAATCAAACCTTAACAATTACAGGTACTGGTCAATATTGGGTTGAAATTAATAATGAAGGCTGTCTAATTTCCGACACCATAGATATAACAATTTTAAACCCAATGCTAAACTTAGGAAATGATACAATACTTTGTAGCTCTGACTCCATTCTATTAGATGCTCAAAACTTTGGTTCAACTTATCAGTGGAATGATGGTTCAACCAATCAAACATTTACGACAACATCCTCTGGTGAATATTGGGTTGAAGTGGATAGTGCCGGTTGTATATCAACGGATACTATTAATATAATAATTGTCGATCCAGTAATCAACTTAGGAAATGATACAATTATTTGTAGTTCCAATTTATTGATATTAGATGCTCTTAATTCAGGGTCGACCTATTTATGGCAGGATGGTTCTAATAATCAAACCTTAACAATTACAGGTACTGGTCAATATTGGGTTGAAATTAATAATGAAGGCTGTCTAATTTCCGACACCATAGATATAACAATTTTAAATCCAATGCTAAACTTAGGAAGTGATACAATCCTTTGTAGTTCCGACTCCATTCTATTAGATGCTCAAAACTTTGGTTCAACTTATGAGTGGAATGATGGTTCGACCAACCAAACATTTACAACAATGTCCTCTGGTGAATATTGGGTTGAAGTGGATAGCGCCGGTTGTATATCAACGGATACTATTACTGTCACAATTATCGAATTATCAGTTGATTTAGGAAGTGATACCACCTTTTGTAGCCCTACTACTTTCATTCTAGATGCTCAAAATATCGGAGTAAACTATTTATGGCAGGATGGTTCTACAGAACAAACTACGGTCATAAATGAAGAAGGAACGTTTTGGGTGGAGGTTTCTCTACACGAGTGTTATGCAAATGACACAATCGTTATTTTATTTGATGAAATATTTGCAAATTTGGGCAATGATACAACGCTATGCGAAGCAAATTTTACGGTTTCTGCTCAAAATGCCGGATCGGACTATTTATGGCAAGATGGAGGTACTGAGCAAGATTATTTAATTACAAATATTGGTCTATACTCGGTAGAAATTACAAATGAACATGGATGTATTGCTACCGACTCTATACTCGTTTCTGAAGGAACAATAGACTTGAATTTAGGCCCCGATACTGTAAATTGTTTTGCTACTAACATTAGTTTGGATGCTCAAAATTTTGGAAGTTTATACGCTTGGTCTGATGGAAGTACTGCTCAATTATTGGACGTTTCTACGTCTGGAACATATTATGTAGATGTTACTTTGGGACTATGTACAGCAACTGATACCGTTGAAGTTATTATAGAGACTCCAGAAGCTTTATTCTCCGCTAATAACTCATTTGGTTGTACTGCACAGGAGGTCAGCTTTTTAGATTTAACAAATCAAGATTTAGTAATAACTGGTTGGAATTGGGATTTTGGAGACGGATCAACTTCAATAGTTCAAAACCCATTTCATACTTACTATTCAAGCAATGAATACACTGTAAACTTAGAAATCACGACTATGAATGATTGCGTGGCAGACACCTCTCTGACTGTTATAATTGATATTTATGCAGCACCAGAAGCTAATTTTATATTTTCACCCAATGATGTGTTTACATTGACACCTGTTGAATTCCAAGACCTTTCAATTAACACTGAAACCTGGAACTGGAATTTTGGGGATGGCGTTACGACAACGGATCAAAATCCAACTCATATTTTTGAACACACTGGAACCTATGGTATTACTTTGACTGTTACAAATCATGATTGCATTGATTCAATTCAAACTTCAATAACTGTTTTTGAAGACTTATTATTTTTTGTTCCGAATGCATTTACACCTGATAATGATCAGTTAAATCAGATGTTTCAGCCAATTTTCACGTCTGGATTCGACCCTACCGATTATCATTTAATGATTTTTAACCGTTGGGGAGAAATAATCTTTGAATCTTATAATACTGAAATAGGATGGAATGGCACTTTGAATTCTCAAAATCAGGTATTGGATGGCGTATATATCTGGAAAATAGTCTTTGGAGACATTAATTCAGATAAAAAACATACTCATCAGGGTATAGTAACACTATTAAAATAATGTATCCACTAAGTCGTCTACCTGTTAATTAAAACAATCAAAGCACTTTCAAACTCTTTATTTTGAAAGTGCTTATAACAAAATTTATCTAAATAGTTTTGAAAATAGCTACATCAAAACAGTGGTGTACTGCTTTTTAAACGTCTTAGAATTTATTATCACTTTACAACCCAACGGAAGTAGGTCATCAAAATCATCCTGTTACTAATTGAATAAACCATGTACTACAATTACACAAGGTATCCTGTCAAATGATTTATAACCATTCGTATTTAAATTCATTTAATCTCAGTATTAATTGTACTTAATTCTAAATCAACTACAACATTTACTATTAGCTATTTTCATGTTTTATATTTCTTACCACTTTATTTTTAAAAAAGGAATTTTGGTGCATGAAATCATTACTAAAAGGTTTACATCTCATTGTTCCCATTTCCTCTTTTAACAGGCTCTCTTGCTCAGTAAATCCATTGCTGTCATATAATATGATTTACCTCTCTTTATCAAGTTCTAGTACACGTCTAACGACCTACCTCTTTCATGTAAAACACTAAACTATATATCATTACTTAAACTGGCGCTAATACTTCCCTCCAGTTTACTTCTCATTACTATGTAGAAATAGTTTATTTGTTGTTATCATTAAGGCATATAAAAATATTGTCATACCTACCCATATTAAACATATTATTCGCTCCACTTAAATTAGTTAAGATCTATTGGAAAACTTACCAATTATCATATCAAATAATGATTCGAATTGTTTTAACTATTTTCATAAAAGGAGCGGCTGAAAATTAATAATTCAAATCAAATTCGGGATTGACTACTCTCACCAGTGGTTAGTAAAATGGAGTTAAAAAATAGATAGTTTCTGTTATTAACCTTAATTTTAATATGGAACAATTGAGACACAACACACGTTACACTATACAAAAACTCTTATGATTTTATAAAATCAGAATTCAAGTCTTTGATAAATGGGTATTTAATTCTAACATTTGTAAAAAAAAACCAACAAAAAAATAAATCATGAAAACCAGAACAAAACAAAAAATGTTTCTACTAATCTTTTCCTTATTCATAGGATATATAGGTAGAACTCAAAACAACTGTAAAGAAGTAGTAGGTTATTATCCAAATTGGCAATGGTACGACCGCTCTAAATTAGTAAATCCCCAAACTATTGATTATTCAAAATATTCAATACTTAATTATTGTTTCTTTGCGCCACAACCAGACGGTAGTATAAATTCAACTGATGCTTGGGCAGATGAAAATTTATTATTAGGACAACCAGACTGGGCAAACGGAGGATATATTCCAAATACTTCAATTGTAGATAACGCGCATAACAACAGTGTTAAAGTACTTCCTTCAATTGGAGGATGGACCTTATCAGGTAATTTCCCTTCGATTGCTGCTGACCCAGTCAAGAGAGCTAACTTTGCACAAGCGTGTGTAACTTTAATTCAAACTTACAATTTTGATGGAATTGATATTGATTGGGAATATCCTGGATATCTACCACATGGTGGAACGGCGGCAGATATTATCAATTATACGCTTTTATTACAAGAAATTAGAACAGAAATTGATGCTTACGGAGTGACTGTAGGAAAAACTATGATTCTGACAGCAGCGGTAGGTGCAGCTGAAGATAAAATGGATGATGTAAACTGGACAGACGTTAGTCAGCTTCTTGATATCATTAATTTAATGTCATATGATTTTTTTGGGAGTTGGGATTCAGTTACAAATCATAACTCACCGTTATATGCTCCGGCACAAGGTGATCCAACATTTAATCTTGACCATGCAGTAGATAAGTTAATTAACTTCTACAATGTGGATCCGAATAAAATAACATTGGGAGTTGGTTTTTATGGTAGATCAATGAAAACGGCTGGACCATCTGGTTTACATGTACCAACAACAGGTGCAGTGGATGATGCTACTTTTTCGGCAGATGAAGGTTCACCGTTATATTACAACGTACTTTTACAAATGAATCAGTTTACAGTGAACTGGGATAATACTGCTGAAGTTCCTTACCTTACTGATAATAATGGTATAAATACATTTGTATCGTATGATGATGAGCAATCTATCGGATTAAAGGCACAATATATTATTGATAAGGGATTAAGAGGTGCGATAATCTGGGAAATTACAGGAGATTATATTGAAACTTCTCCTGGTTCAGGAATAATTTCTGGTACGCCTCTAGCTGATACGCTAAACAATGTTTTTTGTAACAATATGAACGGGTCTTTACCGAATGTTACCATTCAAGGAAACATTACAATATGTGAGGGAGAGGAAGTAGAGTTAACAGCTAACGGTGCCGATACTTACCTTTGGGGAACAGGTGAAACTACAGAATCAATTCTTGTTACCCCAACTACAACTACTACGTTCACAGTTACTGGTTCTAATACTAATGGTTCAGATCAAGAAAGTATAACAGTAACAGTTCACCCTACGCCAGCTACTCCGAGTATTAATTCTAATGGAAATCTACTAGAATGTAGTGTAAATGCCGTTTCATATCAGTGGTATTTAGAAGGAGTTGTACTACCTAACGCTACAAGTCAATCATACCAACCAACACAGAATGGAAACTACACTGTTATGATGGTTGATGTGAATGGTTGTTCAGCACTGTCAGGTGATTTATACTGGGAAATGTTAAATTTGACATCAAACCAATTTGGACTAAATTACTATCCAAACCCAGTACATAACGATCTTATTTTAGAATTTAATTCGGTAACAAATATAAACCTTAAAGTTCTAAGTATAACAGGAAGTTTAGTTGAAAATTTAGGACAATTTTCTGAACAACAAATTAAATTAGACTTTTCATCTTATGAAGCAGGTATCTACTTTGTTTCTCTTTATCATGCTACTCAAGGAACTGTGTTCTTTAAGATTGTAGTTGAAAAATAAAAAAATATCACATTCTATACTAATTAATAGATTAATATTAAGTCTGGGCAGAATTGCCCAGACTTATATTATACCCAATGATTTAACACGTTTTGAATCAGAGTAAGGTCGTGTATATATCACGAACATCACATCCTTTAGGTTTGGATTTTGTAAGTAATAACAAAGTGCCATATACCAACAACTCAAATTAGCAGGAACATCATGGTTCCAGTTTACTTTAATTTAAATCTACTTCACCGCCATTGGTTTTAGATTTAGTAATCAACATTTTCTTATATTTTTGGTACGCCTGTCACGTAGACAAGTTATTTCCAATTGATTCGTATCTGAATACTGGAACAAATGTTGTGATAATTGAGTCGGAACATTGAAGTTTATCAAAATTTAAATTATTTGAAATGAATACCTCTAATGAAAGTAAGAATATTGTAATCATTACCAAACAAATCCAATTTGAAGCGAATAGTTTCGCGCAAAAGATAAACAAAAGGCTAATCAGAATTGTCCAAACTGATGAATGGGGAATTACCTATTGGTTAGGACAAAATGAAATTCTTAGAATCACTTCGAATCCGTATGAATTCGAAATTGCCAACCGATATCAAGGAAACGCTAATGAATATATTGTGAATGTAATTCATAACCATAAAGTCGGAATTAGCACCTATTGTATTGTATCGGAAAGTTTAAATCCTGTCACTTCAGTTCATCAAAACGGATTCAATTTTATACTTAATTTTTTAAGAAAATTCACTAATGATTTTAATAAACCTATTACGCTTTTATTCGGGGAATTAATTGAAGCCGGTTACAACGGGGATTTTGATCAGTACTTATTGACAAATTATCCATTAGCTTCAGAAATATATACGAATTTCGTAAATATGCATCAAGAAATGAAGCTTATTAAATCTCCTTTAATTCTAGGTCCTAATTTGATTAATATTGGGCTTAAAAATAACCATTTGGCATTAGCTCCTTTATTAACTTATAATTAAGTTGATTCTATTTACATTTTTAAAACAATGATTTTTCCATTTCTACACAACTATTGATAAAAAATATTTAAGTTCACTTGATATCAACTGGTATTACTTTATCATACATACACCTTCCCCCCCCTAACAAAGTCCTTTCATCTGATTCAAATTATTTATTCTTTACAATGGTTTTCACTTCATCATTAAAACCAACTTTAATAGAATCTTTATAAATTGACTTTAGAACCACTTCATTATTTTTTGAGTTTAAGAACATTTTAGATGTACTACCATTGATTTGTACTAAACAGGCTTGCTTTCCTTTTGTTCTGTTTTTAACGTATCCAAAATAGGCTATATTAGGCCATTTTACATTTTTAACTGGAACAATGTTCTTTTGAATATTCTGTTTTGATAATTGATTAATTTCTGAATACGAATTAATTTTGGGTAAAAAACGACTTCCTCCTAAAAATGGATCTTTAGCTGTTAATTTTAATTCAAAGGTGTCTAATCCGTAATAATAACAAGTCTTGACCCATCCCACCCTTACTAAATCATAACTAAACTCACAAAACTAATGGGTATAAAAAAAGCCTTTCATTTCTGAAAGGCTTCTTGTTGTCTCACTAGGGCTCGAACCTAGACTCTTCTGTACCAAAAACAGACGTGTTGCCAGTTACACCATGAGACAATTTTACTTTTAACGTTTTTGCTTTGAAGCAGTATGCGTTAATTGCGAGTGCAAATTTACATATAATATTTTATTAAATCCAAATATTTATCTCTTTTTTTTCTTTTTTCTTCCCTTATCTATCGTTTCTATCTGATCCATAACCGATTGCCAATCATCTTTTTCCTCTTCCACCTTAAAATTAATGGTTTCTTTATAGTTTGCTTTCGTAATTTGAATCAAATGAATTGTTTTACCAATCAATTTTTCAATCTCTTCTAACAATGGTTTCTCTTCTTTACTACAAAATGAAATAGCAAACCCTTTCATTTTCCCCCTACCTGTTCTACCAATTCTATGCACATAGTTTTCAGGCTGCTCAGGAATATCATAATTTACTACAAATTCAACCAATGGAATATCTATTCCTCTTGAAGACACATCTGTCGCAATTAGAATTTTTGTTTCTCCCGTTTTAAACCGTTCCATTACTGAAAACCTATCAGCTTGCTCTACACCACCATGAATCGTCTCAGCATCAATAAAAACACGCTTCATTGCAGCCGCTACTCTTTCTGCTCTAACTTTCGTTCTCACAAAAATTAACATTTTACTTGCTGGGTTTTCCTTAATAATACGCTCTAAGAAAAAACGCTTATCATCCATCTGTATATTTGAAACCGAATGCTCAATATTTTTAGACACGGGATCATTTGGTGAAATTTGAATATGAATTGCATTTCCTTTAATTAAAGAATAAGCCGTTTTTTTAATCGTCTTATCAATCGTTGCAGAGAAGAAAAGAGTTTGCCTGTCTTTTGGTAAAAACTTAAGAACATCTTCAATATCTTTTTTAAATCCCAAATCTAACATGTGATCGGCTTCATCTAACACTAACGTCTCTACTCGATTCAATCTTAAATGCCCCTGGTGTAAGAAATCAAACATTCTACCAGGTGTAGTTACTAATATATCAATCCCTTTTTCTAATCTTACAATTTGACTATCTTGCTCTACTCCTCCAAATATTGAAGCTGTTTTCACTTTTAAATGGCTTCCAATATGATTAAATACATCCGTAATTTGAATTGCTAACTCCCTAGTTGGCACCATTACTAAACATTTAATTCCTTCAGAACGCTTAGATACTTTAGAACTATGAATACTATTTAAAATTGGAATAGCAAATGCTGCCGTTTTCCCAGTTCCTGTTTGAGCAATAGCTAATAAATCTTCCCCTCGCATGATTGGTGGGATAGATTTAAACTGAATATCAGTTGGCTTAATAAACCCCAATTTTTCAAGATTATTTTTAATTTCTGGTGAGATAGAATAGTCGGAAAATTTCATATTTGATAATTGTGTTTGCAAACTTACAAAATGTTGAGCCGAAATTTGTTACCTTTGTACAAAATTATTAAGTAATGTGCGCATACCAAAAAAAAGATACTAGTGGAAGAGGAAGAGCAACAGGAAAAAAAGTTGCTAAAAAAACAAGAGGAGGGGACAGTAAATCAAAACCTAAGTTTGTACATAAATCAGATGCTTTCAAAAACAAAAAACGTAAAGGTGACGCTGTCCCAACGTTTAGTGAAAATGTTCGTTTAAATAAATATTTAGCTAACGCAGGTATTTGTTCTAGACGTGAGGCTGATGTTTTTATAGCTACTGGATTGGTAGAAATAAATGGGAAATTAGTTTTAGAAATGGGTTATAAAGTAAAACCTACAGACGAAGTTAAATATGACGGAGCTCTAATTTCACAATCAACAAAACGTTATGTTTTATTGAATAAACCAAAAGATTTTATTGCTGGAAACACTGATGCTTGGGGACGTAAATCTGTTAATCAATTAGTATTTAATGCATGTAAAGAACGTATAGTAGCTGTTGATAGACTAGATAAATACGGAACAGGTTTGTTACTATTTACCAATGACAGTGATTTATTGAAAAAGTTAAATCATCCACGTCACACTAAAAAACAAATTTACCACGTAGAGGTTCAGAAAAATATTAACACTGACCATATGAAAGCTATGGTAGAAGGTTTTGAATTACCTGATGGTGGTTTCGCTAAAGCTGACAAAGTTGACTTTGTAAGAGATGGTAAACCAAAAGAGGCTGGTATTGAAATTCAATCTGGAAAATTCAGAATAGTTGAACGTATGTTTGAACATTTTGGTTATCAGGTTAGAAAATTAGACCGCGTTTATTTTGGTGAATTAACTAAAAAAGATTTACCACGTGGTAATTACAGACATTTAACTGAAGCCGAAGTTGGTTTCATGAAAATGTAATTGTTAAAACAACATTTTAATAAAAAAGAGGAGCATTAGCTCCTCTTTTTTACTCTATTATAAATACCCTATGTAATTATTTAAAGACAACAGTCTTAACCCTTTGTGTTTTTACACCTTCAATAGTTTCATGCAAAATCATAGCTTTCGCTTTTGGATTTTGAAACACTTCATTAATGGAATTAATTTTCGCCACAGGCACAAACTTTTTATGCAGTTGATTAATTAAGTCTAACGATTTCCATTGACATACTTTCTCTGAAATTAATTGTTCTAATTCTATTCTATTTTTAACTCTTGAGAAATTATCTTTAAACTTGTCATCAGCTATTAATTGGATACAACCTAACACGTCACACAAATTATAAAACTGCTTATTACTTCCAATAGCAAACGTAATTAATTCACCATCAACTGTTGTAAATAACTCTCCATAAGGGCAAATATTTGGATGTGTACTACCAATTGGCTTTGCTACATGACCAGCCATTAACCAGTTTGTAGCTTGATTTGCTAAACTAGCTACCGCGCTATCATATAATGACACAGATACTTTTCTACCTGTATTGCTTTTTAACCTTTCAATTAATGCAACTAATAAACCTTCCTTTAATTGATGACCTGCTAAAACATCTATTAGTGCCACTGGCATTTTCACTGGACCTGAATTTGGCGTCCCATTCATAGACATAAACCCTGTTTCAGCTTGTAAAATTAAATCATAAGCTACTCTTTCACTATCTTCTCCAAAACCATTTATAGTTCCATAAATAAGTTTTGAGTTATTTTTTGAAAGCGATTCATAATCTAATCCAAATTTAACATCATCTCCAAATTTAAAATTAAGAATTACAATGTCCGCTTCTTTGATTTGAGATTTTACGTGTCGTAAGTCATCCGAATTAGTTAAGTCTAGATATTGATATAACTTATTATAATTAACAGCACAGAAATAAGCAGAAACAGTTGCATCTTTAGCTTCAGACGGTAACTTCCATGATCTAGTGACATCCCCTTTAGATTTCTTGTTTTCAATTTTCGTCACCTGACTCCCCATCTCGGAAAAAAACATACCTACAGAAGGACCAGCTAAGACACTCGAAATTTCAATCACTTTTAAACCTTTAAAAAAATCATTCATTGTTAATTGGAATTTTAATCATCACTTTTGTACCAACAACTCCTCCCACTCCATCATCTATTTGAAATGGACCAATAATCATAAGATTATCACCATCTACTTGTCTTAAAAGTTCAATTCTATTTTCTGTAATCATCATCCCTTTCGATTCATGATCTCCATCAAACGAATCTTTTAAACTTAAACTCTTATCAATACCTACTCCGTTATCAACAACTTCAAAAACTAAACAATCTAATTCCAATTTAACATTTACTTCAATCTTCCCCTTTTTTGGAGCTTCAAGTGGCAAAACACCATGAATAATACTATTTTCAACAAATGGTTGCAATAACATAGACGGAATCATTGTCATTTCTACGTCTACATCAGGACTTACATTAACAGAGTAATCAAATTTTTCACCAAATCGCATCTTCTCAAGAACCAAATACAATGATATTCTTTCAATCTCTTCATTCAAACTTACAATAAAATTATCTGCAGTTGAGCTATCTAAATTCTTTCGAATCAATTTTGCAAAGCTAGATAGATACTTATTAGCAGATTTTTTATCAGAACTATTTATAAAATATTGAATAGAATTTAATGAATTAAAAATAAAATGCCTATTCATACTTGCATTTAGCGATTGTTGTTCTAATTCTCTTAGTCGATTTTTAAAAACAAGCTGTTTTGTTATTCTTTTAGTATTGGCATTCCTAGTTTTTAACCTAAACCCTAAATAGATTAACCCACTTATTGTTAATAAGATCAAAGATAGAAACCACCATGTTTTCCAATACGGCGGTAATATTGTTATTTTAATAGTTTTCACCTGGGTCCATAAACCATTAACATTAGTCGCTTTTAATTGAAATTCATAATTTCCATCTGTAATAAACGAATAGGTAGCAGATTTTTCTTTCGACAACGGAGACCAACTTTCTTCCGCACCTAAAAGCCTGTAACTATACCTAATGTTTCTTGAATTTTTTAAATTTATACCTACAAAATCAAAAGTAAGATGATTCTTATTATATGGTAATTGAATATCATTTGGAATCAAGGTCAATGAATCATAAGATAAAGCATACAGTTTATAGTTGAAACTTTCTTTAAACAACTTGATTGACCTTATTGACAGAAGTGGTTTGGAATAACTAAATAGTTCAGAATTTAATCTTGGATCAATTTTAATTAAAGCCGTTGAATTACCAACTAATATTTGATGTTTCGAATCTTCATAAATTGAATTCAAATTACATTCTAAATCTACTAAACCCTCATCAGTTGAATAATGAAATTGTAATAATGTATCAGTAAACGGATTCGCCTTATTAATTAAATAAACACCATTAGCACTACTTAACCATATATTATCATAACTATCCATTATTGCCCCTAAAATATTTTTTGATTTAAAATTAGTAGCATCTAATTTATATTCTAAGATATTGTTTTCAGGAGAAATGATAAACAAACCATTAATAGTTCCAACCCATGCATTCTGATAACTATCAACAACAACCGTATTACAGTTATTCTCGTTTAATTTAACTTGCTTAAAATTCTTTTCAATCTCTTTAGAATATTGCCAAAAGAAACCATTTTTAGTTGCTAGGAATACCTTTCCATTTGAGATTTGAATTTTATTAATATCATATTTTTCATTTTTTAGAATATGCCTAAACTCCCCTTTATACCTCCTCCATAATCCTTTTTTTCCACCAAAAAACATCTCTTCACCATTAATAGACTCAATAGATTTAATTTTACCTTTTATAAAATCATTTTGAACAATCTTATTATCTTTAAGATAACTCACCCCTTTATTAAAACCAATCCAGCATGTATCATTCACATTTTTTAAACTCCAAACCGAATTTTGACTTAATCCATTTTCACTGTTAAAATACATTGGTTTTTCTCCACCTAGCAACACTAAACCTTTATCATAGGTACCAAAAAAGTATTGTCCTTTTTGATTTTCACTTATACTCATTACTATATTTGAAGACAGCCCCTCTTTTAAAGAATAGCTAGTGATAGATTTACCCGAAAACTTCACCAATCCTTTACCTGAAATACCAATCCAAATGATATTATCTTTATCTTTAAACACACATTTCACAGTACTAGACAAGAATCCATTCTGTTCATTAAAATAGGTGACTTCTTCACTAGCTCTTTCTATCTGAACTAATCCACTTGCACTTGATGCCCAAACATAATCTTCAAACACATAAACATTTCTAACCCTTCCAAAGAAAAGTTTTTTTGTTTCTATTTTTTTATTCTTAAAATCATACTTCAATAAGCCATCTCCATATGTTGATAAGAACAGTTCGCTACCGTCAATTGAAACCCCACTATAATTCAAATGAGAAATTGTTGAATCTGAATAAATACTAAATTTGGTATCCTTAAATTCATAAAGTCCTTTACTCGTTGCACAAAGTAAAATTGAATCGTTCAATGCTGCGAATTGTCTGATACTGAAATTAGATGGGTATTGACTTAAATAACCTTCTTTAAAAGAATACACTCCATTTTTACTTGCAATGTATAAAGTATCCCTATGTAAAATCAGATCATTAACGTTAAACTTAGATTCGAAATAAAAAGGTGTGAATACATTATTTTTATATTCCGTTATTCCATTTTTAGATGCTATCCAAAGTGTTTTATCCTTAGATGAGTATAATAATTTATGAATTGTATTCCCTGCAAGCCCGTCATCTACAGAGTAGTTAACAAACTCTTCTCCATCAAATTTACTTAAGCCTGATTGTGTAGACACCCACAAGTACCCTAAATCATCTTGACAAATATCCGTCACTTGAGATTGTGACAAACCTTCTTTTATGCCGTAATTAATAAAACTAAACTGCTGAGCAATTCCAACATGTACATAGCAGAAAAGAATTAGTAAGAGGAAAAAACGTTTCACTTTAGAGTGCTTTTAAAGCCTTTACAAAAGTAGAAACTCTGTTTCTTGCAACAGGCACCAATTTCCCAGTTTTTAACACAGCAAAATGTCCATCCTCATTAATATACTCTTTTAACTGAGCCATACTAATGATATAAGATTTGTGTACTCTGTAAAATTCATTCGGATTTAAAATACTTTCATATACTTTTAAAGTTCTAGTATCTAAATACCTTTTCCCATCAGTAAAATAAAGCATTGTACAGTTTCCGGACGCTTCTGCATATAAAATAGTATTTGTTTCAATTAACTTAATTCCTTTAGTATGACTTATAGCTATCTTATCACCATATCCTTTATTTTCAATACTTGAAGATAAATTTTTGATGGCTTCAAAATAAGTATTGAAGTTTTCAGGCTCTGAATTATAACTCCCTTTTGTTTCTACAACTTTTGCAACAGCATTCTGTAAATCATCAACATCAACGGGTTTTAATACATAATGAATAGCATTCGCATTAAATGCTTTTAAGGCATAATCTTTAAAAGCTGTCACAAAAATCACAAAGAAATTTCTTTTTTCTATCGACTCCAATAATTCAAATCCCTCAGACGCCCTAGGCATTCTAATATCAAGAAAAATAAAGTCAGGGTTAAGTGATTCTATTTTTTCTTTTGCTTCAATAATATTACCTGCATCTCCAATTACCTCAACTTCCGGGCAATAATCGTTAACTAGCATTGCAAGATTTTTCCTTGCTAATTCTTCATCATCTATTATTAAAGCTCTTAATTTCATACCTATTGATTTTGATTTAGTGTAAAGATAACATTTCTTTAAAAATATGACAAACCAGTAACTCAGAATTTCACACACTTCACTAAACAAGTTAAGCTGTTACGGTTTTTTAAGTTAAAAATTAATTTAACATTAATTAACTTAGCTTTAAAATAAAAACTTATGAAAAAATTTACACATTTAACTACGCTTAAAAAAATTTGGATTTTTAACGATAATGGTAATTAATCCTACCCCACTTTCTCCTCATATGAGATTGTTTTAGTTATATTTGATGGCGATTTACGAAAGTAAATCGCCATTTTAATTTAAAAAAAGAGGTTAACATAATGTCACCCTCTTTCCTTTTAAAATATTTGTGTTTTTAATTAATTCAAACTTATGCTCAAGTTTTGAGTTAGATTGTTTAGCGTAAACTTTTCAATCTTACCATTTATAACATCTATTAGTTCAGCCACTTGAAAAATTGACAATTCTGTTTTAGACCCGTTTACTTTATGATTTTGTAATTTCTGTTTTGCCAGTTCAATATACTTCTTATTCATATTAGCTATATTTAAAATATCTATCCTATTAATTGTTATAATCGTGAGTACTATTACGGACCAAAAAAAAATAAGGTTACACTTTAGATGTGTTATTTTCAGCAGATTGACAAACATTACGCCTAAAACAAGAAAAAAACAAAACATTTCTGCTCTAAACAAGCAAAATTGTGTATATTACTGCGATTAAAATGAAGAAAAACTATGTCTGATAAGCTACAATTTGAAATGGAAATTGAGATTAAATCCTCAACGGCGATTTTATTTAATATGATAAGTACCCCAAGCGGCCTAAGTGAATGGTTTGCAGATGATGTAAATATTAAGAATGATTTATTTACTTTTATCTGGGACGGAAGTGAAGAATCTGCATTTCTTTTAACAAAGAAAAAAGGAGAATCCGTTAAATTCCAGTGGGAAGATGATAAAGAAGATGATTTAAAAACATTTTTTGAAATAGTCATTAAAGTTGACGATATGACTCGTGACGTAGCATTAATGATTACTGATTTTGCAGAAGAAGATGAAATTGATGAAGCTAAATTACTTTGGACTAACCAAATAGATTCTCTTAAGAAAACACTAGGTTGTTAATCAACCATTATTATTTAATTTTTAAAACCCAAACTAATAATTTATAGAATTCTCTATATTTTAAGTTTGGGTTATTAGTTAATACCTCCTTTTATCAAAAAAATTAACACATTTATAATTAAATCCTTTATTGGACCTTTTGTTATAACTTTTGTTATAGCCATGCTATTTTTGCTAATGCAGTTTGTATGGAAGTACATTGATGACCTTATGGGTAAAGGAGTTGAAGTTTTTGTCATTCTTAAACTACTCTTCTTCACGTTAGCAAACCTTATCCCCTTAGCTTTACCCATTGCCGTGTTATTCTCATCTATTATGACCATGGGGAATTTAGCTGAAAGTAATGAACTTACTTCAATGAAATCTTCTGGCATGTCACTTTTTAAGGTGATGAAACCAATGTTAATTCTAGTTGTATTTTTATCTTTTGGCACATTTTATTTTTCTAATTATGTTTTACCTATTGCCAACTTAAAACAACGTACCCTTATTTATGATTTACAATCAAAAGACCCCACTTTTGCTATTTCCGAAGGAGTATTTAATAAATTAAACGACACCTCAATTAAAGTTGACAGGAAAGATGAAAATACAGGAGAACTTTTTGGCTTACTAATTTATGAAAAAAGTGGGAAAATAGTTAAAGCAGAAAAGGGTGAATTATTAAAATCAGAAGATGAACAACTTTTATTCTTAAAACTTTCTAATGGTTCAATGTATGAAAATGGCAAACTTGATTTTAATGCAAAAGCTAAATATCCATATAGGAAATCATTCTTTAAGGAAACCATAGTAAAATTTGACATGAGTGGGTTTTCTCTTCAAAAATCTGATGAAGATTTATTTAAAAGAGAATATCAAATGATGAACTATAAACAACTTGGTATTGCAATTGATTCTTTTGCATTATCAAATGACTCTATCAATCAATCGTTTCAAAGTAGTTTAGTTTCTCAAACAGTAATTTATAACCCTGAGGCTTTAGCGCCGTTTGAAGAGGTCCTTCTTGAAGATAAAGCAAATAAAAACTTAAACATACCTAAGAAAACAACTTCAATTTTCTATATGGATAGTTTATCAACCGCCGACCTAAACTCCGCATTAACAACAACACAAAATAAAATTAGAGCAAAAAAGGATTATATTACCATGAGTCGTCAACTCAGGGGAATGAGAGAAGAATCCTTGAGTGAATACAAAACAGAATGGCACAGAAAATTTTCATTATCCTTTGCTTTAATTGTATTATTTTTCATAGGCGCACCTTTAGGGGCTATAATAAAAAAAGGAGGCCTTGGCGCACCATTAATATTTGCTGTACTTTTCTTTTTAATGTATTACATCATATCAATTACCGGTGAAAACATGATTGAATCTAAGTCAATGACCCCTATCGTAGGCATGTGGATGAGTTCACTAATTCTTTCACCAATTGGGCTATTTTTAACCTATAAAGCAGCAAATGATTCCGCATTATTTGATATTGAAGTTTATAAACGAATGGTGAAAAAAATTATCCGTAAATAATGAAAATCCTTCAACTTTGTAACAAACCGCCTTACCCCGCCATAGATGGAGGCTGTATAGCCATGAAAAATGTCTCCTTAGGCTTACTTAACAATGCTGTTGATTTGAAAATCATTTCTATTTCAACACTTAAACATCCGTTTTTATTAGAAAACTTCCCAAAAGGGTTTGTAAATCAAACAAATATTGAAGCTGTATTTATAGACACAACAGTAAACGCTTTTGATGCCCTTTTGTCATTAATCACATCTGACTGCTATAATGTGAGTCGGTTTTTCTCTGAAAACCTAAATATAAAAATAGAACGCCAATTAAAAGACAACTCCTATGATTTTATTATACTGGAAAGTCTTTACCTAACCCCCTACTTAAGAACAATTCAAAACAACTCAAAGGCTAAAATCATACTTAGAAGTCATAATTTTGAGTATTTAATTTGGGAAAGATTAGCTAAGAAAGAAAAGAATCCTCTAAAAAAAGGATACTTAAATTACTTAGCTTCCAACTTAAAACAATACGAGATAAAAACACTTTCTAACCTTGATGGTGTTGTGACTATTAGTCTAGAGGACACAAAAAAATACTTAACTGTAAATTCTGACTTAAAAATAACAACGGTTCCATTTGGTATTGATTTTGAAAATTACACACCCTCTTTTACTCCCCTTTCACACAAATTAAAACTATTTCATATAGGGTCTATGGATTGGAATCCAAATATTGAAGCCATTGAATGGTTTTTAAAAACAGTTTGGAATAACTTTACTGCTGAACCTATTGAACTGCACTTAGCTGGTAAAAACATGCCGCACTCTTTACTAAACCTAAAAGATAAGCAGATCATAAATCATGGGCAAGTCAATTCTGCTACAGAGTTTATAGACGATCATGACGTTATGATTGTTCCATTGTTTTCTGGAGGCGGTATGAGAATTAAAATTATAGAAGCCATGGCAATGGGAAAAACTGTAATATCTACTACAATTGGATTAGAAGGGATTCATGCTACTCATCAAGAAAATGTTTTAATAGCAAATTCTAAAGACCAATTTACATTTGAAATAAATCAATTAATTGAAAACCCTCACAAGGCCATTGAAATTGGAAAAAATGCACGTACTTTTGTCGAGAAAGAACATAACAACGATCAACTAATGAAATCATTACTATCGTTCGCAAACACTTTATAAATGATCAGTTCGAAAAAAACAATATTAATGACAACCTCTAGGTTTCCTTTTCCACTGGAAAAAGGTGACAAACTAAGAGCTTATCATCAAATAAAAGAACTATCCAAAACTTATGACATTATCTTATGTTCATTGACAAGAACAGATATTAAAGAGGAATGGCAAAATGAATTACAAAAGCACTGTAAGTCAATTCACATTTTTAAGCTAAACTACTTTTTAGTACTATGGAATACGTTTAAAATGATTTTTACTAGTAAACCATTTCAAATCGGTTACTTTTACCAAAAACCAATACACAAAAAAATTAATGATTTAATAAACGAAACTAAACCTAGTATCATATTTTGTCAATTAATTAGAACTGCCGAATATGTAAAAAATATTCACTCAATCCCTAAAACAATAGATTATATGGATGCATTAAGTTCTGGCTTGTTGAGAAGAGCTGAAAATGCAAAATTAATTTCAAAGTTTGTTTTAAAATTGGAAGGTAATCGTGTAAAAACTTACGAAAATAAAATATTTGACTATTTTAATAACCATACTATTATCTCCAAACAGGACAAAAAGTTAATTCAACATCCACAACAAAAGAACATCACGATAATTCCAAATGGTATTGATGACTATTTTTACAATTACTCAAATGATAGTTTAAAAAAAGAATATGATTTGGTATTTGTTGGAAACCTAAGCTATCCTCCAAACATTGAAAGTTGTACTTATATTATTTCTCAAATCCTACCACTATTTGCGGCCAAAGGAATAAAGTTAAACGTGTTATTAGCAGGTGTGAATCCAACACAAAAGATTCAAAAATATAATGAACTAAGTAATGTAACCGTATCTGGATGGGTTGATGACATTAGAGAAAGTTATTTAAAAGGTAAAATTTTTATCGCCCCATTATTTATTGGTACTGGACTACAAAATAAATTATTGGAAGCTATGGCTTTGAGTATACCTTGCATCACAACTTCACTAGCCAACAATGCACTAGGTGGTAAATCAGGGTCTGAATTAATTATTGCTGATAATTTAGATGAATTTGAAAAAGGAATTAATCTATTACTCAAAGACAATTTAACTTCAAAACAAATCACTGAGAAAGCACAACAGTTTGTAAAAGAAAACTTTAATTGGGAAACCTCAGTAAGTCAAATTCCTTTTTGATTTTCATTGCCATTCACATTTATCTTGTATTAGGTCTTAATTAAGTTCATTAGACTGGTTGTAATAAGCACTCCATAAATGAAAATAATTTGTACTCTATTGGTTTGTTTTTGGCATACAACTACTAACGCCCAAATGGTACCGAGTTTAGATCAAATTACATTTCGTACAACTTTAACTCACACCATATCAAAAGGTTATACTCCCTAAACAAACTCAAGATAAAGACTAGGAATTCGTGGAGTACAAGCGTAGTGGTGTCATGGGAATTACTGAAAATGTAGAAGACTATTTTAGAAATAACCTAGATGTAATTTCTCAACTTTCTGCCGACTCAACAAATTTAATTAAACAATCCCCATCAATAAATATCCTTTGTTATACTAAAGCCTGCACTTTCTAACATACAACATTATGCGTGTTGCAATTAACGGTGTTTACCCAAATGACACTTCATTCACAACAATACTATTTATCAATGATATTGATTTCTCTGAAAACAGTTCTTATTTCAAAACTTTTCTAATCCAATCGCTAATTTTCTAACAGTTGAATTCAAACTAATACAACCAAATGCCATAATTCACATTTTGGATTCTATAGATAGAATTATTAAAACATATAACATTGAACAAAATAATCTTCTAACTTTCAGCACAAGTGCTTTAGATTAACGTATCTCTTTTATAAAAAATAATATTATGCAAGAATACTATTTTTATTTAAAATAAAAGTATTACCTTTGTTCTAACTTATATTTTACATGATTTATAAGTTTATGGTTTTATAGTTTTTTCATGATGAAGAAAAAGGAAGATGGTTTAAATAACTATCTTCCTTTTTCTGCTTTATGACTATTCTATAATAAATTTTTTCTGCTCAACATGATTATCATTTATTAATCTTATAATGTAAGTACCACTTGGTAAATCCATAATATCTATTTGGTTTGTAAATTCTAATTCTTTTACCGATTGTCCATTTATATTAACAATATGAATGGACTTCATAGTTTCACCCACCCCCTTTAAAGTAAGATAATCTGATGTTGGATTTGGGAATATAGACCATTTAATTGGTTTAATAATTTCAATTACTCCCACAGTATTTAATGCCTTCTCAATGGCTTTGTATGCATTCACTTTTCCGTAACCCCATTCATAACTACCAGAACTTGGAATACTACCTGTATTTACATCTTCTCTAGCAGTTTGAGTTATAATATATTTTACTTGCCAAGGTGCTAAATAAGGATTTGCTTCCCAAATCAAAGCACAAACACCCGCTACAACAGGTGAAGACATGGAAGTACCACTTATTCTAGTGAAATCATAATCGTTTCCATTAAAAACAACGGTAGTTGCAGGAGTATATGAAGCATCAGTATATGAAGACACCGAAGAGCCTACACTTACACCAGGAGCCGAAATATCTGGTTTCATACTCTCATCCATCAATGGTCCTTCACTTGAAAAGCTTGCGAGTGCTCCTCCAAAAATGGCTCCTCCTGTTATAGCATACTCTGAACTATGTGCCACAACTGAAATAGCTTTTGCAGAACAAGCTGGCGCACCTACTCCATAATGAGAATCTCCTGCAGTGTGCCCTACTCCATTTGAAGTAAAGCTGTCCCCCCAATTACCAACATCAGTTGTAGTTTCACCTACATTCCAATAATGAACAACACCTGTATCTGCAAACGATTTTAAAATAATTCTATAACTACTATTTTTCTTCACTCTCAACCTCATTTGAGACCTATTATTAGTTGGATACATATTATCCATTGATAAGTTATACCAAATTGTATCCATTATACCATTTACAACAACAAAACTATCAACATAAGAAGATGTTGTTAAAGTTGAAAACATAGGACTTTCACCCATCAATTGATTAGACGAATTCAAAATTTGTAAACCAGCTGAAAAATTACTATTTACACCTCCCCAAGCATGTAAACTTTGCCCCCAATAATATGAAGAGTATGCAGTAGACGAAAAATTAACTCTTGTTAGTAGAGTATCATTTGAAAACTCTTTTTTGATATGAAAATTATCATTTCCATTATTACCTGCTGACGACACAAATAACACCCCCAAATCAGTGAAATTATCTAACGCCTGGCTCAACAATGAAGTTCCGTCTAAAGCACCCGTATGATACAACCCCCAACTCATATTAATAACTAAATTTTTATTTTCCGCAGTTGCTTTATTATACATCCACTGCCATGCATCTAAAACCGAACTTTCGTCAACTAAAAAAGTAGTAACCAAATATTGCGCTTCAAAAGCAACACCACGAAAAGGAGAACCAGCACCACTACCACCACAAATACCAGCGACATGGGAACCATGATAATTATATGAATAAATATTTGCAGTATCAGACCCTGCATTTAATAATTCTGTGGGTGTAGAAAATTCAGTTCCATAATTAAATCCATTTGGATTTGGACCAGAAGTTTTGTATTGATCCCAAGCTGCTAATATTCTAGTAGACTGCAATAATGTATCGTAAAAATTAGGATGAGTATAATCGAACCCCCAATCTGTAATCCCAATCAACACATCTTTACCAGTATAAGATTGTGGTAAGTCTATTCCAGCATGAACACTGTCGGCCCTTATATCGTATAAAACTTTATTTAAAGTTGGCCTTATCCTCCCAGCGACTTGTAAAACATCAACTCCAACTAAGTTTTCTACCTGACTTAACTCCAATATGGGTATTTTTAAACTTACAATATTATTTATTTTAGTTCCAATAATAATAGAACCATTTTCTAAATCACTTCTGTTAAAACCTGAATTTACCTGAGCTAAAAATGATAAATAATTCACACCACGAATCGTATTAATTGGAAATGTTTCAATTATCCTATTTGATAATTCACCCTGATTGAGTCGTAAATCTTCTTTAATAGTATAGATATCACTGATACAATTTTGAGAAATTTGTGTTTGTGCAGTTGAAGTAAACATAAACATTACTCCTACAATACTAATTAATAGTTTAGACATTTTAAATTTTTATTCAAATATACTCAAAATTAAATGCTGTTGAAAAAACTATAACCTAGTAACTTAAAAAGCCATTAATTCTAAATTGAATTAATGGCTTCTACTATTATCCGCGACCAGTGCTTGTAGGTATAGGTTTTGGTTTTGTTACAGGTGGTTTTGGCTCTGGTGTAGGTTTTGGCTTTATTACAGGTGGCTTTGGCTTTGGTGTAGGTTTTGGCTTTGTTACAGGCGGCTTTGGTCTTGGTGTAGGTTTTGGCTTTGTCACAGGTGGCTTTGGTCTTGGTGTAGGTTTTGGCTTTGTTACAGGCGGCTTTGGTCTTGGTGTAGGTTTTGGCTTTGTTACAGGTGGTTTCGGTTTTGTTACAGGTGGTTTTGTCTTGACAACTTTAGGAACATAATTTATAGCATACTTTAAACTAGCTGAACCTGAAGAATTTGTAGCCGTTACCGCAATTGAATTCATTCCTTTTACTAACCTAAATGAACCTGAAACATTCTTACTTCCACTTGAATAGATAAACGAATTTTGTGCTTTACCATTTACTTTTATTTTCACTTGCCTTTTCGATTCAATTGAAGTCAATTTTGCTTTAAAATAAAACACATTTGATGACACGGTTTTTCTAGTTGTCATTGGTAAAATAGTTTTCACAGTAGGTTTTGGCACCACTAATGAATGTCCGTTCCCTCCTCCGTTACTTGAAGCACATGGACTTTTCGGTTTATTATTTCCCGAACCAAAAGTTGGATTTCTATCGGCTGTTAAACAAATCTCCCAATGACCCATAGAACCTGGATGACTACTACTTACATTAACTACTAAACCACCTGTAAATAAATAATACTTCCCATTTTGAACTGTATAAGTTGATCCACTAACATTAGCATCACCACCCCCAGCTATTGGCTTGAAGTAAACACTTGAAGCTGGTCCAGAATAAGTGAAATTACTATTTAAATCATCTCTTGAATAAGTTCCTGTAGGTGTTACCAAACAAAATTCCCAATCAGAATTACCAGGATTAAACCTTGGTCCACATGGTTCGATTTCTAAGTTCACACTTTTAAGTTCACTTACCACTTCGCAACCATTTGCCGAAACAATGATTGTATTAGTTCCATCACTTAATGAGAACGTTGACGCTAAAACTCCAGTTGTTGTATTATACGTAGAACTCACTATTGTTCCATTTAAAGTTACAGATACATTTGACGAATTATCAATATTCGTTACAGTTCCTACTAAAGTATAACTTGATGTTGTAGTAACAGAAGTTGATGTTAATGTAATTACTGGTACATCACATGGTTTACTATAAGTAACATTTAATGTTTCACTAACTGATTCACATCCATTTGCCGAAACAATGATGGCATTAGTTCCTTCACTTAATGAGAACGTTGATGCTAAAACTCCAGTTGTCGTATTATACGTAGAACTTACTATTGTTCCATTTAAACTTACAGATACATTTGAGGCATTGTCAATATTCGTTACAGTTCCTGCTAAAGCATAACTTGATGTTGTAACGGTAGACGTTGACGTTAAACCAACTACTGGAACTTCACATGCCGGTATATAAGTTACTACAAAATCTCTTTTGTTTGATGGACCGCAACCCGTTGCAATTACAGAAACCATGTTATCTCCTTCAATTAATGAAAATGTAGAATGTAACATTTTAGTATCAAGGTTATACGTAGAATTTACTACTTGTCCGTTTAAATTAACAGTAACATTTTCCTCACTAACTATATCTTCAACTGTACATTCTAAAGTGTAAGTTAATGCATTTACAATTGAACTTTCTGTTAATTCTATCATTGGAATATCACACGGAATATCATATAAAACGTTTAATATTTCATTTATTGACTCACATCCATTTGCAGAAACAATTATGACATTAGCCCCTTCAATCAATGAGAACGTTGACGCTAACACTCCAGTTGTAGTATTATAAGTAGAACTTACTATTGTTCCATTTAAACTTACAGATACATTTGAGGCATTATCAATATTCGTTACAGTTCCTACTAAAGCATAACTTGATGTTGTAGCAGTAGAAGCAGACATTAATGTAATTACTGGAGCAATACAATCTATTTCGTAAGTAAAGTTTTCAGTAATCGACACTGTTTCGCAACCTTCAACAGCAATAACAATAGTGTTTTCACCTTCAATAACAGGGAAATTTGCTGTTATTACTCCTGTAAGTGAATTATAAGAAGACTCTACAACAACTCCATTCACTGTTACTGTTACCACATTAGGATCACTCACATTAGTCAATTGTGCAATCAACAAATACTTTATAGTATTAGTACCATCCAAGCTACTAGACAGTGATTGAGTAATTTTTTTAATTTTAATAACCGGAGGAGTACATGGCGCAGCGTGAATGACATTTAATGTTTCACTAACTGACTCACACCCATTTGCAGAAACAATTATTACATTAGTTCCTTCTATCAATGAGAACGTTGACGCTAATACTCCAGTTGTTGTATTATAAGTAGAACTTACTATCGTACCATTTAAGCTTACCGATACATTTGAGGCATTGTCAATATTCGTTACAGTTCCTGCTAAAGCATAACTTGATGTTGTTGCAGTAGAAGTTGACGTTAAACTAATTACTGGAACTTCACATGCCGGTATATAAGTTACTACAAAATCTCTTTTGTTTGATGGACCGCAACCCGTTGCAATTACAGAAACCATGTTATCCCCTTCAATTAATGAAAATGTAGAATGTAAAATTTTAGTATCAAGGTTATACGTAGAATTTACTACTTGTCCGTTTAAATTAACAGTAACATTTTCTTCACTAACTATATCTTCAACTGTACATTCTAAAGTGTAAATTAATGTATTTACAATTGAACTTTCTGTTAATTCTATCATTGGAATATCACACGGAATATCATATAAAACGTTTAATGTTTCATTTATTGACTCACATCCATTTGCAGAAACAATTATGACATTAGCCCCCTCAATCAATGAGAACGTTGATGCTAATACTCCAGTTGTTGTATTATAAGTAGAACTTACTAATGTTCCATTTAAACTTACAGATACATTTGAGGCATTGTCAATATTCGTTACAGTTCCTGCTAAAGCATAACTTGATGTTGTAACAGCAGAAGCAGACGTTAATGTAATTACTGGAGCAATACAATCTATTTCGTAAGTAAAGTTCTCAGTAATCGACACTGTTTCGCAACCTTCAACAGTAATAACAATAGTATTTCCACCTTCAATAACAGGGAAATTTGCTGTTATTACTCCTGTAAGTGAATTATAAGAAGACACTACAACAGCTCCATTCACTGTTACTGTTAACACATTAGGATCACTCACATTAGTCAATTGTGCAATCAATAAATACTTTATAGTGTTAGTTCCATCCAAGCTGCTAGACAGTGATTGAGCAATTTTGTTAATTTTAATAACCGGAGGAGTACATGGCGCAGCGTGAATGACATTTAATGTTTCACTAACTGACTCACACCCATTTGCAGAAACAATTATTACATTAGTTCCTTCTATCAATGAGAATGTTGACGCTAATACTCCAGTTGTTGTATTATAAGTAGAACTCACTATCGTACCATTTAAGCTTACCGATACATTTGAGGCATTGTCAATATTCGTTACAGTTCCTACTAAAGTATAACTTGATGTTGTTACAGTAGAAGTAGATGTTAATGTAACTACTGGCACGTCACATGGCTCAGTATAGTTAACAGAATAATCCACCTCAACACTTTTACAACCATTTACTTTAATCTGAATAATATTATTTCCTGCTTGTAAATTTACATTTGCATTAATAATTTTAGTCACACTATTAAAGTTAAAATCAACAGTATTTCCATTAACAATAACTATAATATTATTTTCATTTGACACTTCTGTTATTGTAGCAACAAATAAATAATTATCAGTTTGTACTGCAATTTGACTTGAAATAGTAACAACTGGTTCATCACAGTTATTTCTGGTAATAGAATAAGTATACTGATCTGTACCGCAATCGTTAACAGCATTTACAGTAATCGTATTTATTCCTACATTTAACGTAGCATCTTCAATTATGAATGCTGAAGCATTTCCGTTCAAACCAACTGTTACCACAGTACCATTTACTGTAGCTACTAAATCATTTACACCAGCAACATTCTGAACATCAAACATAAAATCACATGTTACGTCATCAGTTGGACCCGAACTAATTTGTGTTGTTGAAATTACCGGTTCATTACAAGGGATATTAGTTTCTTTCAAAATAAAAACAAATGCTGATTGATTATTTCCACAATCATTAGATACAGTTACAACAAAAGAATTAGACCCTGTGGACATAATTAGAGACTTAACTGCAACACTAGTAGATGAATTATAAGTCATGCTACCAGCAGATATACCATTGTGAAACAATTCAATTTGTGTTCCTGGAATAAAGTTATTAATTTGTGCTTCAATTGTTACATTTTCATTTGTTACAGTAGTATTTGGTTGTGGGGCTATATAACCAACTGTAGGCGCTGTACAAGGTGCTATATCTTGCAAATTAACTATCGCTAATTTAGAGTCAGACCCGAAACTGTTATTTACGCTTACTTCAAAAACATTGCTTCCTGTATTCAAAGTAGAATTATATTGAATTGTATTATTTGCAAAAGCATATTGATTTCCTGTAATAACAATTCCATTTACTTTCAATACAATTTGACTTTTCACATCAATATTAGTCGTTGTGGCAGTCATTACAAAAAATGGATTTGACACACTGAAAGGTGAAGCTGGTGGGTTTGAGAAAACTACAGTTGGCGGAGTTGGTATTAAAGGTAATTTATAAATAATTAACCTTGTCTTACTATCAACACCTGAATTATTTGTTCCTTTAACAAATACAGAATTACTTCCTTCAACCAACACAACAGGTAAAGTCAATACTTTTGTAGCTGAATTAAATGAAAAATTAGTCGTTGTAACCCCATTAAATTTCACCTCAATATCAGATGAACCACCAACATTTAATACTGTTGCATTTACCACTATATTCTGAACTTCAAAACCTATATTGTCAACTGCTGGATTAGTTATAGTAACAACTGGTGTTGGTTTTGAAACAATTGGTCGTTTATAAACAATTGTAATTGCTTTAACATCTTGTCCATCTTGATTTACACCTTTAACTTCAATAATGTTTGCCCCTGGGCTCAGAACAGCCGTGAAATTAACAAGATCTGAAGACGACATATAATTAAAATTAGTAATCGAACTACCATTAACTTTCACCGTAATATCATTGGCAGAATTAACATATGATACTTTTGCTACTACCGCATAAGAATTAACATAAACTACAGTAGGTGAATTTACAGGATTTAAGAAACTAACAACAGGTGGCCTTGGGGTTTGTGGTAATTTATAAATAAGCATAGTTGAGGCAATATCTTGCCCTACTACATTTGTACCTTTAATAGATACCATATTAACACCTACCACTAAATTCATAAGAGGCACTTGCACCTGCTTTGTAGAGGTATTATATGAAAAATTAGATAATGGATTTCCGTTAAGTCTAACTTCAATATTAGCTTTTGTTTCTACATTTAAAACTGTTCCAATCACATTATACGCGTTCATACCGATAGTATAAGGACTAACGTTTGGTGATGAAATAGTAACCACTGGTGGTTGAACTTCTTTAGGCTTTCTATATATTATAGTCGTTGTTTTACTATCATTACCGTCTTGATTCACACCTTTAACACTTACAGTATTAACACCTTCATTTAAATTCAATGTTGTTGTTAACACTTTAGAAGTTGCACTGTATACATAGTTTGTATACGTTACATTATTGAATAACACAGATGTATTTGACTTTCCACTAACATTTAACACTGTTGATGAAAAAGCGTAAATAGCATTTGAAACTACAATTCCACTTTGAGCTGGACTAGTTATAGTCACAATAGGCGGATTTACCTCTTCTACATCAGGAATTCTTAATACAATAATTGTTGTTTTCTGATCAGAACCTGCTGCATTCATACCAGTTATTTCAAAAATATTTTGACCTAATTGTAATATCACATCTGCATCAAACTCATCCACATTTGCATTATAACTAAAATTTGGATTTACAGTTCCATTTTGTTTAAACGTAATATTACTTTTACCATTAACGTAAAACACATTTGCTTCAATATGAAAATTCGGTGAAGAAACAGTAATTGGTGAATGACTTGGATTAGTAAAATCAACAACCGGCTTTTGCGGAGTTGGATTCGTTGTTCCACCACCAACGTTCCCAACAGGTGTAGAATGTGGATCAACCACTGTTCCTGTCTGAGTTGGTCTAGTATGTGTCCCTCTCCCTAAATAAAATTTAAATCCAGCAGAAGCATAATGGTACCTGTCATTTTCACTACTTGACCCATCAAAATTATGCGGCATTCCATCAAAATCATTATCCCTTGTCCAAGTCATTCTACCTTGTATTCCAAATGAAACATTAGGTGATAATTGTTTTTCAATTCCAGCACCAAAACTAGGCATCCACTCAACTCTACGAGACACTTTAGTTTCAAAATCAGAACTAGACGTACTCTTACTTGTTAATTCATTTTCATCTTTAATTTGTGTACTGAAAAATTCATCTTTTAGCAAATCAACTTTTGTATGGTAATTTGTAATACCTAAACCTCCATAAACAAATAAATTCCAACCTGTTCTTTCTCTCAAGCGATTCGTATTTAATTGAAGTTCTAAACTATAATCATGAACTTTTGTAGCAAAATTAGGCACGTAATACCCATAATTTTCTTGATATTCATCTAAAACAGATCCTAATTCTAATATATTGGTATTTGTAGAATCCAATGCAAATTGAGAATTTGATAACCCTCTATATGCTCCAAACAGATATCTAAACCTCAAATCCCAACTAAAAATCTTTCCTTCTTCCATCCCAAAAGACTTACCAACAGTAAACCCAACTCCTCCGCGATAAAGACCATTAACATCTACCTCAGTATTACTATGGTACGTTCCACCAGCATTTATTCCGAGAAACCATTTTGAATTATCATAACTAACCTTACCTTGAGCTTGTGCTCCAAAGGTTGAAAATAGTCCAATAACTAGTAGTGTGTAAAGTGTTTTCATATTTCAATTTTATAGATGTAAATTTACCTTTAACAAAAGACGTACCAAATATATAAAAAGTAAAATAATTATACCAAAAAAAAGCACCACTAAATGTTTAGTGGTGCTTTTAAGTAATAATATATTATATTTAAATCATTCCTGTAATCGCCTCTGTTACATTAATAACATGATCACCAACTTTTTCACAGTTAGAAAACAAATTACTGAAAATCATTCCACTTTCCATATTCGCATCTTTTTTATTGATGTTATCAAAGTGTTCTTTTCTCATTTCATCACGCTTTTTATTAATTGCGTTTTCACATTGATTAGCTGATTCAACAGATACGCCATCCCAATCAGCTCCTAAATTATCAACCATCACATCAAACGATTTATCTAACAATTTAAACATATCAATTAAGCTATTTCTTTGTTCCGGAATAAAATAAATCTTCTTTTCATCCTTACGCTCTATTGTTTTAGAGATTTGGAAGAAAATATCACCGATTCTTTCTAAATCATTCACAATGCTATTCATTGCTCTTACACGCTTAGAAGTTTTCTCAGTCATTTCCCCTTCCGAAACTTTTGCTAAATACGTAGCTACTTCAATTTCAACTCTATCGGTGATTTCTTCATACTTCTCCATTTTAGTATGAAGCTTGGCTTTAAGTTTAGCATTTTGTTCTGTCAACAAGTTTTGAGCAAAACCACTCATTCTACTTGTTAATTCTCCAAATTTAGCTACCTCTTTCTTAGCTTCTAAAATAGATAAATCAGGCGTTACCATTAATCCAGCACCAATATAATCTAAATGAAACTCTTCATCTGTCCCACCTTTAGACTTCACTGTTCTTTCTGCCATTGACACCAAGTTAGGAACAAAAGGCAACAGCAATAGAACGTTCAATAAATTAAAAGCAGTATGGAAAATTGCCAAACCTAAATTGGAAGCTTCTCCAATTTGTTGTTTCAATTCAGGATGCTCATTAATATCCATTAATTTACCATCAATAATAAGTTCTGCTGGCAAAAATGGTACAATAGCATATTGTAATATAAAAGGAAATAATAAAATAGCCCAAGTCACACCAAACAAATTAAATAACGAATGAATTCTTGCTGAACGTTTCGCATGAACATTCCCAATAATTGAGGCTAATTCTGCTGTGATAGTCGTCCCAATGTTTTCACCTAAAATCATAGCAGAAGCAACTTCAAACGGAATTGCACCTGCTGCAACTAAAGTCATAGTTAATGCCATTGCTGCGGATGAGGATTGAATTACAACTGTTACGATAGCCCCTAAAAAGACAAACATTAACGGTCCATACCACACATCTTTAAATTCAGTAAAAAACTGAACTAATCCACTATCCGCGCCTAAAGTTGGCACTGCAGCTTTTAACTCTCCTAACCCCATAAATAACAAAGAAAAACCAACAATCGCAGTTCCCCAATACTTTAACTTCCCTTTTCCAAAGAAAACCATTGGCGCTCCAAACGCTATAAATATTAGTGCATAAGAAGATAAACTTACTTTAAATCCTAATAATAAAATTAACCAAGCTGTAATTGTTGTACCAATATTAGCTCCCATCATAACACCTGCCGATTGTTTTAATGTTAACAAGCCTGCATTCACAAAACTTACTGTCATTACTGTAGTTACAGAGGAAGATTGTACAATTGACGTAATTCCAAAACCTGTAAACACACCTTTTATTCTATTAGATGTAATAGACCCTAACATATTCCTTAACTTAGATCCTGCTGCCTGTTGCAATCCTTCACTCATGATTTTCATACCATAAATAAACATTCCTAATGCACCAATTAGCACCAATAACTTAAATACACCCCAACCTCTTTTAGTTTTAAACTTAGCTTTATTAGACCAAATAGTATTTTCACCATCAGTTAAACCTAACTTCAAAACATATTTCTCTCCACCACTTAGTTCTTTTAATTTATAAGACGTTTCTAAAACATCAACATTATCAATGTGACTCCATTCAACACCTTTAACTTCAGCATCAAATTGTTTTTTACCAATTTTAGTAATATACTTTACTATAATAGAGTAATTGTTTTCTTTTAAATATTCAATAGCATTATAATCTAACGTCCATGAAACATTTGCTGAAGCCTCACTTCCACGAACAGCAACATTTTTAAAAACATCCTCTGTTAAATCATAAGATACTTCTTTTGTTACCTCTTCCATATGAGGAATAGAATCTTGATTTGCAAACGTAGTTGTTAAACCAATTATCATTAAACTAAATAATGTAATAAACTTTTTCATTTCTTTTTAAAATTATTTTGACACAAAAGTAAATCAAGTATCTAAAAAAAAACAACTTTCAATGTTATGTTTATGTTAAGCAATTTTGATAACAATTAAACTCAACGGCATTCAATAATAGTCTTAAAACTGAATAACACTTGAATTCCGAAGACAATTCAATGACTTTTATGTTAAGAAATTATTAAGCTTAGTTTTTTATACCTTTTATTTGTTAAAATAACATGAAATTTGCACCAAGAAATTGTTAAACAGTATTACATAAAGTAAGATTAAACAAAGAATATGAAATTAGGACAAAAAATATTAGCTATTGCTTTATTAGCGAGTACCACTCAAACTATAATTGCACAAACGGCAAAGCCAAAATTTGGTAAAGGGATTGTTATTGAAGGTGAAAATTATAAAATGAAAGCTGCTTTTAGATTTCAAAGTTTATATAATAACGAATGGAATGTTAGAAATGATGATTTTAAATACGTGGAAGATTACGCTGGTAATTTTTTAGTAAGAAGAGCAAGACTTAAATTTGATGGTTGGGCATATTCTCCAAAAATCAAATACAAAATGGAGTTAGGCTTATCTAATAGAGATCTAAGTGGTGGTAGCGGTCCTGAATATAAAAACACCGCAAGAATGATTTTAGATGCCTATTTAGAATGGAATTTTTATCAAAACTTTTCAGTGTTAGCTGGCCAAACTAAACAACCCGGAAATAGAGAAAGAATTATTTCTTCAGCTAACATGCAATTTGTTGATCGTTCAAGATTAAATAAAAGATATACCTTAGATAGAGATATGGGAATCATGCTAAAGCACCATTTTTCCTTAGGGAAAACCTTCAAGGTAAAAGAAACGTTTGCATTTTCTCAGGGTGAAGGAAGGAATATTACTGCAGGAAATTTTGACGGTTTTGCCACTACATTTAAAGTTGAATTATTTCCATTTGGAGATTTCAAATCTAAAGGCGCATACACTGGAGGAGATCTAAAAAGAGAATCAACTCCTAAACTGGGCCTTGCTTTTGCATATGATATTAACAGAAATGCAGTTAGAGAAAGAGGACAAGGTGGAGATTTCATTCAAGACATAAATGGCAATTACATTGGTAAAACTTTAAATTCAATTTTTGTAGACTTCATGTTCAAATACAAAGGGTTCTCATTAATGGGAGAATACGCTAATAGAATTACAACTGATGGGAATGAAGATGTATTAGACATCAACGACAACAACAATGTAATAGGAACTTACTTTACTGGTTCAGGAATTAATTTACAAGGAGGATATTTATTCAACGCTAATTACGAGTTAGCAGCTAGATATACCGTAATTACACCCCAAACACTAAATGTTGGTAAGAACGAATCAGAATTTGGATTAGCATTATCAAAATATGTTGTAGGCCATAAGTTAAAAGTTCAAACTGATGTCGGTTATAGAATGGTAGAAAATACCGCAACAACCATTAATGATGATAAATTGTTCTGGAGAGTTCAAGTTGATATCCACTTTTAATTTAAGTAATACATTTAATATAATAACCAAACCTTTTATCGTTATATAACGATAAAAGGTTTATTTTTGTTCTATAAAAAATAAATTATGAAAAACATATTAGTTTTATGTACAGGAAACTCTTGCAGAAGTCAAATGATGCACGGTTTTTTAAAAACCTTAGCTAAAGACAAAGCAGAAATTTGGAGTGCCGGTATTGAAACTCATGGCTTAAACAAGAATGCTTTAAAGTATTTAAAAGAAATTGAAAATATTGACATTACGACACATACCTCTAATTTAGTGGATGAATATAGTGACATTAATTTTGATTATGTAATCACTGTTTGTGATCATGCCAATGAAAAATGTCCTTTATTTCCAACGTCAGCCAAAAAATTTCACCATAACTTTTTTGACCCCTCAAAAATTTATGGTTCTGAATTAGAAATAAAAGAAGCATTTACCAAAACTATAGCCGAGTTAAAAACATATACAATAAACTTTATTGAAAACGAATTGTAATGGATAAAAAAATAATATTTGGAGAACTGATTGGAACTTTTGTTTTAGTATTTTTTGGCATTGGATCAGTTGCCATGACAGTACTATATGACGCATTCAATTTATTTGAAATCGCGACAATCTGGTGTTTAGCCGTTGTTGGTGGGATATACGTTTCAAAAAAATGGTCTGATGCTCATTTAAATTTAGCAGTATCTGTTGGCTTTTTAATTCAGAAAGAGATAAATTTAAAACAACTGTTAAGTTATTCTATAGGTCAATTCATAGGCTCTGTGCTAGCCGGATTGGCCATATTCATGATTTTCTCAAGCGATATCGTTTCGTTTGAAACTACTCACAATATCATTAGAGGATTAGAATCCTCCAAAATAACAGCCATGATGTTTGGAGAATTTTATCCAAACCCTGGAAATAAAGATTTAACTGAGTTATCTACTCTTTCAGCTATGACTTTTGAAGCAGTTGGTACTTTTTTATTAATGTTAATGATTCTTTTACTCGTGAACTCAAACAGAATAAATCCTAAATTAATTCCCATATCAATTGGTATTACGGTTGGTATATTAATCGTATTTATAGCTCCATACACTCAAGCCGGATTTAACCCGTTTAGAGACTTAGGACCAAGATTAGTTAGCGCAATTATGGGGTGGAATACAATTGTTTTTGACTTAAAGCAATTTGGGTTTATTACTGTTTATGTATTAGGTCCAATAATAGGAGCATCTACTGCATCACTATTTTTTAAAACTGTTTTATTAAAACATAAAAAATAATATTACCTTTGATTGAAAGCAACAAAATGAGTTCAAAAATTTTGATAATTGATGATGAACCTGACATTAGGGTTTTAATTGAATACACTTTAAAAAAAGAAGGTTTTATAGTTGAAACAGCTGAAGATGGCGAAAGTGGAATCAATACCGCTAAATCTTTTTTACCTGATTTAATTATCCTAGATGTTATGATGCCAGGAATAGATGGTATGGAGACATGCGAACTACTCCGTCAAGATTCTACTTTCAATGATACTTTTATTTGTTTTTTAACTGCTAGATCAGAAGATTACTCTCAAATAGCTGGCTTTAACTCTGGTGCTGATGACTACATAACAAAACCTGTAAAACCAAAAGTTTTAGTCAGTCGTATTAACGGAATATTAAGGCGTAAAGTCATAAAAAACATGCCTTTTCAAAACAAAAACACAACTACAGGCTTAGTTATTGATCGAGATAAACATATAGTTTTTATAGATGGAATTGAGTTAAATTTACCAAAAAAAGAATTTAAACTTTTAGCTCTACTTCAAGATAAAAACGGAGACGTATGTACTAGAGAGACAATATTAAGTAAGGTTTGGGGACAAGATGTTATAGTTGGAGATCGTACTATTGATGTACATATTAGAAAGCTTAGAGAGAAAATTGGTAATGATAAAATTAAAACAATAAAAGGAGTTGGTTACAAATTTGTAAAATAATTATATCTTATTTTCATAAATACTCTTTAACTTTTAACTGTTAAATCAATAAATTAATTATAAAGTGTTACTTTTGTTTTACTTAAAAAATTAATAAAATGAATAGTTGGCATACAGTTAAAGTAAAATATACAAAACAATTACAAGACGGAACTTTAAAAAGAGTAACAGAACCCTATTTAGTAAATTCAATTTCTTTTACAGATGCAGAAGCAAGAATTCATCAAGAAGTTGGTGAATTCACTAGAGGTGAATTTTTAGTAACTTCTATTTCAAAAACTGATTTTGCAGATATTTTCCATTATGATGATGCAGATGTTTGGTATAAAGCAAAAGTGTCTTATGTTACAGAAGATGCAGATGGCGGTAAAGAAAAAAAAGTTAGTAATAATTTTCTAATTTCAGCCCACAACGTTAAAGAAGCTTACGAAAGAATCGAAGAAAGTTTAAAAGGCTTACAAGTTGATTTTGACATCCCTTCAATATCAATAACACCAATATTAGAGATATTCCCATATGTTGCAATGGAAGGTGAAGAATTAACTCAATCTGAGTCTTATGAAGAGGAAGAAGCTAATGCAAGCTCAATTAATGTAGCTTACGTAGCTCCAGATGAAGAAGAGTAATTCTTTAATAACAAAATTCGCTAATCATGTCAAATACGGAACATAGCAAAAATAAACATTCTGACTTTTTAAAAGGAGAATTAACGGACTACTTGAACAATCCGTTACTTATGTTTAAAAAGTGGTATCAAGAAGCATACGATCAAAATTGTGCTTCACCTAATGCTATGTCTGTTTGTACAGTTAGTCAAAATGGACAACCTTCTTCTAGAACAGTTTATATGCGAGAAGTTTTAGAGGAAGGCTTTATATTTTACACTAATTACAATAGTAAAAAGGGGCAGAATTTAGCTAATAACCCTAAAGTATCAGCTTTATTTTTTTGGGATTGTAATGAACAACAAATCAGAGTTGAAGGTGAAGTAGAAAAAATACCTACTGAACTATCAGATGAATATTTTGCAGCTAGACCTAGAGTAAGTCAAATTGGGGCTTGGGCTTCTGAACAAAGTTCTAAAATTGAAAACAGACAAACATTAGAAGATCGCGTAAAGTTTTTTGAAGCTAAATTTCCTAATACAGTTCCAAGACCTCCTCATTGGGGTGGCTATATCATTAAACCCACTTATTTTGAATTTTGGCAAGGTAGATTAGGCCGACTGCATGATAGAATTTGCTACACAGCAAAAAATAATGACTGGAGTATTACTAGAATTGCACCGTAAGTAGTTTCTTTCTTATACTATTTTTTATTAAAAATACGATCTTTACAAAATGGAAAATACGATTCAACTTAATTCAGAAAAAGTAATATCAACCATTTCTACTTTAGAAAAACGAATTGCTGATAGGTTTCCCGAATCAGGTTTGAGAAAAACATGTGCAGATTTTTTAAAAATTGCAAAAAAGAGTGACTCAAATATCAACTGGTTAATAAAGCCAAACATTCCTTTAAGGTTATTCTCCTATTTAATTATTTCGTTAGGCATTGGTGGAATAATATACAGTGTGTCCTATGTCGAATTTAAACTAGAAGACACAACAATTTCAAACATCATAGCACTTTCAGAAGCAGTATTCAACGACATTATTTTACTTGGTGCAGCTATCTTTTTTCTTATCAGTTTAGAATCTCGTGTCAACAGAAAGAAATCATTAGAAATGTTAAATGAATTAAGAGTAACAGCACATGTAATTGACATGTTACAACTCACAAAAGATCCTAGTTTAATTAATGCCACTGAAACATCTACAACTAATTCACCGAAACGTTATTTAACAAAGTTTGAAATGGAACGCTATTTAGACTATAGCTCCGAATTGGCATCTTTAATCGCAAAAGTAGGTGCATTATATTCACAAAGCTTATCAGATGAAGTTGTTGTTAGGGCTGTTAATGAAATTGAAATACTTTGCACAGGGTTAAGTCGTAAAATATGGCAGAAAATAATAATTCTTAACCAATTAGAGAATTAACAAGACAAGTTTCCAATGCATTTAATAAATTAATTTTTAGGCACTCCTAAAAATTAAGATATTTTATTACTTTTGCATCATGAGTTTATCATTAAGTCAAAGTGAGGAAAATTATTTAAAATCTATTTTTAATCTTTTAGATGAAAATAGCGCATTAAAAGACAATCGAGTAAGTACTAATTTAATAGCAAAAGATTTACAAACCAAAGCTTCTTCAGTAACAGAAATGATAAAAAAACTGTCTGACAAAGGATTACTATTGCTTGAAAAATATAAAGGATGTAGTTTAACTTCAATTGGAAAAAAGGAAGCCATTGAAATCATACGAAAACATAGACTTTGGGAAACCTTTTTAGTTGAAAAATTAGCGTTCAATTGGAATGAAGTACATGATATTGCAGAACAATTAGAACATATAAAGTCTCCAATTTTAACAAATAAATTAAGTGCATTTTTGAATCACCCAAATTTTGATCCACATGGCGATCCAATTCCTGATGAAAATGGAATTTTTCCAAAACATGACTCAATTCAAAAATTAAAAGATACACTCATTAACCAAAATTCAATTGTTGTGAAAATTGGTTCTGACAACGCAGATTTACTAAGCCATTTATCTAAAAATAATATTGGAATTCATTCTCAAATTAAATGCCTAGAAAAAAATGAATTTGACGATTCAATGAAAGTTGAAATTGATAGTCAACACTCGATTACCTTATCGAAAAAAGTAGTTAAAAACATTTACATCAAAATAATAAAATAGTTATGTGGGATAATTTAATAGAATGGTTTAAAAGTATAGATCCAATTTTTGCAGCATTAGTAGCAACAACGTTTACTTGGCTAGTTACTGCATTTGGCGCAGCGTTTGTGTATTTTTTCAAAAGCTTAAACCGAACAGTTTTAGATGTAGCGCTTGGATTTACAGGTGGAGTTATGGTAGCTGCCAGTTTCTGGAGTTTATTGAACCCAGCTATTGAAATGTCTGATGGAAGTTGGATACCTGCAGCCATTGGCTTTTTACTTGGCGCAATATTCTTGTTTGGATTAGATAAAATATTACCTCATTTACATATCAACTTTAAAGAGTCTGAGGCTGAAGGCCCAAAAACGAAATGGAATAAAACCATCCTGTTAGTATTAGCCATCACATTACATAATATACCTGAAGGATTAGCAGTTGGTGTATTATTTGGAGCGGTTGGTGCTGACTTACCAGGGGCAAGTATAGTTGGAGCTGTTACTTTAGCTATTGGAATAGGAATACAAAACTTTCCTGAAGGGTTTGCTGTATCTATGCCTTTAAGAAGGCAAGGAATGAGTAGGAATAAAAGTTTTTTTTATGGTCAATTATCTGCTGTTGTTGAACCTATTTTTGGAGTTTTAGGTGCTTGGGCTGTAATGACATTTGAGCCAATACTACCTTACGCCTTAGCTTTTGCCGCCGGTGCAATGATTTTTGTTGTAGTTGAAGAAGTTATTCCAGAATCTCAGAGAGGTAAGAATACCGATTTAGCAACCTTAGGGTTTATGGTTGGGTTTGTGGTTATGATGACTTTAGATGTTGCTTTAGGATAAGTTTTAAGGTGAAAACAATACTTAGTAAAGCTAACATGGTACTAAATTAAAAAAAAATGCTTTTTTTTTAATAATATTCATTGTCATTAAAAATAAAGGCATTACTTTTGCCCCAGACTTGGATAGTTGTCAGAGTGGTCGAATGAACTTGTCTTGAAAACAAGCGTACTGCAAGGTACCGGGGGTTCGAATCCCTCACTGTCCGCATTAACAAAAAAACCTTGAAGAAATCTTCAAGGTTTTTTTTATGCCTAAAATTTTCGACTGAATTCCTATTTAAAAATAATTGTGAGTACGATTTTATTATTGTAAGTTTGAAGACCCTATGAAATTATTTATAAGGTGAATTAGTACTACAATTTAACTGACATTAATACGACATACATTATTGATGTTACCAACTTTGTAAGTAGTTTATACGTCTTTAACTCTAGAAATAGTAATGGCGGGGTATTACGTACTGACAAAATTATCATTAAACATTAAATAAACTCTATGAAACTTCATTTAAGTACAATACGAGTAAGGATTTTATTTTTATGGATTCTTTTCCCTTTTTTTGGAAATAGCCAGTCAAATGATTTTTTTACATTTGATTCAAATATTAATCCTTTAATATATAGAGATACCATTTCTAATTCAAACTGTATTTGGCAAATTGGTCAACCTCAAAAAACTGTGTTTAACACTGCCTATAGTACGCAGAATAGCATAATTACGGACACTGTGAATTACTATCCAATTAATGATACATCTTCATTTATATATAAACATGAGGTGTCGGTTGGATTTTTGAATATTAATTCAGTTTACCCAATTGTTGAACTGTACGGGTATTATAATGTAAATAGTGATAGTTTAAATGATTACGGAAAAATTGAATTTTCACCAGATAATGGGTTAAGTTGGGTTTTAATTTCTGATGATACTCTAACTTTATTAAATTCTTCAAATCCGTGGCCTTATATAGAGAATAATCCAGTTTTAACAGGTAATAGTAATGGTTGGAAATACTTTAAAATTACACTCTCAGGTTACGATCAACATGTATTTAATACAGGAGACACCATTCAATACAAATTTACATTTATTAGTGATGGCAACTCCGAAAATATGGACGGATTAATGTTTGATAATTTAAATTTTATTGATGATGGGGGTGGTGGAATAGTTAATAAAGTAACAAGTTCTATTTCAAATTACCCAAATCCTTTTACAAATACATTAAACTTAAATTATAACCTCCTTACAAATGGTGAGTTAAGCATTTTTGATGTTACTGGTAAATTGATACATTCTGAAACTATTAAAAGTTCAAATACAACAGTAGTTAATACCTCAAATTTTACAAAAGGTGTTTATTTTTATAAATTAGTGGATACTACTACTGGTTTAAGCGTTGGTAATGGTAAGATTGTGAAGTAGTAAAACAATATTAATTCAGCTGTTGTTCATTTCTATTTCATCTAATTAACTGTTTAAGTTTTTGTAAATCTCTATATAAAAAGTTCGAGAACAACCTGCTCAGCACATTGATAAAACATTTTGAAGTTATCTTAAGCTTTTCTAATAATTTAATTTAACATTTGTAAACAAATTTTTCAATTTTCTTTTCCTAGATTTGTACTTTATAAAAATACAAATTGAATGAAATTTATTCTATCTATTTTATTACTGACTCTGACAACTATTAGTTTCAGTCAGAATTACACAATTAGTGGTTCACTAAGAGATAGTGAGACAGGAGAAGACTTAGTTGGCGCTAGAGTATTGGTTAAAGATCAGCCAGGTGTTGGTGTTGTAACTAATGTTTTTGGTTTTTATTCGCTAACACTACCAAAAGGCGATTATACTTTAGTATATCAATCAATAAGTTTTTCAAATTTTGAGTTTAAAGTAACCTTAGATAAAAATATTGAAAAAAGTTTAGAATTAAACCCTGAATCTTCATTGCTGAATGCGGTGGAGGTCACAGGAGTAAAAGCAGACGAAAACATTACATCAGCTGAAATGGGAGTTGATAAAATTAAAGTTTCAGACTTAGATGCCATTCCTGTTTTATTTGGAGAAAAGGATATCATGAAAACAATGCAATTATTACCTGGCGTAAAATCTGCTGGTGAAGGAAGTGCTGGTTTCTATGTTCGTGGGGGTGGAGCTGATCAAAATTTAATTTTATTAGATGGTGCACCAGTATACAACGCTTCTCACCTATTAGGATTCTTTTCTGTTTTTAATTCAGATGCCTTAAAAGATGTTAAACTATACAAAGGTGGCGCTCCTGCACAATTTGGAGGAAGGTTATCTTCTGTTATGGATATTCAAATGAAAGAGGGGAATTCAAAAAGACTTGCTGTGAGTGGTGGAATTGGGTTAATTTCTTCAAAACTAACGATAGAAGCTCCAATTGTAAAAGATAAAGGTTCTTTTATTATATCAGGCCGTAGAACATATGCCGATTTATTTTTAAGAACACTAAAAAATAGTACTGACCCACAAAAAATTGCATTATCAAAATCTACATTATATTTTTACGATTTAAATTTAAAAGCTAATTATAGAATAGGAAAGAAGGACAGGGTATTTGTATCTGGATATTTTGGAAGAGATAAATTTGGGTTTTCTGATCAATTTGGTTTCGATTGGGGGAATATTACAGGAACTGTTAGGTGGAACCATATTTTTTCTGAAAAACTATTTTCAAATACGTCATTAATTTTTTCTAACTATAATTACAAAATTAATTTCGGAGCTGATGATAATACATTTGAAATCGGATCAGAAATTCAAGATTATAATCTGAAACAAGATTTTGACTATTATTTAAATGCAAAAAACACACTTAAATTTGGAGGAAATCTAGTGCACCACACTTTTAAGCCGGGAGAAATTGAAACTGGATCGGGAATTGCTTTTGTATTAAATGACATTGCTAAAAGGTATTCTATCGAATCTGCTTTATACCTAGCAAATGAACAAAAAATAGGAAAAAGACTGTCAATTAATTACGGCTTACGTTACTCTAGTTTTAGTCAAATTGGCCCAGGTGATATTTATGAATATGATACAGACGGTAATGTTATAGACACAACTGCATATGGAGATTTAGAAAACGTAGTAACTTACCATGGCTTGTCTCCCCGTTTTTCAACAAGCTATTTATTAAATGAAAAGAGCTCGATTAAAGGAGCTTATGCAAGAACTTACCAATACTTACATTTAATATCAAATTCAACATCTTCATCTCCAACAGACATTTGGCTGCCATCATCAAACAATATCAAACCTCAGACTTCTGACCAGGTTTCATTAGGCTATTTTAGAAATTTTAAGGATAATTTATTTGAATTCTCTGTAGAAACATATTACAAAAAAATGCTAAATTCAATCGACTACAGAGATGGTGCGGAAGTGACGCTAAACCCAACAGTTGAAGGTGAACTACTATACGGAGAAGGAAGAGCCTATGGTGTTGAATTTTTATTAAAGAAAAGAAGAGGTAAATTTACAGGTTGGGTTAGTTACACCTTATCAAAATCGGAAAAATTATTTGATCAAATTAATAACGGCACTTGGTTCCCTGCTAAGCAAGACAGAGTGCATGACATATCCGTGGTTGCAATGTACAAATTAAATAAAAGATTAACGTTTTCCGCATCTTGGGTATATTACACTGGGGCCGCAGTAAGTTTTCCTGAAGCAAAATATGAAATTGATGGTGCGGTATATAATTATTACTCCGAAAGAAATGGTTATAGAATGCCTGACTATCATAGACTAGATTTAGGAATTACTTTAAAAAATAAAAACTTTAAATTAGTGAAAAATGCTGAAACAGGAAAAGAGATGGAAGTTCCGAAACGATTTGAGTCCTCTTGGAATTTCTCAGTTTACAATGCTTATGGAAGAGAAAATGCCTATTCAATAACATTTGCCGAAAATGAAACAACAGGTCTAACAGAAGCAACTCAAATTGCCTTATTTAAAATAATTCCTTCAGTTACTTATAACTTTAAATTTTAGTATTATGACACTTAAATTAATTTCAAAATTTGTACTCGTAATTTCTATTTCTCTATCTATTTTTTCATGTGAAAAAATAATTGATATACCTGTAGATGAAAGTGCCCAAAAAGTAGTTATTGAAGCTGCAACATCAAATCTTTTAGGAGACAGCTATGTATTACTATCTAAGACAGCGACTCTTTACGGTCAAAATATTTTTAAAAAAGTGAATAACGGAACCGTGAAAATCACAGATAAAAATGGCGTAGAGGTTACTTTTACCGAAGACGGAACTGACGTTGGAAAATATACACATCCCACTTTTGTAGTTACACCAAACAATACTTACACATTACAAGTTAACATTGAAGGTAAAGACTATTCTGCGGAAAGCTCTACCCAAAGTACTACTGTAATAGATAGTATTTATGTTGTAAAAGAACCGAATAACGGATTTTCACCAGGTGGAGGAGGTACAAATGAAAATGATTCAATTAATTTAGTCTTTCTAGCATATTCTGACAAGGTCAATGAAAAAAACTATTACCGTTTTAATGTTTACACAAATGGCGATAGAAATAAACGAATGAATATTACTGATGATAAAGTAACAAATGGACAAAATATAAATGGACCTTTCTTTGACAGCTATGAATCAAAAGATACGGTACTTGTTGAGATGGTTAATATGGATAAAGCTAACTACACTTACTTTTACTCTTTAGCCAACACATCAAATGGAGGACCTTTTAGTGCTAGCCCTGCTAACCCTGTTACTAATTTAGATAATGGTGCATTGGGTTATTTTGGTGCCTATCTTAAAGATACAGTAAGTGTAATAATTCCTTAATGGCTACTAAACTTAATTAAAGTGTGGGTTTATGGGGAAATGAGCAAAGGCTTTATACTTTCCCCCTTGTTGCCCCATATATGTTTCCCAAATTGAATTATTAGTGGTATCCATAATTCCTTCAGCACTTATAATATCAGAAACTAACCAGGCATTTTTTTTGAGTTCATCTTCTAATTGATTTGCTACCCAGCCAGAATACCCTAAGAAGAACCTTACTGAACCTGATTTAATTAAGCCTAATTTTGCTTTTTGAACAATTTCAGAAAAACTACCGCCTGAATAAATATTTGCCACTACATGAACAGAGTTTTCTATTTGATCTCCTAATGTATGTAGAAAATATAAATGCTTATTACCAACAGGTCCACCTTTACTAACTCTAGTCATTGTTTTTTCAAAGTCTTCCAATTCATTAATTTCAACATCAAGATACTTGTTCAGCACGAAACCAAAACTACCTTCTTCATTATGTTCACAAAGAAGAATTATAGTACGCCCAAAATAATCATCTTCAACAAATGGTTCAGTTATTAACACACGTCCTTTTTTTGGACTTAACTTATTATGTACTTTTAAATCTATCAAGTTGTTTATTAATTAGTTTTTAACTTATTACAAAGGTATTTAAAGCAAATTACACCCTTACTCTTTTACGAGTTTTTTTTCCAAACATGATTTCCATTCTCAAAAATCTCCTTTCCGAAAATTGGAACATTCAATTTTATTTCTTCCACCAAAAAGCGACATGCATCCATAGCCTCTTTTCTATGCGCTGAAGATGTAAATACAAACAAACATAATTCGCCTGCTTTAACCACACCTTTACTATGATAAATGTGCATACATGTTAAATCAAACTTTTCAAATGCAGCCTCTCTAATCTCATGAAATATTTTATTAGCCATCTCTTCATGAGCTGAATATTCAATCGCTACCACTGTTTGATTATCAATTACATCTGCTCTAACCTGACCTAAAAAAATGTCATGTGCACCGATATTTGTTTTAACTTGATGATGTGAAATTGAAGATGCAATTTTCTCAGGAGAGATAGCACCATCTACAAAGACTTGCTTTATTTTATCTGATTTTTTATTTTTACTCATAATTATTATCTAAAGAGAATACTACATAACAAATTTACAAATTAAAAATTTAAAGATGTTTCAATTTAAAGCTATAATGAAAACAGTAGTCACTAGCCTATTCCTCCATCAATATTTATTAAATTAGTGTAATTGTATTCTGCTCTCAAAAAATCAATTGCAACTTGACTTCTCCCCCCTTTTTGACACACTACATATATAGTTTTATCAGAAATTATTTCATCAATACGATCACCCAATTTATCCAACGGAATATTAATTACTGATTTATTCTCAACCAAAGGCGTTTCCCACCCCTCCCTAACATCCAACACTAAAGTTGTATTTGGTAATTTATTTAAGTCCTCTTTTGAAAATGCCTTTTCGTTTACCACACACGTTAAAGCGTAATCAAAATCTTCAAAATCTTGAATCGAATTAATTCCTACATCAGATAAATTTACAGATTTTTTAATTTTCAACTGTAGGAAAGACGGATCCAATGAATTATAAATCAATAATTCTCCAGACATTACTTTACCTACGTTTAAAATCATTTTCAACACCTCATTAGCTTGCTGTGTACCAATAATCCCAGGTAAAACACCTAATACCCCTACTTCGGAACAAGATGGCATTACTCCTAATTCTGGAGGGTTTGGAAATAGACACCTATAAGTTGGACCTTTTTTATAATTAAACACAGACACTTGTCCTTCAAATTTATGAATAGCTCCATAAACTAAAGGTCTATTAGCTAAAACACAACCATCATTCACCATGTAGCGGGTGGAAAAATTATCAGTTCCGTCTACAATAATGTCATATTTTTCAAATAATTCAAGCGCATTTGCATTTGTCAACTCGAAATTATAAGCAACAATTTTTATTAACGGATTCTGAGCTTCTAATTTAAGTTTTGCCGTTTCAGATTTTGATTTACCAATATCATCTACACCAAATAAAATTTGTCTTTGTAAATTAGACTCATCTATCACGTCAAAGTCAATAATTCCAATTTCACCAACTCCTGCCGCCCCAAGGTATTGTAGAACAGGACAGCCTAACCCTCCCGCTCCAATAACTAATACTTTTGCTTGTTTTAGTTTCAATTGTCCTTTTTCTCCAACTTTATCTAATAACAAATGTCGACTATAGCGTTTAATATCTTGGGTGGTTAAATTCATTTAAAATTGATATATATTAGTTGAAAATTTTGATTACGTATACCTATTTACCAATCGATAGGCATATAATCTTTTAAAAACTTACCGCTCCAGTGCTTACCGGAATTGATTCCATCAATCAATGGATCTAAAACTCTTGCTGCACCATCAACAATATCTAATGGGGGCTGAAAATCATGCGTATCCACTTTCTCTTTAGCCAACTGAACTGGATCTTCATCTGTCACCCACCCAGTATCTACAGCATTAATAAACACACCATCTTTTTCAAATTCACCACTTGCTGTATGTGTTAACATATTTAATGCAGCTTTAGCCATATTTGTATGTGGATGACGAGATATTTTATGAAATCTATGAAATTTACCCTCCATTGCTGACACATTTATGATGTGCTTCATTCCTGTCTGTTCTTTACGCATCAAAACAGACAGTCGATTACACAATACAAATGGCGCAATTGAATTTACCAATTGAACCTCCATCATTTCTAAGGTCTCAATTTCTCCTAATTTTAATCGCCAACTATTTGATGTTCTTAAATCAATCTGTTGCAAATCTACATCCAATTCACCTTCTGGAAAAACCTCTTCTGCTTTTAATGAATTGTCAAAACTATATGGTATTTGAGATAATTTGGCTGAAGAACTTAATCCAATACCAGGTTGTTTTCCATGCCAAGTGACGGGTAGATTTTTCTCATCTGAAATATTTTCAGCCAAAGTATTTAACTCTTCAATACAATCGTGATGATCTTTCAATAAATCTTTTGCAAAGTCTGGTAATTCAGAAATAGGCGTTTCTTCTTTATCCATTAAATGTTTAAAGAATCCCGCTGGTCGTCTCACAGTTTGAGCAGCGTTATTTATCAAAATATCTAATCTTTTGTACTTCATCTCAATGAAATTACAAAAGATTTCTACACTTGGAATATGTCTTAAATCTAATCCGTGAATGTGTAATCTATGTCCCCATTCTGTGAAATCTTCTTCTTTTGAAAATCGTAAAGCACTGTCTACAGGAAAACGAGTCGTTGCAACTACAGACGCTCCTGATCTTAATAAAATTAAAGTAATATGATAACCAATTTTCAATCTAGAACCTGTAACAACTGCAACTTGTCCCGTTAAATCCGCTGTTTGATATCTTTTCGCATAATTAAAATCGCCACAATCAGAACACATAGTATCATAAAAATGGTGTAATTTGTTAAACTCAGCTTTACACACATAGCAATTTCTAGTACTTTCCAAAACTGGAGTATCTGCATCTTCAGCTTTAGGCATTTCTAAAAATTTTGGAGCCACAAAAATAGCATCTTCTCTAGCTGATCTGATTCCTGTAGATTTTCTAGCATGTTTGTCACGCTCAATCATCTTACGTTTTGCAGCTTTTTTAGCGTCTTTTCTACGTTTTTGGAACTCATCTCTGTCTGGTCGGGATAACTTACCTGCAACCGTTAGTAATTTAACCCGCTTTTCTTCATCAATATCAAATAATTGATTGGTATCTGACAAAAGACTTTGTAAAACTTCAATAGCCTTATCAATGTCTTGCTGGTTTAATTTATCTACTTTCTCCTCTTCACTCATTACAAAATAATTGAAATACAAATGTAGCTTATTTATACCAATCTAGTTTAAGCTTGAAGTACTTGATTTACTATCTTTTTAAAATTTTTGGTGTAAAATGACAAGTTCACCCAATACGATATAGCTTCAACTCTCCTTAAAATAATTTTTCCTTGTCATTACATTTTTTTTGCAACTTATTTTAACACATTAATTCTGACTGAAGAATGATAAAAAGTTAAACCAACTTTTAAGAACTATTAATAAATGGAAAGCCTCATCTTTTGAAAATCACACACACACACACACACACACACACATGATGTAACAACCGGCTTAGTAGCCTATTTAGATAAACATATTTCAATGGATGAAGGTTCAATTTTAAGTACTATTCAAAATCGGAACAGAATAAACCATCACAAAACTACTACACTAATTAGACGTACATTATACGACATAAGCATTAAACACGTAGAGAAATTTATAAGTTCAATACAAATTCCGTATATTAAATCTGCGATAGTAATTGTAAAGTGAACATCAAATGTTACCAAATTAAAAGTTCTGTCTTAACAATTAATGGCCGCTAGTATATTTTTTCTCCCCTGCCTTAATCTCAATATTTAAAAAATTCTCACTTGGTGGAATTGAACAATTATATCCTGTTGTATAATGACAATACGGATTAAATGCGTAGTTAAAATCCAAGATAAATGTTTTACCTTTTGGAATGGTAGTTTCAACATACCTACCGCCACCATAGGATTGGCTACCACTTGTTAAGTCAGTAAAAGGTATAAAAATATAATCTTTATACTTATCCATTTTCATCAACCTAATACTTTGATAGATTGGAAGCTTAAATCGCTGTCCATTCAATTTAAACTTTAAGTATCCATATCTCCTATACTTTTTCTTTTCCCCCCTTGAAGTTAACATGTCAAATTCTTCACCACGTGAAACTTTAACTTTACAAGTCACTTTGTAATTTTCATTAGGTTCAAAATAATTAAGATGTCTGAATTTCAAAGCCATAGAATCAGGTAAAATAGATTGCATTGTATCTCTAAACTCTAAATCAACAGATGTTCTATGCGCTAATAATTCAGTTATGTAGTCATTCTGACTAAACGAAAATGAACTTACAAAAACAAAAAGTATACTTATATTTTTCATGACTATGATTTTACACAAAACTAAACAAATAAAAGCATACTCTAATTCAACGGTTCATTAACTTTCTAAATTACTACTCAGCCACCTTTTATAAATATTAATATCCATTCCTTTTAAAGTAGCTATTTCTTCAACTTGGTCTATTTTAACTTTTCCAACACCAAAATATTTTGCTTGTGGATGAGCAAAATACCACCCGCTAACTGATGCTGTTGGATACATGGCTAAACTTTCAGTTAAGTTCACTCCAGTTAATTTTGTAGCATCTAAAATTTCAAATAAACCTATTTTCTCAGTATGATCTGGATTTGCAGGATAACCCGGTGCAGGCCTAATCCCTTGATAACTTTCTTTTATGAGCTCAATTTTCGTTAAAGACTCTGTTTCATACCCCCACAATTCTTGTCTATACAACTCATGCGCCTTCTCCGCAAACGCCTCTGCTAATCTATCCGCTAACGCTTTTAATAAAATTGATTTATAATCATTATGATCAGCTTCAAACTCCGCTATTTTTGATTCAATCCCCAAACCTGTAGTCACCACAAACCCACCAATATAATCTTTTACTCCACTCGATTTTGGAGCAATAAAATCAGCCACAGAATGATTATCCGCTTTTTTAGATTTTTTTAATTGTTGACGTAAGCAATATTGTTGATGTAAAGTAGTATCTCTATTTTCATCCGTATAAATTTCAACTACATCATCATTAACTGTATTTGCTGGCCAGATTCCAATGGTAGCTTTTGCCGTTAGCCATTTCTCTGAAATAATCAGATCTAACATATCCTTGGCATCCTTAAACAACTTAGTCGCTTCAACACCTAAGTTTTCATCTGTTAAAATTTCCGGATACTTTTTACGCATTTCCCAAGTATAGAAAAACGGTGTCCAATCTATGTATTCCACCAACTCAGTTAAATCGAAATCTGAATAGGTTTTAACACCAATAAAGTTTGGTTTCTTTAAATCATAATTACTCCAATCCAACTCAAGTTTATTCTGTCTTGCTTCTGAAATTGGTATTAATTTTTTAATTCCTTTTTTCTTGGCGTAGTTTTCTCTTACTTTTTGATAATCCGCTTTAACTTCACCAATGTAGTTTTGTTTATTATCACTCAACAATTGACTAACTACAGTAACTGATTTTGAAGCATCTAAAACATGAACAGTTTGACCTTTTGAATATTTTTCTTCAATTTTTACCGCAGTATGCACTTTAGAGGTTGTCGCTCCACCAATCATTAATGGAATATCAAACTCTTCTCTTTCCATTTCTTCTGCCATATAAACCATCTCATCCAAAGAAGGTGTTATCAAACCACTTAATCCAATGATATCCACATCATGTTTTTTTGCTTCCGTAATAATTTTTTCAGCAGGAACCATGACTCCAAGATCAATGATTTCATAATTATTACACCCCAAAACGACACTCACAATATTTTTACCAATATCATGTACATCACCTTTAACAGTTGCCATTAAAATCTTTCCAGCACTTTTTCGTTCTGTTTTATCAGATTCAATAAATGGTAATAAATAAGCCACTGCTTTTTTCATTACCCTTGCAGACTTTACAACTTGAGGTAAAAACATCTTGCCCTCTCCAAATAACTCCCCCACCACATTCATTCCGGTCATCAAGTGTCCTTCAATCACTCTAATTGGAATAGGTACAGATTGACGAGCTTCTTCAGTATCTTCTTCAATATAATCCGTAACACCTTTGACTAATGCATGTGTAATTCTTTTTTGTAAATCCCATTCACGCCATTCCAAATTAATAGTTTTTACTTTAACATCTCCAGCGACAGATTCAGCAAACTCTAACAATCTATCCGTAGCATCCTCTCTTCTATTTAGTAAAACATCTTCAACATGATCTAATAAATCTTTAGGAATGTCATCATAAATTTCAAGCATAGCAGGATTTACAATTCCCATATCCATTCCTTCACGAATGGCATGATACAAGAAGGCCGAATGCATAGCTTCACGCACCACATTGTTTCCTCTAAATGAAAAAGAAACATTACTTACACCTCCACTCACATGCGCTCCAGGCAAATTTTCACGTATCCAACGGGTAGCTTGAAAAAAGTCTAATGCATTCTTTTTGTGCTCATCCATACCTGTAGCAACAGGGAATATATTGGGATCAAAAATAATATCTTGAGGTGGGAAATTTGCCTTTTCAACCAACACATCATAAGATCGTTTACACATATCCACCCTACTTTGATACGAGTCTGCTTGTCCATTTTCATCAAAAGCCATAACAATAACAGCCGCTCCGTATTGCTTAATTTTTTTTGCTTGACGAATAAAATTTTCTTCGCCTTCTTTTAAACTAATAGAATTCACAACACATTTACCTTGTACGCATTGCAAACCCGCTTCAATAATATCCCATTTTGAGGAATCAATCATAATAGGAACTCTTGAAATATCCGGCTCTGAAGCAATTAATTTTAAAAACTTCACCATTGATTCTTTACCATCAATTAGACCATCATCCATATTAATATCAATGATTTGCGCTCCATTTTCAACTTGATTACGTGCTACAGATAGAGCTTCTTCAAAGCTTTCCTCTTTAATCAATCTTAAAAACTTTCTCGACCCAGCCACATTAGTACGCTCACCTATATTAGTGAAATTCGTATTAGCAGTAACAATGAATGGTTCTAACCCACTTAGCATTAAAGGTGGTAATTCAGTCCATTTATAGTTATACTTTCCTGTGTAATCTGGGTGTAAACTCATTTTTTTTGATGCTAGATATCTAAAAATATTCACATTTAGATACTAGACTTTTTTGTTTTTAATTCAATTTTTAATATTAAACACTACTACAATCCAATGTGGATTCCCATTAGTATTCTAAACACAATACTTTACTTGGATCGCAGCAATCTATATTCTAACCGCACAAACTATTTTTGTATTTATAAGCGACACAAATCACATTAATACACTCCAGTCATCAAGGTTTGAATTCCCAGCCCAATCTTTAAAATTTTCTTTCCCTCCTCTAACAGACCAATCGGAATCGATAGCTAATTTTGCACTAATTCCACCTCTTGGATTACAAACCATAGATATTCTTAATCTTTCTGGTTCATACACTTGCATTAAGTGATCATAAAATATATTTATTAACCTCTCGTAAGACACGACTATATTTCTTAAATGAAATGAGTACTGCTTTAACGATTTCAATTCAATTATTTTATCACTTGGATACATTGTTAAAAATACAGTTGCAAAATCTGGTTGCTCTTTAACACCTAAAAACGTAAATTCAGGAATTTTAATTTTAATTTCATAAGCTTCTTTTGAAGGATTTGGAATAGCCTTTAAGATACTTCTGTCAATGTCTTTATATAATTTAATCATTGTTTTCTTTGCTAGATTTTTTGAACATCTAGACTTTTTTATTTTATTTTATTTTTTTTGTTTTACTAAATCTGCCATTACCCTAATATGTTCTGGTGTTGTGCCACAGCATCCACCAATAATATTAACAAGATTCTCATTTAGAAACTGTTCTATCTGTTCACCCATCATTTCTGCAGTTTCATCATACTCACCCATTTCATTTGGTAAACCAGCATTTGGATGTGCACTTACATAGAAAGGAGCTTTACTTTTAAGTGTTTTCAAATAAGGGCGCATATCATCAGCTCCTAATGCACAATTCAAACCTATACTCAATAAATCTGCATGTTGCATTGAAATTAAAAATGCTTCTGTCGTTTGACCAGACAAAGTTCTACCACTAGCATCAGTTATCGTACCAGACACCATAATCGGCAATCTCACCCCTTTCTCTAATGCAATATTCTCTATTGCAAATAAAGCTGCTTTAGCATTTAAGGTATCGAAAATTGTTTCCACCAATAATAAATCAGCCCCGCCATCAACCAAACCTCTTATTTGTTCTTCATAAGCAATGACTAACTCATCAAATTCAACATTTCTGTAGCCTGGGTCATTGACATCCGGAGAAATAGATAATGTACGATTAGTTGGCCCTATTGATCCAGCAACAAACCTTGGTTTATTTGGATTTTCAGCTGTATATTCCTCACAAGCTTTCTTAGCAATTTTAGCAGAGTGAAAATTAATATCATAAGCGTATTTCTCTAACTTATAATCTGCTTGAGCAATAGAAGTTCCACTAAACGTATTAGTTTCAATAATATCTGATCCAGCTTCTAAATACTCTTTATGTATCGCTTCAATAATATCTGGACGCGTTAATGACAACAAATCATTATTTCCCTTTAATGGAAAGTCGTGATTCTCGAACCAACCTTTTCTGAAATCATTTTCAGTTAAAGTATAGCGTTGAATCATAGTTCCCATAGCACCATCAAGCACAAGAATTCTATTTTTAAGTATATCTTTAATATTTTGCATAAATATTTTAGTTCTAACATAAAGCTAAAATGCAATGGACCGGGAAAAAGAATAGTGATACTGTAATTTGTCTTATAATATTTGTATTTCTACAAATGGTATTGGCACCTTCTTAGTTTTTAAACTAAGGGTTGCCAAGGTTTCTTTGGGCCGGTCCCTCCACCTTTCTTTATAAGTATATTATTTTATGAACTGATGCAAATGTAGATAGAATTATTTAAACAAAAATCATAATTCACTAATTTATTTTTATTACTCCTAAAAAAAAGGACTCATACTAAAGTATTCTAAATAATATTACCTTAGCAATTAGAACTTATTTTAACACTTAAACACCAAAATGATATACAAAATAAAACGTTTTTTCTTAATTGTAAATTTACAAACCTTAATCATTTCAGTTCTAGCTGTAACTTCAACTTATTTATGTATAAAGTTTAAATGGGAGGCTGATTTTCCACTTACATTAATTGCAACTTCAATCGTTTTCCCTATAGTATTTTCAATTGGTGGCGCCTATAAAAGACGTGAAGCTGCGCTGAAAGAATACGCTGCCATAAAAGGATATCTTAGGGCTATATACTTTGTATCAAGAGATTGGATTCCTAATGTGAAAATCGACAATGTAGATAAAATGGAGAACTTAATTAAACAGTTTTTTAATAATTTTAAAACACTTTTTTTAAACTCTAAAAAAGAGATGACTAAAAATGAAAAAGCAATTTATGATAATTTTTCAGACTTTTCATTATATATTAAACACGAACTACGTGAAGAAGGATTGTCATCAGGAGAGTGTTCAAGAACAAATCAATATCTACAAAAAATGATGATTTCTTTTGAATCTATTAAACACATTTATCAATACAGAACACCAAGAACTTTACGTTCATTCAGTAATTTGTTTATTAAAATATTACCCGTAATTTATGGACCTTATTTCGCTTTAAAATCTGAAGAAATGGCTAGTGGCTTAGAATATGTTATTCCGGTTCTACTTTCAATGATTTTAGTGAGTCTGGATAACATTCAAGAACATTTAGAAAACCCATTTGATCAAGTTGGTGAAGATGACATAACGTTTAATGTAGATAAATTTGTACAGAATTTGAAACATCAATCTGGAGATAATTAATCAGCTCGTTTACTACTAAAAAGGTCATTCAGAGTTCAATTCTGACTGGAAGCTAAGACATTCTATCAGACAAAATCTTAATTTCGATTAATGGCGAAATTTTTTCATAAATGATATTATTAACTGCTTCTAAAATTGGCATTTCAACATCATATCCTTTTTTGATCTCTATTAATGATTTAGTAGCAAAATAACCTTCAGCAATCATATCCATTTCCATTTGAGCTACTTTAACTGAATACCCCTTACCAACCATATATCCAAACGTTCTATTTCTTGAAAATTTTGAATAGGCAGTTACTAATAAATCACCTAAATAAGCTGATGAATTAACATCTCGGTGAATTGGGTTTACTTCATCAATAAAATTTTCTATTTCTTGAATGGCATTTGAAATCAATACAGCTTGAAAATTATCTCCATAACCTAAACCTGCACAAATACCACTTGCAATGGCATATACATTCTTAAGAACTGCTGAGTATTCAGTACCGAAAATATCATCAGATATCGTAGTTTTTATAAATCTACATGCCATTTTTTTAGCCATATACTCGGCAGTATCTTCATCTTGACAAGCAATAGTTAAATATGACAATCTCTCTAATGCTACCTCCTCTGCATGACAAGGTCCACAGATAATTCCAATATTATCTTCATCAACACCTAAATGGGACTGAAAAAATTGTCCGGGAATTTCGTGCACTTCAGGTATAATTCCTTTAACTGCTGAAAATACTACTTTATTTTTAAATAATTCTTTTGGAAAATCTTTAAACACTTCAAATAAATAAGCAGAAGGCGTAGCAATGATAATTATATCAGACTGACCTATCATATCCCTCAAATCCGTACTGATATTTATTCTCTCCAAATCAAACTCTACAGATTGTAAATATTTTGGATTATGTCTATATCTCAACACATGAGCCACAGACACTTCATTATGCATCCACCAATTAATGAAAGAACCTTTTTCATTAGTTAATATCTTGGCTAAAGCGGTTGCCCAACTTCCTCCCCCTATTACCGCTATTTTTTTTGATTCATTCATAATTTTGGAATAACAAATTTAACAAAAAAAACTCATCAAGTCTAATTTGAAATTAAAAATCAGTCTAACTTTAAGTCAAGTAACTAAAAATCTTACTTTTGTAAAACGTAATTTTTATTAAATATGAAGTTTTTTCTAGGTATTATTTTGAGTTTTATTGGGTTTAATGCAATTTCACAAGCTCTAACTCAAACTGTTCGTGGAACGATTAAAGATCAAGAAACTTTAGAATCAATTATTGGTGCAAAATTTGAATTATTGAATTCAGCCCCTTATCAAGCCACCGTATCGGATTACAATGGAAAATTTAGATTAGAAAATGTACCTATTGGAAAGCAAACCTTTGTTATTTCATATTTAGGTTACGACATTGTTGTTTTAAGAAATATTGACGTTAATTCTAAAGAAGTTGTTTTAACCATAGGGATAGAAGAATCAGTTGAAGTAATGGAGGAAGTTACTGTAACAGGGCAAAAAAAGGGAGAGACACTAAATAAAATGGCTACGGTGAGCTCTAGGTCTTTTTCTGTTGACGAATCCAAACGATATGCGGGGAGTTTAAATGATGTGTCTAGAATGGCTCAAAATTATGCAGGCGTTCAAGGCGGAAGTGATGATAGAAATGATCTTATCATTAGGGGGAACTCTCCAACTGGAGTTTTATATAAAATGGAAGGTGTAGACATTCCAAACCCAAATCACTTTGCACGTTTTGGAACTACTGGAGGCCCAGTGAGTATTCTAAACAATAATGTTTTGTCCAATTCTGATTTCATGACCTCAGCCTTTCCTGCAGAATATGGAAATGCTATAGCTGGTGTTTTTGATTTAAAAATGAGAACAGGAAACAACGAAAAACATGAATTTATGTTTCAGTTTGGTTTTAATGGAGCCGAAATAATGGCTGAAGGTCCTTTACATAAAAAATCAGGTGCCTCCTATTTAATTAATTACCGTTATAATGATTTAATTCTATTCAAAAAATTGGGATTAGATTTTGGTACAAATGCTATTCCTAAATATCAAGACATTAGTTTTAAGTTTAACTTCCCTAATAAAAGAGGGGTTACATCTCTTTTTGGTATTGGTGGTTTAAGTGATATTGAACTACTTGCTGAGGAATTGAATACAGATGATCTGTTTTCAATTGACAACAGCAACACCTACTTCTCCTCAAATGTTGGTGTAATTGGACTGACTCATAAGCAAAGATTAGGAAAATCGGCATACATTAATATTTCTTCTTCCTACCAAAGTGCATATGTGTTAATTCAGAATGATACATTGGATATAAATCTTAAAAATCCATACACGACCTATAACAATCAATCCACCATTGACAAATGGTCAACCAAAGTTTTTATAAATAAAAAGCTATCCGCTAAACAGGTGTTAAAATCAGGAATTCAGGCAGATGTTTTCTTTTTAAACCTACACGATTCTGCCCATATTCATTCACTTGGTTTTGTTCCTCTTAGAAACTTTGAAGGGAATACGACATTACTTCAACCCTTTGTACAGTATCAATATAAATTTAGTCCGTCATTAACGTTTAATTTAGGCATTCATTATCAATATTTAACTTTAAATGGCAGCCAAAATATAGAACCAAGAGCCGGAGTTTCTTGGCAAGTGACTACCAAAGATAAATTAACATTTGGTTATGGGCTACACAGTCAAATGTTACCTATGGACCTTTATTTTAGAGAAATACCAGACACCACAAACGGAGTTATCACATTAATTCAGCCTTCTAGAAATTTATATTTTTTAAAGTCACATCATTTGGTTTTAGGATACTCACATTCATTTAAAGAAGGGGTCTCGTTTAAAACTGAATTGTATTATCAATATTTATATAACATTGCCGTAGATAAAGAAATTAACACCTACTCTACCTCTAATTTTGGCGCAGACTTTACCTCATTCTTTCCCGCTTACTTAACAAACAATGGTAAAGGAAATAATTATGGAGCAGATTTTACACTTGAAAAATTTCTAGACAAAGGTTTTTATTTTCTGATTAGCTCATCAATTTATCAATCACTATACACCGCAAGTAATGGCCTAGAATATAATACGGCCTTTAATGGAAACTATACATTAAACACCTTAGCTGGCTATGAATATAAATTTAAGCAAGGCAAAAAACATCAAAATTCAATTACCTTAGATTTAAAATTTACCAGAAATGGTGGCAAACGTTATACCCCAATATTACTAGAGGAGAGTATAGCTATGAATCAAGAAATAAGAGATTTTACTCGCGCTTATGAAGGACGCTATGATGACTATATGAAAGGTGATTTAAGCATTCATTTTAAAATGGTGGGTAAAAAAATAACACAAGAATGGGGTGTTATGTTGCAAAATTTTACGAATCGAAAAAATGTATTTTTAAGACAATACGATAACAACAAAAAAGAAATTACAACTACTTACCAAACCGGTATTCTTCCTGTTGGGCAGTATAAAATTTATTTTTGAGTCATCAGAAAAAATTAATGAAGACATTAATTTAACAGCTGAATTCCTACCTAGATTTTAGTTTGATAAATATTTTCCAAATCGTTGTTCAAAGAGTTTTTTAAAATGAGCATAGTTAAGAAAACCAACTTCATAACCAAGCTCTTTTAATGAAATTAGTTCTTTTTGATTAAATAATTGATATGCTTTCTGAAGCCTTACCTCAGTAATAAACTCTTTAATATTTAAACCTGTTAAAGACTTTATTTTTCGGTATAACGTACTTTGAGAAACAGCGAAATTATCACAAATATCAAGTACTCCAAAATTACTTTTTGTACAGTTTTTCTCAATATAAACTTTTAATTCATTAACGAATTTTGTAGATATTGAATTCTCTCTCACTTTGCTATGAGAAAGATTTTCTTCTTTTATATAAGCTTGCTGAGCTGAATAATTTTTAAGCCCGTTTTTAATTCTCAATAATAATTCCTCCTCCTCAAATGGTTTAGTAATGTAATCATCAATCCCAAGTCTTAACATCTCTAATTTTACTTGAACGTCCGATTTTGCTGTAAGCATTAGAACTGGAAGCGTGTTCTTGTTCTCCTTTATTATTTTAACAAACTCATACCCATCCATTTTTGGCATCATATAATCTGTAATAATGAAATCTATTTTGTGATTTTTTAATTTTTCTAATGCATCCAAACCATCACATGCATATACAATTTTATATAAAGAAAGTACATCAATTATGTATTCTCTCATTTCTTCATTGTCTTCAACTAGAAGTATCGTCCTATTTGCCGTTTTTACCTTATTATCAATTGGCACAATAGGTTTCTTTATAAATTCAACAACTTCTTCTAAAACAACTTCCTTTTCAAATGAAGTAATTGGAAGAGAGATAATGAAAACACTCCCTACTTCTATTTGACTTTCCACAGTAATGTTACCGTCATGCCCCTTTATTATTTCTTTACTAAAAGCCAAACCAATTCCACTACCGCCAGAATGATTAATTGTATTATTAGATTGAAAGAAACGATTAAAAACCGCAACTAATTCACTTTTCTCAATTCCAATTCCAGTGTCTTTGATTTTTACAACTAGATTATTGCCTATATTATCTATAACGACAGTAACTTTTCCATTTGTATCGGTATACTTTAAAGAATTAACAATAACGTTACTAATGGCGCTTTCTAAATAAATTTTATCCGCTGATATAATGACGTTCCTATTTGTCAAGTCATAATACTGATAATCAATGTTTTTATTTTTGAAATTACTGTTAAACGAATTAAATATCTTAAAAATAAAACTTGAAAAAGAAATATTTTCAAGATTTAGAGAGAACTCATTGGAGTCCATTTTCGTTAAGTCCATTACGTCATTAACAATACGTTGAATATTATTAGTTTGAGTTTTTAAATTATCTAAAATCTTACTATCAGATAAATCGGGATTGAGTCGATTAATATTACCTTTTATAATAGTTAAAGGAGTTCTTATTTCATGTGCAATATTTACAAAAAATTGATTCTGAAAATTATTTATATTTTCGAGTTCCTTTTTTTGACTACCTATGATTTTTTTATCTTCTAAAGCAATATTTTTCTGCTTTAAAAGACGCTTCTCATTTTTGAGATTTAAATTTTTAAAATAGACAACTAATAGAAAAATGGATATGAAAAAGACAGGAATTGTAGTGGGGTCAGAAAAAAGTTCTTCAGCATAATTTCTCCAAATAATGTTAGGTATAATAAAACTTAATATTGCTAAGACTAAAAAAGAATAATTAATTAATTTATTTTCAAAAAACATTAAAGAAAATAGAGGTATTAAGATATAAAACAAATCAACAAATGCACCAGGAATAATTAAGTTAGAGAAAACAAATATTAGGAGGTGAGACATTAAGATAAAAAGAATTCTTGCAGCAATGTACTTCCTATTGGACTGCAAGAGTTGAACTACAATAAACAATAAAACTTGAATTAAATAACCTTGCAGAAGTAAAGTGTAATTATTAGCAAAAAAATAGTCTGAAATAATAAATACAACAGTTACAAAATACCAAATAAGACAAATAAAATTTAATAACTTGACTAGCTTTTCTTCATTTATTTTTAATCCCTTATGAACACCCAGATTAATGTTTCGATTAAATATTCCCTTCATGCAATACAAACTTAATTAAATAAATAGGAGTTTTGACCATTTTAATCAAAGGTTGACCGATTTAATCAAAAAATGAATAGTTTGTATAAGTATTGACCGATTTAGTTCACTTTATGAACTTATGTTTGTATCAAATAAATAAATAAAATGAAAAAGAAATTATTAATTGTAACTATTTCACTATTAGTTATATCAACTGCTCAAGGGCAATCAATTCAAGAAAAAATAGCAGCTAAATTAGCAGCTAAAATGGAAAAAAGTCAAAAGAATAAAAAAGTAAAATATGAAGAGCCTTATGAGGAAGATTTCTCTGACGAAAGTGGAATATCAGGTGCATACTATACAGCTTCAGAATTGAAAACAAACACTGGGAAAAATGTAAAAATTGTAAAAATTGATTACAATGGCAAAGACAAATTAACGTTTCATACTGCTAAAGAGGATAAATCAGTATTTTGGATTGCAGATTATCATTTATATGCTTTGAATACTTATGGGCATTATGAATTTGATTATAAACGTACCTTACACATATACAATGTAGAACCTGGTGTTTTGGTTGTAGGTGGTAATAATGAAGCAGCATTTAAATCAGTTGTACTTGTAAAAGACACTTCAATGTTAAATAATTACACATATGAGGATGCTATAAAACTTCTTGCAGAAGGAATTGAAAAGCAGGAAAAATACAACAGAGAAAGAAATTCTGGAGCAACGAAAATGGCTGATGTTGGACACTTAACATCAAATAAAGAACTGATGTCTGAGTCATGGAAAACAATAAAAGCAGAATTATCTATAAAACCTCAATGGGCTGGGGAGTTAAGTAATTATCAAATGCACTATATCCATGAAAAACAATGGGGAAAGGATCCTGCATCAAAGGTGTATAATCCAGGAACAAAAACATATGATTACACAAGAAAAATGATTTCAGTGTTGGCAGTTTTCAAAGACCCAAAAAAGAATGAATTAACCTATTATTCTTTTACAATAGTTAAACCTTCTGAAGATTCAGGAAATAACTATAAAGGTTTAAAATTTAATAGCAACTCAAGAAAACAACTAGTTTCTAAGAAAACCGTTGATGCAAAGAAAGTGGAAGTTTCAAAATTTTAACGGAAAAGTAAATTAATTAAGGGCTATTACTTTAAATTCAGGAAATACAAAAACATAGCATTGCATATGTTAATGTTTTTTTGTTAGAAAGGCGAGACTGATGAATAGCATAGCTATTATGAAACTACTACAAAATTTTAATGACCTATAATAAATTAAATCCAATTTAATTTCTGTATTAAGAGCCAAACTTAGAAATAAGTTTGGCTCTTAATATTTACGCTATATTAAAAACTGAATACTTTTTTGTTCTTTACTAATTCTAACTCAACAAATCTAACGTAAAATAGTATTGCGTGTATTGTGTTTTAACATGAACATCAGAATAAACTTCTTGACCTGTTCTGAAAGACTTACATTTTTTCATAACAAGGATAAATTATCAAATTTAAATACCATTGTCATATGTTACCTGAAAATAATTATAATTAGTTATTATTTGTCTAGTCCAAAAAAAGCCATTCTCAATAGTTGAGAATGGCTTTTTTTTAGTTTAAAAATTAAACCTATTAAAGTGCTAACTTCTTTTTAATTGATTTTTCAACCGCATCTTTATGTAAAAAGATATTGATTGTTTTTAACTTAAAAAAGGCTTCAGAAGCATAGAAATAACCATCACATTCATTAGATTCTCCCCATGAATTTTTGATTAATAAATACTTAGTTCCTGCTTGGTCTTTATATAAACCTACAGCGTGCATTCCGTGATCATCAGTAGTTTGTTTACCGTCATATCCAGCTTGTCTAGATTCTTGAGTAATTACCTCTTCTTTCCCTGGTGTTTCAAAACAAGACGCTTTTTTCTCAGAACCTCCGTCAGAAAAGTTTTTGTTATCTTCTCCACTTACAAATATTAAAGATTTATCTTCTGGAACAATCGCTAAACCTGCTCTGTAATTAAAATAATCTTCAGACACATCTGCCCCCCAAGCAAACGTATAACCGTTTTCTAAAGCATTCACTGCTGTACTCCATAAGTCATCCATAGTTACGTTAGAAGAGTATCCCCAAGTCCAGTTATCAGCAATTGCTAATTGACATTTAGAATAGAACGGGTGATTTGTGAATGATGTAATTGACACATAATCATCCATATTCAAACCTAAATGATCTCTATACGTTAATGGTGTATACTTTTTTCCATCTACTTCAAATTCGAACTCTTCAACATTTGAAGGCACTTCTCCTAAATAGGCATCTAATATTCCTTCTAAAGCTGTAATCCAACTTGTAGATAAATGATCAGAACCTCTCATTCCATTTTTTCCTTTTAAAATTCCTTTCACAGCACCTTTAAGTACTTCTGCCATTACTGAATGTGAATGTTTTTCTGTTCCATAGTTCAAACCGTTATAAGCTTCAACTGGTACAATTCCATATTTTTTAATCACCCAAGGAATATCAGTAAATGCTCCACCTTGACTAAAGTTAGTGTTACCATCAGTTCTAATATGTTTATCTGCTTTTCCTAAATAAGCGAATCTTGCAATCCACATTTCAGCTAATGAAGCATCTCCTTTACCCGTTCTTTTTAACTCTGACTCAAAAAATGACAATGTTGAAAAACTCCAACATGTACCTGTATTTCCTTGTGACTGAACTGGTGTGGCATCTAAGTGAACTATCTTTTCAAACTTATATTCACTTCCTTCTTTGTTTGTTGGGAATTCTGTTTGTGCTATTAATGTACTTAATGACAAAAATGCACTCACCCCTAAAATAATTTTTTTCATGGTATTTTTTAAAATTTCTTGCTCTGTAAATTTAATAATTGATTTTGATTAAACGGTATATAAACAGCACAAAATGAACTACCGGCGTCAAAACCCATACAAAACACGGCAATTTTTATGCCGAAAGGCCTATTATTTTACTAATAACCAAGAAGAAATTGAATTCGAACTCAATTTTGATTTAAATTGAGTTGCTTTAGTTTTTGAGTCAAATGATTGAACTGAAACTCTATACAACCCTTTGTTTTTATCAACAATTGTAGAAGAATAGCCTTGTGACATTAAATCCTTAACTAATAAATCTGCATTATTTTTATCACCAAAACAACCCGCAATTAAATGAAAATGATTCTCCATTAACTTCGCATTTTCTTTTATATCAACATTAACAACTTCTGTCTTATCTATCTTCACTCTGTTTAAATTAACAGGGATATACAATTCATCAGTAAATTGATAGTTATAGAATTCTACAGTTGAAGCTAAAAGATTTACCTTATCTAAACCACTTGACTCAATAGTTACAAAATCAATTTCGTTCTTTTCAAATCGGGTGTTATATATCTTATTCGCCTTTTTTTGTAACGGGTTAAAATCTGCCATCTGAATATTTCCAGAGTCAAGATAATGCGTTTCCATTGGAATCCAATATGAATAAAACAAAATTGGTAATACACAAGCAACAGCCAAATATTTCCATCTATTATTTTTTCTAGCTCTATTTGGTAAAGCAACAACAATAGCTTCTTTCTTATTTACCTCTTTAATTTCAGAATGTGTCACTGCAGCAATTTCAATAGGCGATTCAACTTGCTCTATAACTTCACCTTTTGTAGACTCTTCGGAAAGTGACACAAAGTTCACAGCTGACAATCCATAAGCGCCTAAATATAAATTAAACTCCCTATTTTGCTCGAATTGAATTTTATTATCACTCTCATATAAAAAGCCTACTTCACCAATTGAAACACGCGCTCCGTTATTTAATTGAGTTTTCCAACTAGTACTTACCTCATCAATTAACACTAACGATTCCGAATAAGTTTTACTAATCTGAGTAGACACATAATTAGCCAATAAACCATCATTACTTAGTAAATTAGAATTAAAAAGAACACGCTTTGATGGCGGGTAAATTTTATGTCTTAATTCATCTATAATTGCAGGATTATAATTAGCAATAAAACCGCCAAAATTTGGAACAATCACGCAATTGTTTTTCACTAATAATTCTGCTATGTACTTTGATAAATTCATTTAAATAGTTATATTCTTAATTACAAATTTAGTTAGATTTAACTTATACGCCAAATAATAAATAGTGTTACTTTATTACTCACTTATTTTTCAATTAAAAATGTTTTTAATAATTTTAGTTGTTGCCCCTTTTTGTGACTCCATAAAAGCCAATACTTTAGCAGAACAGTCACCTTCCATTAATTCATTAAAAATTAATTCAAATTCTTGACTATTAGAAACAGAGTGCCCTATTCTTGCTTTTAAAAACTGAAATGCTTCTGGAAACTTTGAATACTTATTCCCAAAAATAACAGGCACTCCAAAACAAGCCGGTTCTAAAATATTATGTAATCCTTTTCCAAATGCACCACCAATATAAGCGACATTAGCATATTGATATAAATGCATTAAAATACCTATATTATCAATAATTAGCACATCAAAACCCTCACTATTTGTTGATGCGTTCAGGTCAGAAAGTCTAATTACCTTTTGAGTTAAAGAAACTTGTATCGCGTCAATACGAGACTCATGAACTTCATGTGGGGCTATAATAACTTTAGTGTTTTTTAATTTATTTAATGTAGAACAAATCACACTGTCATCCTCACTCCAGCTTGAACCAACCAATAAACATTTTTTGTTATCAATAAATTTTTCAACTGAAGGAAAAGCACTAACTTTTTCTGAATTCTGCATAACCCTATCAAACCTAGTGTCACCAGTTACAATAGAATCAATCCCAATTGAATATAATAAAGTTTTAGAATTTTCATTTTGTAAATAAATAGCAGTAAAAGACCTCAATATGTCACGCATAAATCCGCCATACCATTTGAAAAATATTTGCTTTCTTCTAAATACACCAGAGACTAGATAAGTTGGTATATTTCTTTCTTTAGCTTCTAATAAGTAATTAGCCCAAAACTCATATTTGATAAAAAATATTTTACATGGCTTAATTCTATCTAGTAGTAAAGTAGCATTAGATTTTGAATCTTTAGGGAGATATAAAATTAAATCAGCAACTTCATAATTCCTTCTAACTTCATAGCCTGAGGGTGAAAAAAATGTAATCACTATTTGATAATTTTCATCCTTTAACTTTAATGCTTCAATAAGCGGTCTAGCTTGTTCAAACTCACCTAGACTAGCACAATGGAACCAATATACATTTTCATTAGGGGTAAATGCATTAAGCTCATTAATTGCCTCTTTTCTCCCTTTGATAAATAATTTCGCCTTTGGATTCCAGAGTGCGGCAATTCGTACAACAAAAAAATATAAATTGGCTCCTATTTGATAAATCAACCTCATTAATCAATATAAAAATCTTGAACTTGCCTTTTGTAAATCGGAATCATCCACCCTACTTTTACACTATTAATCATATCAATTTGTAATTCATTTTCAGGCCCTTTGGTATGAAAGTTATAATTCCTTACATTTCTTGTAAATCCTTGAATAAATTCCACTCCTACATAAAAATTTAAAAATCGTTTATCATGTTGAAATAAATAACCTACAAACTGTTTCGTATTCATCCCCATTGTTAAATGATCATATCCCTTTAAATACTCTCCTTCCAAACTTATAACTTGATCTTCTTGAGTTTCAACTCTTATTTTATGCGCTAAAAAACCAACTCCAGCATTAATCCATAAGCCAGAGTTTGCATTATGACCTAATTTATTAAATACATAACCTATAGTTCCATTCACATTCATACCTCTCATTAAAAACAAAACAGTAGCTATTGTTCCCCCTTGAGATGTTATGGTACCTGACGAATTAACCACATTACTAAAAATATCAAATTGTTTAAATTGATTACCAAACATAAAACCACCATCTACACCAAACGTCAATCCATTTTTAAACTTAAAATCTACATCTGCTCCAATTGTATTTGTGAATCCCCAACGCTTTGCCATACTTCCACCAGAAAAATTAGCTTTATAATTTAATCCGAAAATGGTTGTGAACATTGGCTTAGTTTTTAAATCTCTTTGCGAGAAAACAGAAAAACTAATCATAAAAAAAAGTGCTAGAACAATATTTTTCATATTTATTAAGTTTGTATCAATTGTAAACGTCAAATTTAACTGAATATTGGTTATATTCGCCAACAATATAAGTTAAGTTAATTAAAATTAACAAAAAATGAAAAAAATACAAATGGTTGATTTGGTTTCTCAATATGAGAAAATCAAGCCAGAAATAGAAACTGCAATCAATGGAGTGATGACTTCAGCAGCATACATTAACGGACCTGAAGTTAAAGCTTTTCAGTCCGAATTAGAAACTTATTTAAACGTAAAACATGTTATTCCTTGTGCTAACGGTACAGATGCTTTACAAATTGCATTAATGGCTTTAGGCCTAAAACCAGGTGATGAAGTAATTACATCAGATTTCACTTTTGCAGCTACTGTTGAAGTGGTGAAATTATTAAACTTAACAGCTGTATTAGTTGATGTTGAAAGAGATACTTTCAATATTTCTATCGATTCTTTAGAAAAAGCTATCACACCTAATACAAAAGCAATAATTCCTGTACATTTATTTGGACAATGCTCAAATATGGATGCTGTAATGGAAGTTGCTGAAAAGCATAACATTTTTGTAGTTGAAGATACTGCTCAAGGTATTGGAGCAAAATATACTTCAAAAGATGGTTCAACTAAAAGCGCAGGTTGTATTGGAAATATTGGTACTACTTCATTTTTCCCTTCAAAAAACCTAGGTTGTTTTGGTGATGGTGGAGCCATTTTCACAAATGATGATGACTTAGCTCTCGTATTACGCTCAATTGTAAATCATGGAATGGGTGAACGTTACTATTACGATAGAGTTGGAGTCAATTCAAGATTAGATTCTATTCAAGCTGCCATCTTAAGAGTAAAACTAAGACAATTAGATACATATATTGAAAACAGACAACGTGCTGCAAAGTATTACTCTGATTTCTTTAGTCAAATTGATGGCGTAGAAGTACCAAAAATTTCAGACTTCTCAACGCATGTATTTCATCAATACACTTTAAAAATTGATGGTATTAATCAGTTTGAAGCTCAAAAATTCATGAATAAAAAAGGTATTCCGGCAATGATTTATTACCCTATGCCATTACACACTCAAAAAGCATATGACGCAGAGAAGTATAATCATTCTGATTTTAAAGTAACAAATGAATTATGTAAATGCGTTTTATCATTACCCATGCATACAGAATTAGACAATGAACAATTAGCATACATTACTGAATCATTGAAAGAATATTTAACAAAATAATTAATGAAAAACATTGCAGTAGTTGGTACAGGATATGTTGGTTTAGTTACAGGAACTTGTTTTGCTGAAACGGGAAACAATGTTATTTGTGTTGACATTGACGAAAACAAGGTTGAAAAAATGAAAAGTGGGATTGTTCCCATTTATGAACCAGGATTAGACACTTTGTTTGATAGAAACATAAAAGAAGGACGTTTATCGTTTACTACAAGTCTTAAAGATGCTGTTGATAAGGCAGATATAATATTTTTAGCATTACCAACACCTCCAGGAGCTGATGGATCTGCAGATTTGTCATTTGTTTTAGGAGTTGGAGAAGAATTAGGAAAGATAATTTCTGACTACAAAATCATTATAGATAAATCTACTGTACCAGTTGGAACGGCAGAAAAAGTTCATGCTGCAGTCTCAAAAAATGCGAAAGTTGATTTTGATATTGTATCTAATCCAGAGTTTTTACGTGAAGGTTTTGCTATTGACGATTTTATGAAGCCAGACAGAGTAGTCATTGGAACAGAATCAGAAAAAGCAAAAAAAATACTAAATAAACTTTATCGTCCATTTGTAAGACAGGGTAATCCAATCTTATTTATGGATGAAAAATCAGCAGAATTAACAAAATATGCTGCTAATTCATTTTTAGCGACAAAAATCACCTTCATGAATGAAATTGCCAACTTTTGTGAATTAGTTGGTGCTAATGTTGATGATGTTAGGATTGGAATTGGCTCTGATGAAAGGATTGGTAAACGATTTTTGTTTCCAGGAATTGGATTCGGCGGTAGCTGTTTTCCTAAAGATGTACAGGCCTTAGTCAAATCTGGAAAAGAATTAGATTTTAATTTTGAAATCATAAACGCTGTATTGCGTGTAAATGATGTTCAGAAACTAAAACTAATCGACAAATTAATTAACCATTATGGCGAATTAAAAGGACTAACTTTTGCTATGTGGGGTTTAGCTTTCAAACCTGACACTGATGACATAAGAGAAGCTCCTGCATTATATATCATTGATAAACTTCTAAATTTAGGAGCGAAAGTTATAGTATATGATCCTGAAGCAATGCAAAATGTAAAAACAATCTATAAAGATAAAATTACATTTACAAATAATCAATATGACGCTATTCCAAACGCTGACGCATTATTAATCGTTACAGAGTGGGCAACATTTAGAGCTCCCGACTTTAATAAATTAAAAAATAAGCTGAAGTCTCCAAAAATTTTTGATGGGCGTAACCTTTTTAATTTAGAAGACATGGAAGGAAAAGGATTTTATTATGAAAGTATTGGAAGAAAAACTGTTTTAAAATAATGGAGAGAAAAAGAATATTAATAACAGGAGCCGCCGGGTTTCTAGGTTCACATCTATGTGATCGATTTATAACTGAAGATTACCACGTCATTGCAATGGACAATCTAATAACTGGTCGTTTAAAAAACATTGAACACTTATTTCCTTTAGAAAATTTTGAGTTTTACAATCAAGATGTAAGTACATTTATACATGTTCCTGGAAACTTAGATTACATATTACACTTTGCTTCACCTGCGAGTCCAATTGATTATTTAAAAATACCTATCCAAACACTCAAAGTTGGTTCATTAGGGATTCATAATTGTTTGGGATTAGCAAAAGCTAAAAATGCAAGATTAATGATTGCTTCAACATCTGAAGTTTATGGTGATCCAGAAGTACATCCCCAAACTGAAGAATATTGGGGGCATGTAAACCCAATTGGACCAAGAGGTGTCTATGATGAAGCCAAGCGTTTTCAAGAAGCAATTACAATGGCCTACCATACATATCATGGTTTAGACACTAAAATAATTAGAATTTTCAATACATATGGGCCTAGAATGAGGCTAAATGACGGGAGAGTTTTACCTGCCTTCATTGGTCAAGCCTTACGTGGTGAAGACTTAACTATTTTTGGAGACGGCTCTCAAACCCGCTCATTTTGCTACGTAGACGACTTAGTTGAAGGCATTTACAGGTTACTACATTCAGACTACAACCAACCTGTTAACATTGGAAACCCTGATGAAATAAGTATTTCTGATTTTGCAGAAGAGATTATAAAACTAACAGGAACTGATCAAAAAGTTATTTATGAAGATTTACCTGTAAATGATCCTAAACAAAGACAACCAGACATTACAAAAGCAAGAAACATATTGGGGTGGGAACCGCAAATTGATAGAGCTGAAGGTTTAAAAAGGACTTATGCTTATTTTAAATCACTAAGCACAGAAGAATTAAACAAAAAAGAACACTATAATTTTGATAAATATGTTAAATAATATATTTTGAACTTAAGAATAAAAAAGGTATCAAATTAATATGATGCCTTTTTTGTTGGCTAAATTATCAACTATATTTATTCAATTTTATCTACTTAGTAAACGCTTTCATTGTTTGCTCATATTTTACTTTGATATCAAAGTAAAATCAAGTATATTTGAGGTTCACATTAAAGACATGACTAATTATTTTGCACATGAAACTGTAGTTATTGATGATAACTGTAAAATTGGAGAGGGAACCAAAATTTGGCATTTCTCACATCTAATGTCAAATTGTATCATTGGAAACCAATGTAATCTTGGTCAAAATGTTGTTATTTCACCAGAAGTAATTTTAGGTAATAATGTTAAAATTCAAAATAACGTTTCCATTTATACTGGTGTAATTTGTGAAGATGATGTTTTCCTAGGACCTTCCATGGTTTTTACGAATGTAATTAATCCACGTTCAGCTATAAATAGAAGAAATCAATATACCAAAACTATAGTTAAGGTCGGTGCTTCAATTGGAGCCAATGCTACTATTATTTGTGGTAATAACATTGGAGAGTACGCCTTCATTGGTGCGGGAACTGTTGTTACAAAAGACATTCCTAATTTTGCGCTTGTAGTCGGTAACCCCTCAAAACAAATTGGATGGGTTGGTGAATATGGTCATAAATTAAAATTTAATGACAATGGAATTGCGATATGTAAAGAAAGCAAACAAGAATATAAGCTAGAAAACAATACTGTAAAAAGGATTAAATAATGGGAGTAATTAACGAAACTGACAACGTAAAATTCGCAGTAATTGGATGTGGACATATTGGAAAACGCCATGCAACAATGATTGTAAACAACCTTGAATCAGAATTAGTAGCACTTTGCGACATTAGACCAAAATCAGAATTAGCATTAGAAAATTTTGTCGGTATTCCTTTTTTTAACACAATAGAAGAATTATTAGCTGCTAATTTAGAATTTGATGTAGCCAATATTTGTACACCAAACGGTTTACATTCTGACCAAGCCATTGCAGCTTTGGATGACAAAAAACATATTGTAGTTGAAAAACCTATTGGTTTATCAAAAGCAAAATGTGAAAGTGTAATATACAAAGCCTTGCGACATCATCAGCATGTATTTGCAGTTATGCAAAACAGATATTCACCACCATCAATGTGGTTGAAAGAAATTGTAGAGAACAACATAATCGGAAATACTTTCATGGTTCAAGTAAATTGTTATTGGAATCGTGATTCAAGATATTATAAAAAAGGCGGTTGGAAAGGTACAACCGACTTAGATGGCGGCACTTTATTTACTCAATTCTCTCACTTTATTGATGTAATGTATTGGCTATTTGGAGATATTAAAAATATACAAGGGAAATTTGGAGATTTTACACATCAAGATTCTACTACATTTGAAGATTCAGGTTTTGTTTCATTCGATTTTTTGGATGGTGGTATGGGAACATTAAATTACTCTACTGCCGTTTGGGGACAAAATCTAGAAAGTTCAATTACTATCATTGGAAGTAAAGGAAGTATAAAAGTTGGTGGACAATACATGAACAAAGTTGAATACTGTCATATTGATGGTTATGAAATTCCTATATTAGCAGAATCAAATCCACCTAATGACTATGGACAATACAAAGGTTCAGCTGCAAACCATCATTATGTGATTGAAAACGTGGTTGACACATTAAAAGGAAGAACTACAGCCACTACAAATGCCTTAGAAGGTTTAAAAGTAGTTGATATAATAGAAAGAATATACGAAGCTAGAGACAAGAGTTTTACAAAATAAATTAGGGTTCAAAAATGAATATTTACGATAAATTAGTTTCAAAAGAAGCTACATTAGCAGTTATAGGTTTAGGATATGTTGGTTTACCAATTGCCTTAGAATTTGCAAAGAAAATTAAAGTAGTTGGATTTGATATCAATACTAAACGTGTTGATATGATGAAAACCAACATTGATCCATCAGAAGAATTAACAGCATCAGACTTTGAAGGTGCAGATATTGAGTTCACAGCGAATATTGAAGACTTAAAAAAGTGTGATTTTTATATTATTGCCGTTCCAACTCCAATAGATGAAGCACGTTTACCTAATTTGAAGCCATTACTAGGTGCTAGTGCAACTATAGGTAAGGTTATATCTAAAGGTGATTATATTGTTTTTGAATCTACTGTTTATCCTGGTTGTACTGAAGATGATTGCATCCCTGTATTAGAAAAAGAATCAGGATTGATCTGGAAAACAGATTTCAACGTTGGTTATTCTCCAGAAAGAATTAATCCAGGAGATAAAGTTCATACTTTATCGAGTATTGTAAAAGTAGCTTCAGGTGACACAATAGAGTCTGCCGATATTATAGCAAAAGTTTATGAATTAGTTGTTGCCGCAGGTGTCCATAGAGCTGCTACAATTAAAGTAGCTGAAGCTGCAAAAATTATTGAAAATACTCAACGAGATGTAAATATTGCATTGATTAATGAATTATCAATCATTTTTAATAAATTAGGAATAAACACATATGACGTTTTAGAAGCTGCAGGAACTAAGTGGAATTTCTTAAACTTTAGACCCGGTTTAGTTGGAGGGCACTGTATTGGTGTAGATCCTTACTATTTAACTCATAAAGCAAAACAAGTCGGTTACCATGCGAAAATCATTAATTCTGGTCGTTATGTAAATGACTCTATGGGATTCTATGTTGGTAAGCAAACTGTTAAAATGATGATAGCTCAAGGTAAAAACCCAATGGAATCAAAAGTTTTAGTTATGGGTGCTACCTTTAAAGAAAACGTGGCAGATATAAGAAACTCAAAAGTTGTTGATGTAATCAGAGAGCTTCAATCCTTTTCATGTAACGTAGAAGTTATAGATGAACATGCTGATTCTGATGCCCTAATGGCCGAATATGGTTTTGGATTAGTTGATAAAATGGCTAATGATTATGATGCCATTATAGTAGCTGTAAACCATAATGAGTATGTTAACAAATCCGAAAACGACTTTAAAGCTATTATGAAAGATGGTAAAGGCGTATTTGTTGACTTAAAAGGTATTTATAAAAACGAAATAAAAGATTTAAAATACTGGAGTCTTTAATATATAATTCATTACAACCATTTGTAGTTAAACACAAGACCCGATTTAGCTATTGAGTTTGTGCTTTAGATTTATAAGATTATTATGAAAAAGAATATTTTAATTACTGGAGGAGCAGGATTTATTGGCTCGCATGTATTACGTTTATTTGTAAATAAATATCCTGACTACAATATCATCAACTTAGACAAATTGACTTATGCCGGTAATTTGGCAAATTTGACAGATTTTGAAAATGCTCAAAATTATTCTTTCATAAAAGGTGACATTCAAAATAAAGCTTTTTTAGAAAAATTATTTATTGATAATGAAATATCAGACGTAATCCACTTAGCTGCTGAATCTCATGTTGACAGATCTATTTCTGGACCAATGGATTTTATTTTAACTAATATTGTTGGAACAGCAAATTTAATAGAGGTGGCTAGAAATTATTGGAAATCTTTTGATGATCACATTTTCTATCACATTTCTACAGATGAAGTATATGGTTCATTAGGTAAAGAAGGTTTCTTTTTAGAAGATACAGCATACGATCCACGTAGCCCATATTCTGCTTCTAAAGCAAGTTCAGACCATTTAGTACGCGCTTACTTTCACACCTATAATTTCCCAGTAAAACTATCTAATTGCTCAAACAACTATGGTTCTCATCAGTTTCCAGAAAAATTGATTCCATTAATGATAAACAATATAAAAACTAATAAACCTTTGCCAGTCTATGGAAAAGGTGATAACATTAGAGATTGGTTATGGGTAGAAGATCATGCTAGAGCAATTGACTCTATTTTTCACGAAGGAATTATTGGAGAAACATACAATATTGGGGGGTGGAATGAATGGACAAATATAGATTTGGTTAAAGAACTATGTCGTATTATGAATGTAAAACTAAATCGTCCGTCAGGAGAATCAGAAAAATTAATCACATTTGTAACAGACAGGGCAGGACATGATATGCGCTACGCTATAGATGCCACAAAAATCAAAGATGAATTAGGATGGATTCCTTCTATTACGTTTGAAGAAGGCTTAGAAAAAACAGTTGATTGGTATTTATCAAATGCCGATTGGATGGACAATGTCACATCCGGAGATTACGAAAATTATTATATTGAAAAATATTCATAGTTATAAAATAAGTTATTTCATATTGAGTTCATTATGATTAGTAAATTACCTCTACAGAGTTCAATATTAACGTTGAGTATTTACAAAAAGGTATCTATTTTATAAAGGTTTACACAAACAATAACATTGGTGTAGTAAAGAAATTTATAAAAGCATAATATAACCTAGAAATTAGTAGCTTTGTAATAATGAATCTATTCAAAAACCTATTTTCTCGTAAGCCTAAATTAGAACCAATTGATTATTCAATTTTAAAAACGGATATGCACTCCCATTTAATCCCCGGAATTGATGATGGTTCAAAAAGTTTAGAAGATAGTTTAGCCATGCTTAAGCGTTTTTCTGAATTTGGCTATAAAAAAGTAATTACCACTCCACATGTGATGAGTGATTTTTATAAAAATACACCTAAAACTATTTTAGGTGGATTAGAAAAAGTCAGACAAGGAATTAAAGAAACAGGTATTGAAATTGAAATTGAGGCCGCTGCTGAATATTTTTTAGACCTACATTTTGAAGAACTAATTGAACAACAAAACTTATTAACTTTTGGCGATAATCATGTATTATTTGAATTATCATTTAGCGTAGAACCTCCACGTATTAAAGAAGTCATATTTAATATGCAAACAAAAAATTATAAACCTATAATGGCTCACGTTGAGCGTTATCCATATTACTTCAATAAGTTTGACTTGATACAAGGCTACAAAGACAGAGGATGCCTAATTCAATTAAATATTAATTCATTATCAGGACAATATGGGCCAGCTGTTAAAAAAATGGCAGAAGATATGATTGACCGGGATTTAGTTGATGTTATTGGCTCTGATTGTCATCATTTAGGGCACTTAAAATTAATGGAAATGGTAAGAACTAATCCGCATTTACATAAAATTGTAACTAAAGAAGGGCTTTTGAATAAACACCTATAATTTTAAAGCCTTCCCTTATAAATTGAAAAGAGCCAATAGATAAAATGTATTGGCTCTTTATTAGTTATTCTATTAGTTGAATTACACCACAATATTTACAATCTTACCAGGTACAACAATCATCTTTTTAGGTGCTTTGCCATCTAACCATTTTTGAGATTGCTCTGCTTCTAATACTGCTTTTTCAATTTCATCTTTGCTTAATGTTGTTGGTAGTTCTAATTTGAACCTCATTTTACCGTTGAAAGAAACTGGGTAAGCATATTCACTTTCTACTAAAAAGTCTGCATTAAATACTGGAAACTTAGCAAACGAAATACTTTCCGTTTCTCCCAACTTAGACCATAACTCTTCACAAATGTGAGGAGCATAAGAAGAAATTAAAATCGTTAAGTCTTTTAATATTTCTTTATTATTACATTTTTGAGCTTGTAACTCATTTACTGCAATCATAAAATTAGACACACCTGTATTAAAAGAAAAACGTTCTAAATCGCCTTGTAATTTCTTTATTGTGGTATGTAATGTTTTGTATGATTTTTTATCTGCTTCTCCATCAGTTACCACAAAATCACATGCTTCATTATGAAATAAACGCCAGAATTTACGTAAGAAATTGTGAACGCCACTAATTCCTTTTGTATCCCAAGGCTTAGCTTGTTCTAAAGGCCCTAAAAACATTTCGTAACAACGTAATGTATCTGCTCCAAATTTATCTACTAAATAATCTGGTGTTTGCACATTGTATTTAGATTTTGACATCTTTTCTACTTCATGTCCACATACGTAGGTACCATCTTCTTCTAAAATAAATTCAGCATTGGCATATTCTGGTAACCAGTTTTTAAACGCTTCCGTATCTAATTTATCATTATCAACTATGTTCACATCTACATGAAGTCTAGATGTTTTATATTCTTTTCTTTTACCAAATGAAACAAACTTTCCACTCTCTTTATCTCTATACACAAAACTAGACCTCCCTAAAATCATTCCTTGGTTAATCATTTTTTTGAAGGGCTCGTCAAAATTAATAAATCCTTTATCTGCTAAAAATTTAGTCCAAAATCTAGAATATAATAAGTGACCAGTAGCATGTTCCGCACCACCCACATATAAATCTACTTGGTTCCAGTAATTTGCTTTTTCTTTACTTACAAATTCAACTTCATTTTTTGGATCCATATACCTTAAAAAATACCAAGAACTACCTGCCCAACCTGGCATAGTGTTGAACTCCATTCGGTCTCCTTCAAACACATTCCAAGCGTCTTGTTTAGCTCTAGCCAATGGTGGCTCACCATCTTCAGTTGGTAAATAGGCATCTACTTCCGGTAAAGTCACCGGTAATTTAGCATCCTCTACTAAATAAGGCGTTTCTCCTTTGTAATATACAGGAAATGGTTCTCCCCAATACCTTTGTCTTGAGAATACAGCATCACGCAATCTATAATTCGTTTGCCCTTTTCCTATTTCTCTTTTCTCTATTTCATAAATCGCTAACTTAATGGCTTTCTTTACTTTTAAACCGTCTAAGAAATCAGAATTACAAATCTTTTCTTCTTTGTCTGTATGGGCTTTTTCAGAGATATCCACCCCTTCAAAAATATTTTTAATTTCAATATCAAAATGATTAGCAAAATCCCAATCACGTTGATCACCACAAGGTACTGCCATAACAGCTCCTGTTCCATATCCAACTAATACATAATCACCAATCCAAATTTGAACTTTGTCTCCTGTAAATGGGTGAATCGCATACGCACCTGTAAATTGACCCGTAATGTTTTTAACATCTGCTTGTCTGTCACGTTCTGTTTTTAAACTCGCTTGTTTTTTATACTCAGCAACACTTAATTTAAATTCATCAGTAGTTAATTCATCCACTAAATCGTGCTCTGGTGCTAACACCATAAAATTAACACCGAAAATAGTATCTGGTCTGGTTGTAAATACAGCAATAGACTCTTCTTTATTTTCAACTTTAAATTCAACTGAAGCACCAACAGATTTTCCAATCCAGTTTTTTTGTTGTTCCTTAATTGAATCTGTCCAATCTACAGTATCTAATCCTGTAATTAATCTATCAGCATAAGCAGAAATACGCATACTCCACTGACGCATTAATTTTTGTTCGACAGGGAATCCACCACGCTCAGACACACCATCTTTAATTTCATCATTCGCTAATACAGTTCCTAATTTAGGACACCAGTTTACCCAACTATCAGCTAAATACGTTAAACGGTAATTCATTAGCACTTCACGTTGTTTTTCTTCTGAAAATTTATTCCATTGCTCAGCAGTAAACGTATCTACGGCATCACAAACAGCATTTACATTTGAATTTCCTTCTGTTCCAAAAACCGTAACTAATTCAGAAATGTCTTCTGCTTTATTCGTTTCATTATTATACCAAGACGCAAAAATTTGTTTAAAAATCCATTGCGTCCATTTATAATATTCTGGAGAAGACGTTTGAACTTGTCTATCCCAATCAAATGAAAATCCAATTTTATCTAATTGATCACGGTAACGTGCTAAATTTTTATCCGTTGTAATTGCAGGATGTTGTCCCGTTTGAATGGCATACTGTTCAGCTGGTAAACCAAAAGAATCATACCCCATTGGATGTAAGACATTAAACCCTAATAATCTTTTATAACGCGCATAAATATCAGATGCAATATAACCAAGTGGATGCCCAACATGTAAACCTGCTCCTGAAGGATAAGGAAACATATCTAACCCGTAATATTTTGGTTTTTCTGAATTATCTTCAGCTTTAAATGTTTTATTTTCAGCCCAAAATTGGCGCCATTTAGTTTCAATTTGATTAAAAGTATACTCCATTTTATATCTACTAGTCGTTTATAATGATTTACTTTAAAATTACCATTTATAAAAAATGAAATTTTAAAGAAATACAAATATAATAATTAGATAAGTAGTAGAGTTTTAAAACTTAAAAAACAATTAGAAAGTAATTACTAATCATTTTTTAAGTTTTAAATTCCTTTTTATTAAATAATCATCAATCTTATCTATATAAAAAATTCTCTTCTACAGCTACTAATTTAATAGGACTCATATTACCTTCCTTTTTAATATACTCTACAATATTATCCCCAACAGTAGAGCAAGAAATTGGCTTAGCAGAATTCACATCTTCAGTAGACAATCGGTTATCAACAGACCAGTTTACTGCTCTTACTATTTCTTTGGCCCCTTCTTTTTCTCCTAAATAATCTAACATCAGTGCACCTGATAAAATTGTAGCAATTGGGTTTGCTTTGTTTAACCCTTTAGCCTGTGGGTAAGACCCATGGCATGGTTCAAACATAGCAGTTGAACTTCCAATTGAAGAAGAAGGTAAAAGCCCTAAAGAACTACTCAACACACTTGCTAAATCAGACAAAATATCGCCAAACATATTTTCAGTTAAAATAACATCAAACTGCTTTGGATTTAAAACCAACTGCATAGCTGCATTGTCAACATACATATGACTTAACTCTACATCTGGATAATCAAAGGCAATTTCATTCACGGTTTTACGCCATAAACGAGATGTCTCTAAAACATTAGCTTTATCAACCAAGCATAATTTGCCTGTTCTATCTTGAGCAGCTTTAAAAGCTAAATGTGCAATTCTTGCAATTTCACTCATTGAATATTCGCATAAATCCGAAGCCGTAGTATCCGTAGATTCTTTTTTACCAAAATAAATCCCACCTGTCAATTCTCTATAAATTACAATGTCTGTACCATTTATAACTTTAGATTTTAAAGGTGATTGTTCAATTAATGAATTATAAATCTGCACTGGACGAATGTTAGCAAACAACTCTAATGATTTTCTTAATTTTAGTAAACCCTGTTCGGGTCTTACTTTTAAAGTAGGATCGTTGTCATATTTTGGATCTCCAATAGCCCCCAATAGAGTGGCATCAGATGCCAAGCAGTTATCAACAACTTCATCAGTTAAAGGTTCTCCTGTTTTATCAATGCTAACAGCTCCAATTAATTGAGAGTTATAGTTTAGTTTAAAATCAAACCTTTTAGCGCAAGCATTTAAAACTTTAAGTGCTTCATTTGTAACTTCTGGTCCAATACCATCACCTGGTAGTACAGATATTTTATATGTCTTCATAATTTTTTAGTTAAGTGTTTTTTCAAATTTTTCTATATCTGGTTTTAGATTGACCAAGTAATCTATTTCATCTAGTCCATTAATTATACATTCTTTTTTAAACTCGTTGATTTCAAAAGTCGTTGTACATACTTCTGGAATTTCAACAGTCTGTCTCTCTAAATCAACTTTTATTTCAAATTCAGGATTTTCAATTATGTTCTGAATGGTTACTTCTATATATTTCGCATCCAATACAATTGGAATTATACCATTATTGAGTGCGTTATTCTTAAAAATATCAGCAAAACTTTCTGCTATGACAACCGAAATCCCAAAATCCTTAATTGCCCAAGCAGCATGTTCTCTTGAAGAACCACAACCAAAATTAGATTGAGTCACTAATATTTTCCCAGAAAATTCTCGATTGAGCCAAAAGTCCTTTTTGGGTTTACCATTATGATTTCTCCAATCAGCAAATAAGCAGTCACTATATGATGCTCGATTCGACTCTTTTAAAAACCTAGCAGGAATTATTTGATCAGTATCCACATCATTGATTGGAAACGGAATAGCTGTTGAGTTAATTTTATTTAATGCTTCCATATTATAAATATTTTCTAGGATCTACTATTTTGCCTGTTATTGCTGCCGCTGCTGCAGAAATAGGACTCGCTAAAATTGTTCTAGCCCCTTTACCTTGTCTGCCCTCAAAGTTTCTATTTGAGGTTGATATACAAAGTGAGCCTGATGGTATTTTATCATCATTCATTGCTAAACAAGCAGAACAGCCAGGACTTCTGAATTCTGCACCAAAGTTCTTAAACACATCTATTAAGCCTTCATCTTTAGCCTGTTTTAATACTTTTTGTGAACCTGGAACCACCCACATATTAACATGTTTTGCTTTAGTTTTACCTTTCAAAATGTTTGCTGCATCTCTTAAATCTTCAATTCTACTATTAGTACAACTACCAATAAAAACATAGTTTACCTCTTTATTCAAAAGTGTATCTCCAGCATTAAACTTCATATAATTTAAAGCTTTAGCTAAATTTGAATCACCTTCAATCGTATCATTAATAGCAATACTTTGATCAGGACTTGTGCCAAATGTCAACATAGGTTCAATTTCATTGGCATCTATTTTTAAGTAGTTGTCATAAGTTGAACCACTATCAGTATTTAACTTTTTCCAATCTTTACATTGACTAACAAAAGCTTCCCCTTTTGAAAGGTTTGGTTTGCCTTCTAAATATTCAAATGTTTTTTCATCAGGACCTATTAAGCCTCCTCTTGACCCCATTTCAATACTCATATTACATACGGTCATACGTTCTTCCATTGATAAATCACTAATGGTTTCACCATAATACTCTATGAAATATCCTGCCCCACCCTTGGCGGTAACTTTGTTGATGATATATAGAATTAAATCTTTAGCAGTAACTCCCTTTTTCAATTGACCTGTCACTTCAATTCCAAAGGTTTTTGGCTTAGATATAACAATACATTGTGATGCAAAAACTTGTTGTACCTGTGTTGTGCCAATACCAAACGCTACACAACCAAATGCACCATGTGTACTAGTATGACTATCTCCACAAACTAAAGTTCGCCCAGGTAAAGTCAATCCATTTTCAGGCCCTATAACATGCACAATACCGTTGTTTTCATGCCCTATACCATAAAAAGGAATATCATGATTTTTACAGTTAAACTCTAAACTTTTAACTTGTAATTTAGACAAAACATCTTTAATAGGTAAATGTTGTTTTTTGGTTGGTATGTTGTGATCAACCGTAGCAAATGTTTTATTTTTTCTAAATACAGGAAGTCCTTTTTCATCAAGACCAGTAAATGCCTGTGGACTTGTAACCTCATGAATTAAATGAGTATCAATATATAACACATCTAAATCAGCGGAGATATTTTTAACAACTCTTGATTGCCATATTTTTTCAAATATTGTTTGTTTCATTATACGTGATTTAATATTGTTCTTAGGTCAGTATCATTGACCATTTTTTGTTTATCAGCAAATCTTAAAAATGCTGAATATGCTTTTTCTACTTTTATAGCAGGTAGCGCTAATCCTAACACTTCAGCTCTGTGTTTTAATGCTGCTCTACCACTTCTAGCTGTTAAAATAATTTGAGAAGATTCAGCCCCCACTTCACTTGGATCTATAATCTCATATGTACTTTTATTTTTAAGCATTCCATCTTGATGTATTCCTGACGAGTGCGCAAAAGCATTTGAACCCACAATTGCCTTATTAGGCTGAACAGGCATACCCATCATATTTTCAACTTTTTGACTTAACTCGGTTAAATGTGCTGAATTTATGTCAGTCGTAAAATTTAAAGATTCGTGTTGTTTAATAATCATCACTACTTCTTCTAAACTTGCATTCCCTGCTCTTTCACCAATACCATTTATTGTACATTCAATTTGTCTAGCTCCATACTTTACACCTTCAATACTATTTGCTGTTGCCAAACCTAAGTCATTGTGACAATGTGTAGATAAAATCGCCTTATCAATGTTACTTACATTATTCATTAAGTAAGCTATTTTTTCACCGTACATAGATGGTAAGCAATACCCTGTTGTATCCGGTATATTAATAATTGTCGCACCAGCATCTATCACCTTTTCAATAATCTTTGCTAAAAAAACATTATCACTTCTCCCTGCATCTTCAGCATAAAATTCTACTTCAGCACATTTATTCCTAGCGTATGAAACAGCAGTAACAGCACGCTCTATAATGTTTTCTTGTGTTGAATTAAATTTATGTTTAATATGAAAATCTGATGTACCTATTCCTGTATGGATTCTACCATGGTATGCATTTCTTAAAGCATCAGCTGCTGCATCAATATCTTTTGTATTAGCTCTTGTTAAAGCACACACTATTGTATCCTGAATTCTATTACTAATTTCAAATACGGATTTAAAATCTTCTGGACTTGAAATAGGGAACCCTGCCTCAATAACATTAACGCCCAAATTTTCTAATGAATCTGCGATTTCTAACTTCTCATAAAGTGATAAACTACACCCAGGAACTTGCTCTCCATCCCTTAATGTTGTGTCAAAAATTTGTATTTTATTTGCCTCCATTGTTTGTTAATTATAAATAATATTACGAATATTGAACTATTATCAATATTTTTAGTCACCTTGTTTTTAACAAAACGGACTGCCAAACCAATAATGAATAACGTATTTCCCCTTATTAATAGGGGTTTATAATAAAAACAATTCCAATGTCCAAACAGTTAACGCATCAATTATTTACACTAATTAAATCCTTGAGTAAGGCTGAAAAAAGGAATTTCTCTATTTATGCGAAAAGAAACTCTACTGACAAGGAAATGAAATTCTTTGCTCTATTTCAGGTATTAGACGGGCAATATACATATGATGAAAAAAAATTATTAAAGAAGTTAACACAAATCACTAAGACACAACTCTCAAACTTAAAAGCCCATTTATACGATCAAATACTTGTAAGCTTAAGGCTATTGAGTCGAAAAGATGATGACATCAAACTACATGAAACAATTGGCTTTGCCAAAATATTATTTAAAAAAGGACTTTACCACCAAAGCTTAGCTCAGTTAGCAAAAGCAAAAGAAAGCGCTCAAAATTTACAACAAGAAATTGTATTGTTGGAAATTGTAGAATTTGAAAAACACATAGAATCTAATCATATAACTAGAAGTCACGAATCGCGCTCAGAAGAGTTAACAAAATTGGCAACGAATACACGAAGTGCAATAGTAACAGAAAGTGAGTGGTCAGATTTTTCGATTCAATTATACGGATTATATTTAAAAATTGGTCATGTCCGAAATGAAAGAGATTATGAACAAGTAAAATTTTTCTTTAATAGTGGATTGCCAAAATATAACGACCTTAATATTAGTTTTTATGGCAAACTATACCGATTTCAATGCTATGTTTGGTACAATTTTATAATTCAAAAATTTGACAAATGTTATTATTACTCGCTAAAATGGATTAAGCTATTTGACGAGAATCCTACTTTTAAAATAAAAGAAGCAAGTCTTTACATAAAAGGATTACATAATGTCATTTCATCTTTATTTTATTGTTATAGTGGTACACGATTTACTAACTATCAAAACATATTAAATAACTTTGTAAACGAAAATCACTCTGAATTTTCTTTAAGAACCAAATCACAAGCATTTTTGTTCACAGAAACCGCCCGATTAAATGGTGTTTTTTTAAGAGCCGAATTTGAACAAGGTATGTCCTACTTAGATGAGTTAGAACTTCAAATAGAAGAATACTCAAACTACATTGACGACCATAGAAAGATTATCTTCTATTACAAAATGGCTTGTGTTAATTTTGGCGCAGCCAATTTTAAAGGCTGTATTAAATATTTAAATATTATTATAAATACTGCATCAACTAATTTAAAAGAAGATTTGCAATGTTTTGCACGAATTTTAAGCTTAATTGCCCATTACGAACTAGGTAATAATGATTTAATTGATTATCAAATCAGATCTACGTACCGTTTTTTATTAAAAATGAAAGATATGCAAATGGTACAAAAAGAGATTCTAAATTTCTTAAAGAACTCAGTGTACATGAATAGGGGAGATTTAACAATTGAATTTACAAATCTCAAAGGGAGATTAGAAAAAATTTATGCTAATAAATACGAAAGAAGACCTTTCTTATATTTGGATTTATTGAGCTGGCTAGAAAGTAAAATCGAAAATGTTCCTGTAGCTCAAGTTGTTAAAAGACGTTTAAATGATGGGAAAGGGTATAAGTTCTAGAATTCGACTCTATTAATATAGGTTTACCGTTATAATTTTGATTTAATATATTTAATAATTGAACGAACTAGAAACTAACTTCTAGCTCTTCATATAAGTTTTTGACAAATGTTTTTCCAAAACGCCTTTTAGCAGATCTATATTCAAATTTAGTAAAATACACTTCAGCTATTTCGGTATAATCATCTTCAACAAATCGATTATAAGCTGTATACTCTAACTTCAAATTATTAAAATCAACCATACTTCTAATTAAAAATTCAAATAATTCTTTATTTTTCACTTGTGTCACTTCCCATAATGGCCAAAATTGATCATTCTCTAATTGTCTCGAATTCAAAATTTTTGTTACAATTTCAATTTGATCATCTTGCTTTACATTTTTAACTTCGGTAAACATTTCATTAAATATAATTTTTACGATTCTCGCATTATTATTTTTAATCCCAATCTCTAAAGCATAAAACGTATTTCCTTCCTTTTCTTTCATTTGTGGAAAACTTGTCCAATTAGGCACTACAGTAATAAGTTGGCGAACGTATTCAAATATTTTCAAATCCCCACCCTTTATAGCATCTATATATAACTCATTTAACTCATTCGCTTCCGCTCCTATTTTCAACAACTCAAAAAACAATTCTTCATTTCCGCACCTAGCCGCATAATGCAAAGGTGTCCTACCATATTTATTAATCAAATTAATATCCACATCTTTATGATTCTTTAATTCATTAAAAATAATTCGATTATAGTTTTTTATATCTTCCCCAATAAGATGAAACAAATTATTTCCTTCATTACTAATTAAATTAAATTCCGACTTTTCTTTTAACTTAAAAAACAACTCTTCATTTCTACTAGTAACTGTAATCATTAACGCATTATGACCGCTACAAAAACTACACACTTCATTAATGTTTGGGCTTAAGCCGTACAAATAATCAATAATTTCACTATTATTTTTTGAAACTGAAATAGCAAAAGCTAGTCCTAATTGTCTATCGAAATCAATAAAGTATGCCTTATTTCTTACAAAAACCTTAGCCATACTTAGATTACCTCTGCTAATTGCATACACAAATGGATGCAACTCTACAAGTTCAGAATTAGACAACCTAGTCTGTATCATGTCCTCAAACCCTTCTCTATAATTGATATATTTCTGAAGTGCTATTGCATCATTTTTATCAACAATTCGTTTAATATTTTGACTGTAAGAGATAACACCAATACACAGTGCAATACTTAAAATAAATCCTTTCATAATTTAAAGTTAACAAAAATAACTGTTAAATAATAAATGTTCTTCCTTACCTTTGTAATTATGTCTGAAGAAATTATAAACAAAGTAGCGAAAGCAAATATCATTCAAATCGACTTAGCTGATTACTCGAACAAATTAACTATCCAAGAATTTGATATTAAACAAGCACTTTGGCAAGAAATGGTTATTAAAGAGGATTTATTTCGTGGTTTTATAAAATCTTTTGATTGGATTTCTTTATCCAAAAAACACATTGCATTATTCTGCTCTGTAGACGCTATAATACCGGCATGGGCATTTATGTTAATAACATCTGAATTAAAAAAAGTTGATGCAAACACCTATTTTGGCAACAAAAAAGAAGTGGAAAGCCATCTATTTTTTAAAAATTTACAATCAATCAATACAACTGAATTAACAAACCAACGTGTTATGGTTAAGGGATGCTCTACAATCCCGAATCCAAATAGAGCTTTTGTTGAATTAACTGATTTATTAGTTCCAAAAGTAAAAATGCTGATGTTCGGAGAGCCCTGCTCTGCAGTTCCAGTTTATAAAAGAAAATAGGTTTTAAAACCAACACATTACTCTTTCATGTCTTAATAAAACGTTTTAACTTAGTTAAAACGTCTAATTTAAAAGGTATTAACTTCAATTCATTACAATCCTGCTATGTTTACAACATTTAATTGTGGTATTAATTAATTGTATTCGCATTAACTTTTACTCTGAAACCTTTTCTTTTCTCTTTAAAATCACATCACAATAAGCAGTGAATTATTAGAAAATCTCGGTAAAAATCACTACCTTTACGCTGGCAAAATTCATACATTATGGCAAAATCACAAGCAACAACTATATCAGTTGACAATAAATATAAGGAAGAAGTTTTAAACGATTTTAGAATTGCAAGAGTTTCGAGAGAAGTTTCTTTAATGGGTAGGCGTGAAGTTTTATCTGGTAAAGCAAAATTTGGAATTTTTGGAGATGGTAAAGAAGTTGCTCAGTTGGCAATGGCTAAACAGTTTAAAAATGGAGATTTCAGATCAGGTTACTACAGAGATCAAACTTTTATGATGGCGATTGGTGCTTTGACTGTAAAGCAATATTTTGCTGCTCTATATGCGCATACTGATGTTGAAAAAGAACCAGCTTCTGGAGGTCGTCAAATGGGAGGTCATTTTGCGACACGTAGTTTAAATGAAGATGGTAGCTGGAAAAACTTAATGGAACAAAAAAACAGTTCTGCTGATATTTCTCCTACTGCTGGTCAAATGCCACGTTTAGTTGGTTTAGCTTTAGCATCTAAAGTTTACCGTAAAAGTGAAGCTTTACATGGTATGACAAACTTTACAAACAAAGGAAATGAAGTTGCATTTGGTACTATTGGTGATGCCAGTACAAGTGAAGGTCCTTTTTGGGAATCAATAAATGCAGCAGGTGTTTTACAAATACCATTTGCCATGTCTGTTTGGGATGACGGTTACGGAATTTCTGTAGCAAGAAAACACCAAACAACTAAAGATAGTATTTCAGATGCATTATCTGGAATGCAAAGAAATGAAACTACGCCTGGTTATGAAATTTTCATAACTAAAGGATGGGATTATCCAGCACTTTGTGAGACGTATGAAAAAGCAATTAAATTATGTAGAGACGAGCATATCCCTGTTTTAATTCACGTCAAAGAAGTCAACCAACCGCAGGGACATTCTACTTCAGGTTCTCATGAAAGATATAAATCTGAAGAGCGTTTAAAATGGGAAGTTGAATACGATTGTATTGAAAAATTTAAAGCATTTATACTAGAATCTGAAATTGCAACAACTGAAGAATTAGAAACGATTGAAAAAGCAGCTAAAAAACAAGTTTCTGTTGAAAAAAGAGAAGCATGGGCTGAATTTTTAGCTGACTTAAATCAAAGTGCTACCACCGTTCAACCATTATTAGATACTTTAGCAACTGAAAGCTCAAATGGAGCATTTATTAAAAAGATTGCTGATGAATTAAAGTCAGAAATGAACCCTATTAGAAAAGATGTTATTTCTGCGGCTAAAAAGGTATTACGTCACATGCGTTCTGAAACTTCTGCAACAAAAACTGAATTAATTAATTGGTTAAAAGATTCTGAAACGATAAATGAAGACAGATACTCTTCTCATTTATATTCTGAGTCTGTTCAATCCGCAATGAACGTATCACCTGTTGCTCCAACATATGATGGAGATGAAATGATTGATGGCAGATTGGTTTTAAGAGAAAATTTTGATAAAATATTCACAAATATGCCAGAAGTTTTGACTTATGGTGAGGATACTGGAAAAATTGGTGGTGTTAACCAATCAATGGAAGGGATGCAAGAAAAGTTTGGCGAACTTAGAGTAGCCGACACAGGAATTAGAGAAGCTACAATAATTGGTCAAGGAATTGGAATGGCAATGCGTGGCTTAAGACCAATTGCAGAAATTCAATATTTAGATTATTTATTATACGCCATTCAAATCATGTCTGATGACTTGGCTACTGTACATTACAGAACTAAAGGTGGTCAAAAAGCACCATTAATCATAAGAACTCGTGGGCACAGATTAGAAGGCGTTTGGCATTCTGGTTCTCCAATGGGAATGATTTTAAATTCTATAAGAGGTATACATGTTTGTACACCACGTAACATGACAAAAGCAGCTGGTTTTTATAATACACTATTAAAATCTGATGATCCCGCTTTAGTTATCGAGCCTTTAAACGGATATCGAATTAAAGAAAAAAAACCAACGAACTTTGGTGAATTTTGCGAACCATTAGGGACGCCAGAAATCACACAAGAAGGTACTGATCTTACACTGGTGTCATATGGTGCAACTTTCAACTTGTGTACTTTAGCTGTTAAAGAATTAACTGCTGTTGGTATTTCAGTAGAATTAATTGATGCACAATGTTTATTACCTTTTGATATTGATGGAATGATTTCAGACTCATTAAAAAAGACTAATAAACTAGTTATCGTAGATGAAGATTATGAAAGTGGTGCTACTGCTTATATATTAGATCAAATTTTAGTTAAGCAAAAAGGATACTACCATTTAGATTCTGAACCAGTTACAATTACAGCTAAAGATCACAGACCTGCTTATGGTACTGACGGTGATTACTTCTCTAAACCAAGTATCGAAACTATTTTTGATGCTGTTTATGATGTAATGAAAGAATCTAACCCTGCAGAATACCCTGAGATTTATTAATATAAGAATACAAACTAGTTATGACATCATAACTAGTTTGTATTCTTATATTCGTTTTTTTCAATAACAACTGATTCCATACTTTGCCTTCTTAAATTGTACCCAAGACTTTAATCGATATTACATTTTTATATTTTAACGGTATTTTCTCAGTTTAAACGGTAAAATAGACAATTACTACAGTTAAAATATTTTTCGAACTGAAATAGTCAATGATTCGGTACTTTGGCAAAAACCAAATTTCATGAAAAAAATAGTTTACCTGGCGTTAATACTATTGCCATTATTTTCCAACGCACAAACAAAAAAAAATGCTTTATTATTAGGCTTAAGAGGAGGGATTTCAAATGGCTTAAGTGTAAAAAAAATCTTATCACCCGTTATTGCTTCTGAAACTATTGTATCCACACGCTTTAAAGGACTGATAATAACATCATTATTGGAGGCTAGCTATAGGGTAGAGCATTCCAATTTATATATATTTACTGGAGCTGGTGCTCATATTAGCGCTATCAACGGTAAAGAAGTATCATGGTATAGAGATGAGGCAAATCACATATCACTTGGACTAGATTTCATTTTTGGGGTTGATTATTACCTTAAAAGGTTTCCTATAAACGTTTCTCTTGATTGTAAACCATCTTTTAGTTTAATTGATAACGAAATGAAATTTATTGATGGTGCTGCTTTTTCAGCACGGTATAGCTTTTAGTGATAACTCTCTATATATCAGACATAAAAGAACTTAATATCAAAAACTTTCAACCAATTGAGAGTTTTTTTTGTTTAAATGAATAAAACGGATTGAACCAAAATCATATCCATGATAACTAACATTGTCAATATCAAATACAGAAGAAGAATTACCATTATTTATTTGAACTAAAGCAGAATTCCAAAGAGGACCTAATTCATCACTTTTGGAATAGACACTTTATGATACAGCAAATAGTACCATTCCTTATAATGAGATAAGAGGCACATCTTTGGACAACAAAATTTCATTTGACTCCATTGATTTAAACAAACGAATCCTGTCAAACACCAATATTACTAACGAACATGGTAATTTAAAATTAATTTTGCCAATTTCAAAAATATGCATCAAAAGAATTTATTGATATAGTTTATAACAATTTGTATTGGAATGATCAAAAATATACATTTTGAACCTTTCATATCAATTTAATAAAAACTGAATAAACTACGTTTTAGTGAATTTTACATGAATAAAAGAGCTCGATTGAGTGAACACTGGCTTCATGAGAACTACACATCAGAAGTTAATAATATTGACTGGTTCACAGTTGTAATCTCTTAAAAAAATCGAAACTAAACTTTCAAAACAATTATCTAAAACTGAATGAATTTACTGAAAAAGTCTGGTGTTTCCCTTTTGATTCAATTCCATATCTAAAAACAATGGGACAGAATCGAATTTTGAAGTCTATTCAATTCACGTTAGAACTAGATTTAAAGTGGATTAAAAACTTAATTACCTCTATCCTTACAAGAATAAATATTGAGTCAAGACAACAGTTAAACCAAAACACTGTTGCACAAATAACTTCATTTAGTACTAATTCAGGTCTAGTACATTTTGAATCACATGTCAATAAATCTATTCTATTAGATATAAATTTTACTTTATAACCGTTTTGAATTAATTTTATTTCTCTGCTAACATTAAACCTTTACCTTACATCAGAGTCTTAACAGTGTAACTAAAAAATATCGATATGAAAAATTTAAAATTTAAACATCTGTTTCTTCTACTTTCATTTGTTTCAACTATAAGCTATGCTTCAGAAGCTGATTCACTGAATAAAATTGGAGATAATTTAGATTTATTTGCAGTATTAGAAACTTTTAAAAATTCAAATTCTATCAAAACTTTTGAAGAAAAGTTAAATACACAAAATAAAAAGATAAACAACCTGGACCTCAATGAAGATGGCTACGTAGACTACATACAAGTCATTGATAACGCAGAAAATAATAGTCATGCTATTATTCTAAGAATTGATATTAATGAAAAAGAAACACAAGACATTGCTGTAATTGAAATAGAAAAAACAAATGAAAATACGGCTAGTATTCAAATTGTGGGTGACATTGATTTATACGGACTCAATTATCTAGTAGAACCAAAATCAAATGAAAACAAAACAGAATCAATATTAAAATCAAATGCAATACTCTATCTAAACGTTTGGCATTGGCATCCAATACAACACCTTTATTCTCCATCTTATGTATTGTGGATTTCACCATATAGATGGAATCATCACCCACATCATTGGAAAACTTGGAAACCATACCAAAGGCATACCTATTATAGTTTTCATAAACCTCATCACCATCATTATTATGTAGCGCATCACCATCACTCAAACCATGCCCACAAGCTATATCAAAAACACAGAAAACATTCTATAGCTATCAAGAAGCACCATAATCATCATTCAAATCATAAAGTAGCACACAAAACAAATACTCACAAACCTGGTTTAAAACAAAAGAAAAGTGTTAAACATACTAAGATTAAAAAACAACAATCTAGTAAAAACAAACCACATACTAAAATAAAAAAGCAACAAACTAATAAAAAGAAAGCAACTCCTAAAAAGGGAAAAACTAAACGGAAGTAATAGATTTAACTAAAAAAGCCTGATATTTATATAAATATCAGGCTTTTTTATAGTCTTGTCTTTTGATTACAAACTTTTAGTTCTTCCTCCATCAACAGGCACATTAATACCATTAATATAACTTGCAGCAGGAGATGCTAAAAATGCAATTGCATTTGCCACCTCTTCAGGTTGCGCAATTCTCTTCATTGGAGATGCATTAGCCATATCGTTTTTGATATCATCTGCAGCTCTACCAACTTTTTCTGATTTATTTTCAATAATCGACTTTAATCTAACCGTATCAGTTGCACCAGGTAACACATTGTTTACTGTGATATTAAATTGACCTAGCTCATTAGCTAACGTTTTACTCCAGTTCGCCACTGCACCTCTAATCGTATTAGACACACCTAAACCATCCAATGGTTGCTTAACAGAAGTTGAAATCACATTTATGATTCTACCATATTTAGCTTCAATCATTTTATCTTTTACCGCCTGCATCATGATGTGATTACATACTAAGTGCTGATTAAATGTATTGATAAACTCACTAGTTTTAGCTGCGTTTATTGGCCCTCCCGCAGGTCCACCAGTATTATTAACTAAAATATGAACTGCTTTACCTTTTAAAAATGCATTAATCGTAGTCTCTAATTCCTCTGGTCTAGAAAAATCTGAAGATACATAAGTATGGCTTCCATTACCCGGTAATTCACTAGCTACTTTCTTTAATTTTTCTTCATTTCTTGCCACTAGTATTACATTAGCACCTAAAGTAGCTAATTCAGTAGCTGTTGCCATTCCAATTCCCTGTGTACTACCACAAACAACAGCTGTTTTTCCTTCTAAACTTAAATTCATTTTTTTCTTTTTTGTAAATTTACTAATATTGTTCAAACAATTCTTCAATCGTTTTATCTTTTAACCAGACAGTTTGTAATCCGACTTCTTTAGCTCCTTTGATGTGTTGTTCACTATCATCAACAAACAAGGTTGAACTTAATTCTAAATCATGCTCATTCACTATCTTTAAAAAACCATCTTGATTTGGTTTTCTCATACCCAATTCATGCGAATAATATGTTTTTAAGAATAAACTCTCTAATAACAACTCATTGTTATAACTTGAGTCTATAATCTTCCTAAATGCTCTTAAATGAATTGAATTTGTGTTACTATATAGGTAAATTGGATATTTACTCTTCAACTTACTCAACAACTCAACTCTCGAGAGAGGTAACTCTAATAACATGGCATTCCATGCTGAATCAATTTGACTGTCGGTTAATTCAACTTTTGAAACTGTACGAATGTAATTTCTAAACTCATCTTCAGAAATTTTTCCTGTTTCAAAATTGTCAAACACATTGTTTTGTTTTGCCTGTGTATATAATTCATCAAAATTTAAAACACCTAGTTTATTAAACGCATTAATCGTTTTAGAGTAGTCAATATTTAGGATTACACCACCCAAATCAAATATAATTGTATTAAATTTCAAATTCATGTGTTAAAAGTATCAATTTTATTTTGAAATAAAGAAATAAAGGAATACATTTGCACGCGCTTAAGCTTGTCTTTAGCCAAGGAGTTTAACTCCGGTCCTATAGCTCAGTTGGTTAGAGCACCTGACTCATAATCAGGTGGTCCAAGGTTCGAGTCCTTGTGGGACCACAAAAAGCCTTTCAGAAATGAAAGGCTTTTTTTGTGCGTATTGGTTTTTTAAACTATTTAATTGAAATTTAAAAAAACTACAGTATCCTTTGACACCAAGACATTAAAGCAATTCAATACACCACTTACCTACCCTTCATTAAAAAATTAAAGACCTTTATCTTGTAAATAGTTTAATATTTTCAGACCTTTATTAAGACAACAGGAGACAGGTAAAGCCTAAAGGAGACACAAATGTTTCAGTTCTCGCTTCAGCTGACACAATCAATGTTTCAGTTCAAAGACATTAGTTAATTTTAACAATAGTTTCTGTGGAAATACTATTGCCTACTATTTCCTCTAAACTATCACATCTATAATCTGTTCACTTATACTTGCTGTAACTCTAAAATTAATAGATATGAAAAAAATTGAAATTGCAATAGGTTCATTTTATAAACCTGTAACTGATTTTGGTGGGTATGCCTATCATATAGTTACAAATGATTTTGAATATTTTAAATCAGACTGTTTTTATAAAACGTCAAGTCAACGAATGGAAATGAAAGCTTTTATTGAGGCAATTAAAATTGTATATGAAAAATATGGGACTGAAGTATCAGTTATCATATACACAAAGTTAGACGGTCAAATTAACGCATTGAGATATAAGAAATGTAAGGAATCGAATGTCGATCTATATGATTCTATTTTTAATTTCCCAACTAAGATTGTTAAAGACGTAATTCATAAGAAAATTGATAGTAATTTTTATATGAAGGTAAATGAGTTATTGATATTGGAAGAAGGGAGAGTTCCAAATCAACAAGATCGACCCGATTCACCAAAAGTTATTGATTTACTCTTGGGATTGTGATTTCTTACTTTAATTAAGTCTATGGAAATATAAACTCCATCTGCTGGAAATCAATCTTCTTATCCGTTTTGCAGGAGTCATTTACTGCTAAACTTGCTGATAATATAAAACGACAGATATGAAAAATAAAATAAAAAAGGCTCCAATACTTTCATCCTTTTATTGGGAAGCATCCACAGTAATCGTATTGAATAAACTCCTTACCAATGCCTCTATGGAGCAAATTGATGTGGATATGATTCTTCGTGATGCAACAATTGACGGATTGTTTATAGGGGACTCACACTTAGTTAACAATGAAACGTCTAGTTATGTTAAGTCCAATCATTTTGAATTAAAAAGAATGAAAGTTGAGTATTCAGACCTTGTAATGTATTTGGTAGCGAACTATTTTGATCAACTCACATCAGAATATTTTAATGATGTAGCTGAATGCCCTAAACTTATTATGGTTGATACGTGTGACATTGAAGTGCTTGTAGATTGGGAATCACCTTTTGAAGGCTCTCTTGACGATTTTGGTGGAAATCATGAAGAGAAAAAATTGAATGAAGAGCTAAATGAGATTAATTGTAAGGGAAGAGTATTAGAATATAGACGAGCGAGAGCATGCTATAGAATTTCGGCCATTTGTGCTGAATCAATTATAAACAATCGTTCCATTCGTCTTGGAATATTTAACGTGCATAATATCCTTCAAACTAAAGAGAGTCAAAGTGATAAATTAAGTAAAATGAAAATGGTTATTGATGCATTAGATATTTCACCGATTCTTGATTTATTTAATAAAAACCATTTTTATGAGTCATAAAGTAAATTCATTATTTTCTTTTGACTCTCTGTGAAGTTTGGGTAGTAATTATTGTAAGCGTTTTTGTAATCAATTGATTCAGGTTCATACTTTGACGAGTAATTAAACCATTCAGTTTGGATAGAATCAGTGAGGTACGTTTGTAGTGTTGCTCCAGATTTAATCGTTTGATCTGAATTATTAAAGACTTTTCTGAAAGATGTGTAAAGTGAACTTCCAAGTTGACTGCAAAATATTGAATCTGATTTAATGTGGGGATTGATTTTAATCTGAGCTAATGTTGTGGTTTCAGAAGAATCCATGAAGATTGTAAGAGGTGTTGATCCCTTTATAGGTTCTGTTTTATTACTACCTAGGTATTGAGTAATAATAAGTGAGCCTATAATTATGAAAGCAATTATAGAGCTGATAAGAATTAATTTAGAAGGTCTTTTTTTTATCGGAGTATTAATAGCGGCTACTAGTTCGTTGATGGATTTAAATTTTTCTACCGAATCTGTTTTTAAGCATTTATTAATTATTTGATTCCAGTTAATGTCTTTCTTACTTGAATTGTTAGAGAGTAAATGTTCTATGATTTTACCTATTGCATAAATGTCATCTGATGCATCAAAAGTACTGTTCTCTCTACCAGGAAGCATAAAAGTCTTTGTGCCGCCTACTTTATTTGTATTACCATCTGTTAATGAGTGTCCAAAATCAATGAGCTTAAGGTTTTTACCTCTAAATGTGATGAGTATATTATCAGGTTTTAAATCTAAGTGATAAGTCTGCTTTGAATGAAGATATTCAATAGAACTACAAAGTTGAAGAATGATATTCTTCTTTTGTTCTGAGTCTAGTGAAATAGATTGTTTATTAATGACATCTGTAAGTGTGGATCCATCTATGAACTCTAATAAGATGGATTGTACATTATCATTAGTGTTGTATTCAATGTATCTAACTATATTAGGGTGGTCAAGTTGAAATCCGATTTCAAACTCCCTTCTAAGAGATTCAATATGTTGTTGTGAGTCTTTGTATTCTACTTTTAGTTTTTTTAATACATGAAATTTATTGTGAATCATTATTCTAAACAAATCACATGTACCACCTTTCCCAATTAATATAGGTGAAGATTTTTGCTCATTATTGTTAGAAAGAAATTTAGAAGATTCCATAAGGCAAATTTAGCCTTAATCTTTTATCTTCTCTATAGAAGTTATGCCAGAAATTTTCCCTGCAATATATTGTCCAAGACTTTTGTCTTTGCGAATTACGTCTTTGATAAACAAAGGATGTTCAAGAACAATTTGGCTCATTTTTATTTTATCACCTAGTTCGAGTTTAGAATTTTGGACATTAATTACATCAAAAGTACTGTTGCCATTGTACCTAACAATGACTTCTCTGTTGGGTTCGTAGGTAAACTTAATTTTTTGATTTAAAGCTATACTACTAACTGATAATTCGTCAATAGTATGAAATTCAGAATGGGATGTGTTGTCAAATTCTCTAATTAAATCATCAAAAGAACGATAGCCTAAATATTCTGCTATTACATCCATTGTGTACATTCTGGGCTCTTGTACACCTTTTACGAACCCAAGCAATCTTTTAATTGTAGATCCGCTAACAGAATGGCCTGTCGTGCAAGTAATGTCACGTGCAAGCGTTTCACAATCCTTAGAGTATCTTACAGGTTGGCCAAGTTTAGATTCTATTTTTTCTTTAATTATACTTGAAATCATAATGATATGTCTAGTTACAAATGTAGTCATCAATTTATTGCATTCTTTGAAATGAACTAAATGAATGAATTTAATGAAGTGATTGATATGAACGATAAGAACGAAATGAATTGATAGAATGAAATGAGAAGAAGTTACATTTGAAACCAGTATTAATTTAAAAATTGAAATATGGGGTTGTTTAAAAAAGTTGTGAAATTAGCAGGTTATGGAGGTAGTCAGGAATGTAAATTTTGTGGTAGGACAAGAGGGGTGATGTCTTCTGATACTTGTTCGGCCAGAGAAGGGAAACCAAAGCCACATGTTTGGGTGAAATCGAAATAATAAAACTATGTTACAAACATATCTAATAATAACACTATGAAACAGTTCATTACTACAATATTACTATCTCTCATTACAATTAATGTAAGTGCTCAAAATCTACAAAAGACCTATTATGATATATGGGAAAAGGAAATCCATGAAGTCTACTATGCTAATTCTGCTGGGTATGGGAATGGATCATATAAAAAGTATGACAGAAAAGGTGTTTTGATTGAAACTGGGAAGTTTACAAATGGAAAAAAAACTGGAGAATGGATTAAGTACACTACAGCGTCAGGACAAAAAAAGATAGATTATAAAGAAACTTATAAAGACCACAAACTACATGGTCCTGCAATTTACTACTTTGAAAATCAAGATGGACGGGTTGTTCAAAGTAAAGGAGAGTTCATAGATGGTGAAAAAAATGGAAAATGGGAATGTGTAAATAGATTTTATAATAGAGATTTTGAGGGACTGGGATTCACTGGAGCCAAATTTATAAAGTTCAATAAGTTTTATCTAAACGGAAAGGAAATAATTCCTGATGGTGAACATAAGATTTATTACCTACCCTCTAAAAAGCTGCAATCTATATCGCATTACCTAAATGAAGTGAAAACTGGTGAGTGGAAATTCTATTTTCCAGATGGCAAGGTTCAAGGTGTTCAAAATTATAAGGATGGAAAAAAAGTGGGTAAACAAATTGAGTATAACTTTGATGGAACTATTAAGGTTGAACAATTCTTTGAAGACTTTGAAGCTCTTAGTGATTTGTATCTTGACAGTGCATTAACAGCAATGAATAACTATGAATTTGAAGAAGCTGAAAAGCTATTTACAAAGATGAAAAGTACAGATGATGCAAATAGAATGAAGTATATGTCAAAGGCAGTTTCTTTAAGGGGAGAAAAAAAATATCTCGAATCTATAGAACAAATAAATATTGCTTTAAAGGGGATTCAAAATCCAACTATGCAAATTTATTGGCAAGAAGTTTATAAAGATTTTACTCTATCATTAGATTCTAATTTCAATATGTTAGTTAAGTATGAAAGTCTAGAAGGCTTGCAAAACGAACTAAAAAAATGTCAAAACGCATACAATAAAGGTGCAATGTATAAGGTCGATTTAGAAAGTTATACAAAAATTGTAGAAGATTATAAATTAGAATTAAAACGTAAAGAAGAAGAATTAAAGCAATTAAATATTGATGTAAACTCTTCTGTTGATTCTTATAAATCTGAAAATATTAAGCAGATAGAAACTTTATTGATAGATGCAACAACTGGAAAGCCTATAATGAAAGAAAAAAAAGTCAAAGGGAAATATCTATTTGATAAGTCTATGATTGTTCTTAATCCATTGGTTGAAGAGTTTAATGCTGAACTGGATTTAGAAAAGAAGAAAATACTTGGAAAGAAAATAACTGATACTATTGAGGTTTTAAATAAAATCCCCGAATCAGAATGGAAGGCTCTGAACAAACAACTTAAAAAAATTGATGATCAAGAAGCGATCAAAGCAATTCTAAAGATTTAATCTAAAGCCCCTCAATTTGAGGGGCTTTTTTCATAAACTACAGACCTGATAACATCACAAAGCATCCCCTTGTGCAATTCGGTCAATTCTGGTGCATCCGTTTCTAGTAATAGTAAGTTAGCCTGAATTTCTCGGTACGGAGTAACCAGGAGAGCTATGTCACAACCTATCAAATAGTCAAAAAGATAAATATTGTCTCCAATAGTTATAGATTTTGGTTTAAACTCCAATGGAAGCTTGAATGTCTGTTTTGATTCTTTCTGATTACTCAGTTGCATCTTACTCACTATATCAGTAGAGATACTTGTAATGAGTTGACCATGTTCAATGAATTGAATTTCTGGAAAATCTGTGGTAATCGATTCACGCTTGGTAATTATTGTTCTTTCAGGAATTCTAATGGTGATGTCGCTTGTTTTGGTATTAAAAATACCTTCATAGATTATCCCTTCTACTTCTACCGAGTAATTTACAAATCGCCCCTTCTCTGCTGATTTGGTTTTATTCCATTTAATAGCTTGTTTTATCCAGTCAACAATTCCAAAATCAATGGTCTCAAATTCTTCTGTTGGATTTTTGATGAAGTCAAAACTTCTTCTGAAGGCTAATTTATTGGGTGTTTCCAATTCAAAATATTTAGATTCATAATTTACTCTAAGGATGTACTCTGCTATTATAAAAATAAATTCGTTATTACTTTTTGTGTAATCAATTGGGCTTATATCTGTAGGGATTATCATACAGTATATATCTTTCCTTGGTGTTTTAAGACTGTAATAGGAGTATTTCCGTTAGTATCTTTTATCCTTACCCTTACAATGTTTCCATAGGAACTGTTACACTCGTTTTGTAAATCAATAAAAACATACAAAATGAAAAATGATGATGTAATAAAAAATGTGTTAAGCCTATATGATGAGCACACACTATTAACGGTAAATGAAATACAAGAATTAATTCCTGTGGAGGTTGCAATGATTCAAATTCATAAGGCTTTAAAAACATTAAAAGAGGGTAAATTGATGAAAGAGCAGCGATCAATGAATATAAAGTATTATTCAATTGCCACTTCAAAAGTGAAAAAGGAAACTAAAGTCAATATTGACAAAGGTGGTCGTGATGTTTCCAAGTACAAATTCAATGGTAAGGAGTATGGTAAAAGTAGATTGGCCCTAGCAATAATTACAAACTATGTTCAAAAGCACAAGCCAACCTATAATCAACTTTGTGAAGTGTTTCCGGTTGAACTTGTTCCGCCTTATGGCTTAGTGAAGCCAAAAGCAGAAGCGTTAGAAGTTAGTAAAGATAGGGCGCGTTTCTTTTTAAAGGATCATGAAGTATTGGAGCTTCCTGATGGATTAATTTGTGTCAGTAATCAGTTTACCAAGGGTAGAATAGAAAAGCTTATTACAATTGCTCAGGAAGAGTTAGGGTGTAAAATTAAGTAACCTTGTTTCTGAATCATAGATTTAAAGAGGCTTTTAGCCTCTTTTTTTATTTTAAATACTCGTGTTTTGGTTGCTTTTGATGTTGTAAGCAACTATTTATTATTTCTGTCGTCTTAATACAGTAAACAAAAACTACACGAAAATAATTTGTATTTTCCTTGTGAGAACGAAATTTAATTCCGACATTTGTAAAACAGTAAAGTAAAACTATGCAAAAATCATTTGTAAATACAGTTTCAATAATTAGCTCCGGAAAATCATTCAGAGTAAAACCAGTGCATATTGAGCAAGGTGGCTGCTATCTTATTCAAATGAAAGATGTTTCTGTTGATGGATTAGTATCTACACCTCTTTCAATTGACTTGTCAAGTGTAAACCCAGGACACTTATTAAGACGTGGAGATTTACTATTCGTTGCCAAAGGAAACAGGAATTATGCCTTTGTTTATGATAGTGATTATCCAGCTGTGGCTATATCTCTCTTTTTTACAATTAGACCAGATGTAACAAGTTTAGATTCAGGTTATTTGGCTTGGTATATTAATTCTGATTTAGGACAAAAGTATTTTGAAAAACATAGAATGGGGGCTTCTGTAGGTAATATACGTAAGCCAGTATTAGAACAGATGCCAATAGTGATTCCTGAAATGGAACAACAACGAAAAATTTCAGAACTAGCAACTTTAGCTAGTCAAGAACGAATTATAACAAATCAGTACCTAGAGAAAAAAGAGGTACTGATTAATCAATCGATAATGAATTTAATTGAATCATAGAATGATAGATAAAGAATGTGATAATTGGGATAATGTTATTCGTTACTGGAGCGAGTTAGATGATTTAGCTTTGACTTGTATTGCAACAGTTCAACTTTCGGTGCCAACCTCTGTAAATGGTGAGTTCTTATCTAAACTGGTAGGATCTTTAGGGGTAGTTGAAAGAGTGTTTGAAGAATTTGAAAGTTCAATGAAGGTTCGGAAGCACCCCATTATCTCGGGTTGGAATATAATTTTAAACTTGGAGCCTAAACCAGAAAATGATGGAAATCAACAAAGTTTGTTTCTTCCATTTGATTCTATCATTAGAATTGATTTACATCATCCAATTGACAGAAGTAAGATATTATTAACAAAAATTAAATAGAATGACTGAAGAAGAATTTTTTAAAACACATCAAATCCTTTATAGGAAAAACAATAAAGGTCATGAATTCATGATTTTAGATCTAAGAAGTGGAGATACAATTAAGAAATACAATTATGATTATTCATGTATTGATCCAGTTCTTTTTGAGTTTTTTATAGGTCGTTCGCTCAATGATGAGATAGTAGAATCAGTAGCGAGTGAAATAAAGTCAGATTTTAAAGTAGATTTAATAGGGTAATTATGGAAACGAAGACAGAAACAATACAAAGTGATATTAACTCAGCACTATGGAGCGCGTGCGATACATTTAGAAGTACAATGGATTCACAAGGTTATAAGGATTATATCCTTGCCTTTTTATTCTTCAAGTATTTAAGTGATAAGTGCAAGGATAAGTATCAGGGATTTGAAAAACAATATGGTGACGATGTTGAGTTGATTAAACGTAAAATGAGCCGTGAGCCTTTTATTTTACAAGACGACTGTACATTTGAGCATGTTATTGAGAATAAAAATAACCCACAATTAGGTCAATTCTTAAACAAGATTTTTGAGAAAATTGAAGATGATAATAAGAAGAAACTGGAAGGTGTATTTGGCGATTTAGATTTTAATTCAAGTTCTAAGTTGGGTGATACAAAAGATAGAAACAATAGATTGAAGAATCTTATTGAGGATTTCGATAAACCAAAATTAGATTTCAGACCATCTGTAATTGGTACAGAAGACATTATCGGTAATGCTTACATGTACTTAATTGAAAAGTTTGCAGAAGGTGCTGGTAAAAAAGGTGGAGAATTTTTCACGCCACATGAAGTGTCAGTCCTATTGGCTAAACTAATGTCTCCAGATGCAGGGGCGCGTATTTATGATCCGGCATGTGGATCTGGATCTTTACTGATTACTGTTGCAGAAGAAGTGCCACACAAGGCAGGGACAGCAATAAGAAACTGTTCATTATATGGCCAAGAAAGTAATGGAGGTACTTGGGGTTTAGCAAAAATGAATATGTTTTTGCATGAAATGGATGCAGCTCAAATTGAATGGGGTGATACTATTAATAGTCCCAAGCTAATTGAGGGTGATCATTTAATGAAGTTTGATGCTGTTGTGGCGAACCCTCCTTTTTCTTTAGATAAATGGGGTGCTGAAAAAGCAAGTGACGACATGTATAAAAGGTTTACAAGAGGTGTTCCGCCTAAGTCTAAAGGTGATTATGCTTTTATTTTGCATATGATAGATTCTGCCGTTGAAGGTAGTGGACGAATTGGTGTGATTGTACCTCATGGTGTATTGTTTAGAGGTGGTTCTGAAAAAACAATTCGTGAAGCGTTAATTCGTGAAAACCTTTTGGAAGCTGTTATTGGTTTGCCATCTAACTTGTTTTTTGGAACAGGTATTCCTGCTGCTATACTGTTGTTTAATAAAGGTAAAAAACATAGTGATGTCTTGTTTATTGATGCCAGTAAAGAATTTGAGAGTGGTAAGAAACAAAATAAACTAAGACCTCCTCATATTCAAAAAGTAGTTGATGCTTTTAATGGTTTTGAGGAAATTGAAAAGTACTCACACAAAGCAACAATTGAAGAGATTGAAGGTAATAACTTTAACTTAAACATACCACGATATGTAGATACGTTTGAAGCGGAAGAAGAGGTTGATCTAGATGCTGTGAAAACGGAAATAAAATCACTTGAGTCAAATTTGACAAAAGTAAAATCTGAGATTAATAATTATTTACAAGAACTAGGGTTGAACTAATGGAAAGAATAATCGATAAAATATCATTTCCTTCCGATTGGTCAAGAATTAAGTTATCTGCGCTAGGGGAGATTTTTAAAGGGAAAGGAATTTCTAAATCTGAAATTTTAGATAAAGGTATTCCGTGCGTTAGGTATGGAGAAATTTACACAGAGTATCACTATCAATTTGACTCCACTATATCTTATATCTCAAATGAGTCAGCGAAAAAGAGTAAAGAAATTAAGTATGGAGATGTTCTTTTTGCAGGTAGTGGAGAGACGCCAGAAGATATTGGAAAGGCTATAAATTATGTTTCGACCAAAGAAGCTTACTCAGGTGGAGATATTGTTATTTTCAGACCAAAAGACACTACTGATGCTCCATTTTTAGGTTATTTACTGAACTCAGAATATGTTAATCAACAAAAGTTTCAAGTTGCTCAAGGTCACTCTGTAGTTCACCTCTATGGTAAAAATATTGAAGAACTAGAGGTTGTTTTACCGAGTATTGATGAAAGAGTAGCAATCGCAGAAATCCTATCAAAATGGGATGAATTGATTGAAGAACAAGAAAAACTCATCAAAGCTAAAGAGCAACAGAAAAAAGGCTTAATGCAAAAGTTATTAACTGGAGAGTTAAGGTTTCCAGGGTTTTATGATGCGTGGGTGAAGTCAACTTTGGGTGAACATACTGAAATTAAAACAGGAAAAAGAGACAATCAAAACAAAGTTTCTGGCGGTAATTACCCGTTTTTTGTTAGATCGCAAACAATTGAAAGAATTAATTCTTATTCTTTTGACGGTGAAGCGATACTAATACCAGGAGAAGGGAAAATTGGAGAAATATTTCACTACATCAATGGTAAGTTTGACTTTCATCAAAGAGTCTACAAAATCAGTGGATTTTCCGAAAAATTAAATGGCCTTTTCTGTAAATATTTTATTCAACAACATTTCAAAAAAGAAGTTGCAAAGCATTCAGTTAAAGCAACAGTAGATTCACTTAGGCTTCCTACTTTTATTGAGATGGTTATTTATCTTCCTGAATTAAAAGAACAATTAAAAATAGTATCCACATTGTCCTTTTGCGATAATGAAATAGAAATGTTGAAAGAGGAATTAGAAAGAATAAAAAAACAAAAGAAAGGTTTGATGCAACAATTGTTAACAGGAAATATTAGAGTTAAAGTATAATTATATGGGTAAAAAGTTTAAAATATTATCAATAGATGGTGGTGGGATTAGAGGAATATTTCCCTCTCAATACATTGCAAGTTTAGAACAGAGGCTAGGAGAAATAGATGGTCAATCCAATAGGATCTGTGATCACTTTGATTTGATATGTGGTACATCTACTGGTGGTATTTTGGCACTAGGCTTAGCTTTTGGAATACCAGCTTCTGAATTAAAAGACCTGTACATTAAAAATAGAAAATCGATTTTTGGATGGCCTAATAATAAAGTGTTAAGACGTAAGTATCCACGTAAGAATTTAGAAAATCTGATTAGGGAGAAATTCAAATCAGCCATGAAAAATGAAATAGACCATGAGCCACTACTATTAGATGCTAAGACGAGACTATGTATTACTGGATATGATATTGAAAATGCTCAACCAAAAGTTTATAAGACACCACATAAGGAAGATTATAAATTTGATTTGTATAGACCAGCATATCAGGTTGCGCTAGCAACTGGAGCAGCACCAACATTTTTTAGCCCTTTTAAAGGAGAGTATGAAATGTTTAATACAGATGAGAAAGTAAACTTTCCTTTAACAGTTGATGGTGGTGTTTTTGCTAACAATCCAACGCTAATCGCTATAATGGAAGCGCATAAAGGCCTTGGAATTGATTTAGCTGATATTGAGGTGGTTTCAATTGGGACAGGATCAGAAACATATAGAGAAAGTGATACTAAAACAGTTTTTAAAATACCAATTCCAAGATTGTGGGGACCATTTTATTGGATGTACAAAACCAGAATCTTAAACTTAATGTTTCAAGCTCAGTCTCAACACATTGATGATATGTGTAAGATATTTGCCAAAGGTACAGGTGAATCAGAAGAGAGTTTATTCCCTTATCACCGTATTCAGACCACACTAGATCATAACCTTAAAATAGCAATGGATAGTACAGATTTGAGAAAGTTAACAGCACTTACAAATCGTGCTGTTAAAGAATTTCAAGTAACTGGAAACACTATAGAACAATTAATTATTAATAACGAAAGATGGGGCGGTTTTCCTTCTTAAAATTAAAAAATCATGGCAAACTGTAATAAATTATTTCTTGACTTTAACACCAATATTTCTCTTGTAAAGAAACAAGTTGATGCTCTTATTAAATCTAGAAAAGCTGTAGAAGCAACAATTGTAAAATACTTCAAAGAAAATACAACATTAAGTGTTCCCAAATTTTGGATTCAAGGTTCATACATTATGAAAACTCTTGTTATTAAAAAAGACGGAACTTATGATGTAGATCTAGGTGTGTATTTTATGGACAAACCAGAAGTTGAAGCTAAAACAGTTCAGAATTATGTAAAGTTGGCTTTAAAAGATCAGACTGGTACAACACCAGAACATAGACAAAGGTGTGTTCGAGTAATTTATGCAGGAGATTACAATATAGATTTACCAGTGTATTATAAATTGAATGAAGACGACCATCCATTTATTGCTGTTAAGGATAATGGTTGGGAAGAAAGTGATCCGATAAATTTAAAGAAATGGTTTGAAGATAAAAAAGATAGTAATGGTCAGCTTTGTAGAATTGTGAAATACTTAAAAGTATGGGCAGATAAATTGAATTTTAAAGCTCCTAGTGGAATAGCATTGTCTGTGTGGGCGGCTAATAATTATGTAGAAAACGAAAGAGAGGATGTTGCATTTTTGAATGTCCTAAAAGCAATTAAATTGGAAATAGGAACAGATTGTAATTGTCTAAATCCTGAGTCACCATTTGATGACTTAACTACTAGATTAGATGCAACACAAAAAGAAAAATTTGTAACTGCTTTGACTAGTATAATTGATGATGGAGAGTTGGCAATTGACTCTGATAATCAATTAGAGGCAAGTAAAAAATGGAGAGCTCATTTAGGTAAGGACCGATTTCCAGAAGGAAAAGATGAAGATGTTGATGCAAAACTTGAACTACTGAATGCAGCAAAAAGCGTAGTTCTAGGAGGAAGCGCTAAATTAAATAAGGAAGGAGAAATACAGACCGCACAAGGAATTAATCACAAACCTCACAAAAATTATGGCGGGTAAAATGAAGTTTCAAAAGAAACATAGTGTTAATCCTATATCAATCCTTGGTAGGGAAAAATCATTGATTAAAAAAAATTATGAAATGATTGAATGTAAAATCCAAAATGGTTCATTGTATTGTTATGGATCATATCAACCAACTGAAAATTCTATAACTTATAGTTATCGGATTAAGTACGACCCGACAAAGTCACCTAAGATTTATGTAACTAATCCAGTAATTCAGTATCATGATGATATTCACATGTATCCAAAAGACAATTGCTTGTGCTTATATCATAAAACAGATTTGGTTTGGAGCACAGAAGACCATCTTTTTGACACTATAATACCTTGGACACATGAGTGGTTTCTTTTTTACGAAATTTATTTAATTACAGGAAAGTGGGAGCATCCATTTGTAGATCACAAAAGAACCAATAAAGTAATATATTAACAATGCCTAATTTACATAATACATTTATTAATTATAATAAGTTAATCTCTCTTTCTGTTGCTCGACAGAAAAGGCTGACCTCTGCAAAACAATCTGTTGAGACTGCGATTAAATTACATTTTAGAAATGACCTAAGAATCGTAGTACCTAGCTTTTATATTCAAGGGTCATACAAGATGAAAACTATGATTGTTAAAAAAGATAATACTTATGATGTAGATCTTGGAGTATACTTCTTTAATAAGCCTAATATGGAGCCAGCTTCTCTACAGAAGAATGTTCTGAAAGCTGTAAAATATAAGACTATAGCAGGAACTACACATAAAGAAAAATGCATTAGAATAAATTATCAAGGCGAATTCAATATAGACTTACCAGTTTATTATTTGGACAAGAATACGAACATATCTTACCTAGCGACTAAGCACGGATGGGAAATAAGTGATCCAAAGGAGTTAGTAGAGTGGTATTTTGAAAATGGTGGCGAAACGCCTCAACTAAGAAGGATTATAAAATATCTAAAAGCTTGGTGTGATAATCATAAGAATAAGTTTCCAAGCGGGATTTCATTATCTGTCTGGGTTACTAATAAGTATTCAGCTCACAAAAGGGACGATATAGCCTTATATAATACCTTGTTGGGTATTAAAAGGTATTTTTTTTGGAATGGTGTCGAGTGCGAAAATCCTGCTCCACCACATGATGATTTAGCTGGAAGATTAACATCATCACAAAGATCTAGGTTTAAATCTGAACTGAAAGTATTAATTGAAGATTTAGATGAAGCTATAGAAATGAAAAACTTACCGAACTCAATAAGAATTTTAAGAAAACACTTTGGAAAAAGATTTATATGAAGAATAAAGGGATAAAATTTTTTTTCTGGAATATGGATGGGAAAAATGAAGATAATGATAAGGCTGTTAAGTTAAAAATAATCTCCGCATATATGACCTCATTAATAGAAGAGGAGAAACCAGAAATACTTGGGTTTGCTGAATGCCTGATAGACCCTAATGATATGTTGAAAGCTTTAGGTGAAGGCTATGTACTAGTGGATCATTATCCTAGAGATAAAGGTAGTGGTCACCCAATAAAGAATACTAAATATCTGTCGGTTTATACGAATAATAAAGGTTTCACTTTGACTCCTGCCGGATTTCCAAGAACTAAGCACATGCAGTTAAGTATACTTTATGTTTCCAATAAAAAAATTCTAATTGGTTGTGTCCACCTTGCAGCAAAATTTAAGAGGGATTTGGAAGAGTTATATTCAAGATCTAAGGATTATAAAATAGAGTTTGAAGATAAAGAGTTTCGTGAGAAGATTGATTTTGACGGAAGTATTGTTTTTGGTGATTTTAATTCTAATCCTTTTGAAAAAGCTATGACAAAGTATGATGCCTGGCATGCAATTAACATTGATCACATACATGATAAGCTGGATGGGGTTAACTATTTTATTAACCCAACAGCAAGTTTAGTTGGGTCTTTTATATATGGTCAAGAAACTAATAAACCTCCTGGCACTTTTTTCTACGAACCTGATAAGCATAAGGAAAATGATCTCCATTGGAATATGTTAGATGGATGTATTTATAGACCTGTTTTACACAGTCTTTTTAATAAAAAGGAATACAAAATTATTACAGAAATGGGAGGTGTTAAATTATACCAAAACCATAGCATTACAAAGGGTTACTCTAAACATTTACCCATAACTTTTAATTTTAATTTAATATGAAAATTGATTTTTTTAAAGAATTTGACAATAAATTCAAGAAAACTAAGGAAGCGAATAATTTAGAAACTGTTTTACAGAATTTATCAAAACAGGTACATGATCGATATAATAAGTTTGGAATAGACTCTTATGTCATATCTTCCAGTTCAAGTGATTCTAAATTTAGGGAGATGTCATTTGTTTTAAGTACCACTTCTGGTACTTCTTATACATATCATCTTATGAGAATAAAATTACCTATAGACGGTGAATTTCCTTTCAGAGTGACGGCTTTTTTGAATCCACCAACGGAAGAGTTTACTTTTGAAAATACTGATTACTCTGATTTTATTGATTGGGTGGTTAATGATGTAATAGGAAATGTTCGAATGAGAATTGTAACCGAGCATTTAAGACAGATGAATAATACTATATCATCTTGGGAAGAAGAGGGAGAGATAGATTAAACAATTTATACTATGACAACATACACAGAAATAAAAGACTCACAAGAACCAGCATTGAAGTTTCTTCAAAAGTTGGGTTGGCAATATATCTCACCAGACGAAACCGTAGTTGAAAGAGGTGGCATTTTAAGTAATGTTATCTTAGAGTCTGTTCTTGAAAAACAACTAGATAAGATCAATTCATTTGAGTATAAAGGTTCGGAATATAAATTCTCTAAAGGAAGTGTTCATAATGCAATCTATGCTATTAAAAACGTGCCAGATGAAGGCTTATTAAAAACATCCGAAAAAATATTTGATCTAATCAATTTAGGTAGAAGTTTTGAAGAGCATATTCAAGGTGATAAAAAGAGTTTTTCTATACAGTATATCGATTGGGAAACACCAGAAAATAATGTGTTTCATATCACAGATGAATTTATTGTAGATGGTGTAAATGATACGAGAAGACCTGATTTAGTTTTGTTTATCAATGGAATACCATTTGTTGTTATAGAAAATAAACGTAGAGATAAAAACGCGTCTATTGAAGAGAGTATTTCACAATTCATTCGTAATCAAAAGAAAGAAGAAGGAATACCTAAGTTATTTCAGTTCTCTCAATTATTGTTAGCGGTTCAACCCAATGAAGTAAAGTATGGAACCACAGATACTCCTGCAAAATTTTGGAGTTATTGGAAAGAACAAACTGATGTTGAGGGTGAAGTTCAACAGATAATTAACACTACTGTTAATGGTTCAAAAGCAGAATCAAGACTACCAACAGAGCAAGATCGAATGTTATATTGCTTATGTCGTCCAGAACGTGTAATCGAACTAGCCTATAAATTCACTCTGTTTGATGCAGGAATTAAAAAAGTAGGAAGGTATCAACAATATTTTGCCGTAAATAATTCAGTAGAAAGAGTTCAGGGTTTTAATGAAGAGGGTCAGCGTAAAGGTGGAGTAATTTGGCACACACAAGGTTCTGGAAAATCTCTAACCATGGTGATGCTTGCAAAATCTATCATGCTCAACGAGCAAATCAAAAATGCACGAATTATTGTGGTTACTGATAGGGTAGAATTAGATAAACAAATTGCAAGAACATTCAGACATTGTGGTAAAGAACCCGTTAGAGCAAAAAGTGGAAATCATTTGATTGAAGTAGTTCAAGAAAGTAATGTTGAAGTTGTTACTACCATTATTGATAAGTTTGAATCTGCATTAAAACGCAAAGACTTTAGGAATAAATCTGAGAACATATTTGTATTGGTAGATGAAAGTCACCGATCTCAATATGGTAAGAATCATGCATTGATGAAGAAGGCATTACCTAAAGCTTGTTACATTGGTTTTACTGGTACTCCCCTTATGAGTGCTGAAAAAAATACTGCAAATAAGTTTGGAGGGTATATTGACAAATATACTATAGATCAAGCTGTAGAGGATGGAGCAGTTTTACCTTTATTATATGAAGGAAGATCTGCAAAGTTAACTGCTAATCAAGGGCAGATTGATAAAGGTTTTGATCGATTGTCTGAACCATTAACAGAATATCAAAGGAAAGATTTGAAAAAGAAATTCTCTTCCATCACAGAAATTTATAAATCACAACAAGTGGTTGAAGAAATCGCTTATGATATTTCAGAACATTATACAAAAAACTGGAAAGGAACGGGGTTCAAAGCGATTATTGCGGTACCGCTAAAAGAGACTGCACTAAAATATCAGATCTATTTTGAGAAGCAAACTAATCCAAGATTAAGAATAGATACGGCTGTTGTAATTTCTAATTCAGACACAAGAGTTGATCATGAAGAGGTTGAAGAAGAGGTAACAAGTGAAGTGCAACAATATTTCAAAAAAATCAACGCAAAATATGGTTCAGTTGAAACCTTTGAAGAAGTTGTAACCAATAAGTTTAAGGACACAGATGATGAAATAGAAATTCTAATTGTAGTAGGTAAACTTCTAACTGGTTTTGATGCCCCAAGATGTAACACTTTGTATATCGCAAAACCTCTAAAAGAGCATGGCTTATTGCAAGCTATTGCCAGAGCAAATAGATTATACAAAGGAAAAGACTTTGGCCACATTGTAGATTATGTAGGAATCTTAGGTGACTTGGATAAGGCTTTAACTACATATAGTGCACTTAAAGAATTTGATGAATCAGATCTTGCCGGTGCAATAATGAAAGTAGATGAGGAAATTAAAAAGGTTCCTCAATACCACTCTGATGTATGGGATGTTTTTAAAGGTGTTTCTAATAAAAGTGATGTTGAAGAAATGGAACGCTTCTTAGCACCTAAAGACATAAGAGATAATTTCAGAGAAAAACTGATTGCATTTGCAAAAGCTTTACAAGCAGGAATGGCTTCTGATGTTTTTTACAAAATGTATAGAGAGGATAGACAGAGAGTTTTCATTAAAGATTTAAAATTCTTCCAGAGTCTTAGATCTTCTGTTCAAATAAGGTATTCAGAAAAGATAGACTATAAGGAATATGAAGGTCGAGTTAGAAAGCTTTTAGATACACAAATTGGAGCTGATGGAATCGAACAAACTACAGAACCAATTAATATTTTCAATGAAGAGGTATTCAAACAAGAAGTAGAAAAGCTTACAGGGTCAACAGCTTCCAAAGCAGATACGATAGCTTACAAAATGAAGAAAGCTACTTCTGAAAAAATGGATGAAGACCCAGTGTTCTATGCTAAATTCAGCAAACTAATCAGTGAGGCTATTCAAGCGTTTATTGATAAGCGAATTTCAGAAGCTGAATATCTGAAAGAGATATTGCAAGTAAGACAGGATTTAGTGGACGGAAGGTTTGAAGACACACCAGATAGTTTAAAAGGTAATCCAGAAGCAAGAGCATTTTATAATATTGTTAAAGAGGTATTGATTGATCAGGTGCCTGAGTCAAACTTAACAGAGGTTGAAGGAAAACTAGCGACAACAGGAGTTGATCTATCTGGAATAATCCAAAGATTGGTTATCAGAGATTGGAAAAAGAATGATGATATTCAAAAGCAAATGAAAAATGATGTTGAAGATTATCTATTGGACCACAGATCCGAATATGGTGTCGAGTTGAGCTTTACGCAGTTGGATATTATACTGGACAAGGTAATGAACGTAGCAAAAACTGTGTTTTAAGATGAGTAATTCAATCAGTTATGGCACAACAAAAATTGCCTACAGTATAGAGTTCAGAGATCGTAAAACTATGGCTATAGAAGTACATCCAGATAGTTCTGTGCTTGTTGTTGCGCCCATTGATTCTACACCTGAGAAAATACAGGCTAAAGTAGAAAAGCGAGCTTCATGGATTGCTAAGCAACAACGTTTCTTTAATAAAAGACCTGACAAAGCTTATACACATGAATGGGTAAGCGGAGAAAACATATTTTATTTAGGGAGACAGTATCGTTTAAAAATTAGTGAAGGCAAATCAGATGCTAAACTCATGGGTAAATACTTACATATAAGTGTACCTAATAAAAAGAATAAATCTCAAATAGAAACTTTAGTCAACGCATGGTACTTATCTCACGCTAGAACAAAATTGGAAGAAAGAATTAAAACCTTTGAACCAATGCTAAAGCGTGAAGGTCTTGAAATGAATTCATTGATCATTAGAAAACTTGAAAAGCGCTGGGGAAGTTGTACACCAAAAAGGAATATTGTAATAAATGCTGATTTAATTAAAACACCAATTCATTGTATTGATTACGTAATCATACATGAGCTATGTCACCTGAAGCATCACAATCATGGTCCTGAATTCTGGTCGCTATTAAATAAGTACTGCCCTAATTGGAGCAAGTTAAAAGATAAATTAGAGAATTTTAATATTTAATTTTATGAAACTTCATGAAGCAATTGAGCAGTTAATTAAGCAAAAAGGATCAATGTCTGCAAATAATGTGGCTCTTGAATTGAATCGGAATAAATGGTATTCAAAAAAAGATGGATCACTTATTAAGAGTAGCCAGATTAGTGCAAGGGTAAAAAACTATACATTGTTATTTAAAAAACGAGATGGAATAATTTATCTAGTAAATGAAGGTGTAAAGCAAAAGAAGAAAGTAATAATTGATGTGGAGACTGTAAAAGCTAAAATCGTAAAACCAATTTTAAATGGCAGTTTTTCGATAAGTGAATTGATGGATGAAAACTATTTCAAATTAGCAGATCTCATTGATGATAATGTTCCAGATGAACCTGGCTTATATTGTATACGTATCAAAAACATCAATTCTCTAAATGTTGTTTTTGCAAATGAGCTATTGAAGCGAGATCATAATATTATTTATATTGGGTTAGCAAGTAAAAGTTTGAAACAACGTTTTTTAGGTCAAGAGCTAAGGGCTAAAGGTCATGGGACATTTTTCAGGAGTATAGGTGCAGTACTTGGTTATACACCAGAGAAAGGTTCATTAATAGGTAAAAAAAATCAGAATAATTATAAGTTCTCTACTACAAATCAAAAAAATATTATTGTGTGGATCAATTCAAACCTTCTTGTTAATTGGGTTGTTAGAGAACAAGACTTAAATATAATAGAGAATAATCTCATAAAACAATACTTACCCTTACTCAATGGAACAGGGAATCCCTCACACCTCCAAGAATTAAAAGACTTAAGAGCAAAATGTAGGTTGATTGCTAGGAGTAAATAAATATAATATACAATAGTATTAAGAATAGTTTAATGTATCGTTTGATATTTCCTAACTCATATTAGATTACTGGATCATCTATTGTAATACTAAATGCTCATGAAACGAATATTAGGATGGTTTGATTGCAGATTGGATACATGAAGCATTATCAAGTTTTGACTAACAAGTTTCTGTTAAGTAGAAACAAATTGATTATCTATTCATATTAATTATGATTGGTCAGAAGTTTCTGATTTTTCTGAAATTCATAATTCAATTTTTCACCCTGGCATTTTTTGTCAGGGTATTTTGTTTTAGATTGATAAATATTTGGTCAGCAATAAAATAATTGGTATTGTTATAGTCTAATAAAACCAGACTATGAAACTATCAAGAGAAGGCTTCGTTGAATTTTTAGCAGTAAGACTTAAACCTGAATCAGCAAAATCATATTTGGATTATGCTGATGCTTTTGCTAGGGCCGTAGATAAAGATGATCATTACTTTTTTTCTAATTTGAATCAAGCGGGAGAATTGAAAGAGTTACTTCAAGGTGGAATTAAAGAATATCCAACATTTAATAAATACAAAAGTAAATATCAATCAAATATTAGAACAGGAATTAGAGCACTTCTAAAGTATTACTTATTTGTTCAAGACAAGTCAAAGAAAGTAGATTTTAAAATTCCTGATGAAATGTCTCAAGATAATATCCTTGAACATTATACATATTTATATGAAAAATGGTTGAAGAACCGTGTGATTAAATTGAACGGTGAACACTTTAAATCACATGAGGCATATTCAAATGCACTGCGTTATGCTATTGAGGATTCAAATGTGACCCCTCGACAGTTTTTCTCATTTACTAAAAAAATGCAAGTTGATATATTTCAGATTCAATTAGGAGATAGAAGAATTTATCAAGGAAGAAACGCATCATCAAGAAAAGATATTTCTAGTAGTATTAATAAGTATAAATTATACTTGGCTGAAAGATTTGGGGAAAAATCTTCAAGATTGTATTAATTTTTTTTCCACAAGCTATATTTATTTTTGTCCCAGTTTTATCAAAACTGGGACTATTGATGGAAACCAGCGAGTTAACAATTACACCTCTTCACATTGTCCCGTTTACATGGAAAAACTGTTGTAAATGGGATAATCGTATCCAAAATTCGTCTATACTCGCTATAAACTATAATTATGGCTAAAAGACAAACTACAACTTCGGGTATGGATTGGAATACAATGCTTGGTTTAACAGATCGATTGAAACGAGATAATGAATACCGGGATTTCCTACTAATAACGATGGGATGTTACTTTGGATTACGTATTGGAGATTTGCTGTCGATTAAGTGGAGTGAAATATTGGAGAAAGAAGAATTACAAATCAAAGAGTCAAAAACCAAAAAACTCAGAATCATCACAATCAACCATAAAGTCATGGAAGCAATCCACATTTGTTCAAATGAACTAAGGTTGAAAAATGGACATTGGAATAGTGATTATGTATTTGCCAATCGATGGGGTGGTCAATTATCCGTATCCTATGTTAACAAGAGATTAAAAGTAATATTCCATAAGTATAATGTAAGAGTACAAAATCCAAGTTCACATACATTACGTAAAACTTTTGGTAAACACGTGTTTGAAATGGATAACCAATCCGAACGTTCATTAATATACTTGTCTGAAATATTTGGTCATTCCTCTTCCTCGATAACAAGACTTTATATTGGATTAACTCAGGAAAAAATAAAAGACGTATATTTGAATTTATAATTTCTTGATGGTAAAATTTAATCAAGTTTTTCGTTAAATATTTTGATTATGAGTAATGTGTATTTTGAAATTGAATGGTATAAATTATTAGAAAGTTTTAATCCCGAGCTAAAAAAATATGATATTCAACTCACAAGTGCAAAACTTGAATTTCCTAAGAAAAGTGCAATTCTATCCTTTTATTCTGATCAAATAAAAGAGTTGAATAAAATTATTGACAGCGAAGGGTATCCTATGTCCACTAATCTTGCATCTTTACGTATGAAATTTTTGCAAGAATATTCCAAAACTAACTCTGATGTTAATAATACTGATAGGACAAATGATTTAGAATCACAACTGTTTTTTAACAAACTTATAAATATTTGTGAAGCATTAACCGATGAATTAAATGAGTTAGAGTATAAAATTGAAGAAATAGGTTATAATCAATCGGAAATTGAAAACGTACTTTTAGGATTTGAATCTGATTTTGATAGAATACAAGAATCAATTAATAAGATTTTCATGGGAGTGAGTTTTGAAAATTTTATTCTGGAAGCAAGAAAGGATTCTTGGTTTGATAATATAATGAGTATTAGATATAAGGTGATTCGCGAGATTAAAAAACAAAATTTCAATAGGAATTTGGTTGAAATTACATCAATGTTTGTTAACGAAGATTTATCCTTTGAATATAACACTACAACAAAGAACTACGATTTAATACCATTTAAGAATTTAATTGGTGAAATTATTTCTGACTTGAAAAGGGAAATGAATGAGGTTAAGGTTGATGAAAAAATGGAACAAATTTTTCATGCAAAAATGTTTATAGAAGATTGTAATGTGGCTAATGTGTTATTAACATTGCTGAAAAGAGATAGACTTATAGAATCTCACAGCGACAAATTTACGATTCTAAATAAAACATTAAATTTTTTAAATTACGTTAAAGATCAGAGAAGATTAGATTTAGTTATCCTTCAATTACTTGAATCTGGAATATTATCAAAAGATGATACCCAATATCGTTGGAATGGTATTGGTAAAAACAAGGTTGAATCTTTGATGGACTTTAGTAGAGTCTTAGAAGAAGAGAATATTGCTAAGCACATTGGTGGTTATAAAGAAATATTTCTAACATATAATTCTTATTTCAATACAAAATTGAAGGATGGGGTTAGACAGGCTCAAGAAGTTTATGATTATCAGAATGAAATCAGATTTCGAAATCATTTTACTTTTATTAAAACTATAAAATAGTTACCCCTAACTTCGTTTTCCGATGACGAAGTGAACGATTCCATAAGGCTTGAATAGTCAGTACCTTTATAATGTAAAAGAGTTAATAACTAAAATTATAAAGATGAAAAATTCAAACAACACAATTCAAAACATTCTTAAAGGGTACGTAAAATGGTTAAATACATCATACTTCTATAAAGTAGGTGATAAACTAAAAAAATTCAAAAGTGGATTACCTTATGCTAGCTATATGGAACTAGCAATATCTGACTTAGGAATTAGACCAGAAGATTTTAAGATGTATTCTAAACCTGGATTATTGAAAGCATTTGCAAGTAAACTAGAATTATCTTCTCAATTTATAAGAAGGGAAGCCAAGATTCAATCTGATATTCTTTCAGCGTTCAATGCATATATCAAATACAGTATCGCGACATCTAAATAATAAAGTATAGAAATTAACGGAGTGCACACCGTTCTATATTATCCAAGCGCTTGGATTAAACAATTCGAAAATTAAAGTTTAATCTAAATCAAATAATCATGTTAAAATTAAAAACTGTCAAGGTCTCTGACCTTAGTATACACCCTTCGTATGCCATAATTTATCAAGTAAATAACCTTCAAAGGGAGATTCTTAAAGACTCTATCATACAGACTAAAGGGTTATTAGAGCCAATAGTAATAAACGAACAGAATGAAATAATTCATGGTGTTCAAAGGTACCTAGTCTATAAAGAGTTAGGTTGGGATCAAATTCCTGCTAAACTATTTGGAAAAGTTAAGAGTGATGATGATGTGTTTTACATCATCTCATTCAATCGCCATAGAGATAAGTCAATGCTTGAGCGTTGGAACGAAATAACTACACTTAAACAGTACTGGAAAAAGAAGCAGGGTGCCAGAACCGACTTACAAGAAAACTTGTCTGAGTTCGATAAATTAAGTACTCGAGCAAAGTTGGCACTTCACTGTAATATCGCAGAGGGAAATATCTATAAAATAGAAAAGGTTGCTGAAAGTCATATTCAATACCTAAACCTTATTAGTGCTGGAGAAATGTCTTTACATGAGGCATATTTAAGGGCTACAGGAAAGTATGTAGAGAAGAACAATAAGGATAATCAAGATGAGCTTAATGGTGAACCTGTGGATAAGATTTATAATAACTGTTGTCCTAATTGTAATACTAAATTTTAAAATAAAAAATTATGAAAAAAATAGAAAAGTCAAAGTTGAAAAAGATAATACCGGCAGTAAAAGATGTTGCCATAACATTAATATCATTATTTGCAGGGTGTGGAGGATCTAGCTTAGGTTATGAAATGGCAGGGTTCTTAGAACTCCTAGCTATAGAATGGGAAGCTCATGCTCGTAAAGTATTCAAATTAAATTTTCCAAATATTGATGTGGTTAACGAAGATATTGAAAAGTTATCAGGTGAAAAAATTTTAAATCTTATCGGTAAAAAACGTGGTGAGTTGGATGTGTTTGATGCATCACCTCCTTGTCAAGGATTTTCTCAATCTGATACATCAAGAGATGTGAATAATGAAAAGAATAAATTATACTTCAAGACCATTGAGTTGATCAATGAGGTTTACCCCAAAGTTTTTGTTATAGAAAATGTGATAGGAATGAGACGCGGAAAAATGAAGCCAGTGTGGAATCTTATTGCTGATGCATTCAAGAATCTGGATTACCGTGTAGAATTTAAGGTAGTTAAAGCAGAAGAATTTGGAGTGCCACAAGCGAGAAGGCGTGTTATAGTTATTGGAATTCGTAATGATATTCAAAAACGATTTAATATAGGTGCGTTGTTTCCTCAGTCAAATTTGACCAATGTAGTAAATATGTCAGTTGGTACTCATATCCCAAATATTATCGGGTTCTCGCCTGGTCAATTTCAAGACAGGTTCATTCCATCTACCGAACCAATGTGTACAATAACTAAGACCATGTCAGCTTGGTTTTATGAAAAGGACGGAATGAGAAGGCGTCCGACAATACCTGAACTGAAGATGTTGTCTTCGTTTCCTGAGTCGTTCAAATTCTTAGGTTCGTTCAATCAACAATGGGCACGTATAGGGAACGCTGTGCCACCTAATATCACTAAAGCTATAGGTTTACATATAAAGGAAAATATACTCACGCAAGAGGTGTTAAATCACTTCGTTCCTTCTGAGGTAAAAGTCATAGTAATGGATACTGTCGAAACTTCAAGAAAAGCGGCTTAACAATAATATAATTATTCATCCAGCAGGAGTCAAATTGGCTCCTGCTCAATCTAGAGTTAAATGAACAACAACGATACAATTACATTCGATCAACAATTTGAAAATATATCACATAAGGCGGTAAAAGGTTTTCAGGATAACATACTTGATATATTGGTTTCTGATTCAGATTTCTTTGACAGTAATCCAACAGAACTATTATTAATTGAGGATAGTACAGAACTATTTGAATATATCATGAATCACGATAACTGGGTTCGTCATTGGTCAATATACTTACTTAAACAAATAATGGATTTAGTTTATGAACCTGTGAAACATATCAAATCTGTTGAATAAAATAATTAAGAAACTTGTTTGAAGTCCCTTACAGGTTTTTTTAAATATTTAAGAAGTTTAGATTTTCAGAAAAGAAAAATATATAAGTATGATGTCGATTGTTTTAAGCCATGGGAGGAAAGAATAAAAGAATAAAAGAGTTTGAACCGGTAACGTGTGTGTTGCCAGTTAACCTGCCCTGCTTGAATGAAAAAGCAGAGTTAGAAGGATTATCGATTGACAGAATTTATGTTCTTCTTCACCAGATATACGTTGTCTGGATATATGATGAATTAAATGATGTGAAGAAGGACGGATATTTTCATTTAGATGGATGGGTCACTCTATCTGCTACTCGATTACAAGTTCTTTGTACACACAAATACAAGGCCTATGAAAAATTTCTTATAAGGAATAATGTGATTGAGATTAAATATAATCAACTAGGATTGAAAAGTTATGTTAGTGGAGTACGCTGCACTCCATATAGAATTAATCCAAGATTGCTAAGCCCTAAAAATGGAAGAAGGTTTAAACATACATTAATAACTGATTACAAAACTTTAAAAGCAATTAATAATGATCAAAACAAATTTGAAAATGGACAATACTCAGTTGAATTACAGAAAACAATAGAATTCTCCTCAGTACATAATGAAATGCATTCAATGCTCTCTAGTTTCTATTTTGACACTATTGGGCTGAGTAAATTTATATCTAAAGTTGGATCAGGTCAAATAATTTTGAAACGAAAGTCAATTAGAGGAATCATTGACGCAGAGATGGTAGCATATTCAATTAACCTTAATGGTATTTCTAAACCAATTGTATGCTCGTTTGGAGAGCGTTTCCATACCACTTTCACTAGACTACCTAGAGAGTACCGATCATTTTTAAAAATTAAGGATGTTAATGAACCATTGTGCTCAGTTGACATTGCAAACTGTCAAGTATACATTGTAGCTATCATCCTTGCCTTCCCAGATGAAGTAAAAAAGGTTTTACCAGAATTTGAATATGTCCTTGACAAGATTAAAAAAGTCACCAAAACCAAACTTCGACTGTTTCTTGAATACTGTGTTACTGGCAAGATTTACGAATATTGGCAAGATGAACGAGGATTAGCAGAACGAGATGATGCGAAATTAGAGATCATAAAGCGTGTGTTGTTTGATTCTTTACCACCACAAAAGAAATATCAAGAGATTCGTAGTTTATTCGAACTACGATTTGATGATGTCTGGGAAGGAATTCAAATTATGAAATCCATCACTTCAGCAGAATTACCCATGTTAAAATCAATATGTATAGACGATAAAGGTAATTATGATGACAATGAATTGCACAAGACATTAAGCTGTATGTGTCAAAGATTTGAATCAAGGGTTTTAACTGGAATGGTTGTTCCTTCTCTTTTAAAAAAGGGAGTTGGACCATTTCTAACGATACACGATTCAGTACTCATACCAGAGTCAAAATCTCTTCTTGCCAAAGAAATCTTCATAGCCTGCTTTGAAAGGCTAGGTGTAAAACCTCCAACTATCAAAATTGACTCCTATGGATCAATTCCTGATGAATGGACTTAAATATATTGGGGAAAACAATCGACATAATTATACAGTAGAACATTTGTCAATATAAACTGAGGTTATTTCCATGTAACGGGAACAAAGGTTCAAGTCCAGTATATGATAAAAAGAGCAAGAAAAACTTGTTCCTTTTTATTATTAACAGCTAATCTCGCATGGACGAAGGATTTAACGAGGCGCTTCAGCTTCAATTAAAAGCACTAACGGATAGATTAAAATCAATTGAATCTAAGATTGGTTTTTCACAAGAACTCGAATCAATTAATGATTGGATTGATGAAGAATCAGCCAAAAGAATTACAGGTCTTGGTAAATCAACTTTATATGCACTGCGCAAAAGTGGAAAGTTGACATTCTCAAGGTTGAGTAAACGTAAACTCTTTTACCGAATAAGTGACTTAGAAAGACTTCTTGATGAAAATGAGAAAGCATAAAATTAAACAATGGAATATATTGAGACAATACCTTATACAGTTAAGTTCTTTGCTGTAATCAATTCAAAAGGTGAAACAGTAATACATGTAAGAGTTGGATTGAATAGAATGAAAGCAGAATTCAAAGCTGAAATAGTTTGTAAAGAAGAAGATTGGGACCCAATCAACATGAGGTTCAATGATACGAAACCTCACAACAATTATCTGAATCAAAAACTTTCTATAATTCAAGGAAAACTGTTTGAGTCATTTATATCTATTAGGAATAGTGGTACAAGACCAACAGCGGCAAATATTAAAATGCTTTATCATGGTGAAGATTCAAAAATCGGATCTCCGTTAATTTTAACTTACCTCGACAACCACATTGATCTAATAACTGTAAAGACTGATGAATACAAACCTGGAACAATTGCTCATTACAAAACACTAAGGAAATACCTTAAAGTTTTTTTATCCTCAATTCATTTATCTAACATGAGAATGAATGAATGGAAAAGGAAACATTTTGTACAGTTTGAAACATATCTTCGAACAACTAAGAACCCTATATTGAAGCGTCCAATAGGTAGAGCAACTTCTAATAAATATTTATCAAAACTAAAAGCTATATTCAACAGCGCCTTGGCTAATGACATAATTACAATTAATCCAAGTATTGGGTTTACCATGCAAAGAGTAAAAGGCACTAGAGAATATTTAACTATTGATGAAGTCAAAAGGATTGAAACCTATGATTTTGATAATAACCCATCACTAGACAATGTTCGTAATCTATTCCTATTCAGTGTGTATTCAGGATTGCGTTTTAGTGATGCCAATCAGCTCAAAAGGAAGAATGTAACCTTAGAGTCTGATAACAATTATTGGATGGCTATAACACAACAAAAAACAAAAGAATCACTGTATAGACCTCTATTTAAAAAAGCTGTTAAACTAATGTTAGATTTTGAAGTTGAAGATCCAAATTCAGAATATGTATTACCAAGGATTACAAACCAAAAGGTAAACGCTTATTTGAAAGTAATAGCTGATTTTACAGGAATTAAAAAAAGCTTAACACATCATGTGGCTAGACATACTTTTTGTACGACTATACTTTTGGATGGTGGAATCGATTTAAAAACAGCAAGTTTCTTTATGGGGCATTCAAGTATGAAAAGTACTGAAGTTTATGGGAAAATCACAAAGAATAGAGCTGTTGATGTAGTTAATAGTTTAAATTCAACTCTAATTTATCACTAAAAGGGGTAAGTCACGCATTTATTTCCAAATGTGATTTTGTCAATTGTATAATTCCTTTCAGCTTTTGGAAAACCTTCTCTTGAGAGATCTAACTGAGGTGGAACTGACTTGTGTAGTTTATTAATTTCTACGAATCCAATTTTACTGTTGAATATTATCTGACCATGTTTCATGTCATTAATCTCTTTGATGAGATATAGTTTTCTTTCTGTTATGTTATTAAACATAGAATGCCAAATAATGAGATTGTTTAAAAAATTATCTACAAAATCCAGTATGTTTTTATCAAAATGGTTGGAAACATATTTTGAGTTTAATTTATAATTATTTAATTTTTCTTTTAATTCATTACTCAATATTTTATCAATTGGTTTTGAATTAATGAAATATAAGGTGTTAAGTAATAGTGTTTTCTTAAAGTTTTTCTCGTTTTCACGCCAATTCATGTTGAGTATAGTGAAAATAGATTTAAGAGTAACTTGAAATCTATTATAGTCAAGTTTTTGATTTAGAATTTCATAATCATACGACTTCATACCAGCGCATGACAATAGCAGAAATTTACCGTAAACATTTGCGAAATAACCCTTAACAGAATCACTCCCTGAAAAAATATTTCCATCCAAGAGGTAAGACTCTTCCTTTAGATTTGGCTCTTCATTATTGTCATCTATTAAGGTGTATTTCTTGCCATGATAAATCTGAATAAGTTGCAATGAAATCAATATGTTTGAAAGTGATCTAATCGTGATTTTCTCATCAGGTGAAACACTTAGAGCTTTGGCATCGTAAAAAGGAGATAGCAAGCTTGAATAAGAATCATCCAGCTTCCTAAAATATGATGATATAGCTTTCTTTTCCCTATTAGCTATATTCTTTTTAGTCATTGATGTCTGTACATCTGAACCATCTCCCTTTTGATCGTCATCTTCTAAAAGTTTTTGCTCTTCACTTTCAATAAAATCTTCATTCTTATTGGAACTTCCAACATTAAGGAGGTTGAGGAATTCTGCTATTTTTAAATTACTGTTAGTTAATTCACCACTTTGTTTTGCTAAAAGCTCTACACTTATGGTGTTGAATTCCTTTGGGTTTAATTTTTCATAATCTCTTCTTTTACTGTCTATTTCTATAGCTCTTTGACCATAACTACTGTTATTTGAACCAACTTTAATGTTCGATTCATCTTCATCTGCCCAATTGTAATCAACATATTGAAGTAAGGAGGTAACTCCTTCACCGTTTGGATATTCCTCTTCCAACAGCGCGTCAAGTTTTTCTTGATTCGGATCTGGATTGCATCGTATTAATGATTCAAATCGATGTACGATTGAATAGTTAGATATTCTTTCGTCATTCTTACTTAAGAATACTTTAAAAACACTGTCAGGGTCTTCTGATTTGAATACAATACATTTTTTTTCAAGCTTACCTAGAGTAACTTCATGTTGATTATCATCTCGAGTTAGGATTGACAATGTCAAATTCTCTGACGGTTCGTTATGAATGAATATAGATATTTCATTTCCTCTTAATTCTGAGTAAATGATTCTATGCTCATGTTTTTTTCTCGGAACAGCATTATCACCCAATCCTTTATTTCTTTGTCCTTCGGATATTTCAATAGACTCAGTCGGAATTAGAATACCTAATTCTTTTAACCAATTACCAGTAGCATCCCTTTTTAGTATGACCCCAGCCTCATCATTTACCGCTCCAACCATAGAAGTCCCCATCGCTTCTTTAGTCGCATTCGCACTACCTAAAAAAAGAAATTCCGAACCGTCCTCTAATTCGAAATGAAAGATTTTCGCATGCAGTCTATTGAATGTTTCTTCATAATCCTTTTTGCAATCACTCCAATTATAAAATTTGATGTTGTCAGCTATAGACGTAGCTAACCCATGAGGCAGTAATCCTGAATTCAAATCAACAATGCAGTTAAACACATTGGGCTTAAATAGATTATAGAACTCTTCAAGGACCACACCTCCATCGTCAAAATAAGGGGAAATAACGGTAAGTGTTTTAACTTCTGCGTTAGGAATCGAATCGACAACATATTGGTATGATGTTTTATCTTTCGAATTACTAACGAATTGAATTGTCTGGTTGATGCTTTCTAAAGTAATAGGTCCGTTAGCATTCGGGAGTTCATTTAACCATGGTGAATACTTCGAGATCCAATCCATTTTTTGTGAAATAAAACCATGGGATTCAGCTGTAAACTTTTGCAAGTATTTCCATACTTCGGAAAATAGAGGTCCATTCTCATTCCTAATATTATCTAAATGAAAGGCTCCCCATATTTCGTCATTTATGCTTAGACCTGATGAAGTCATATTACCAGAGCCAATGATTAAGAGACCATGCTTAAACCCTGTTAACAGCATTATTTTAGGATGAAATACTCCTTTAGCATATATGGGTTGAAAATTATAGGTTTTATTATGTCTAAATTCCTTTCCAGTAGTGATCTCTTGCGCTAACTCAAGGAAATGTCCATCAGCAAGAACATTTACATTTTTTATATTCGCTGTTCTAAGTGTAGGCAGAACTCTTTCTTCAAAGAATGAAAAATCGAAAGAATAGCATGTTAATAAACATGAGTGATATTTACCTCTATGCTTCCCAATTAGTTCAAGTACGTTTCTTCTATCAATCATGTGTTGTGTAATTTGATTCGATTAAAGAAACCCCTTGTTTTGTCAGTCTATTATCTGAGTCAATTATCCCCAAATCCGAAATGAACCCAATTAACCTGCCTAATCTAGGTCCAGTATAACCAGCTTCAAAATTCCCTAGGTATCTTATATGCTGATCCTCAATGATGAATTTCTGAGTGGATTGAGACCCACCTCGTATTTTTCGAAATGCAACATATTGATGCCTGTAAATAATGTTTTTATACAGATATTCAAAAATAAATTGATGTGCGTCCTGAGATAGTTTATTTGCAAATTGAGTTAGGAAATATGTGGACCCTTCGCCGTCTTTCCCTAAATCATTATTCTCTGAATACTCTTTCAATGAAATCAATTCATCCTTATTATTTAGGTATTGGGAGAACATTAATAGAAAGGCACTACTTGCTTTCTTAATTCCATTTGCTTCAGATGCGCTGTTAAGAAAGTTGTATTCGTTTGGATCTAGGGTTTCGAGTAGATTTTTTAAACTACTATTTCCATCTTCTAACAAACCTTGTTCGATGAATTCCTTAATGATTTCATCTGTAACTTCAGTTAAAAGATTTGAAAGGAGTAGCCAGTTAGGACCTGCAATACTTTCAAGGTGTGATAATGTACCATTGAAGATCGATGTGTTGGAGAAGTGCCAGAATTCATTGAATTGATAATAGTACCAACCAGTAAGACTATAATTCTTTTCCCCATCGATTAGCCCTTTTTCATTGTAAGCATGATATACAAATATTCTATCATAAAAATTTTCAACTTCTGTACTCAAAAATTTTAGTAGATGTCCTAAAGTTTGATTTCGAAATGTACTAGGTTCTTCCTCAATCCTTAAGGGGTAGTCTTTTTGGAGTAGAAGCTTAACCAGTAAGTCATGCTCAGAAGTGTTAGATGGAACATGTGTTAGATTGAGTTCTGTCAATATTGACTTAAGTTGAATGTCATTAACAAAACCAGTTTCTATACAATCAAAGAACAACTTTTTAATAGGTGACGTTATGTTTTCATCGAAAGCGTTTGCAAGACTCTCACCTGAAATTACATTCTCGCTAATCGAATTCGTTCTAACATAGATATTTCCAACTTGCTCTCTATTGTTTACAACACCTATATCACGTAGCGAACCTAAATAATACTGACCAAAAGCACCAAATGAATAATTCCAATATGTTTCGGCTGTACTTCCGTCAGGTTTAAATGTGCCTCCCTGAAGATTATGATTTGTGATATTGTGCACATTGATTTCTTTGGAAGCATAGTTGCTACCAGGGACTCCAGAAGCGTCTCCGTCATAATACTGAGATGAAAGGGCTATGATATATTCAGCTCTTCGGATAAAAACTTTTTGTTCTTCTGGATTTGTGCTTCCATTACGTTTACTATATTCATCTAGGAGCCAACAATAGAAACTATAATACCGAATCCGCCCAGTAACATTATTCAACCCTGGTAGTAGCATTGAGAATGTGGAGTCAGATGTGTTTTGTAGCCCAAGCGGATCTAATCCTCTAATAAAGCTTAATCTCTCACCAAAAAATGGGACTAAACTTTGATTATTACGTATTACTTTTTCTGCCATTTAAGATTTTGTGATTAGACGATTAAGTTATACATTTTCGTTAAATTTTAATCATTATTATCTTAATAATTTGTTATTCAATAGGAGGATTCAGTTGAAAATGTTTCTTTCTTTTCTGATGACTCTATTTGAAAAATACATATCTTTGAAGTGCATTGATGGCTGACAAAGCGATCTTTCGGGTTCGAATCCCGTTCTGTCTCCAGTCATGAAGGCCTTAATGCCTCTGGGCATGTTGTTATTGATGTGTGGCTCTGGTCACCTTCAAACCAAATTTTTATTCACTGCAAGCTTGTCTTGCTCAAAAAAGAAAGGAGTCGATATGGAAGCAAACATAAAACTTAGAAATAAGATAGGAAAGAAAAAACAGGGAGAATGGCAGGTAGGAGTAAATGTTAGGATTCCTAATGTTGGACAGGTCGCAAGGTATTAAGGAGGGGGGAACCCTCCTTTTTATTTTAAAAAATAGAAACTTAAGTCAATATTAACTTTGGTTTTAATGTCTCGACAGCGTCTCGGTTGTTTTTTTAGTAGAGTGTTTTTCTTTGATACCAAGCTAAAAGGTGTTAGGCTCTGGCTCCGTCCAGTTTCTCAAAGATTAAGTTGAGTTAGAGGTGTAGAATTAATTTGGAATAGATAAAAACATATAAGAAATGGATGAACAAGAAAAAAGGTATTTGAAGAAAATAAAATCCCCAAAAGAGTTTGAAGGGATAAATGGTAGGAACCTACAACAGATAATAGGTAATGAATCTGACTTTGATGAATGGATAAGTTTCTGGGCTAATAGCTTTAAAGGTGAAGATGAATATGTTGTAATAATAGACACTGGTTCTGGGAAGCCTGAATATGTTTTATCCTTAGATATGGCAATACATATTGCTGAAAAGCAAAATAATACACATGGTAATGAAATTGCAGAGTATATAGCTAGCCAAAAATAACATAAAGATAAACATATTAACGTTAATACTTGCAGGTGCGTTTAGATAAACTGGAGTGGCTACAGGGTTTACTTTAGTGTAATGTTTAAGAGAAAAGCAGAAAGGAATAAAGCTTACCGAGTGTAGCTAAAAGATTATAAAGTCTTCTTTATGATTTGCGGACTACAGCGGGTTCTGGTAAAAGTGACCCAAATGAGGCATTTTTAAACTAGATAAATTCATATTTAGCCATGTAAAACGTGATACTGAGTTATATAATTTGCATTATGTATAGTAGAATTATTTTTTAAAATAAGAGTAAAAGTTTATTAGTTTCATAAAATCATTATATTTGAGTTCGTAATGAATCTAAGTATCTCACAAATAAATAAGACTGGTAAAAAAATAAGACATAGTCTTAGAGATGATAATGTAATTCAACCTGAACACATTGAAAAATTACAAGCGTATAGAATATCTCATCAGAACTCATTAAAAATCACTTTTGATTATCTCGTAAAAAGGAGTAAATATCATCATAAAGGAAGTCTTTCTGTTTACAGACTTAAGCGTATTGATACTATTTTAAGAAAAATTGAACGCTATAAAACTATGGCTATGTCAACTATGCAAGACATCGCTGGTTGTAGAACCATTGTGGCAAGTGAAACTCAAATTTATAAAATTGTTGATGATTTTAATAATAATCCAGATTTTGAAATAATTGGTTTTGATGACTATATTCTTTCACCTCGAGATACTGGATATTCATGCTACCACCTAATTGTTCGACCAATTAATGAAGTCCGAACGGTTGAGATTCAGATTAGAACTAGAAGTCAACATTTTTGGGCAACACTTGTTGAAATTACAGATGTGTTATTTAAATTAAAGTTAAAGGAAGGGGCTGATCATCCAGAGTTATATTCTTTTCATAAATTACTATCAAAAGGGAAAGATAATTTAACTTTTGATGATAAAACTGAAATTGTAAAAATAGATAGGAAGTATGACATAATTACGAAATTAACATCTGTTTTTAAGTCTAATTATATTATCTCAATTAAAAGATGGATTGAAGGATTAGACGGAAAAGATAATAAATATCTGATAATGGAACTTGATAAAGATTTGAGTCCTAATTTCCATTTTTATACTCATTTTATCGAAGCGGAGAGAGCATATTTTAATAAATTTGAGTTAGAAGAACCCAATATGGTCTTAATTCACATTACTCAACCTGATTTTGAAAAAATAGGTCTTGCTTATTCAAATTATGTTTTAACATCACACCCATCTGTTCGTGTTTATTTGGACATCTTACAGAGATTAATATTGGACTTAAAGCGTCAGAATAAGTTTTATGAAACTATGGACTTAATAGATTATCATACTAAGTTGGTAAATGATATTTTTGTTTCATTTAAATCAGAATTAGCAACAATTACAAAACTAATTGATGAATGTCAGACCGGTGAAGAAAATATTTTAAAAACTCAGCACCTTGACTTAATAAGGGATTGGAGGAAAAATATGTTGGATAGATTTGATTATCTAGAAAAATCAAATAATGAATTTTTTAGTGAACTCGGTTCTATTCGCGATATACGTCCAAGACGAAATTTAAAAAAGAAAATAATCGACTTCTTTAATGATGAATATTAAAAATCTCTCCTATTGACTTTAATAACCTTATCAGTGTAGGCGAGATTAATAGTTAAAATAATTACTATCTTTATTACCATAATAATCGATAAAATAAAACAACCATGGGATACTTCAAATTATTCAAATCAGATAAAAATAATGAATACTACTTTAATCTAAAAGCAGGTAATCATGAAACGATTCTTCAAAGTGAGGGTTATAAGGCTAAAGCATCAGCTGAAAATGGAATAGAGAGTGTTAAGACTAATTCACAAATCAATGAACGTTTTGAAAGAAAAATAGCTAAGAATGGTCAACATTATTTTAGCTTGAATGCTTCTAATGGTCAATCGATTGGTAGAAGTGAAATGTATACTACAAAGTCAGCAATGGAAAATGGTATTTCATCAGTTGTTAGAAATGCGCCAGATGCAGAGGTTAAGGAATCATAAGATTAATTGATTATAAGTAAAAAGTGAGACTCCAAGTGATTGGGGTCTTATTTGTTTTAAAAAGGGTTGTTTACCCCTGTTGATTAGGGGTGTTTAACCGTGGTGAATTGAGATGTAATGATTATATTGTAATTAGATTATAAACAGTTAAAATTTAAAGTAATATGAACATTGAAGCAATTAAACCAGGACCTAAACCAAAAAAACAGGACGGTTCTCTTGACAAAAGAAGAAGAGATAACAAGAATACGCCAGGTAATAAGCCTGCCTTAAAACCAAGTAAGTCAACTAAGAAGAAATAACTCTTTGGTAAAATTAAGTGTTACTCTATATTCCAAAAGCTTTAAACACTTTGGAATTGGAGTAACCTTCTTCTTTCAGAAATACAAAAAATGTTTTGAGTCTTTTATATGCTTTGTCAGATGGTATATCCATATCATATTTTACATTGTTGTAAAATGCACTTCTACATTGACTGACCTTTAAGTTTTCAAATCTAATTACCGTGGTGTAACCTTCAATGTATTCAATCCACCACCCAATTACAAGTTGATAGTTTCTCACAGTAGGCTCTTTGTACTTAATTCTAAGTTCACAACATAATAATTCCATCACTACAAATATATGAGCCACAGCTCACCAAAGCAACTATCCACCTATTATTTTATGAGCATGTTTCAAAATAAATCATAGTGTGCTGTGATCAGCCAAAGACATAAAGTTTTAGTGTTTGAATTTACAGTACATTTTATGTCCTTTATAATTTGCACAGCTTAACCTACTTTTGTTCATAATCACTTAATATAAAAATTATGAGTTATACAAAAAGTATGGAAATCGAACAGTACATCAAATCAATCTTGAAAATTAAACCAAGTTCAAGGCAGTATTCAGATGTAGAAGGGATGTATGATAACATTGTACTGTCAGAACAACAAGGTGCTTCTAAAATCCGATGTGAAAAACGCGTGCAAAAATTACTTAAGTACTTAGTTCGAGTTATGGATAAGTTAATTAAAAAACAACCTTCACTTCATGCGCAATTTGACGAATTAAAAGAAAGGGTACCATATATGGAAAGCTCGTCTGATGTTCTAAATTTATATGAAAACATTAGGCATTTAAGTGACTGAAGTTGTCAATAACTTGGATATATATTTAAAACAAAATAACATGACAGATAGCACAACTACTCAACTACATCGTAGCGATACATTTCCTTATGATGGTAAAGATTATAATGATATAAACAATCATGCAATGGAAACAGCAGATGGATGGTTTTCTGTTGTTGTAGACCCAAATACAAATGGATTCACTTTAACTACACCATTAGGCAAGCAGGTTGAAGATTGTTTAACAGAGGTTCACAAGCGGAAAGATATGTATGACCTGTATCAAGAAGACGTCTATGATTGGTTGCAGATGGTTAGAGATAAAATTGCAAAGCATAGATCATTGGAAGGAGAAGTTAGTGTATGGTTTAAAGTAGACGATCGTAAGTATATGTTGCAAGTAAATAATAAAACAGGTGAAGTGAAATTGACAATGCCTTTACATACAAGAATCTTCTCAGCTGAAGATATGTATTTTGGAGGGAATGAAGATTTACCATTGATTCAAGATGGAAGGTTAGACGATATAATCAGAAAGCGTTTGATCAATAAAGGATTTGATTTACCAAAGGTGCCATATAAAGTAGCGTATCAACTTAAATCAAAGTAAATAAGATGAATAGATCCAATGACTATAAGAAGTTTGTAAAGAGTAATCAACTGAAATCAGACCTTGATGTAAGAAGGTCATATTCCTATGACCTTCAAATATATGATGATTTTAGATTCACATTATCCATACCCCCAACAGGGGGAATTATAGAAGATGACTTTGGTGGTTTACACAAAAGAAAGTCACTATACCAGAAGTTAGACGGTGGTGAAATCTATGCTTGGTTGTGCGAAGTGCACAGGTCAATCCTGGATGAACAAAATCAAGTAGCATTAGACTCATAAGCACGTTTGACTTTTATGATCGTAGTGTGTGTTATACCATGTATCTTTTCACATTTTTAAGAAATTATGAAACATAAAGTTATTCCTTGGACAAAAATAATGAATGAACTTGAATATTTGAAAATAATTAGATTCGCTGAGAACTTACTGGAAAATGGACAATCATTAGCTGAATATGAACTAGAGGAGTATAATAGAAGATGAATGATAGAACTAGACCTTAGTCAAAATAAACTTATGTAATTCTTCTTTTACGTCTCAACAGCGTCTCGGTTCAATATTAAACTGAGCACAATCCCTTTGATACCATACCTTCTAAAATTTACCTCCAGCTCTTGTGGGACCACAAAGCAAAAAAGCCCTATCTATTATAGATAGGGCTTTTTTCATTTAAACACTAGCATCAGTCAATCATTCAGATATTTAATTACATCATTTTACATAACGTCACATTGTAAAAT